>Ga0209382_10000296_pt1 | contig 80183 bp, 74 predicted proteins | sample SoiMetdeltSBSDD5_FD_187599 | JGI IMG/M metagenome (GOLD analysis project Ga0209382, IMG submission 187599) | Bulk soil microbial communities from a Populus tree surrounding site in Tennessee, USA - Soil MetaG P. deltoides SBSDD5 (SPAdes) (version 2) | ecosystem: Environmental > Terrestrial >... | reverse complement strand
TCAGCAACAGCAGCATGCCACGGGGCACGGAGCCCTCTCGCTTGCGGGTCGCGTCAAGAGGCGCGTCGGGTCGATACAAGGGGCGGCTCGGGCAACGTTGGGTTCAGGGGGAGTTTGAACGCAATTGTACAAAGATTTTCCGTCGGGACGTCGTGGGGTCCAACGTCAGCGGAATTTCCCGAAAGATCGTTCGGTCAGCCACCAGATCAGCTTGCTGCCCAGGATGATCAGTCCCGCGAATGCCAGCCAGGTCGCGAATCCGGCGGCAACCAGGCCTGAGCCTATCACAGCGACCGCAGCGATCATCAGCAGATAGTACGGGCCCGTGAACCCGCAATGCGCGCGGCCGCAGCGCCGGGCGTTGATGAGGCAGGCCGCACCCATCCACACCAACGCCACGATCCAGACGGTGGTGCGAGCCGGCACCGGCAGGAGGAGCGCAACGATGAAGGCAAAATGCGGCACTCCCCAGGCGGGGACATAGCTGGTGGGGCTGCTGACCCAATCGCGCGACGCGTGAACCGCGGTGTCGGCCATCCGCCCTCGATTCCAGTGCACCTACGCGGCCATCAGCTCCAGCGCAGCAGATGTCGCTCGAGCCGGCCGCCGAGCGCAAAGATCGCCAACACCACGATCATGATCAAGAGCACGATCGCCAGCATCAATGCGGAGTTGTAGGTGCTCTGTGCGAACGACAACAGATAGCCGAGGCCGCGGCTGGCGCCCACGAATTCGCCAACGCAGGCGCCCGTGAACGCGAACCCGATCGCGACCTTGAGGCTGCCCATGACCCAGGCGGCGACCGACGGCAGATAGACGTGGCGCACCAGGGCGGCGCGCCCCCCGCCCAGGGTAACGATGCGCTCGACCAGCCGGCGGTCGACCTGGCGGATGCCGGAGAACACGGTGAAGAAGATGAGCACCGCCACCAGGATGACCGCGAGCGCGATCTTCGATGCCAGCCCGATGCCGAGCCAGATCACGAACAGCGGTGCCAGAATGACGCGCGGGATGGCATTGAGCAGCGTCATCACCGGTTCGATCAGCTCGGCGACCAGCGGGACCAGCGCGGCGATCACACCGAGCACGATCCCGATCGCGATGCCGAGCGCGAGACCAACCAAGGCCGCCGTGAACGTCGCCTCCATGTGCGGCCAGACACTGCCGCTGGCGAACAAGTCGACCAGCGCCGCGCCGATCTGCGTCGGCCGCGGCGCGTAGAGGGGATTGAGCATGCCGGCGTGACCGGCCGCTTCCCACACGGCGAGCACGATCGCTAGGGCGAGAAGCTGCCGTGCCCAGGCGTAGCGTCGCGGAGCGGTCATGGCGCGCTCACCATCATGCGGCCTCCGCGTCGTTTGGTGCCGGCGCGCGTGCCGCGCCCTCGACCTCGAGCGAGAGGTCGCGCCAGAGCTTCTCGTACAGCGGCGCAAAGGCCGGGTGCACACGCGCCCCGATCAGCTCGCGTGGCCGTGGGATCGGTACCTCGTAACGTTGGGTGATGCGCGCGCGCGGACCCTGCGACAGCAGGTAGACGATGTCCGAGAGACAGAGCGCCTCTTCCAGGTCGTGCGTCACCAACAGCACGCTGATGCGTTCACGCTCGACCAGGCCGACCACGTCCTGGATGATGCGGGCGCGCACGATGGCATCGAGCGAGGCGAACGGCTCGTCCATCAGAATGAGCCTTGGCTTGAGCGCCAGAACCTGCGCGAGCGCCACGCGCTTGCGCTGGCCGCCGCTCAGGCGGCGCGGGAACCGGTCGCCGAAGCCGGCAAGCCCGAGCCGACCGAGCCACGCCTCCGCTTCGTCAAGCGCCTTCGCACGCTCCATGCCGCGGAACGTCAGACCGAGCGCGACGTTGTCGCGCGCCGTGCGCCAGGGCAGGAGCGCGTCGTCCTGGAACAGGATGCCGACCTCGTCACGGGCGAGCTCCATTTCGATTGCCCCGGCAAGCGGTGCCTGCAGGCCGATCACCGCGCGCAGCAGGCTCGATTTGCCGGAGCCAGATGGGCCAACCAGGCTGACGAACCGGCCCTCGCCAACCGCGAGGCTCGCGCCTTCGAGAACAGGCTCGCCGCCGTAGGAGATTGTAACGTCGCGGACGCGCACCTTCGCACTCCGTAGTGTGTCCACCTGGCTCGACCGCTGCCGGGCGAGGTGGCGGGCGGCGCCGTTTTTGGTTCTCGCCTTTGGGTGAGACCCCGTACACCAAGGGCACGGAGGTCGGGGGCTCAGCCTCCCGCGATGCTCGTGTCCTGCAGACCGCTCACGTCGGCATTGGGCGCGAGCAGGCCGCCGACCTTCAAGCTTTCGGCGACGCGATTGGCGGAGGCGAGGTCGATCGTCACGGTGTCGGGATAGAGCGACTCGCGATAACGACCCATGAGCTCGGCGATGAGCGCGGTGTCCATGCCCGTCGTCAGCTCACGCGGCAATGCCGACACGATCTCAGTCTGTGGCATCGTGCGCAGCCCCCCGAGTGCGTCGCCTAAGCTCCTGGCGAGCGCGACCATCTCAGGGCGCCGCGTCTCGACCTCCTTGGCGCGCACGGCTACCCCCATGAACTCGTACGGACCGCCGAGATACTTGTGGGCGTCGGCCGAATCCATGGCGTTGACCAGCACGCGCGCGCCGGAGCGCTGCAGCAGCGTCAGCGCCGGCTCCTGCACCAGCCCGGCGTCGACCTGCGCTTGGCGCAGCGCCTCCAGCAGATTCACGCCGAGGGTCGCGAACTGCACCTTGCGGGCGTCGGCGTTCGCCTGCTTGAGCAGGAACAAGAGCAGGGCGTGATCGGCATTTCCGAGCGCCGAAACGCCGACGGTCCTGCCTTCCAGATCCTTGACGGACTGGATCTGCGCGGCCGTCTTCGGCGCGGTCGCCAGCGCAAACAACGGCAGCCGGCCGGTGGTCGCGAAGCGGCGGATCTCGGCGCCCTTGGCGTAGGCCTGGATCGCCACGTCGAGTGCGGTCGCGGCGTAGTCGACCGCGCCGCCGACCAGCGCCTGCATCGCGGCCGAGCCGCCGCGCGTGTAGACAAGCTCCACGTCGAGCCCGTGGCGCTGGAAATAGCCGCCCGCGCGCGCGACCTCATAGGGGATGACGCACAGAAGCTGGCTGCAGAAGGCGAGCTTCAGCCGCTTGCCCTGGGCGGCGGCCGGCCGCAACCCCGGAACGATCGAGGCAATGACCGAGGCGCCCTTCAGGAGGCCACGCCGTGACACGTCGGTGTCAGGCACGATCGCGGTATGCTCGTCGCAGCAGCCCATCGGCTTGTAGTTAGTTTGGCCGCCGCGGGGCGTCAACAAAGCCTGCGCCGCGCCGGGATCAGCGACCAGATTCTCCTTCGCGACCCCCCGGTGACAGAAGCTTTGTCCTACCGATGGCCTCTGCCGGAGCAATTGTATCTGGTGCGCGCCGCCGGGCGAACGGCAACGACATTGCCAGCCGCGGACGTCGGCGCGGGCCGCCTACTGGCTCCCAATTGCTGTCGTCACCCGTTCGAGCCAGGCCCGCGTCTCGCCATCGACCAATGGGGCGATCTCGCTGCGCACGCGGGCATGATAGATGTTGAGCCAGGCGATTTCGTCCGCGCTCAAGAGCGCCGGCACGATCAACCGCATGTCGATCGGCGCGAGCGTAAGGGTCTCGAAGGCATTGAGCGGCTTGTCGGCGCCTGCGACCTGCGGCCCTTCGACCACCAGGACCAGGTTCTCGATCCGGATGCCATAAGCCCCGGTCTTGTAGTAGCCGGGCTCGTTCGAGAGGATCATGCCGCGCTTAAGCGGCGTGAGATTGGATTTGTGAATCGCGGCCGGGCCCTCATGCACGGCGAGATAGCTGCCGACCCCATGCCCGGTGCCGTGCTCGTAATCGACGCCCGCGCTCCACAGATATTGCCGCGCGAAGGCGTCGAGCTGTGCGCCGGCCACCCCCTCCGGGAACACCGCGCGGGCGATCGCGATATGGCCCTTGAGCACGCGCGTGAAGCGGGCGCGCATCTCCTCGCTCGGCTCTCCGACCGCGATAGTGCGGGTAATGTCGGTCGTACCGTCCAGATACTGACCGCCGGAATCGAGCAGGAACAATTCCCCGGACGAGATCCTGCGGTTGGTCTCCTGCGTGACCCGGTAGTGCACGATGGCACCGTTGGGGCCGGACCCCGCGATGGTTGGAAACGCGACGTCCCTGAGCTCGCCGGTTTCGCGCCGGAAGGTCTCGAGCGCCGCCACGCAATCGATCTCGGTCAAATGTCCGGTCGGGGCCTCGCGATCGAACCAAGCGAGGAAGCGCGCGAGCGCGGCCGCATCGCGACGTTGCGCCGCATGCGCGCCGGCGATTTCGGTCGCGTTCTTCACCGCCTTCATCTCGGTGATCGGATCGGCGCCGCGCGTCGTCTTACCGCCGCTCTCGGTCACGACGCGCTCGAGCGCCTCGACGGCGCTCGCCTGATCGAGCCGAACGGTCTTGCGCAATTCCCCGAGCTCCTGAAGCGCGCGCACAAAGTCCTCCGGCTCGCGCACGTCGGCGAGCCGCTCAAGGGCGTCGCGCACGGCGTTGGTGAGCTTGCGGCCGTCGACGTAAAGCGAGGGGCGGCCCTCGCGCGGCACGATCGCAAATGCGAGCGTGAGCGGCGTATGCGGCACGTCGGCGCCACGGATGTTGAACGTCCAGACGACGTTGGTCGGATTGGAGACGACCAAAGCATCCGCGCGCGCCTTGGCGACCTCGGCACGGATGCGCCCGAGCTTCGCGTCCGCGGCTTCGCCGGCGTGACGCAGATCGTGCAGCATCACCGAACCGAGCGGCGGGGCGGGGCGGTCGGCCCAGATCGTGTCCACAGGATTGGGATCGACCGCAACGAGGGTCGCGCCCGCGGCCGCGCAGGCTGCGGCCAGCTTTTCGACGTCGGCCGAGGTGTGCAGCCACGGGTCGTAACCGAGCTTGGCTGCGGCCGGCAGGTTCGTCTCAACCCAGCGCTCGGGGGTGGTGTCGCTCACCAGCACGACCTCGAACAGAGCCGCTTCGACCTGGGCGCCTGCCTGCAGCGTGTAACGTCCGTCGACGAATAGCGCGGCGCGCTCCGCGAGCACGACGGCGCGGCCGGCCGAACCGGTGAAACCGGTAAGCCAGGCGAGCCGCTCCTCGTTGGCCGGCAGGTATTCGTTCTGATGCCGGTCGGCCTTCGGGATCAGCAGGCCGTCGAGCCCACGTTGCGCGATTTCGTTTCGAAGGGCGGCGACGCGCGCCGGCGTGGCGCCACGGTCGGCGGCGTCATCGAACGTCTGGAAGCGTGCTTCGAACATGCGCGGCACTCTAGCGCGACCTTAGGCGTGTGTCCCGCCCGCGCTACCGCACCGCTGCTGCGGGCGTTCCATCGCGTGCGCGAGGGCTCACGCATACATGCTTGGGGCCGATCGATCACCACGCCATGGCTGATGATTTCATGCGAATTTGGCAATCGACCCATGAGGCCGGGACGAGATCTGGTGGGCGCCGCGTAACCCCATATGACGCGATGTTGAGCGCCGGCTCAAGATCGCCACGGCGCTCATATGGAGCAGCGCCATGTCCAGCGCCACGTTACGTGCCGCCACCGTCCTGCGAGAGCCCCTCATGGGCGTGCCGGCATCTACCTCTGCCCGGAAGGGCGCCTTCAAGCGCTTTTTCGACCGCCTGATCGAAGCGCGCGCGCGCAAAGTCGAGGCTGAGATCCGACTCTACCACCGGCACCTGCTGCCGGACGAGTTGGATCGCAGGCTAGGGAATCTGCCGTTCGTTCGCTGAGCGCCCGCCACGATGAGCAGAACACGCGTGCTTGTTGTTGATGACACGCGGGCGCCATGTGCGTGATGCCGCGAGCCCCAGCGCCCGCGACTATTTCGGCCGCATCACCAGCGTCGTCCAGCCCTCGAGGTCGATGCGGGCCTCGAGCCGGAGGCCGACCGCGCCGCCTGCGGACACGATTGCATTGGCTTGCGTACGCAATAGACCGGACAGGACGATGTGCGCGCGAGGCGCGGCAAGGCGCGCGATTGGGTGCGCCAGCCGCCGCAGCGGTTCCAGCAGAATGTTGGCGAACACGAGGTCGTAGCGGCCGCCTTGCCGGATGCGCGGCGCCGCGGTGCCGGTCGCCCGCATGACCTCCACCGTGCCGCCTACATGATTGCGGCGCGCGTTGGCGCGGGCGACACGCACTGCCTGGGGGTCGAGATCGTTCGCAAGCACCCTCGCGCGCAAAGATTTGGCGGCCGCAATCGCCAGCACGCCGCTGCCGGTGCCGATATCCAACACGCGAATGTGACCGCCTCTTCCGGCGCGACGCTTGATCACCCGATCGAGCGCCAGCAGGCATGCCCTTGTGGTGCCGTGGTGGCCGGTGCCGAAGGCGAGCGCCGCCTCGATCTCGATGCCGATGCGATGCCACTTCGCCACACGCGCACGATCATGGGAGCCGTGCACGAGGAATCGGCCGGCGCAGACCGGCGCGAGGCCGGCGAGGCTCGCCGCCACCCAGTCGGTTGCCGCAGTGGTCTCGAAGGTCAGGACGGCGGCCGCGGCCGGTCCGGCGAGATCGCCGACGAGCCTGCGAAGTCGCAACTCGTCCGCCTCGGCATCGGAGTGGATCGCAACCGCCCAGCCATCGCCATGCGCGAACGCTGCGACCGCCGTGCCGTCGGGGTCGAGCGCTTCCGCCAACCGGTCGGCGAGCTGCCACGCCTCGGCTTCCGGCAAATGCAAGCACGCTCTTCGCGTCGCCTGTCGTGGGGACATTGGCGCATGATACAAGCGAGAAGGGCTGCCCGCGCCGCGAACAGCCCTTCCATTGTCGGTACCGTGGCCCGGATGTCCCGGACCGCGACGTTATCGCGCCGCTAAGCTGGTGCCCCCACGCTGTGGAGGATCCAGCTCCCGGATGCCGGTGACCACGGCAAATGACAATGAGACACTGGATCACCTCCTTTCGGTTGTTGAACGATTCGTTCAATGTAGAGACTGGACGGCGGTTATGGAAGACCGACCTTTGTAGCATTAGGGTGAGCCTCGTGTGCTGTCTGCGCCATTTCGCCCGTTCCTGGTCCGCGCGCGTGCGGGCGGCAGCGCCGGTGCTGGCGCTCGCGGCCGCTGTCGCCTCACCTGCAACCGCGCAGACCGCGCCGCCGACCGTCGACCTCCAGCTGGTGCTCGCCGTCGACGTTTCCGGCAGCGTCAATCAGATGCGGTTCGAGCTGCAGCGCGACGGCTACGTGGCGGCGTTCCGCCATCCGCACGTTTTGGCCGCGATCCGTTCCGGCCCTGCCGGCGCCATCGCGGTGACGGTGACGCAGTGGACCGGCCCGGCGCTGCAGTTCCAGGTGGTGCCGTGGACGCGCATCTCGGACGCCGCCTCGGCCGAGGATTTCGCCGCCGCGATCGAGCGCGCGCCGCGGCAGCTGTTTGGCGGTGGCACTTCGATTTCGGGCGCGATCGATCACGCCATGTCGCTGTGGCGCGGGAGCCCGTTCCAGGCGCCGCGGCGCGTGATCGACGTCTCCGGCGATGGCGCCAACAACCGCGGCCGTCCGGCCGCGCAGGCGCGCGACGAGGCGGTCGCCGCCGGCATCAGCATCAATGGCCTGCCGATTCTCGCGCTCGAGCCCGACCTCGATCGCTACTACGAGCAGAACGTGATCGGTGGCCCGGGGGCCTTCATGGTTGTGGCGCGCTCCTACGAGGCCTTCGCGGAGGCAGTGCGCCGCAAGCTGATCATCGAGATCGCGCACGAGCAGAACGTCGAGCGCTCGCTGGCGCTGCGCCAGGATTAGCCAAGACGCATCTCGCGAGGAACTGGCGACGGTTCGTTTCCCGCAACCTGCAGCGCAGGTGCGGGACCTTCAAGCAAACCAGGTCATCGAGTCGCCAGCGCAGCGCGGACGCGCTGCGCTGGCGCCCATTACCGGCTTACCCCCCGCGGCCGTGGGGATGCCAGCGATAGCTGTACCGGTGGCAATGCCGCAGCGTCCGCCAGCGCCCATGATGGCGATGGCAGGCACAAATCGTGTGCGTCCGTTTTCGTTCCGCGCGCTCAGTATGGATATCGGTAGCCGCCGAGATACGGGTAGGCGCGGGGCGGCTCTTGCGGGCGCACGTAGAGCGATGGTGGCCAACGCTCGTCAGAGAGCTGCCGCCGGGTGCGCGCCGCATAGGGATCGATGCCTCGTCTTACGGCTTGGTCGTTCGGCAATGCCTGCACGCCAGAGGTGTCCGCCTCGGGCGCGAGGTACGGGTTGCGCGCGCCGCCGCGGCGCGCCACGCCAGGGGCCGACGGCGGCTCGATGCCGTCGATCACGACGCGGGTGTTGGCGAGGCCGTGTTCCTTGACCAGCGCGAACAGCGTCGCGGCGTTGGGCGGGGCCAGCCGCACGCAACCGGCGGAGGCGGGTGTCCCGAGCTTTTTGGTCTCGAACGAACCATGGATCGCGTGGCCCTCGCGGGTGAAGAAGATCGAGTGCGGCATCGGCGCATCGTCCCACTCCCTGGAGAAGTGGTCGACCTCGAGCCGGAAGGGCGTGTACGAGCCTTCCGGCGTCGAGTAGCCGGAGCGCCCGGTCGAGACCGGCCAGCTGTGTCGCTCGACCCCGTCGACCGACACCGCCATGCGCTGCGTCGACTTGTCGATCTCGATCACGACCCGCGCCTGCGCGGTCGTGGCGGCGCAGAGCGCCGCCAAAACGGCGGCCGTCAGCGAAAGCCTGCGCATGATTGCCCTCGTGCCGAGTCATTTCCCCGACCCGCCACTATAGGCTGGTTTCGTGCGCGTTGGCTCCAGCCGAATGCATGGCAGAGTTAAGAGGATCTGCACGTCTCCCGGCGCGGCGGAGCTCGGCCAGGGACAAAGCATCCGCAGCGCCAGCCGAGCGTGATCGGTGGGATCTTCAAGGCCATCGCAGTGCCTCCTTCGCGTGCGCGAGGAATGACCGCGAGCAGGGAGGAAGGTCGCGCCTCGTCCGGCGTGGGGTGAGCTCGGGTGGAGGTCACTAATGTTTGCGCGCCTCCACCAGGTAGCCGACGATAGTCTCCTCGCCGAGGGCTTTGCAGGCTTCCAGCCGATGCACGCCTTCAATCAGCACGAAGCGCTCGCCGTCGGCGCGCACCAGGATCGGCTCGCGCTGCCCCACTTCCAGTATCGAGGCGGCAAGTTCGGCGACGGTCGCGGGATTGAGCGCCGCGCGTTTCTTCGCCGGCACATAGATGCGCGCGATTGCAAAAGCCTGCCGCTTCATCATGGCGCGGGCTCACCCATCGCATCGCCCCGTGGCTAGCATGGGCCGCCGGTATTTCGCTGGCAAGCAGGCCAGGAAGGTGCGACGACCGAGACAGCCGCGGCCTCGACGGCGGGCTCGTCGCCCGGTTCACACCCGCTCGACGAACGAATCCACCACCCGCTTCTCGCCGGCCTTGTCGAACGCGATCGTGAGCTTGTTGCCGTCGACCGCGGTGACGTTGCCGTTGCCGAACTTGAGGTGGAAAACTCGGTCGCCGACACGATAGGGCGAGACCGTGCCGGTCGACTTCGCCACCAGCTCGCCCTCGATGGTAAGCGGGCCGCGCGCCCGTGTGCGCTCGCCTGCGCCGGGACCAGGCGATGGCGCGGCTCGGTCACCGCTCCATTCGTCCTCGTCTCGCCGTCGGCGCGCCTGTGCGCGCTGCCAGCCGGGGGTCGAATAGCTCGAGCCGAACGAGACGGCGTCGTCGAAGCGTGAGGTGCCATAGCCGCCGTAGCCACCGAATCCGCCCTGCGGCTCCACCACGTCGACATGCGCCTCCGGCAATTCGTCGACGAAGCGCGAGGGGATGTTGGTCGACCACGAGCCCCGCATGCGGCGGTTGGTGGCGAACGAGACCTTGGCGCGACGGCGCGCGCGTGTGATCCCGACATGGGCGAGGCGGCGCTCCTCCTCGAGGCCGGCGCGTCCCTGCTCGTCGAGCGCGCGCGGGTGCGGGAACAGGCCTTCCTCCCAGCCGGGCAGAAAGACCGTGTCGAATTCCAGCCCTTTGGCGGAGTGCAGGGTCATGATCGAGACCGCATCCGTGTTTTCCGCCGTGTCGCGTTCCATGACCAGCGCGATGTGCTCGAGGAACCCCTGCAGGTTCTCGAACTCCTCCATCGAGCGGATCAATTCCTTGAGGTTTTCGAGCCGTCCCGCGGCATCGGCGGAGCGGTCCTTCTGCCACATCTCGGTGTATCCCGACTCGTCGAGCACCAGCTCGGCAAGCTCGGTGTGCGGCCGCGTGTCCTTCTGCTCCCGCCAACGGTCGAACGCGGCGATCAGGTTACGTAGGGCTGCGCGCGGCTTGGCGCCGAGCTCCTCGGTCTCGACCAGCACGCGCGCGGCCTCCATCAGCGGCACCTGGCGGATGCGGGCATGGTCGTGCAGCGACTTGAGCGTGGCGTCGCCCAAGCCGCGGCGCGGCACGTTGACGATGCGTTCGAACGCGAGGTCGTCGGCCGGCTGATTGACCAGGCGCAGGTAGGCGAGCGCATCGCGAATCTCGGCGCGCTCATAGAAGCGCGGCCCGCCGATCACGCGGTACGGCAGGCCGGTGGTGATGAAACGGTCCTCGAACTCGCGCATTTGAAACGAGGCGCGCACCAGGATCGCCACCTCGTTCAGAGGATGGCTGCGGCGCTGCAGCTGCTCGATCTCCTCGCCGACGGCGCGCGCCTCCTCTTCGGAATCCCAGGCGCCGGTGACCGTGACCTTTTCGCCCGGTTCGTCCTCGGTGCGCAGGGTCTTGCCGAGGCGGCCCTCGTTGCGCGCAATCAAGTGCGCGGCGGCGGCCAGGATGTGGGCGGTCGAGCGATAGTTGCGCTCCAGCCGAATGATCTTGGCGCCCGGGAAATCGTGCTCGAAGCGCAGGATGTTGTCGACCTCGGCGCCGCGCCAGCCGTAGATCGACTGATCGTCGTCGCCGACGCAGCATAAGTTGGCCCGGGCAAGCTCGATCGCGCCCGATTCGCCCTTCGAGGCGCCCGGCATTCCGCTGCGCTCCTCAGGGTGCGCACCCTCGCTCGCTTGCCGAAGCCCTTCAACCTCCGCAGGGGCCGCGCGCGGCGCGGCGTCGCGACCGATCGGGCCCGGACTCTCTTGCCGCTGTCTGGCGGGCCGCTGCGCCAGCAGGCGCAGCCACAGGTATTGCGCCACGTTGGTGTCCTGGTATTCATCGACCAGCATGTAGCGGAAACGCTGCTGATACTGCCGCAGCACCGTCGGTTGCTCGCGGAACAGCCTGATCATTTCCAGCAGCAGGTCGCCGAAGTCCGTGGCGTTGAGCACCTTCAGCCGCGCCTGGTAGGCGGTGTAAAGTTTCGCTCCCTGCCCACCGGCGAACGCCGCCGCCTCGCCGGCCGGGACCCGCGCCGGGACGAGCCCGCGATTCTTCCAGTTGTCGATCAAGCCCGCGAGCACGCGGGCCGGCCAGCGCTTCTCGTCGATGTTCTCGGCCTCCAGCAGCTGCTTGAGCAGCCGGATCTGATCGTCGACGTCGAGGATGGTGAAATCCGATTTGAGGTCGACCATCTCGGCGTGGCGCCGCAGAATCTTGACCCCGATCGAGTGGAAGGTGCCAAGCCACGGCATGCCCTCGACCGCATGGCCGACCATGGTGGCGATCCGCGCCTTCATCTCGCGCGCCGCCTTGTTGGTGAAGGTGACGGCGAGGATCTCGGAGGGCCGGGCGCGGCCGAGGCTCAAGATGTGGGCGATGCGGGTCGTGAGTACGCGCGTCTTGCCCGTGCCGGCGCCGGCGAGCACCAGCACCGGCCCATCGAGCGTCTCGACCGCCGCGCGCTGCTCGGGGTTGAGCCCTTCGAGATAACGCCGGCCTGCGCCTACTTGCGCGCGCGCCGCAATGCCGCCGGGCGCAGGCTCAGGGGCGCGGAACACGCCGTCATCGGGATGCTTCAGGGGCTCAGCCACGCGCCGATCGTTCCATGATTCTTACCGCGCAAAATGGCACTCGGCGCCAGAATTTGCGAGGGGCGCTAGCGCGCGATGCTGCAGCCGTGCCTAATGCAAGCCGCTGGCGGCCAAGCCCAGCTGTTGGGCGACACTGTGCCGACGCTGGTCGCGTGTCCACAACAAGCCATCCTGCGCCAGGCGCACGGCGGCGAGCAAGGGGGCGGCGACATAGCCGATGCCAAGCCCGAACAGCCTATGAAGGCCGATGAAACGCGGCACTTCTTGACCGGTGGCGACGCTGGCCTGCGGCAAATCCTGCAGGGCGCCGAGAACAAGATCACGCTGCCGCAAGTTTCCCAAGGCAAGTTCGCCCGTAACGAAGGGATGGACGAGCACCGTTCCGTTCCGAGCAACGCCACGAGCGTCTTGTCGGCTGCGCGCGGATGGTCGACCCACACGGAGGTACCGACCAGGTCATGCTTGTCGTGGGCGCCGCCGCCGGACGGTCGCCAGATCCGGTTCGGTGCCCGCCCAACCGCGCCAGCCGCCGCCCGCTTTCGCGCTCGATCAACGCCTTGAGCGCCTCGCGCACGAGGGCGGATTTTTCCCGCAGTCCGGTGAACGCCTGCGCCTTGGCCAGCAGCTCATCGTCCAGCGCAATGGTGGTGCGCATCGTCGAGTTCTCTCAACTCAAGGCACGGAATTCGCGATCAACTCCGCGCCGGCATGGCGATGCGGCGGCCGGCGGCTTCGGGGCGCGGCAGCAACGCGTGCGAGGTCGCCATCTTGGCGAGCCTTGCTGCGACCGGGGCGGCGAACGCCGCGGTCTTCTTGGTATCCAGGGCGACGTGCAGGGCCATGTTCTCGGACGTCGCCGATACCCAGCCATCGGCCGCGTGGAACAGCTGCTCGAAATAATGCAGCCGCTTGGCGTCGTGGCCGAGAAGCTGGAACGTCACCCGCACCGGATCGCCGGCATGCAGCTCGCGCAGGTAGCGAATGTGCACCTCGGCGGTATAGAGCGAGCGACGCGCGCGCTCGACGTAGCCTGCCCCGATTCCAAGGAGCTCGTAGGCCTCGTCGACCGCCCGATCGAACAGCACGTTGTAATAGGCCATATTGAGATGGCCGTTGTAGTCGATCCAACCGGGCTCGACCTTCATTACCGAAGAGACGAACGGCGCAAAGAACAGGGGTTCGAGATCGCAACGGTCGAGCATGGCAACAGGTCGGCTTGCGCTGAGGCGATAGTCTCGGATGCGACTTAAGCGGATTCAGAGCCAAATGTCGCGAGCTAATTGATGCGATCCAGGTCCGAATTCGGCCCAAAATGTCCATTCTTCAGGAAGAGTCACGAAGCTCTCAAGGACAAATCAAGCGCGCCGCAAAGTCTTTCGGCCGCCCGGCGGGCAATCTCCGGTCACGCCACCAAGCGAACGGAGATTGACCATGCACGCCGACGATGGCCGCCGACACCCCGACGGGTCCATTGATTTCGACTTCCACCGCCGGCGCGCGGCGCGGCTTCGCCGTCAGGCCCGGCGCGAGCTCTATACGCGAGCGAGGTTGCCCGTGGGATGGCAGTACGTGTTCCTCACCGCGCTGTTCGGCGCAGCCGTAATGGCCGCCATCGCCTTCGCGATCGGGACCCCCGGCGGCAATAATGCGCCCGACGCCAGCTTCGCCGGCGAACGCAGCGCGCCGAGGGGCCGCGGCTGACGCCAATCGCGCTTGCGCTTCCCCTGCGCTCAAGCGGCGCGGCCGCTCGTACCAAGGCCGCAAGGGATGTTGCATTCACGTGGGCCATGTCGCCTGCTAACGTCTCCACGGAGACGACAGCACGCGACGAGGACACCCGCGAATGGCGACTGCGCAGGCGGCTGCACCGGTGACGGAAAGGCATGATGCAAAGGCAACCGAGGCCTTCGTCTCGGAGCTCGCGGCGCGCTTCGGCAACCGGCTGGTGACGTCGCTCGCGGTCCGCCAACAGCACGCCCACACCACGACCTGGCTCGAAAACCAGGCGCCCGACGCGGTGGTGTTCCCGCACTCGACCGAGGAGGTGCAGGAGGTCGTGCGGCTGTGCGCGGCGCACCGCATGCCGGTGATCCCGTACGGCACCGGCACCTCGCTCGAAGGCCACATCAACGCCCCGTTCGGTGGTGTTTCTATCGATTTCCGTGACATGAACCGGGTGCTGGCGGTGCACGCCGAGGATCTCGACTGCGTGGTCGAGCCGGGCATTACCCGCAAGGCGCTCAACGAGCACCTGCGCGATCAGGGCTTGTTCTTTCCGATCGATCCCGGGGCCGACGCTTCGCTCGGCGGCATGGCGGCGACACGCGCCTCCGGCACCAACGCGGTGCGCTACGGCACGATGAAGGACAACGTGCTGGCGCTCAAGGCCGTGCTCGCCAACGGCGAGGTGATGGCAAGCGCGCGGCGAGCCCGTAAGTCGGCCGCCGGATATGACCTGACGCGCCTGATCGTGGGCTCGGAGGGCACGCTTGGCGTAATCACCGAGCTGACGCTGAAGCTCCACGGGATCCCGGAGGCGATCTCGGCCGCAGTCTGTCCGTTCGAGTCGATCGGCGGCGCCTGTGATGCGGTGATCGCCACCATTCAGTCGGGCATTCCGGTCGCCCGCATCGAGTTGCTCGACGAGGTGCAGGTGCGCGCCAGCAACGCGTATTCGAAACTGAGCCTGAAGGAGACGCCGACCCTGTTCCTGGAGTTCCATGGCACCGAAGCCTCGGTTGCCGAGCAGGCGCAACGGTTCGGCGAGATCGCCGCCGAGTTCAACGGCGGGCCATCCGAATGGACGACCAGGCCGGAGGAGCGGTCGCGGCTGTGGCAGGCGCGCCACGACGCCTATTGGTCGATGGTGGCGTTGCGTCCGGGCGCGCGCGGGTTCTCCACCGACGTATGCGTGCCGATCTCTCGGCTCGCCGAATGCGTCGTCGAGACCCGGCGCGATATCGACGAAATGGGACTGGTGGCGCCGATCGTGGGACATGTCGGCGACGGCAATTTTCATGTCGGGCCGATGATCAACATGGACGATCCGTCCGAGATCGCCGCAGCGGAACGGTTCATAGACCGCCTGGCGAAGCGCGCGCTCGCCATGGAAGGCACCTGCACCGGCGAACACGGGGTCGGTCAGGGTAAGATGAGGTATCTCGAGCCTGAGCACGGCGCCCCCGCGCTCGCCGCCATGCGGGCAGTGAAACGGGCGCTCGACCCTCTCAACATCATGAACCCGGGCAAGATCATTGCGCTGGCGTGAACGGTGCGTGCCCGCGCCGATATATCGGGGCTGCCTGTGTGATCGCGTTGCGGTCGGCGGTAAAATAGAAACTTAAATCTTATCAACTATTTACACTTATGACTTCGTGCAACTAATCCGGGCTATGCACGTTGCCTTCTCACCGGCGGGATGCAACTGGACTAGGGAGACCGTCACGCGAAACTCGCAATCATTCTGGCGGCCACCGGGACGTTGGGTATGGCCGCACCGGCTGCGGCTCAAGGGGTGTGCTTCGGTGCCCGTCCGGTCGGCGTAGAGGTCGGCCTCGGACCGAGCTATGGGTACCGTGACCCGTGGTGGGGTCGCCACTATGCCTATCACGACGGCTGGTGGGGCGATTCAACCTATCGTGACGGCCGTGTCGTAAGAGTGCAACGGCAACGAGCGGACGGGACGATCGCCGTGAGGACCCGACGGATCTGTGGTTAGCCGAACGGATTGGCCGGTAGATATCGACGGAGAATGGCCCCCATGGGGGCCATTCTCTTTGGCGGCAACGACGCACGAAGGGTCGGTGACCAGTGGGCTAGCGGATGCGAAACGATGGGTGGAGGACATGGCCACGCATCCTCCGTGTCGCGTTCGGGTCCGGTGCTTCTCGCCGATGTCGCGCTACCGTCCGCGCGGCCATCGGCCGGAATGTCGCAAGATGCACCTAACCCGCGCGCGACCTTGCGAATCGGCCGCGACCCAGCCGTTGGTTTTTCGCTTGATGCTTGCGCGGCCGCGCGGACATATATTCGCCGTCAAATCGCGTAGTTATCGCAGACTGCGGGCTCGCGACCCGACGATGCGTCAGTCCGCAAGCGCGATTCGGTCGCAGACCGAGGCAGACCGGAGCCGCGGCTTCGGCATGCATCGCCTAGGTGTCAATCGGTTGCGCGCGAATGGCGGATACGGGCACGCCGGGTAAGCGTGCCTGCCCAAGAGGATTTAGAGCGTTGCAGACGACGCTGCTCGGTATCGGCATTGCGATCATTCTGGCGCTCGTCGCTGCGCTGGCCGCGCCCTACTTCATCGATTGGGATGCCTACCGGGCCGCGGTCGAGCGTGAGGCAAGCCGCATCGTCGGCGTCCCGGTCGGCGTCACCGGGCGTATCGATGTCCGCCTGTTGCCGGTACCGTCCATCACCCTGCGGGGGGTCGAGAGTATTGCGGCTGTCGGCGAGAGCCGGCTCAAGGCGCGCGAGGTCGCGATCGAGCTCGCGCTCGGAGCCTTGGTGCGCGGCAGCTGGCGCATGACCGAGATGCGTGTGGTCGGGCCGGAAGTGACGCTGGGCCTGGATCCGGACGGCCGCCTCAGTTCGCCGACTGCAACTGTCGGGCTCGACCCCGAGGGCTTGGCGATCGAGCAGCTGACCATCGAAAATGGACGGCTGATCCTCGTCGACGCGGTCAGTGCGTCGCGGCTCGTGCTGGAGAAGTTTTGGTTCAATGGCGAGGCGCGTTCGCTGCTCGGCCCCTTGAAGGGCGAGGGCGGCTTCGTCCTCGACGACGACCGGCACGCCTATCGGCTGGCGGCCGGACGCGTCGGCGATGATGGCGGCATTCGCCTTCGCCTCGCGGTCGATCCTTCCGAGCGGCCGATCAACGCCGAGGTCGACGGCACGCTTCGGTTTGAGCAAGGCGGACCACGGTTCGAAGGCGCGCTGACGCTGACGCGGCTCTCCGCCGTCGCGCTCGCCAAGGGCAGGGCGATCACGAGCGACCCCTGGCGCGCGACCATGCGCGTCAGGACCACGGCTGCGAACGCATTGTTCGAGCAGATCGAGGTCCAGTACGGGCCAGAGGAGCGCGCGCTCAAACTGACGGGCACCGCCGAGCTGAAATTCGGTCGGCAACCGCGCGTCGAGGGCGTGCTGTCCGCACGGCAAATCGATCTCGACCGCTTGGGGCCGGCGCCGGACGTGAGTGCCACCCCAATGGCCGTGCTGCGCGCGCTCAGCGACGCATTGAGGGATGCGCTGCGTCCGCCGCTTCCGACGCGATTGGGCGTAGGCGTCGACGGCGTCGTATTGGGTGGAGCGACGGTCACCGCGGTGCGCGCCGACCTCGCACTCGATGGCGACGAATGGGAAATTGGCACGCTGGAGTTTCGCGCTCCCGGCTCCGCGCAGGTGCGCACGAGCGGGCGGTTGAAGTGGTCTGCGCAGGGGGCATCGTTCACAGGCGCCGCAGCCGTAGATGCGGGCGACGCGGGCGCTCTTGCGGCTTGGCTGGAGGGGCGCAGCCATCCATCCACGGGCCAACGCGGACCGTTGCGCGCGAGCGGCGACGTCACGCTCGCGCCCGACCGAGTCTCGATCGCGCAGCTGAAGGCCGAAATCGATCGCAAGGCAATCGCCGGCCACCTCACCTATGCCTGGGCAACGGACGGGCGCGCGCGATTGGAAGCTGAGCTCAATGCCGCCGAACTCGATCTTGATGAAACGATCGCCTTTGGCCGCGGCGCTTTGTCCGGACTGAGCTTCGAGCTGCCCTCCGAGGTCGCGCTCGCCCTCGATGTCGGTCGCGCGTCGCTTGCCGGCGTCGACGCCAAAAGGATCAAGGCGAAGCTGCGCCTGGACGGCAATGAACTCGCGCTCGAACGCGTCTCGATCGGCGACTTCGCCGGCGCGACACTCGAAGCCGGCGGCCGTGTCGAGGGCCCATGGACTGCACCGAAAGGCGCGCTGACGCTTGATTTCGATGGCAGGAGCCTCGACGGCATCACGGCGCTGGTGGAGAAATTCTGGCCGCCCGCCGCCAATACGGTCGGCATCCTCGCCCCGCATCTCAGTCCGACCAAGGTCAGGGCCGCGATCAACTTCAATCCGGCGACCGCCGACAACCGCAATCCAGCGACCGCCGATAACCGCGGACAGGAATTCGCGCGCCTGCGTCTCGACGGCCGCGCCGGAGCGCTGCGGGTCGCCGTTATCGCGGATGCACGCGCCGGTGCGAACGCCAGCACTGTCGATGCGCGCGTCGATGGGCGCCTCGATGCCGATGACGGGTCGGCGCTGGCGCGGCTGATCGGGCTCGACCGCATGGTCGCGCTCGGGAAAGGAGGCGGCTCGCTCCGCTTCGCAGTAACAGGCCCAGTGGGCGCGCCCGGTTCCGAGCTGCGCGCGGATGGCAGGCTCGCTGTCCCGGGCTTCGGCGCCTCCGCCAACGGCACCGTCCGCCTGGCCGGCGACGAGGGCTTCGCCGTGCGCGGCGATGTTTCAGTGACGGCGGCCGATGTAACCGCGCTCCGCCTCGCCATGGGCCAACCGGCGCAAGCGCTGCCGGGATCCATGACCGCACGCGTCGCCGTCGGCACGGACCGCATTGCGGTCAACGATCTTGCTGGCCGCATCGGGCAGACTGCGGTGACCGGCAACGTTGTCCTCAAGCTCGAAGAGCCATGGCGGATCGATGGTCGGTTCGATGCGGACGCTATCGATGCCGCGGCCATGGTGGGCGCGTTGGCCGGGATGCCGGCGCAGCCGGCGAGCCGCCCCGCGGCAGCGGCGACATGGCCGACGGCTCCGTTCGGCGCACGCGCGCTCGACGGGCTTGCGGGCCAGATCGAATTGCGCGCCGGCCGCGCTGCGCTTACGCCGTCGCTGGACATACGCCAGCTGCGGGCCACGCTGCATTTGCGTGCGAACGAAACGGCGATCGAGGACCTGCAGGGCGTGCTCGCCGACGGCAAGTTGCTCGGCAGTCTCAGCCTGCAATCCGGCATCGAGGGGCTCACCGCGAACGTGCGGCTGGCGCTCACGGGCGCCGACGTTCAAGGCGTGATGCCGAGCGGCGTGCGCGCTCCGCTCAGCGGACGGCTCAGCGCGCAGATCGAGACCAAGGGCAGCGGCCGCAGTGCCGCGACGCTGATCGGGGCGCTCGCCGGTGCCGGCACGATCAGCCTGGAAGGCGCGCAGCTTGCCGGACTCGATCCGCAGGTGTTCGATACGATCACGCGCGCAACCGACCAGGGACTTCCGGTCGAGAACAATCGCGTGCTCAGGGTGGTCGAATCGGCGCTCAACAGTGGCCGCCTGCGCGTCGAGCGGGCGGACGGCGCGGTGTCGTTGACGGCCGGCCAATTGCGGCTCGGCAGCCTGCTCGCGCGTGGCGACCGCGCTGACCTCGGCATCAGCGCCAGTGTTGATCTTGCCCAGTCATTGCTCGATATGCGCCTGACCCTGATCGGCGCCACGAAGCCAGGCGATCCGGCCGCCGGGCGTCCGGAAATCTACATCGCGCTCAAGGGACCGGTGGCGTCCCCGAACCGGACGCTCGAGGTGTCGGCGCTGACCGGATGGCTGACGCTCCGTTCCGTCGAGCTGCAGGCCAAACGCCTTGAGACCTTGGAGGCAGAGAGACAGGCGGCGCTCGAGGCCGAGCGGCGCGCTGCCGCACTCGAGGCGGAGCGCCGCGCCGCAGCGGAAGCGGAGCGCCGCGCCGCAGCCGAAGCAGCCGCGCGTGCGGCGGCGGAACGGCGCGCAGCCCTGGAAGCGGAGCGGCGGGCAGCCGAATCGGCGGCGCGGGCGCCGGTTTCTCCCGGCGAGACCGAACCGCCCGCCACCCGAGGCGAGCCGCGCGAGATTCCCTCGGCGCCCGCCGCGCTCGGGCCGTCGGGCCGGCCGATTCCGGCCGCGCCGCCGGCCTCATCTACACCGCCTGCACCGTTGCCGGCGCCGCGCGCCGCGGTGGCACCGACCCCAACCCCTACGCCGCCCGGCAATGCAACCGACTCGGCGGCAACCCCACCAACCCCGTCCGCAACTTCGGGGGCAACACCGGCCGCCCGCCGTGCGCCGTCCGCTTCGACGGCGAGCGAGCCCGCGCCAGCCCTGCCGCCGCCGATCGATATTCGTCCTGCACCCGGGCCACGGCAGCCCACCGCGCGCCGGCCCGAGCCGACGCCCCCGCCGCCCCGCCGCGGGTTCTTCGAGGAGCTACTCTGGCCGCAACGCTGATGACGTCATGGCACTCTGCGAGCCGCCGCCGGCGCCGACCGCACGCGACTGGTTGCGGTAGTGATCAAGCACGAATAGCCGAATCGCCGATGACAGGTTGCCGTGCTGCCGGTGCGAATCGATCGCCGCCACCATATCGGACAACGTCATGCCGCGGCTCGATGCGATATCCTTAAGGCCACGCCAGAAGGCGTCCTCCAAACTGACGCTGGTCTTGTGGCCGGCGACCACGATCGAGCGCTTGACGACTGGTGACTTCATGCTGGTCCTCGCGGCGGCAGCCGGTGGCCGTCGAGCTCACGCCGGGCCTTTTCGGCACGCGCCGCTTGCAACTGGCGCTCGGCCTTTGGGCGCCGATGCATGAGCCGATTGCGTTGCGCGCGTCTTTGTTCCTGCTCTCGTTTCATCTGCTTGCGCGCCCGGCGCAGATTGACGATCTCAGCCATTCCACCCGCCCCGCTCCGCGATTGCAGCCTCAATCCTCATGAAGCCAACACGCGGCCCCTAGCGTCAGCCCATCGGCCGGAAACCGGCCGATGGCAACACACGGATAATTGATCCGCGGGCGTTGCCCGGCCCGACTGAGCAATAACGCTTTACCAGCGGGCTGGTTCGATCACCGCGGACGAATCATTCTCTCGGGCCGTACCAGCTGGTCGAATTCCTGCGCCGTCACAAACCCAAGGCGGACCGCCTCCTCCTTCAATGTGGTGCCGTTGGCATGGGCGGTCTTGGCTACCTGCGCGGCCTTGTCATAGCCAATCTTCGGCGCCAGCGCGGTGACCAGCATCAGCGAGCGCTGCATCAGGTCGCGGATGCGCGCCTCATCGGCGCGGATGCCGGCGATGCAGCGGTCGGTGAAGGAGCGCGAGGCGTCTGCGATCAGCTCGATCGACTGCAGCATCGCGTAGGCCAGCACCGGCTTGTAGACATTGAGCTCGAAGTGGCCCTGGCTCGCCGCCATGGTCACGATGGTGTGATTGCCGAATACCTGGCAGCACACCATGGTCAACGCTTCGCACTGCGTCGGGTTCACCTTGCCGGGCATGATCGATGAGCCCGGCTCGTTCTCAGGCAGAATCAACTCGCCGAACCCGGAACGCGGCCCCGAAGCGAGGAAGCGGATATCGTTGGCGATCTTGAACAACCCGGCCGCCATCGCATTGAGGGCGCCGTGCGCAAACGCTTCGGCGTCGTGCGCCGCCAGCGCCTCGAATTTGTTCGGCGCGGTGACGAACGGTAGGCCCGTGATGGCGGCCACTCGCTGGGCGAACGCCCTGGCAAATTGCGGCTTGGCATTCAGCCCGGTTCCCACCGCGGTGCCGCCCTGTGCCAGTTGATAGAGGCCCCTGAGCGCCTCCTTGATGCGCGCGCGACCGCTCTTCACCTGCGCCGCGTAGCCGGAGAATTCCTGGCCGAGCGTGAGCGGGGTCGCATCCTGGGTGTGCGTGCGTCCGATCTTGACGATGCGGGAGAACGCGCGGGTTTTGGCGAGCAAGGCGGCGTGCAGATGATCGAGCGCTGGCGCCAGCCGATGATGGATCTCGGTTGCGGCCGCGATGCGCATGGCGGTCGGGAAACAATCGTTCGACGACTGGCTCATGTTGACGTGGTCGTTCGGATGAATCGGCGACTTGGCCCCGAGCGGCGCGCCGAGAATCTCGTTCGCGCGGTTGGCGATCACCTCATTGACGTTCATGTTGGTCTGAGTGCCGGAGCCGGTCTGCCACACGACCAGCGGAAAGTGGGCGTCGAGCTTGCCGTCGGCTACCTCCTGCGCCGCCTTCACGATCGCTTTCGCGCGCTTCGCATCGAGCGAGCCGAGCGCGTGGTTCACCTCGGCAGCGGCGCGCTTGACCAGGCCGAGTGCATGGATGATCGGCAACGGCATGCGCTCGCCGCCGATCGGGAAATTCTCCAGGCTGCGTTGGGTCTGTGCGCCCCAGTATCGATCCGCCGGCACCTCAATTGGGCCGAAGGTATCGGTCTCAGTGCGGGTTCTCATCGATGACGGCGGACAGGCAATTGGTGACGAAACATGACGCGGCGCTTCCTGTGATCTGCCGTCCGAGGATTGCGTCTGCCGTGTGCTATTTCTTGCGGAAGCGGTCGAGCCGCACGACTTCGCCGCCACCGGTCGGCGCTTGCGGCTCGCCGTCGCGCTTGGTTTTCTTGGGCATTGAGGGCGCCTTTTCGGCAGCGGCGGTCTTGCCCCTTTCCGCCGGCTTGGCGGTGTCCTGCGACATCCGCGCCGCCTCGCGCGCCGGAGCCTTGGCCTTCGTGGCCGGAGCTGGCAGCGCCGACGGGGCGCCGGAGGCTTCCGGATCGTCTACCGAGTCGGCCTCCGCGGCGGCCTGGAACTCAAGGCCGAATTGTACCGACGGATCGAAGAAGCCTTTGATCGCGTCAAACGGGACATGCAGCCGCTCCGGCACGCCGCCGAACGACAGGCCGACCTCGAACGCGATCTCGCTTACGATCAAGTCCCAGAATTGATGCTGCAGGACGATCGTCATCTCATCGGGGTACTGCACGCGCAGCCGCGACGAGATGCGCACGCCCTCCGCGCGCGTGTCGAAGGAGATATAGAAGTGGTGCTCACCCGGCAGGCCGTTGCGCGCGATGTCGGCGAGCACTTGGCGTACCACGCCTCGCAACGCTTCGCGCACCATCAGGTCGTAACGGATATGATCGACGGACATGAGCTCTGACGATGGATGACGGAACGGCGGCGAACCGATGATAGCCGAACCAGGCGATTCTGTCGTTCGTCGTCCGTCGCCTGGGTAAAGTGGAGGCTTCTGTTGCCAGGTGCCTCCGAACCCCGCCTGACGGCTGCTAGGACGTCAGGACTTCAAGATCGGTCTTTCAAACCGCGTTACGCGGCCTGAGCAACCGGAGCATAGTTGTCGTTGGCAACTATTGCTGTGGCCCGATAACGGCGGAACCATACCGAGCAAAAGCCCGCCCTTTACACCCTCGTCGATCCTATTTCGCCCCCGCCAGGAGACAGGGATCAGTTGCCAGCGAGCAATAATCAGAAAGCGGAACTGGGCGCGCGGCCCTGATTACCGACTACTGGCTTCTGTCCCCTGGTGGAGGCGCCGGGTACCGCCCCCGGGTCCGAATGGTTTATTGCGGCGGCCGTTTATCGCCATAGCCGGCGGTGAGGCCGGCGAGACAAATATAGGGCCATGAGGGCCGGAAAGGAAGGTGGTGGCGGGGTCTTGCCTGCGGGTCAACACGAGCGCTGAGCACCAGGGCGACCCGCCACCACTCATTTCTGGGCGCCGGCGCAAACGAAAGCAACTTCGCGCTCGTCAGCCCGGCGTCGTCGACGTCGGCGGATGCGGCGCGCAGCGCACGACACCGATGTCCTATGCCCACCGGGCGATTTCTTCTAAAGCTCGCACATGAACGAGAACGTTCCCGCCGATGCCGCCGGCGCGCGCCCACCCGGCTTGGCGGAGCTTTTGCTCGCCTTCTCGGCCGCCTCGATCTCTGGTTTCGGAGGCGTGCTGCCGTTCGCACGCCGGATGGTGGTGGAGGAGCGCCGCTGGATGACCGCGGAGGAATTCAACGATGCCTTTGCGCTCTGCCAGTTCCTGCCGGGACCCAACATCGTGAATTTCGCCGTGGTGTTCGGCGCACGCTTCGGTGGTGCGCGCGGTGCGGCGCTCGCGCTCGCGGGTGTGCTTGGGCCGCCGATGGTTGCGGTGATGATCTTGGGGGCGCTCTATGCCCGCTTCGGGGAGGTCGCCGCGCTACAGCGCGCGCTCGCGGGCCTCGCGGCGGCGGCGGCCGGCCTGATCGTTGCAGTCTCGGCCAAAATGGCCGCGCCGGTGTTCCGCAGCTGGCGCGATCCGGCGCCGTTCGTCACGCTCGCGATTTTTGCGGCCATCGGTCTTGCGCGGCTGCCGCTGCCACTTGTGCTCGCCGCTGCAGTTCCGGTGAGCATCGGTCTGGCGTGGTGGTGGCGGCGATGAGCGACAATTCCGCGACGCTCGTCGCGCTCGCGCTCACGTTCGCGCCGCTGTCGCTGCTTGCAGTCGGCGGCGCCAACGCCGTGATCCCGGAAATGCACCGGCAGACGGTCGACGTCGCGGGTTGGATCACCGACCGCCAGTTCGCCGAGTTGTTCGCGATCGCCCAGGTCGCGCCCGGGCCGAACATCATCATCGTGACGCTGATCGGCTTCCACGTCGCCGGCATTGCCGGCGCGCTCGTGGCCACGGCCGCCATGGTCGGACCGAGCTGCGTGCTCACCTATTTTGCAGCGCGCACCTGGGAACGGTTCCGCGCCGCGCGCTGGCGTATCGTGATCCAGGCAGGGCTGGTCCCGGTCTCGGTCGGGCTGATCGGGGCGAGCGCGCTGGTGCTTGCGCGCGCCGCCGACATCAGTTGGGTCGCCGTGTTATTGACGCTGGCGACCGCTGCCGTCGGCTTCTTCACCCGCGTCCATCCGCTATGGATGTTCGCGCTCGCCGCCGTGGTCGGCTGCGCCGGGTGGCTGTGAGCGCGATGTAGCTACGCAAGCCGCCGCGTGTGGCCGCATGCGCTCCTCGTGCTGGCGACAATGGATGCCGCCACGGCCCCGCCCCAGCGCGCGCTGGCAGCGACCGCCCGGCCGAGAACGCGGTTGCCTTTGTGACCCGGCGCTGCTTTGCTACCCGTGGGGAAGGGGAGCGTTCAGTTGGGGGGTCAGGTGACTCAGAGCGCTGAGCTGTTGCCGGCCGGATCGCGTCCAGGCGCCACCACAAACCTCGGATTCTGGCTGGGACTCATTGCACTCGTGGTCGCGAACGTGGCCATGTTCGTCGCTCCAGTCTATGGCGTCCCGCTTTCATTTGTTGCCTGCACAATCGCCGCCTTGAGCGCTGCCGGTGGCGATCGGTTTTTTTCCGGCGCTGCAGCCATCGTATCTGCGGGCAACTGGTTTCTGCTGAATTCGGCCTATTTGTCAGGCGCGGTGGTCGCAACCATTGCCGCCCTGCTGTTCGCGTTCGCGCCGATCGTCGTGCTCCTGCTGCGCAATGCCGGCATGCTCACCTTCGCGGGCATTCGCCCCGATCCAGTCTACCCTCCGGGCTTCGTCCGCAATCCGCAGGACTTTTTTGGTGGGGTCGCCTTGCTCCAGCTCGCCATCTTTGCGTGGCGCGCGTCGACCGACCTGCCCGGGCAATCAGGTTTCGCCTTCGGTCCCGGCACGGCGCCGCGGCTGTTCATCGGCCTGTTGGTGCTCAACGCAATCGGCATCATCCTCCACGGGCTGGCAGTCATCGGGCCTCCGGTTGAGCGCTACGCGTTTCGAGGACCGTTCTGGGTCACCGCCGCGATCCTGGTCTTCGCTGCAACCATCAGAACGCTCGGGCTGGTGATATCGACGTTCCTGTTGGTCCTGATCTCGTCGGTGGCGAGTCCGGAAATCAAGGGCGGCAGGCGATGGATCGAGACGATAATTTGGGGGGCGGTGCTCGCAGCTTTCTGTGCGGTGCTGTTCCCCTACGTGCTGAACTTGCCCATGCAGCTATGGCCACGGTTCTGAGGAACGGTCATGCAGGATCTTTTGGCCAATCTTGCCCTCGGGTTCTCGGTCGCGGCCAGCCCGATCAACCTTGGCTTATGCCTGCTCGGTGCGGTGGTCGGCACGCTGATCGGCGTTCTGCCTGGGATCGGGCCGCTCGCCACCATCGCGATGTTGTTGCCGATCACCTTCGGGCTGCCGCCGGTCGGCGCCTTGATCATGCTGGCCGGCATCTATTACGGCGCCATGTACGGGGGGTCGACCACCTCGATTTTGGTCAACATTCCCGGTGAATCGGCGTCCGTGGTGACCACGCTCGACGGCTTCCAGATGGCCAAGCAAGGCCGCGCCGGGCCGGCGCTTGCCATTGCCGCTATCGGGTCCTTCTTCGCCGGCTGCGTTGCGACGGTGTTCGTTGCCGCGCTTGGACGGCCGCTGACGGCACTGGCGCTGAAGTTCGGTCCGGCTGAGTACTTTTCGCTCATGGTGCTCGGCCTCGTGTTCGCAGTCGTGCTGGCCAAAGGATCGGTCGGCAAGGCGGTGGCGATGATCCTGGTCGGTCTGTTGCTCTCGATGGTCGGCACCGACATCGAGACCGGACAGACCCGCATGGCGTTCAACATTATCGAGCTCTCGGACGGCATCGGCTTCGTGGTGCTCGCCATGGGGGTGTTCGGGTTCTCCGAGATCCTGCGCAACTTGGAGGTCAAGGAAGAGCGCGACCTCGTTCAAAAAAAGATCACCGGCCTGATGCCGACCGCCAAGGACCTCAAGGACGCGGCACCGGCGGTGGCGCGCGGCACGGCACTCGGCTCGCTGCTCGGCATCCTGCCGGGCGGCGGCACCATCCTGGCGGCGTTCGGCTCTTACACGCTGGAAAAGAAGATCTCCAAGCATCCTGAGCGATTCGGCCGGGGCGCTATCGAGGGCGTTGCGGGTCCCGAAAGCGCCAACAACGCCGCCTCGCAGACCTCGTTCATACCGCTGCTGACGCTCGGCATCCCGCCCAACGCCGTGATGGCCCTGATGGTGGGTGCGATGACCATCCACGGCATCGTGCCGGGCCCACAGGTCATGACCAAGCAGCCCGAGCTGTTCTGGGGGCTCGTCGCCTCGATGTGGCTCGGCAACTTGATGCTCGTGATCATCAACCTGCCGCTGGTCGGTCTCTGGGTCAGCCTCTTGCGCGTGCCCTATCGCCTGCTGTTTCCGATGATCCTGGTGTTCTGCTGTATTGGCGTCTACTCGCTCAACAACACACCATTCGACGTCGTCATAACGGCTGCTTTCGGCCTGGTCGGCTACTGGCTGATCAAGCACGACTTCGAGCCGGCGCCGATGCTGCTCGGCTTCGTGCTGGGTCCGCTGATGGAGGAGAACCTGCGGCGCGCCATGCTGCTCGCGCGCGGCGACGCCACCGTATTCTTCACCCGGCCGATCTCGGCCGGCCTCATGGCGCTATCGATTGCGCTGCTGGTGGTCGCGGTGCTGCCGATGATACGCAAGCGCCGGGATGTTGTGTTCACCGAATAGGGAACCTTCCGGCAGGCTCCGGCATATTTGCTTGTAGCCGCCCCGCGGCAGGCGCCGGCGGGCGCGAGTGACCTATTCAGGCGGGGGCGTGATCACAAGGAGCCCCTCATGCTTGAAAGGTTCGTCGGCATTCTTGCCGCTTTGGTGTCGAGCGTTCTCGTCGCTGCCCCGGCGGCCGCGCAGACGGATTATCCCAACCAGCCGATCACCGTGACCGTGCCGTTCGCGGCCGGCGGCCCGACCGACACCATTACCCGCATCGTCGGCGAGCACATGTCGCGAACGCTTGGCCAGCAGCTGGTGATCGAGAACGTGGTCGGCGCTGGCGGTACGACCGCCACCACCCGCGTCAAGCGCGCCAACCCCGACGGCTACACGATCATGACCGGCCACATGGGAACGCATGCAGCGGCGGTCGGGCTCTATCCCAATCTGGCCTACAACCCGGTCACCGATTTCGATCCGATCGGCCTGATAGCCGGCACGCCGATCCTGATCCTCGCCAAGAAGGATTTCCCGGCCAAGGACCTCGAGGAGTTCGTCGCCCACGTGAAAGCGAACGGCTCGAAGCTCAACGAGGCGCACGCCGGGGTGGGCTCGGTGTCGTTCACCACTTGCCTGCTGCTCAACGACCTGCTTGGGCTCAAGCCGACGCGGATCCCGTATACCGGCACCGGGCCGTCGATGAATGCGCTGGTCGCGGGCCAGGTCGATTACATGTGCGACCAGATCGTCAACGCGGTTCCGCAGGTGCAGGCCGGGGCCATCAAGGCCTACGCGGTTGCGACTCCCGAGCGCAACCCCGCACTTCCCGACGTCGCGACCACCAAGGAAGGCGGCCTGCCGGAGTATCAGGTCTCGGCCTGGAACGCGCTGTTCGGGCCCAAGGGCACGCCGAAGGTGGCGCTCGACAAGCTGACCGACGCGCTCGACAAGGCGCTCGATGATCCAGCCGTGCGCAAGCGGCTGCTCGATCTCGGCAGCGACATTCCAGGTCCGGAAGGGCGCGGCCAGCAGGCGCTAGCCGCCCACGTCAAGGCGGAGGTCGAGCGCTGGACGCCGATCCTTAAGGCGGCCGGGGTGGGGACGAGATAGCCGCCGTGGCTCACTGACGCGTTCGTGAAGCGGGATCCGGCGCTCCGGCGGTAACACGCCGGAACGCTCGCGCGAACCGTCGAGGTGTCCCATGCACTCGCGGAACAAGGAGATGTCCCATGCCACGCGCACACAGTCTCTCCCGCCGCGTCGCGATTGCCCTAGCCGTAGCCTTTGCGCTCGGCGCCGGTGCCGCGCATGCGCGCTCGCCGGAAATCTACACCGGCATCGTGTCGTCGACCTCCGTGGGCGGCTACGATCCGGTGGCCTATTTCAAGGAAGGGAAGCCGGTCGTCGGCAACAACAGCGACATCTGGACCTGGAAGGGCGCCACTTGGCGGTTTGCGAGCGCCGAGAACCGCGAAGCTTTCAGGCAGAAGCCGGAGGCCTTTGCGCCAGCCTATGGCGGCTATTGCGCCTGGGCGGTGTCGCAGGGCTACACCGCCAAGGGCGATCCAAAATACTGGAAAATCGTCGAGGGCAAGCTTTATCTGAACTACGACGGCAACGTGCAGAAGAACTGGGAAAGGGATATCCCCGGCCACATCTCGAAGGCCGACGGCAACTGGCCCAAGGTATTGGACAAGTAGGGGTTCCCGCACCCTCCTCGTCGTTGCGAGGGACGCCAGGCGACGAAGCAGTTCGGATCGTCGTGCCGGCCCTTGATCGCCTTGGCCTTGGCGCGCAAATGACGGGGATGAGTGCGCCGGTCGACTTCGCCCGCGATCATGCGGCGGCTAGACTTGCGAGCGAGTCGCGGGCCGAGAACCAGTCATGCGCCAATACCTCGATCTGATGGAGCGCGTGCTCGCCAACGGCGTGGAGAAGCGCGACCGCACCGGCACCGGCACGCTCTCGGTGTTCGGCCATCAGATGCGCTTCGATCTGGCACAGGGATTCCCGCTCGTCACCACCAAGAAGTTGTTCGTGAAGGCCATCGTGCACGAGCTGTTGTGGTTCCTACGCGGCGACACCAACGTGCGCTATCTGCAGGAGCACGGCGTCACCATCTGGGACGAATGGGCGGATGCGCAGGGCGAGCTCGGGCCGGTCTACGGACGGCAATGGCGGTCGTGGCCTTCGCCCGACGGCGGCGCGATCGATCAGATCGCCGACATCGTCGCCGCGATCCGGCGAAACCCGGATTCGCGCCGCCTGATCGTTTCGGCCTGGAACCCGGCAGAGGTCGAGCGCATGGCGCTGCCGCCCTGCCATTGCCTGTTTCAGTTCTACGTCGCGCGCGGAAGGCTCTCCTGCCAACTGTACCAGCGCTCGGCGGACGTCTTCCTCGGGGTGCCGTTCAACATCGCCTCCTATGCGTTGCTGACGCTGATGGTCGCGCAGGTGACCGGGCACGCGCCGGGTGAGTTCGTCCACACTTTCGGCGATGCGCACCTTTATCTCAATCACCTCGAGCAGGCGCGGCTGCAGCTCGCGCGCGCGCCGCGCGCGCTGCCGCGCATGCGACTCAACCCGGCGGTCACCGATCTTTTCTCCTTCAGGTACGAGGACTTCGCGCTCGAAGGCTATGTGCCGCACCCGCCCATCAAGGCCGCTGTGGCGGTGTGATTTTGATTGCGGATGCCCGGACAGAAGGTCGGCGCCAGCGTGAGCGGGATTCGTGAAGCGGGTCTTCGCATTCGCCCCGCGCGCCCGGGCGAGGCTGGGCTCGTGCTTGGTTTCGTGCGTGAGCTCGCCGAATACGAGAAGCTCACACACGAGGTCGATGCCACCGAGGCGATGATCGACAATGCGCTGTTCGGGCCCAATCCGCGAACGTTCTGCGACTTCGCCGAGTGGGACGGCGAGCCGGTCGGATTTGCGCTCTGGTTCCTCAATTTCTCCTCGTTCCGCGGACGCCACGGCATCTATCTCGAGGACGTGTTCGTGCAGCCCGCCCACCGCGGCAAGGGCATTGGCAAGGCGGTGTTGCGCCATCTTGCGAAGCGCTGTGTCGCTGAAGGTTGGACCCGGCTCGAATGGGCGGTGCTCGACTGGAACACGCCGTCGATCCGATTCTATCAGGCGCAGGGCGCGGTCTTGATGGACGAATGGACGATCTGCCGGGTGACCGGCCCGGCGCTCATGCGGCTCGCGGCCGGGGAAGTCGCGCGATGAAGATCGTGCTGGTGGCTGCGGTTGCCGACAACGGCGTTATCGGCCGCGACAATGCGATGCCCTGGCGACTGAGGTCGGACCTCAAGCGTCTGCGCGCGCGCACGACCGGCAGGCCGGTGATCATGGGCCGCAAGACCTACCTGTCGATCGGCAAGCCGCTGTCCGCACGCACAAATATCGTGGTGAGCCGCGTCGCCGGCTTCGGCGCGCCCGGCGTGATCGTGGTGCCCAGCGTCGAAGGCGCGCTCGACGTCGCGCACGGCGACGCGCGGCGCCGCGGGGTTGACGAGATCATGGTGCTGGGCGGTGCCCGCATCTACGCGGCAATGATGCCGGTTGCGACCGAGTTGGACATCACGCACGTCCACGCAAGTCCCGCCGGCGACGTTTTTTTCCCCACGATCGATCCCGAGGTCTGGGCTGAGGTCGAGCGCACCGATCACGGTCGCACCGCGGAGGACTCCGATGCCTTCACCTACGTGACCTACAGGCGGAAAGGGGCATCGGCTGGCGCTTGCCGCTACCCCGGCGGCACGCTCTTTCGTCGCACCCCCCTTCATTGAAAGGGGGAGGGGGCTCACGTATAAGCGCGCCCGAGACGGGGCGGCGCCCAGCGCCAACGCGCGCTGGATCGAACCGAGGAGAGATCGATGCCGTGGAGTAATCAAGGCGGCGGCCCGTGGGGCTCAGGCCCGAAAGGGCCGTGGGGCTCGGGCCCGCAATCCTCCGGTCCGACCCCGCCCGATCTCGAGGACCTGCTCCGTCGCAGCCAGGACAAGCTCAAGAACGTGCTGCCGGGCGGCAATCTCGGCGGCAAGGGTTTCGCCCTGATCGGGCTGGCCGCGCTGGCGATCTGGGGCTTCTCCGGCTTCTTCCGAGTCGAGACCGACGAGATCGGCGTAGTCATGCGGTTCGGCAAGTATGTCCGCGACGCCTATCCGGGCCTCAACTATCACCTGCCCTATCCGATCGAGTCGGTGCTCACACCGAAGATCACCCGGGTGAACCGCATCGACGTCGGCATGCGGCTGGTCGAGGACAGCCGGCGCGGCACCACCATGCGCGACGTTCCGGAAGAAAGCCTGATGCTCACCGGCGACGAGAACATCGTCGACGTCGACTTCTCGGTATTCTGGCTGATCAAGCCGAGCAGCACCGGCCAACCGAGCGGCGCTGCCGACTACCTGTTCAACATCCAGAATCCGGAAGGCACCGTGAAGGCCGTGGCCGAGAGCGCGATGCGCGAAGTGGTCGGGCGTTCGAACATCCAGCCGATCCTGACCGGCGCGCGCCAGAACATCGAGACCGCCGTGCATGACCTCATGCAGAAGACGCTCGACGACTACGATTCCGGCATCCAGATCACCCAGGTCCAGATGCAGAAGGTCGATCCGCCCGCGCAGGTGATCGACGCCTTCCGCGACGTCCAGGCGGCACGCGCGGACCTCGAGCGGGCACAGAACGAGGCGCAGACCTACGCCAACCGGGTGGTGCCGGAGGCGCGCGGCAGGGTGGCGCAGATCATCCAGGGCGCCGAAGCCTACCGCGAGCAGACGGTGGCCGAAGCCAAGGGCCAGACCGCGCGTTTCAACAAGGTGCTCGACGAGTACAAAAAGGCGCCGGAGGTGACCCGCCAGCGCATCTATCTCGAGACCATGGAGCGCCTGTTCGGCGGTACCGACAAGATCATTCTCGACTCGAGCGTCAACGGTGGCACCGGCGTCGTGCCCTACCTGCCGCTCAACGAGCTGACCCGACGGTCGCCGCAACCGCAGCAGCAGCAACAGCAACAGCAACAGCAACAGCAGGGGCAGCCGCGCTCGCAAACGACGGGAGCGTCCCGATGAAGTTCGGTATCGCTGGCGGCGTGCTCGCCGTCGTCATCCTGATCGCCATCATCGTCGGCTACGGATCGCTGTTCACGCTGTACCAGACCCACCAAGCGCTGGTGGTGCGCTTCGGCCAGCCGGTGCGGGTCGTGACCGAGCCCGGGCTGAGTTTCAAGCTGCCGCTGATCGACAACGTCATCCGTATCGATAAGCGCATCCTCGACCTGGAGAATCCCGCCCAGGAGGTGATCGCCTCCGATCAAAAGCGTCTGGTGGTCGATGCTTTCGCCCGCTACCGCATCCACGACCCGCTGCGCTTCTATCAGACGCTCGGTTCGGTCGAACGCGCGAATTCGCAGCTGTCGACCATGATGAACTCGTCGTTGCGCCGAGTACTGGGCGAAACCACATTCACCCATGTGGTGCGCGACGAGCGCGCCGCACTGATGGCGCGCATCCGCGAGCTGCTCGACCGCGAGGCCAAGGCTTTCGGCATCACGGTGGTCGATGTGCGCATTCGTCGAGCCGATCTTCCGGAGCAGAACAGCCAGGCGGTGTATCAGCGAATGCAGACGGAACGTCAGCGCGAGGCTGCAGAATTTCGCGCGCTGGGGAGCCAGCGGGGACAGGAGATCCGTTCGCGCGCCGACCGTGACGTGACGGTCCTGGTCGCCGATGCGCAGTCGCGCTCCGAGCAGATTCGCGGCGAAGGCGACGGCGAGCGAAATCGCATCTTTGCGGAGGCGTTCGGCCGGGATCCGGACTTCTTCGCCTTCTACCGCTCGATGCAGGCGTACGAGGCCGGCCTCGGGCACAGTGATACCCGCATGGTGTTGAAACCGGATTCGGAGTTCTTCCGTTATTTCAGCAACCCGGGATCCGCGCCGCGCGAGGCCGCAAAGGACGGTGCCGCCGCAGCCGGGCAACGCCCGGGACAATAGGCCACGCCGGGAGCCATGTCGGACTTTCTCGTGGCGATCGGCCTGGTATTCGTCTTCGAGGGGCTCGTGTTCGCCGGCTTTCCCGGAATGGCGAAGCGCGCTATGGCGAGCGCACTCGAAACCCCGGACGGCACGCTGCGGGTGATCGGTATCGCCTCGGCGGTGCTGGGGGTCGTGGTGATCTGGCTGGTTCGCAGGTGAGAGCGGCGTGCGGGTGCAAGTCCCGATTCCGCCCCAAACCGGCGGTACCGGCTTTGTGAAATGGGCTTCCCTTGCGCCCTTCACTCGACGGGCGCAATCTTGCAGGTCGAATCTCTCCGGAGGAGAACAGACGCTCATGGCCGGTCCTACCGCCCCGCTGGCAAGCCACCCCAGCCGACCGTTCCGTACCGCCTTGACGGTGGCGGCGGTCATCCTGCCCCTCATGGCCACCGCGTCGTTCGCTCGTGGGCCGGAGCGGATCACCGAGACCGCGGAGGCGGTCATCGACGCGGTCGTAAACATCTCCACCTCGCAAAAGGTCGCCAGCCGTCCGGGCGGCCAGGGCGGCGGCGCGACGCCGCAACTGCCGCCGGGCTCGCCGTTCGAGGAATTCTTCGAGGAGTTCTTCAAGAACCGCCGCGGTGGCCAGGGCGACAATCAGAATCGCGAACGCAGCCCGCGCCGCGTCAATTCGCTGGGCTCGGGGTTCTTCATCGATCCTTCGGGCCTCGTCGTTACCAACAACCACGTCATCTCGGAAGCGGACGAGATCAACGTGTTGCTCAACGACGGCACCAAGCTCAAGGCCGAGATCGTCGGGCGGGACCAGAAGACCGACATGGCGCTGCTCAAGGTCGACCCGGCGGGCAAGTCGATCAAGGCCGTCAAGTTCGGCGATTCCGAGAAGCTTCGGATCGGCGAATGGGTGATCGCCATCGGCAATCCGTTCGGGCTCGGCGGCACCGTGACGGCCGGCATCATCTCGGCGCGCAACCGCAACATCAATTCGGGCCCCTACGACGACTACCTCCAGACCGACGCCTCGATCAACCGCGGCAACTCCGGCGGGCCGCTGTTCAACATGGATGGCGAAGTGGTGGGGGTGAACACCGCCATCATCTCGCCGACCGGCGGCTCGATCGGCATCGGGTTTGCGGTGCCGGCCAAGACCGCCGTCGCCGTCATCGATCAACTGCGCAATTTCGGTGAGACGCGGCGCGGCTGGCTCGGCGTGCGCATCCAGCAGGTCACCGACGATATCGCCGAGAGCCTCGGGCTGAAGCAGGCGCGGGGCGCACTGGTAGCCGGCGTCGACGACAAGGGACCGGCCAAGCCTGCGGGGATCGAGCCGGGCGACGTCATCCTCAAGTTCAACGGCCGTGACATCAAGGAGATGCGCGACCTGCCGCGCATCGTTGCCGATACGCCAGTGGGCACGAGTGTCGAAGTTGTGATCGTGCGCAAGGGCAAGGAAGAGACCAAGACGGTCAAGCTCGGCCGGCTCGAGGATGGCGAAAAGCCGCAGCCGGCTGCCGCCACCACGGCCGACCCACCGGAGGACAAGTCGGCCGTCAAGAAGGCGCTCGGCCTCGATCTGGCGAACCTGTCGGACGAGCTGCGTCGCCGTCACAAGATCAAGGACAGCGTCAAGGGCGTGGTCATTACCGCGGTCGAACCGGGCTCGGCGGCGGCCGACAAGCGGCTCAGCGCCGGCGACGTCATCGTCGAGGTCGCGCAGGAGCCGGTCGCGAGCGCCGAGGCGGTGCAGAAGCGCGTCGAGGCTCTCAAGAAGGAAGGCCGCAAATCGGCGCTGTTGCTGGTCGCCAATTCCGAAGGCGAGCTGCGCTTCGTGGCGCTCAGTCTGCAGTAGCACCAGCGGACGGCATCGTTGACGGTCATGCGCGGGCTCAGACCCGCGCATGCATTTTTGCGCGCGATTTTCCGTGGTCCATTGATGGCGGGGTCCAGGCCCGGCAGTGACGGCCGAAGGGATTGCCCATGCACTACCAAATCGTGGCAACCGATAAGCCGACCGTCGCCGACCGGGACGCCGTCCTCGCCGTGCTCAATGCCTACAATCAGAGCCGGGCCGGCCCGTCCGACTACCGGCCGCTCGCGCTGTTGCTGCAAGATGCGGCGGGCACGACCATCGGCGGCCTGTGGGGCCGGTCGATGTACGACTGGCTTTATGTGGAGCTGCTGGCGGTGCCGGAGCCGCTGCGACGCAAGGGCGTCGGCTCGCAATTGATGCGCCGCGCAGAGGCTGTCGCGATCGAGCGCGGCTGTGTCGGCGTGTGGGTCGACACCTACGGCTTTCAGGCCCGCGGATTCTACGAGAAGCTCGACTACGAGATTTTCGGATCGATCGACGATCACCCGCGCGGCTCGCAGCGCTTCTTTTTTCGCAAGCGGCTGTAGTCGCATTAAGAGCGGCTGGGCGCCGTGACAGCGGCGCGTGCGCAAAGGTCGAAGCGCGCCTTCACTCGCCGGCGTTTCCGCCCTGACGAGCGCTGCGTTCGGAATCAATCCAGTACGTGGCTGACCATGCCGTCGGCCAGCTTGGGCTCGAACCAGGTGGATTTCGGCGGCATGATCGCGCCGGCTTCGGCTACCGCCATCAAGTCGGCCATTTGCGTCGGAAACAGCGCGAAGGCGATCGCCATGTCGCCGGACGCGACGCGGCGCTCGAGCTCGCCCAAGCCGCGCGCGCCGCCGACGAAATCGATGCGCTTGTCGGTGCGCGGTTCGGTGATGCCGAGCAGCGGCTCGACGGCATGGCGGGTGAGCAGCGTGATGGGAAGGCGCCCGATCGGATCGGTGGCGGGCACGAGGTCGGGGCGAATCGTCAGCCGATACCAGCGGCCGGCGAGATACATGCCGAATTCGCCGGCCGCTGCGGGGCGAACCGGCTGATCGGCCGGCGCGACCGCGAAGCATCGACGCAGGTCCGCCAGCAACGCTTCCGGCTGGCGGCCGTTCAAGTCCCGCATCACGCGGTTGTAGTCGAGGATCGTCATCGCATGATGCGGAAAGATCACCGCCAGGAAATAGCGGTGCGAGCCGACGCCGGCGCCACGCGCCTGCGCCACGCGGGCGGCGGCGGCCGAGCGGTGGTGCCCGTCGGCGATGTAGAGCGCCGGAAGGCGGTCGAACGCGCGGGTGAGCGCCGCGATGGTTTCATCCTCGTCGACGATCCAAAGCTCGTGGCGGACACCATCGTCCGCGTCGACGTCGACGTCGACGTCGGCGGTGCGGTCGGCGGCGCGCGCCAGGATGGCGTCGATCTCCGGCGCTGTCGGATAGCCCATCATCACCGGACCGGTCTGGGCGTTGACCGCCTCGATCTGGCGGACGCGGTCGTCCTCCTTGACCGGGGTGGTCAGCTCGTGGCGGCGGATGCGGTTGGTTGCGTAATCGGCGAGCGCGGCGATCGCCGCGAGTCCGGTCTGGATGCGACCGCGCCAAGTCAAGCGGTAGACGTAATACTGGGGCTTCGCGTCGCGGACCAAGACCCCGGCCGTGACCATGCGCGCGAGGTTCTCGGCCGCCTTGGCGTAGACGGCCTCGCCGTACGGGTCGGCGCCGTCATCGAGGTCGATCTCAGGCTTGGAGACGTGCAGGAAGCTCCACGGCTTGCCGGCAGCGCGCGCGCGCGCCTCCGCGCTCGAGAGTATGTCGTAGGGCGGGGCCAGGACGTCGGCCGCGCGCCCAGGCGCCGGGCGCAAGGCGCGGAACGGTTTGATCAGGGTCAATGCAGGCTCCCCGCACCATCAACGAGGCGCTGGTCTAGTCGGCCGTACGGGCGCGTTCAACAGGAACCATCACGGCCGAGCGTCTGGGGCCCCCGATGCCGCCAGCCGCGGAGATTCACGCCTTGCTCGAGGTGCCTCGCTGGATCGGCCGGCCAGCCGCGGATTGATTTCCTCGGCCGCGATGATCTAGCTCGGGACGTGCGCAGACCCAAGGCCATCCTGATCGCCGGGCCGACCGCGTCGGGCAAGTCGGCGCTCGCGCTTACGCTCGCCGAGCGTACCGGCGGCGTCGTCATCAATGCGGATTCGATGCAGGTCTATCGCGACCTGCGCATCATCACCGCGCGCCCAACGCCGGCCGAGGAGGGGCGCGTGCCGCACCGGCTGTTCGGCCATATCGACGCCGCCGCGACCTACTCGGTCGGGGGCTGGCTCGCCGATGCATGCGACGCGCTGGCGGAGGCGGCGGCGCTCGGCCGGCTCCCAATTCTGGTCGGCGGCACCGGGCTCTATTTCAAGGTGTTGACCGGCGGGCTCGCCGCCATCCCGCCGATCCCCGCCGAGATCCGGGAGCGCCTGCGCGTCCGCGTCGGCGCTGAGGGCGCATCGGCGCTGCATGCGGAGCTCGCGCGCCGCGATCCACCGTCGGCCGCGCGCCTCGGTCCCGGCGACCGCACCCGGATCGTGCGCGCGCTCGAAGTTTTGGAGGCGACCGGGCGCTCGCTCGCCGAGTGGCAGCGGGGCAGTACGCCGCCGATCCTCGAGCCGACCGCTTGCCTCAAAGCGTTCCTCGCGCCCGAGCGCGCCGAGCTTCGCCGCCGTATCGAGGCGCGGTTCGACGCCATGCTGGCGGCCGGCGCGCTCGAGGAAGTGCGCGCGCTCGCCGCCCGCAATCTCGATCCGCTCATGCCGGCAATGAAGGCCCACGGCGTGCCCTGGCTGATCGGCCATCTGCGCGGCGAGGTCGGCCTGGAGGAGGCCGCCGCGCAGGCCAAGGCCGACACCCGCCGCTACGCCAAGCGGCAGTTCACGTGGTTTCGCAATCAGTTGCCGGACTGGACGTGGGTCGATCCGGCCGCGGCCAGACTTGCGATTGAGAAGGCGTTGTCGGCCGGCCGGTGAACAGGCGCGCCCCGGGGGCTGCCCGGGGCCACAGGCTCGCCGTCTCATCGGATGCCGCCGCCGGATCGGGGGGCCGCGCTGGCGCGCCGCGAATGCCCTTGCCTTTGCGCTTGACCGCCGCCGGGCGCGGCGACTATGGTCCCGGCGCCATGCAAACCGTGCTTATCGTAAGCTGCGCGCCACCCCCCCACCGGCCGTGAGGCCGGCGGTCCAGGTGGCGCGTGACCCAGGCCCGAGCGGGCCTTTTTTATTGGCCGGACGACAAAGCTTGAGGAGCGGACCCATGACCCGGGAGATGACAGGCGCCGAAATGGTGGTCGAAGCGCTGGGTGATCAGGGCGTGGAGTACATTTTCGGCTATCCGGGCGGTGCGGTGCTGCCGATCTACGACACCCTGTTCTCGCAGCAACGGCTCAAGCACATCCTGGTGCGTCACGAGCAGGGCGCTGTGCACGCCGCCGAAGGCTATGCGCGCTCGACCGGAAAGGTCGGCTGCGTCCTGGTGACCTCAGGCCCGGGCGCAACCAACGCGGTCACGGGCTTGACCGACGCGTTGATGGATTCGATCCCGATCGTGTGCATCACCGGCCAGGTGCCGACCCACTTGATCGGCAACGATGCCTTCCAGGAATGCGACACGGTCGGAATTACGCGGCCGTGCACCAAGCACAACTACCTGGTCAAGAGCATTGCCGACCTGCCGCGCGCGCTGCACGAGGCGTTCCATATCGCGGCCAGCGGCCGGCCCGGCCCCGTTGTGGTCGACATCCCGAAGGACATCCAGTTCGCAAAAGGCACGTATTCGCGCCCGACCGATTTCGCGCATCGTGGCTACCGGCCGAAGCTCAAGGGCGACCCCGACCGGATCAAAGCGGCGGGCGAGCTGATGGCGAAGGCCAGACGCCCGCTGTTCTATACCGGCGGCGGGGTGATCAACTCCGGCCCGGAGGCGAGCCGCCTGTTGCGCGAGCTGGTCGCGCTCACCGGCTTCCCGATCACCTCGACCCTGATGGGGCTCGGTGCCTATCCGGCGTCCGATCGGCAATGGATCGGCATGCTGGGCATGCACGGCACCTACGAGGCCAATTGGGCGATGCACGATTGCGACGTGATGATCAACATCGGTGCGCGCTTCGACGATCGCATCACCGGCCGCCTCGACGCGTTCTCGCCCGGCTCGAAGAAGATCCACGTCGACATCGACCCGTCGTCGATCAACAAGAACGTCAAGGTCGACATCGGCGTGATCGGCGACTGCGCCCACGTGCTTGCCGACCTGATCGCGGCCTGGAAGGCTTCGGAAGTGAAGCCCGACAAGAAAGTGATCGCGGATTGGTGGAAGCAGATCGACAAGTGGCGCGCGCGCAACTCGCTTGCCTACCGCCGGTCGCATGAGGTGATCAAGCCGCAATACGCGATCGAGCGGCTCTATGAGCTCACCCGCGACCGCGACGTCTACATCACCACCGAGGTCGGCCAGCACCAGATGTGGGCGGCGCAGTTCTTCAAGTTCGAAGAGCCGAACCGCTGGATGACCTCCGGTGGCCTCGGCACCATGGGCTACGGCCTGCCGGCCTCGGTCGGCGTGCAGCTAGCGCACCCGCATTCGCTGGTGATCGACATCGCCGGCGAGGCCTCGGTGCTGATGACGATGCAGGAGATGTCGACGGCGGCTCAATACCGGCTGCCGATCAAGATCTTCATCATCAACAACCAGTACATGGGCATGGTGCGGCAGTGGCAGGAGCTGCTACATGGCGGCCGCTATTCGGAAAGCTACTCGGCCGCACTGCCGGATTTCGTCAAGCTCGCCGAGGCCTATCACGGCGTCGGCATCCGCTGCGACAAGCCGGCCGACCTCGACGACGCCATCCGCGAGATGATCGACGTCGACAAGCCGGTGATCTTCGATTGCGTTGTCGATCCGAACGAGAACTGCTTCCCGATGATCCCGTCCGGCAAAGCGCACAACGAGATGCTGATGGGCGATGTTCCGGAGGACGTCGCGACCGCGATCGACGAGAAGGGCAAGATCCTGGTGTAACGCGCGAAGCGCACGCACGTGGAAAGCAGCCGATGAGCACGACGCATTATCCGGCGGCGACGGTCGCGCAAAAGCCCGAGCGTCACACGCTCGCCGTGCTGGTCGATAACGAGCCCGGCGTGCTGGCGCGCGTCATCGGCCTGTTCTCCGGCCGCGGCTACAACATCGAGTCGCTCACCGTCTCGGAGACCGAGCACCAGAAGCACCTGTCGCGCATCACCATCGTGACCACCGGCACCCCGATGGTAATCGAGCAGATCAAGAGCCAGCTCGAGCGTCTGGTCCCGGTGCATCGGGTCGTCGACATGACCATCGCCGGCCCGGCAATCGAGCGCGAGCTCGCCATGGTGAAAGTACGCGGCCGCGGAGAGCACCGCGTCGAGGCGCTGCGGCTGGCGGATGCGTTCCGCGCGCACGTCATCGACGCCGGACCGGAGAGCTTCGTATTCGAGATCACCGGCGCGACCGACAAGATCGAGAGCTTCATTGCCCTGATGATCCCGCTCGGCCTGGTTGAGGTCTCGCGCACCGGCATCGTGGCGATCGCGCGTGGCCCTGATGGGATGTGACTGGATGCACGAGGAGTGCAGGATATACAGTGGTGCCGTACTTGTGGATCAAATTCGATCCATCGACCACCAAGCTCGCTTCGTGCGGCGGGCGGGGCCGCGCCGGGAGCGAAACGCTTGATACGGCTCATGGACTGATTGCCGCATTGTTGGAGATCACGGTTTCCAATCGTCTCGTTCCACGCCAAGCGCCCAAACCGAGGAGAAGATCTGAATGCGCGTTTACTACGACCGCGACGCCGACCTGAACCTGATCAAGGGCAAGAAGGTCGCCATCATCGGCTATGGCAGCCAGGGCCACGCCCATGCGCTCAACCTGCGCGATTCCGGCGTCAAGGAGGTGGCGGTCGCGCTGCGCAAGACCTCGGCCGGCGTGCAGAAGGCGCAGGCCGAGAAGCTGCAGGTGATGGAGGTCGCCGAGGCCGCCAAATGGGCGGACGTGATGATGATGCTCACCCCGGACGAGCTGCAGGCGGAGATCTATCGCGACCACCTTGCCGGCAACATGAAGCAGGGCGCGGCACTGATGTTCGCGCACGGGCTCAACGTCCACTTCAACCTGATCGAGCCGCGCGCGGATCTCGACGTGCTGATGATCGCGCCCAAGGGGCCGGGCCACACCGTGCGCTCTGAGTACCAGCGCGGCGGGGGCGTGCCGTGCCTGCTGGCGATCCATCGCGATGCCTCCGGCAATGCCCACGACCTCGGCCTCTCCTACGGCGCCGGCATCGGCGGCGGCCGCGCCGGCATCATCGAGACGAGCTTCCGCGAGGAGTGCGAGACCGACCTGTTCGGCGAGCAGACAGTGTTGTGCGGTGGCTTGGTCGAGCTGATGAAAGCCGGCTACGAGACGCTGGTGGAGGCCGGCTACGCCCCCGAGATGGCGTATTTCGAGTGCGTGCACGAGGTGAAGCTGATCGTCGACCTGATTTACGAGGGCGGCATCGCCACCATGAACTATTCGGTCTCCAACACCGCCGAGTACGGCGAGTACGTCTCCGGCCCGCGCGTGGTCACGGCCGAGACCAAGGCCGAGATGAAGCGCATCCTCGCCGACATCCAGTCCGGCAAGTTCGCCAAGGACTGGATGCTGGAGAACCGGGTCAACCAGACTTCGTTCAAGGCGATGCGCGCCAAGATGGCCGCACATCCGATCGAGGATATCGGTGAAAGGCTGCGCGCGATGATGCCCTGGATCAAGCAACGCGCGCTGGTGGACAAGAGCCGGAATTAGGCGGTTTCGCGCACTCGTCACTATGCAAGTGCGGCAGCGCTGATCCAGGACCCCTCTGGCTAGGGCGGCCCTTGCCGCCATGGCGTTTTGGCGCGCGCCCTGAGCCGGCCTTTTTTCTTGCTCCGATCTCCGGCAAGATGGGCGCTCAACCTTAGGGAGGTCCACCATGACCAGCCGCCAGGAGATCGAGCAGGTGCTGGACCGTGCTTACGCGGCGCGACAGCGCCAGGACGTTGCCGCCACCCTCGAATGTTTCCGTTCGGACGGTTCGTTCGTCTCGAACGGCGCTCCCGCGCCGGCGCGCGGCACCGATCAGTGCCGGTCGGCGCTCGCCGCGTTGTTTGAAACCTTCACGCTGCTCGAGTTTACGCCGCATTGCCGGGTCATCGATCCGCCGCGCGCCGCGGTGCACTGGCAGGGGAAGTTCCGGGCGAACCCCACCGGTCAGGTTGCCGCTGCCGACATCCTCGACCTCATCGAGGTCAAGGACGGAAAGATTGCTTCGCTCACCACGTTCTTCGATACGGCGCTGGCGGCTCGCCTGACCACGCCGAAGGCAGGGTAGCAAGACAGCGCGCGCGTCCGCACGCGTACCGCAGGGACCGACCCGGGCGCGGCATGCGCGTTCTACCCGCGCCTTTGCGCTACCCGCCGCCCATCCCTGGCAAGCGGGGGGACGTAGGGCGCCCTTGTCATGACGCTCCGGTTACAGTTTCATGACAGCGCTCGCGCTCGCTGTTTGGCGAGGAATGGTCCTCTCCGGGTGCGGCTCATTGCTGCGTCATGCCGCCCGCGGTCGCGTATCTTGCCAACCGCCTGCCGTTCGTCGGGGCCGCCGGCCGCTATGGCAGGTGGCCGATCGGCGCCCTGCTTGCCCTGCATGCTGCCGCCCTGGCGCTCATGGCCGCAACCGAAGCCAATGTCGTTTCCTGCCTGGCGTTCCTGCTCACTTGGGGCCTCCTGAACTTTCTCTGGCTGGCGCTGCTGCGCCGCCCCGCCGCGGCGGCAGCGCTGTCACTGGCCATGATCGTCGTCCTCATTCTGCTGTCGCGGTTCAAGCACAGTATCCTGTTCATGACGGTCAACTTCGTCGACCTGATGATCATCGACACCGACACGTTTGCGTTCCTGCTCACGATCTATCCCGGCCTCGGCATCGCCATCGCCATCGCGATCGCACTAGCGATACCGGTGCTGGGGCTGCTCTGGTGGGCTGATCCGTTGCGGGTGCGTACCGCTAGTGCCGTTGCCGGCAGCTTGGTCTGCCTCGTCGGTCTTGCCGGCCTATCGTGGTCGTCGCCGAGCGATCCCTACGACGAGTTCTATCGCGGCCAATACGTCTCGAAATTCGCGCGCTCGGGCGTCGCGGCGGTCGAGGAATATTTGACTCGCGGCCTGTTCGAGGCCGGCGCAAACCTCGCCGAAACGCTCGGCCGCGCGCCACTCGATGGTTGCCGCCCCGCGGGCAAGCCGCCCCACATCGTCATGGTGTTCGACGAGTCGAGCTTCGACATCAGCATGGTGCAGAGCCTCAAGTTGCCGGCCGACTATCGGGCACACTTCGCCTCTTTCGACGGCAGGGCGCGGTCGTTGGTGGTTGAGGGCGTAAGCGGGCCCAGTTGGTTCACCGAATACAACGTGCTGACCGGGCTTTCGGTGCGCTCATATGGCCGCTTTGCCGATTTCGTGACCCGCATCGCCGCCGGCCGTGTCGAGCGCGGCTTGCCGCGTGCGCTTGCACGTTGCGGGTACAAGACCATCAGCCACTACCCGTTCCATGGCGCGTTCCTCAACGCCCGGCAGTTTCAGGCGAGCGCGGGAATCGAAAAATTCCTCGACGCCCGGGATCTCGGCATCCATACGGTCGAGCCTGACGGCTTCTACTACGATGCGGCACTGCGAACGATCGAGCGCGAGCGCGGCGAGCGGCCGCTGTTCCTGTTCGTCTATACGCTCGCCAATCATTTTCCTTGGGACGTCCGATACCGGCCGGAGCTCACGCCGGGATGGCGCGATCTCGGCAACGGGTTCGAGACCGACGAGTACCTGCGCCGGCAGACGATGAGCGCACGCGACTACGCGGCGTTCAAGGCCGATCTCGCGCGCCAATATCCGGGCGAGTCGTTCCTGATCGTGCGCTTCGGCGATCACCAGCCGAGCTTCGCGCGGCCGCTGCTCGATCCGGCGCTCGATGATTCATTCATTGCGCGGCAGATCGCGCAGCAAAATCCTCGCTTCCTCACCACCTACTACGTGATCGACGCGGTCAATTTCCATCCCGTGGAGACCGCCTCGGCACGCGATGTGCTCGATGCGCCGTACCTGCCGCTCGTCGTTCTCGAAGCGGCCGGCGTGCCGCTCGACCCCTCGTTTGCCGAGCAGAAGGCGATCCTGGAGCGCTGCCGGGGGTTGTTCTACCGCTGCGCCAGCGGCGCCGAGGCGCGCCGCTTCAACCGACTGCTGATCGACGCCGGCCTGATCAAAGGACTTTGACGCGGGTTTGCGCTTGCGCTTCCTTAGCCCGTCTTCTGCGGGGAGAGGAAACGGGTGCGGCTTTGCATCGGCGCCGCGGGCCGTTATTTTTGCAAACCAATCGGCGGGGCCGAACCTGCCGGCAGGAAAGGGGCTTGATGGCCGCCGGCGACGCCGCCCTTGCGGAATCCAAAGCTCGCGCCGACGCGAGGACGGCGGTCGCACTTACCGGCGTCGACGTCGCTTTCCGTCTTGCCGATGCCATCACCTATACGGCGGTCGCGCGGGCTACGCTCCGCGTCGCCGACGGCGAGTTCGTCGCGATCGTGGGGCCGACCGGTTGCGGCAAGTCGACCTTGCTCAACGTTGCGGCGGGACTCTTGGCGCCGTCGTCCGGGACGGTCGCGATCTTCGACGCGCCGCTCACCGGGCTCAACAAGGCGGCCGGCTACCTGTTCCAGGCCGAGGCGCTGTTCCCGTGGAAAACCGCGTGCGACAATGTCGCCATCGGTCTCGAGGTGGCCGGTGTCGCGCGCGGCGAGGCGCACGCGCGCGCCGAGGCTTGGCTCACCCGCGTCGGCCTCGCGGGATTCGGCGAGCGCTATCCGCACATGCTCTCGGGTGGGCAGCGCAAACGGGTCGGGCTGGCGCAGGTTTTGATCCGCGATCCGAAGATCCTGCTGATGGATGAGCCGTTCGGCCCGCTCGACGCGCAGACGCGGCAGATCATGGGCAACCTGCTGCTCGACCTGTGGAGCGCCGACCGCAAGGCGGTGCTGTTCGTGACGCATGACCTGGAGGAAGCGATCGCGCTTTCCGACCGGGTCGTGATCATGTCGGCGGGGCCGGCCGCGCGCATCATCGGCGACTGGCGTGTGCCGCTCGAGCGCCCGCGTGACATCGCCGAAGTGAAGCTCGAGCGCGCTTTCCACGAGTTGCATCGCGAAATCTGGCAGATGCTCAAGGACGAGGTGCTCAAAGGCTATGCGCTGACGGGGGGTGGGTGATGTTCATTTCTGTCGTAGGATGCGCAAAGCGCGGTGAAGCGCCGCGCGGGCACGTTCTGCCCCTTGGCCCTACCTGCGCACGGCGCGCTCTTGCGCGCTTTTGCGCAGGTTGCGAGAAGCGCGGGTGATCATGTCGCGCGGCAAGCTCCTCGCCTTGCAGCTGATGGTCGCGGTGGCGGCGATTGCGCTGTGGCACGTATTTACCACCGTTCCGATCTTCGGCGTGATCGTCTTGCCGCCGTTCTTCTTCTCCACGCCCTACGACGTGATCGCGCGCGTGATCAAATGGTTCGTCGAGGGCTCGATCTGGCGGCATCTGTGGATCACGCTCGTCGAAGCGATGCTCGCGTTCGTCATCGGCTCGGTTGCCGGCGTACTGGTCGGGTTCTGGTTCGCGCGCAAGCCGCTGATCGCGGCCGTCTTCGATCCGTACGTGAAGATGACCAACGCGCTGCCGCGCGTGGTGCTGGCGCCGATCTTCGCGCTGTGGCTCGGGCTCGGCATCTGGTCCAAGGTCGCGCTCGGCGTGACGCTGGTGTTCTTCATCGTGTTCTTCAACGTCTACCAGGGCATCAAGGAGGTGAGCCTGACCGTGCTCTCCAACGCTCGCATGCTGGGGATGAACGAACGCCAGCTGATGCGCCACGTCTACTGGCCGTCGGCGCTGTCGTGGATGTTCTCCTCGCTGCACACCTCGGTCGGTTTCGCGGTGGTGGGCGCGGTGGTCGGCGAATACCTCGGCTCGGCCGCCGGCCTCGGCTACCTCATCCAGCAGGCCGAAGGGGTATTCGACGTCGCCGGCGTATTCGCCGGCATGCTGGTGCTAGCGGCGTTCGTCATCGCCATCGACTCGCTGGTGACCGTGATCGAGAAGCGCCTGTTGGTGTGGCGCCCGGTTGCTGCCAGCACAACGGCTTAGGCGTGGGGCGCGCGCTTCGGCGACCATGGTGGCGGGCAGGCCCCTGGCGTGGTAGAGCCTTCCCCACCTTATGATCCAAAACCTGCGGAGCTTGATGATGCAGTTGAGACTACCCTTCCTGTCCGCGGCGTTCGCATTCGTGGTTGCGGCGGTGCTGACCGGGCCCGCCCACGCGCAGGCGCCCGAGAAGCCAACGCTGACGCTCGGCGTCGGCGGCAAGGGGCTGCTGTACTATCTGCCGCTGACGCTCGCCGAGCGGCTCGGCTATTTCAAGGAGCAGGGCCTTGATGTCACCATCACCGACTTCGGGGGCGGCGCCAAATCGCTGCAGTCGCTGATCGGCGGCTCCGCCGACCTCGTCACCGGCGCCTACGAGCACACCATCCGGATGCAGGTGAAGGGGCAACCGATCCAAGCCGTGATCGAGCTCGGCCGCTTCCCGGGCATGGTGCTCGCGGTCAAGAAGGACAAGGCCGCACAGGTGAAGTCGTTCAAGGATCTCAAGGGTATGAAGGTCGGGGTCACCGCCCCCGGCTCTTCCACCAACTTCTTCGTCAACGCGCTGATCGCGAAGGAGGGGTTGAAGCCGACCGATGTGTCGATCATCGGAGTCGGTGGCGGCGCCGGCGCGGTGGCCGCAATGAAGAAGGGCGAGCTCGACGCGCTGGTCAATCTCGATCCGGTGATCTCCAAGCTCGAGCAAGACGGCGACATCGTCATCCTGGCCGACAGCCGCACCGAGGAAGGGAACATGAAGCTGTTCGGCGGCAACAATCCCGCCGCCGTCGTCTACATGAAGACCGACTTCATCGAGAAGAATCCGAACACCGTGCAGCGGGTCGTCAACGCCTTCCACAAGGCGCTGAAGTGGCTGGAGAAAGCGACGCCGGAACAGGTCGCTGAGACGGTGCCGCCCGAATATCTGCTCGGCGACAAGGCGCTCTACATGCGGGCGCTGCAGGCGTCGCGGCCGATGTACTCGAAGGACGGTATCGTCTCGCCCGCCGGCATGAAGAACGCCTACGAGATGCTGGTGCAGTTCGATGAGGAGCTCAAAGGCGCCAAGGTCGATCTCGCCAAGACGTTCGACGGCCGCTTCGTGCAGAAGGCGTCGGCCGGGATGTGAATCTCGTTGCGTCGGGTGCGCAAAGGCGCGCGGGACGCGTGCCTTTGCGCACGTAGGCCGTCGCGGCAACGTGCGCAAGCGCCCCTTGTGCGCGCTTTGCCTATCGCTGCATCAGGAGCATGAATCTCCTCTCCATCCAGTCGCACGTTGCCTATGGCCATGTCGGCAACGCGGCGGCGGTCTTCGCGCTGCAGCGCATCGGGGTCGAGGTGTGGCCGGTGCACACGGTGCAATTCTCCAATCACACCGGCTATGGACGATGGCGCGGGCGCGTGTTCGACGGCGAGGCGATCGGCGACGCGGTGCAGGGGATCGCCGAACTAGGGGTGCTCGGCGCATGTGACGGCGTCATCACCGGCTACATGGGCGACGCCGGAATCGGTCGTGCAATGCTCGACGCGGTCGCGCGCGTCAGGGCGACGAACCCTGCGGCGCGCTATTGCTGCGATCCGGTGATCGGCGACGTCGGCCGGGGCGTGTTCGTGCGCGAGGGCGTTGGGGAATTCATGCGCGAGCATGCGGTACCGGCGGCCGATATCGTGACCCCCAACCACTTCGAGCTCGATTACCTGTCGGGCCGCTCCAGTACGACGATGCATCAGGCGCTGGCTGCCGTCGATGCCGTTCACGCGCGCGGGCCACGCATCGTGCTGGTCACATCAGTGCATACCGACGAGACGCCGGCAGACGCGATCGACCTCGTCGCCTCGGACGGCCGCGGTCGTTTCCGCGTGCGCACCCCGAAGCTTCAACTCACGGTCAATGGCGCAGGCGATGCGATCGCGGCGCTGTTCTTTGCGCACACGCTGCGCACCGGGTCGGTCGCGCGGGCACTCTCGGCCGCCACCTCTTCGGTGTTCGGCGTGCTGCGCGCCACGCTCGCGACCGGGTCGCGCGAGCTCGCGCTCATAGCCGCGCAACACGAGCTGGTCGAGCCGACCCAGGTGTTCGAGGCCGAGCGGCTGTGAATCGCGGCGTGCCTGCGCTGCGGCTCCCCGGAGGCGTTGTCAACGTCGCCGCGGCCGGGGTAGCAATTCCTTCAGGGCGCCTCGGAAGAGGGGTTGCGCGGCGACCGTGAGCGTGATTGGCCGCTCGATGTCCGCGGCGGCCACGACAAAGCGGTAACGGCCGTTGCCGACATCCTCGGGCCCTGGTGTCTCCATGCCGCGAGGATCGGTCAGCCGGATCTCGCCGGCGAGCCCGGGGCCGAGCAGGTTGCCATAGCGGTCACGCGGGCGCAGTGTGAGTCCGAACGAAGTGTCCATGCGAGCCAAGGCCAGTTCGCTGCTGCGGCGATCGGCGGCGCCGAAGCGCACGATCGCCGTGACGCTTTCACTGCGTTCGAAGCGACCAAGGCGGCGGTCCTCGCCGCCGATGCGCACGGTCGCGCGGTATGTCCCCGGCACCGTGACCCTGGAGAGCGAGCCGCGGAAAGTGCCCTTGCGGTCGCGCGCGAGGCGGATGGTCGTAGCCCGCGTCGCGGTCAATGCCCTCCATCGTTCGGTATCGGTCGCGAGCGCGGCGAACTGCCGTTCAGCCGCCGTCATGCCGGGCTCGAAGCCCCGTCCCTGCGGGTCCGGCGGCCTCGCGTCGGCAATGAGGTTGGCAACAGCCACGCGCGGCTGCTCGACCGTCGCCGTCACGGTCACGCGCCCGTCGATCGGTCGCTGGCGCGCGTTCACATCCACGACCAGGCTCAGCGGCGATCCGACGCGGACGCGCGGCTCGGTGAGGCGCACGCGATAACTCAGGTCCGGCTCGTCCATGATCGCAGCCGCCTGGTAGGCAACGCCGCCCGGTCCCGTGATCGAGAGACGCCACGCCCCGGACAATGCATCGGAGCTGCCCGGCGCCGGCGCGTCGAAGGCGAGAATGTGATAAAAGCGACCGGAAGCAACCCGGGCGGAAGCGGTCACGTCGGCGCCGTTCTTGAACGCGCGCACCTTGAGCAGCTGTCCGGGAGCCCAGCTCACTTTGAACAACAGCTGCCGTCCGCCCCGATTGGCGGTGAACGTTTCGGTTGCGCCGCCGCTGCTGCTGAGCGCGCCGCGGCGGTAGGCGAGGAGCTGCGGGCTCGCGACGCGTAGCGTGTCGATCAGCGCTTCGACGAAAAACTGCCGCAGGTCCTCGGCGTTCGCGGTCGCGCGGGTGATGCCGGTAGGGCCGGTGGGACTGATGCGGGTTTCGGTCGAAATGGCGGCGAGCAGGTCGAGGAAGGATTGAGCGGTGCCGACGCCGATGGTGTCGACGAGGATGCCGCCAAGCATGTCGAGCCGCGTGCCGTTGGCGGCCAGGCCGGACTGAGGGCGGCTCGGGTCGTCGCGGATCTCGTGTCGGGCCGGCGGCATCGGCTCGAACACCACCATTGGGCTGACGTTCTGCATCCCGTCGGTGAACAGGATCACGTGCCGCGGGCCTGTCGCCGGCAGTGCGCCCAGCGCCCCGATCGAACTCTGCAACGCGCCGCCCATCGCCGTCAGGTTCGATGGTCCTCTCAGATCCAGATCGGTCTTGATGCCATTGACGCTGGCCGTGGTCAGCAGCGGCAGCACTTCGCCGTTGTTCAGGAACGGCATGACGGTGGTGTCGAAGTAGGTCACCCCGAGCCGGTCCTGCGAGCGGCCCATCATCAGCCAGAGGTCAGCGAAGATCTTGACCGCCTCCTTGAGCACTTCGAACCGCGTGGCGCAGGTCGGGCAGGCCGGAAGGCTCATGCTGCCGGACAGGTCGAGCGCGAGCATCGCGGTAGCCGGCGCGGGGCGTGGGATGGTCGGCGTGTCGCTGTCCTGGAGATGTGGGGCGCAGGTCTGTCCGATGGGCGAGCGGTGGTGCGCAGCCGCGTAGAGGGCTTTGCAGATCACGTCGAAGGTGTGAACGGTGGTGGCGTGCTTGCCGCTTGAGGTGAAGCCCTGGACGCCGGTGACCGGCACATTCTCCGCCGCGGGCGCGAAATTGGTAGCAAAACCTCGACCATTGCATTCGCCGCCGCCGTGGTCGTTGACCATGTCGCCCTGGTCGAACAGCGTGACATAGAGCGTGCCCTGATGGGGCAATTGGGTGTTCGTCCGCGAGCCTGGCGCCTCGCCGGGGTTGGACACGCTCTCGACCATGCCGTCCAGGGTTGTCTCGCCGTTGAGCGCCTCTATGAAGTTCTCGGCGCCGAGCGATGGCGTGAAGGGTTGGCCGCATGCCGAACCGCGCGGCTGCACTCCGTTATAGAGCTGCTGCACCGGCAGGAGATCCAGAGCTCCGAACGGGTCGCCCGGCAGCGTCGCCAACGCGAGACCATGATTGGGCGGCGAGATCGCAACGAACTCGGAAACCGGCCGGTAGTTCGGCCGCGGCGGTCGCGCAGGCGTCGCGCCGGCATCTCCTGCCTGCAGGCTCTTCAGGTACAGGCGCGAGCTGATAGTGCCCCTGCTGTAGCCGATGATGACGACCTGCACTGGAGGAGGCCCGGCCGGATCCGTGGTCGCGAGATTCGGATTGGCGGCTGCGTAAGCGGTATTGTGACGGCGGATGATGTCGTCGACCGCGTCGGCAATGTCGCGTGCATCGTCCACGATCGAGCGGGTATTGTCGGCGAAACTGATGTAGTAGGGTTGGATGTCGAGCTCGGGATTGAGTCCGAGCGTGTCCTTGAACGACGTTAGGGTGAAGATCAGGGCGTTCCGGTTCCACCAGGTCTCCTGGTAGTCCGAAGCGTGTCCATGCACGAACAGCACCGGCAACCGTGCGAGCGGGGTGGTTGGCGGTGTGCTGAAGTTGATCTGGCCCCCGTTGTTGTCGCGCACGTCGGCTCCAGCGGCGAGCATGGGAAATGTACAGGACGCCAGCAAGGCCCACACCCGCACGAACCGTCGCATGTTCCACCCTCCTCTGACCCGCACCTCGCCCCGCATCGCCGCAGCTTGCGCGCGATGCTCGGGTTGCGAAAGCGCCGACGAACGAGCCCGCTCAGTATATCCACGCCGCCGCCCCGTGCCGAGCGCAGTAGGATTACAGAAAGTTACGATCTGGCTGTTTGCAAACCTTCGTCGGAGGGCGAGCGCATGACGATTGATCGAACGGTGTGTAAAGATCGAATTGCCCATGAATCTGCTTGGATGAGTTGGCCGTAATTGAAGGCCGAACAGTGCAAGGCGGCGATTGAACGGCGGCGGATCGGCGATATCCTTCGGCGATCAATCCGGGTCACCCGCCTATGCTCCCGGAGGTGCACGTTGCCAGCTACCGACAGGGTGTTCGCGGGATCGATCCCGGAAATCTACGACCGCTTCCTGGTTCCGCTCATCTTCGAACCTTATGCGCGCGACCTCGCGGCGCGGGTGGCCGCGGTCCAACCGCACGATGTCCTTGAGACCGCCGCCGGCACCGGCGTGCTGACCCGCGCGCTCGCGGTCATGCTTCCCGCCGGCGCGCGCATCCTGGCAACCGACCTCAACCGGCCCATGCTGGACCATGCGGCGGCGCGACTGCCCGATGATGGGCGGATCGCCTGGCGGCAGGCGGACGCGCTCGCCTTGCCGTTCGAGGATGGAGCATTCGACGTCGTAGCGTGCCAGTTCGGGGTAATGTTCTTCCCAGACAAGGTGCAGGGCTATCGCGAAGCGCGCCGCGTGCTCAAGCCGGGCGGCCGTTTCTTCTTCAACGTCTGGGACCGGATCTCGGCAAATGAGTTTGCCGACGTCGTCACCGAGGCCGTGGCGACAGTGTTTCCGGACGACCCGCCGCGCTTCATGGCGCGCATCCCGCACGGCTATCATGACGTCGACAAGGTGCGCGAGGAACTCGCCGCAGCAGGCTTTGCTTCGATTTCGGCGGAGACTGTTCAGGATTCCAGCCGGGCACTCTCCGCACACGGCGCCGCAATCGCCTACTGTCAGGGAACGCCCCTGCGGAGCGAGATCGAGACGCGCGATGCCTCGCGTCTCGAAGAGGCGACGCAGTGCGCCGCCGAGTGGCTGGCGCGGCGCTTCGGCGGCGGCCCGATCGAGGGCCTCATCCAAGCGCATGTGTTTGAAGCCGCCTCGGCGGACCGGCAACGCGTCCCTGCGCGCGCGGAGGGAACCGGATCCGGGGGGCCGCAGATGCGGCGCGCACCTAGTGCAACGCGTTGACTGACAAGGTTCCGACCATCCAGAAACTTCGAGAGAGACCCTCGCAAGGAACATTTGACGGGTCGGCGCACCCGATCGGCGCGCTTGGGGTCTCGGCGCGGTGATATAACGGCGGCGGTTCGCCCATAGGTCATTGGAGGTTCCCATCGTGCAGCGCCGTTTCCACACATTGGACGTGTTCACCGACACGCGCTTTGCCGGAAATCCGCTCGCGGTCGTGCTCGAGCCCGACGGCCTGAACGGCGAGGCGATGCAGGGGATCGCGCGCGAGTTCAACCTGCCGGAGACGGTGTTCGTGCTGCCGCCGGAGAATCCCACGCATCGCGCCAAGCTGCGCATCTTCACACCCGCGGCCGAGTTGCCGTTCGCCGGGCATCCGACGGTCGGAACCGCGGTGCTGCTCGGGCGCATCGACGGCGCATCGAGCGCTCGCCAGCTGGTGCTGGAGGAAGGGATCGGTCCGATCCGCTGTCGCGTCGCCGCGAAGGGAGCCGACGTCGGCAACGCCCGTTTCGACCTGGCGCGGTTGCCGCAGCAGGTAGGTGAAACCGCGGACGCTGCCCGCCTCGCCGCCGCGATCGGTCTCGAGCTCGACGACCTCGGCTGCGGTGACTACGTGCCCGGCGTGTGGTCGGCCGGCAATTCGTTCTCGATGATTCCGGTGCGCGGCCTCGACGCGATGAAACGGGCCCGCGCGAACCTCGCGCATTGGGACGCGTTCGCGCCGCAGACTGCGACCGGTGCGTGGTTGCCGGCGCCGTTCCTGTTCTGCACCGACACGGTCGAACCGGGCCGCGCGTTTCACGCCCGCATGTTCGCACCGCACATGGGCATCCCCGAAGATCCAGCCACGGGTTCGGCGGTCGCCGCCTTTGCCGGCGTGGTGGCGACGCAGGCCGGCCCCGGCGACGGCGAGCACGCATTCGTCATCGAGCAGGGGTTCGAGATGGGGCGGCCGAGCCTGATCCATCTCACGCTCACCATCCGCGGAGGCAAGCTCACGTCGGCCTCGATCGGTGGCGACGCGGTGGTGGTTGCGGAGGGGAAGATTGAGGCGTGATGCCGCAATCCCCATTGCCGCGCGGCATTCCGGGAAGCGCGCCCGCCGTGGTGCCGATCGCACGGCTCGACCTTGCCTTCGAGCCGCGGCCGTGGCCATTCGCGGCGGCGCGGCGCGTGGAGATCGACGCGCATTTCGCCGATCTCAAGCGCCACAACCCTGCCCTCTGGAACGGCCGCGTCCTGCTCCTGCACCACTATTCCGTCAACGCCGGCACCTTCCGGGGCGCCTATCTCGAGACCGATTACGCGAGCATGCTGGCTTGGCGCGACTGGGGCTTTCCCGACCCCGCGATCTGGAATTGCTTCGGCATGGCCGCGGTGCGTTCGGCCGAAGGCGCGTTCTTGCTCGGCGTCATGGCCGCGCACACCGCCAATGCCGGGCTGACCTACTTTCCGGCGGGCACCGTCGATCCTGACGATGTCGTCGGCGGCCGGATCGATCTCGAGGGCAGTCTGCGGCGCGAGCTGGCCGAGGAGACCGGCCTCGACACCGCACAGATGGATGCGCAAACGGGCTGGCACGCGGTATTCGCTGGCCCACGCATTGCGATGATGAAAATCTTGCAGGCGCCCGAGAGCGCCGCCGTTCTCAAGCGGCGGGCGCTGCAACATCTCGCCGAACAGGCGCAGCCCGAGCTCGCCGACATAAGCATCGCACGCAGCCGGGCGGACATCGACGCGAGCTTTCCAGGTCATACCGCCGCATTTCTGGACTATTGTTGGCGAACTGAAAACCATTGACCGGGTGTGAACATGCTTCCTTCCGACATCGTCAAGCGCTTCCGCGTCCGCAAAGGCGGCAAGTTCAGCATCAAGGACCATGATGCCGCCGACACCTACGGGCTCGACATCGACAAGGAAGAAGCCAAGGCGATGCTGGCCGCGGGTGTGAGGCGCTTGTCCGACCTGCAGGAGCGGCTCTACGCGCAGGACCGTTGGGCGGTGCTGGTCATCGTTCAGGCGATGGATGCCGCAGGAAAAGACGGCGTCATCAAGCATGTGATGTCGGGCATCAATCCGCAAGGTTGCCAGGTACACGCGTTCAAGGCGCCGAGCGCGCAGGACCTCGACCATGATTTCATGTGGCGCACAAGCATCGCGCTGCCCGAGCGCGGCCGCATTGGCCTCTTCAACCGGTCGTACTACGAGGAGACGCTGGTGGTACGCGTCCATCCTGAGATTTTGGCGCGTCAAAGGTTGCCGCCGGAACTGGTGACCAAGAAGATATGGAGCGAGCGTTTCGAGGACATTCGCGCGTTGGAGCGCTATCTGAGCCGCAATGGTACCCTGCTGCTGAAGTTCTTCCTGAACGTCTCCAAGGAGGAGCAGCGCAAGCGCTTTCTCGAGCGCATCGAGGAGCCGGCCAAGCGTTGGAAATTTTCCGCGCGCGACGTCGAGGAGCGAAAGCTCTGGGACCGTTACATGGACGCGTACCAGGACATGATCCGTCATACCGCGACACGCGAGGCGCCGTGGTACGTGGTGCCGGCCGACAACAAATGGTTCACGCGCCTGGTCGTGGCGGCCGTAATCGGCGATCGGATGGAAAAGCTTGAACTGCAATTTCCGAAGGTAGATGACGCGGCACTGCGCGAGATGCGCACGCTTCGCACCGCGCTGCAGCGCGAGGCGCCGAGCTCTTAGCCCATACGCGCGCGTTACCGGTATCCATACCGGCTGCGCAGGGCTTCGAGCGCGCGCATCGCGTCGGCGTTGCGGCCGGCGTGACAGGTCTCTTCGATGCGGGCGAGCTCTCCCTGGAGCTGGCGCTTGGCCGAACCGGAGGCATGGCCCATCTGCGACTCGGTCTCGACGATCGAGCGGAACTCGACGATCGCGCCGGCGCACCCCTGCTGCGCCTGCAGGGGTGCCGCCGTCACGGCCGATAATGCAAGCAGGCGGGCGGCGAGCCTGAGCATGGTTGGCATTCTATCCGCGTCCTGAACGGGCGCGGAATGCCCCCCTTGCGCGAGCCTAGGGGCTTCCGCTACAAAGAGGTGGTTCCCACGGCAGCCGTTAACGCATCGTTTACCACGATCCGTGACGGGCGGCCGCGCGCAACGCAAGGATTGGGCATGTCGACGCGCCGCGATATCCGCGCGATCGCCCCGGGGGCCGAAGCGGCCCGGCCGGATGCCGTCCTTTATGCCGCGCGCCGCATCGGCGGGCTCCTGCTCCTTATCAGCCCCTGAGGGCCGGCTGGGCTATTCGTGCCTGGGCAACTCAGGGGGACCTCAGGACACGGAACCCCGAGCGCCCGAAAAAGGCGCGTCTAGATCAGAAGGACATTTCCCCATGAGCACGCCACAAGGGTCCGAGAAGGACCGCGTCATCATCTTCGACACGACGTTGCGCGACGGCGAGCAGTCGCCCGGCGCCACCATGACCCATGAGGAGAAGCTCGAGGTCGCCGAATTGCTCGACGACATGGGCGTCGACGTCATCGAGGCCGGCTTTCCGATTGCCTCGGAGGGCGACTTCCATGCGGTGCAGGAGATCGCCAAGCGCAACAAGAACTCGGTGATCTGCGGCCTCTCGCGCGCGTCACCGAAGGATATCGACCGTTGCGCGGAAGCGATCAAACCAGCCAAGCGCCGGCGCATCCACACCTTCATCTCCACCTCGCCCGTGCACATGAAGTGGAAGCTGCAGATGACGCCGGAACAGGTCTACGAGCTCGTCATCCAGCAGGTCACCCGTGCCCGTAACCACACCGACGACGTCGAGTGGTCGAGCGAGGACGGTACCCGCACCGACCATGACTTCCTGTGCCGGTGCGTCGAGGCGGCGATCAACGCCGGCGCCACCACCATCAACATCCCCGACACCGTCGGCTACACGGTGCCGGACGAATATGCCGCGCTGTTCCGCATGGTGATGGAGCGGGTGCCGAATTCCGACAGGGCGCGCTTCTCGGTGCACTGCCACAACGATCTCGGCATGGCGGTGGCGAACTCGCTCGCCGGGATCCATGCCGGCGCGCGCCAGATCGAGTGCGCCGTCAACGGCATCGGCGAGCGCGCCGGCAACGCCTCGCTGGAAGAGGTCGTGATGGCGATGCGGGTGCGCAACGACGTCTTGCCGTACTGGACGGCGATCGACGCCACCATGCTCACGCGCGCATCCAAGCTGGTGTCGGCGGTGACCTCGTTCCCAGTGCAGTACAACAAGGCGATCGTCGGCCGCAACGCATTCGCGCACGAGTCCGGCATCCACCAGGACGGCATGCTCAAGCACAACCAGACCTATGAGATCATGACGCCGGAAAGCGTCGGCGTGAAGCAGACCTCGCTGGTGATGGGCAAGCACTCGGGCCGCCACGCCTTCGTCCACAAGCTCGAGGAACTGGGCTACAAGCTCGCCGCCAATCAACTCGAGGACGCCTTCGTGCGGTTCAAGGCGCTCGCCGACCGCAAGAAGCACGTCTACGACGAGGATATCGAGGCGCTGGTCGACGGAGAGATCGCGACCGCGCAGGACCGCATCAAGCTCGTCTCGCTCACGGTCATTGCCGGCACCCACGGGCCGCAGCGCGCGACCATGCGGCTCGACATCGACGGGCGCACCGTGACCGAGGAGGCCGAGGGCAACGGCCCGGTCGACGCCACCTTCAACGCCATCAAGGCGCTGGTGCCGCACGAGGTCGTGCTCGAGCTCTACCAGGTGCATGCGGTGACCGAGGGCACCGACGCGCAGGCGGAGGTGTCGGTGCGCCTCGCCGAGAACGGCCGCACGGTCACCGCCAAGGGCGCGGATCCGGACACGCTGGTCGCCTCCGCCAAGGCCTATCTCGGCGCCCTCAACCGGCTGATGATCAAGCGGCTGAAAGGGATGCCCGAGGCGCTCGCCGTGCCCGAGCGGCGGGTCCACTCGACCGAGCGGGTGGCGGCGCCCTAGGGCGCGGCCATTTTTCACCGCCGCCCTCGCCCTCGGTGCAACGCGTTGGCACCTGCACCGAGCGCGCGGACATCCCGCCTGGCCAATCGCCAGGCGGGCAGCGCATGGCCCAGGTGCCGATTTTTTTGGCCCGGGTTCGATCGGCTGTGGTAACCTCGAAGTGTAGCGGGCGTCGCACGAGGTCTCCCGCCGCGGGCGCCTCGTCCCGAGAGTTCGCGCGCGGATCCCCCTTGCGGCGCGGGCGGAAGCGCGGATGGCCCCTGCAACGGGATTTTGCAGCGTCATCGGCGTCCGCCGGCCGCGACCCGCGTCGTTGTCAAGAAACGGGGGGTCTTAATGCAATCTCAAGTCCAAACCCAGACGCCGTCGGCCGAGCCGCCGCTCGCACCGGTGCTGGCCAAGAACTGGTGGCTCGTCCTGCTGCGCGGCATCGCCGCGATCATCTTCGGTCTGCTCGCGTTCGCATGGCCGGGGCTGACGCTGCTGACGCTCGTATTATTCTACGGCGCCTTCGCGCTGGTCGACGGCGTGCTCGCGATCATCGCCGCGATCAAGGGCGGTACTCCGGCGCCGCGATGGTGGCTCGCGATCGTCGGTATTGCCGGCATCGTGGCGGGCGCGCTGACCTTCCTGTGGCCCGGAATCACGGCGCTGGTGCTGCTGTTCTTCATTGCCGGCTGGGCGATCGCGGTCGGCATCTTCGAGATCGTGGGCGCGATCAAGCTGCGCAAGGAGATCGACAACGAGTGGCTGTTGATCGCCGGTGGCGTGCTGTCGGTGCTGTTCGGCATCGCAGTGTTGATCGTGCCGGGCGCCGGCGCGCTCGCGCTGGTTTGGATGATCGGGATCTACGCCATCATCTACGGCGTCATCCTGGTGATGTTCGCCCTGCGCCTGCGTAAGCAGACCGCGTAGGCGGCATTCGCCATTCGGACGGCGGCTGCGGGAAGCCGGGCCCGCGATGCCAACACGACGCCCGGCCCGAGGCCTCCCCGCCTTCGCGGGTCGAGGCTTCAGGCCAAGCTGAGCAACGGCGGGAGCTTGCGTGACGAGCGTCGCGCTCGTCCGGCTTACTTCCGCTTGGCCTTCTTCTTCTTCGGCTTCTTCGCCTTCTTGTAATCGCCGCCGCGCGCTTCACTGATCGCGCGGGTGCGGTTCTGCGCCAGCTGCATCAATTCCGGCTTGGCGGTGCGCACATCGGTGCTGCCGGATACAGTCGGTGCCGCCGAGGTGGGAAGCGTCATTGCCAGCATTCCCAGTCCCGCAAGCAGAGCAATACGGCTGATCTTCATGGGATTGCCTTTCGTGTTTGCACCCCCGACGCACGTAGCGTGGGAAGGCCGGACGCGGCCGTGGTGCACCGCGAGGACTCAAGCACCCCCTGGATGAATACGGCCTGAACGCTTGCCCGGGCTGTCGCCGTCGGGGGCGTGGAGCGAGGGGAATGCCTCCACTCCTGCACCCGCCGCATGAGCGGCGGTTTTCGATCGAGTGTTGCCGGTAAGCCGCACCTTTCGGGTGGCGGAAACGTCACCAATTGGGGGATGCCTGGTCGGCTCGCGCGTGGTCGCCGGCTGTGATTCGCCGTCGATCGTGTGCTGCGGTTAGGTGATCAGAAGGTCCGCGTGCCCGGCACGGCCTGTCAAAGCGCTGCTCGCGGTGCGTTCGTTACTCGTGCTCGGCATCGAGTGCATTTCGGCAGGATCGCCGACCGGGCCCGCCTCGCGGCGACCCAAGCCTGGCCGAGCCCGTGATGCGGCTCGGCCGAATTTTCCGCCGCGTTAGTCCGCGCGGTGCCGGAGACCGGACCGGACACCCAGCTTCGGCGCTTCCGCCTCGGCGTGGCGCTCGATGCGGATGACTGGAAGAATGCAAATGCTGGCCGATCCCTCGCGCGGACGGCTGTCGGCGCGGATCGCGGCCAGTCGCCGTTCGATCGGGAACCTGATGACCTTGCCCATGATGCCCTCCCTTTTGGCCTGACAAGAGTCGATGCGACCAGTTACCACAGCCGCCTCGGTTCGCATGTGTGCAGAATCACACACCGGAGCATTCATTTGTCTTCAGAGCGGGGCGAAAGGTTCAACGGGAAGGGAGCACAACCCGGTTTTTTCCCTGAGAAAGCGCGCACCGCTGCAGCCGGATTGAACGCCGGCGAACTCGGCGGTTAGCCTAGCGGCCAAGTAGCGGGGAGGCTCCGTTCAGTGCGGCTCCCTGGTCGGCCCGAGGAAACCCGCGATGAGCTCACCGAAGCCTTTCACCCTGCACGTCCCCGACGCAGCGATCGCGGACCTTAACGAGCGCTTGGCGCGCACGCGCTGGCCGGACGAGCCGCCGGCAAGACCCTGGTCGACCGGCACCAGCCTCTCGTACATGCAGGCGCTGGTCGAATATTGGCGCACGGGCTTCGACTGGCGGGCGTGGGAAGCGAAACTCAACGACTCTCGTCAGTTCACGGTTGCGATCGGCGGCATCGATCTGCATTTCATCCACGCGCAAGGCCGCCGCCCCGACGCGACGCCGTTGCTGCTGTCGCACGGCTGGCCCGGCTCGGTCTTCGAGTTCCACAAGCTGCTCCCGCTGCTGCGCGAGGATTTCACCGTGATCGCGCCCTCGCTTCCCGGCTACACGCTGTCGTTCCGGCCCGGGCAGCGGCGGTTCGGCATCGACGAGATCGCCGATCTCTATGCCGAACTGATGGCCGGCGTGCTCGGCTACCCGCGCTTCGTCGCACAAGGCGGAGACTGGGGCGCCTTCGTCGCCTCGGTGCTGGGGCTGCGCCATCCAAACCGAGTCGCCGGCATCCACCTCAACCTGCTCGCGGTGCGCCGCGATCCCAAGATGCTCGCGAACCCGACCCCCGAGGAGCGCACGTTCCTCGCGGAACTCGAACATTTCCTCAAGGAGGAAACCGGGTACCAGTGGATCCAGGGGACGAAGCCGCAGACGCTGGCCTTCGGCCTTTCCGACTCGCCCGCGGGCCTGGCGGCCTGGATCGTGGAAAAGTTCCGCAGCTGGACGGACTGCGGCGAGACCCCGGAGGACGCGGTGAGCCGCGACGAGATGCTGGCCAACATCTCGCTCTATTGGTTCACCGGCGCCATCGGTTCGTCGTTCTGGCCCTATTACGCGCGCATGCACGGCCCCTGGCCGATCCCCATCGGCACCACCGTCGACGTGCCCATGGGCTACGCGCAGTTCCCGAAGGAGATCCTGCGCCCGCCGCGGTCGCTGGCCGAGCAAAGCTACAGCGACATCCGACGCTGGAGCGTCATGGACAAGGGCGGACATTTCGCCGCGCTCGAGCAGCCCGAAGCGCTCGCGCGCGAGATCCGGGAGTTCTTCGGATCGCTACGTTGAGCGCCCGAGAGCCTGCCGCGTGCCGCGCGGCGCTAGGATGGTTGCAGTGGCTCGGCGGCGGCCGGAGCCTCGCATGGCGCACCCGGAGCGTGCCCGGCTCCCATCAACGCAAGCGGCTGGTCGCCGAGCATCGCCCTGATCACGACGGCGCGTGCGGTCGCGGGATCGAGCGCATGTCGCGCGATCAGGTCCCGGCACTCGGCCACGATCGCGTCGGCATCCTGCATGATCTTCAACTGCTTGAACCGGTCATCCTGGTGCAAGCCCATGCTGGCGCCGAGAACCTCGAGGATGTTGACGATGCGGAACGGCCAATCGCGCTCGTGCGCGCACAGCTCGCGATGATCCGAGTGGTAGACCGCGACCAGCGCATCGATCCCGGCCGCCGCTGCGGCGCGGAGCTCGTTGAGGTACAGCTCGCGCTTGTAGGCAGGGAGGGTACCGAGGTTGACGCTCTGCAGGCCGACAGCGGGTTGCCGCAGATCGACCAGTGTGAGGCCGGGGACGGCTCCCAGCAGCGCCTCGGCGGCTTCCACCACCCCGGCGACGCCGGGGTGGCGATGCAGCGCCACGCGCATCTCGACCGGCTCGCGCAGCAGCGGCCTGAGATCGTCGAGCCGCCCACGCAGGAAGCGCATGAACGGCGTCATCTCGAACGGCCGCGCACCACGTGCCTTCTCGATCGTCGGCAACGTGGTCTCGGTGAATTGGACGTAGCAGCTCGGGCACCAGGAGATCACCCGGCCGGATTTTGAGTGCGCGAGCTTCTCAATGGAGTTCGAACCCAAACGTCCGGACATCTCTGTGTCGCCGGCGCGCAACTGCAGCACGCCGCAGCAATGGCTCGGCCCGCCCATCACCCGATAGGAGACGCCGAGCGCATCCATGATGTCGAGGGCGAGCAGGGCGATGTGCGGGGTCTTGAGCACGTTGCAGCCGGTATAGAAGACGAAGTCGGGCGCCTCGCCCGGCGCGGTCACGGCGGCCGACCCCTGCCCCAGGCGCTCGAGCACCGCACCGTCGAGCTGCAGCCGCGATAAGGTTGCGACGTCCTGACCGAGGTTGCGGAAGTTGTGCACGCCCTGGCGCCGCCGCTCCGGAAGCTCGTTCGCGGCCTTGACCATGGCGACCCGCGCCATCGCCAAGAGGAAACGCGGATTGACGCCGTAGTCGCAGGCCTTGATGCACTCGCCGCTGAGCATGCAGGCGCTCGCCCACCGCGAGGACGCGTCCGGTCCGGCGCCGGTGCGCACGATGTCGAGCACGCCGCCGATGATCGCCGCGGGATCGGCGTCGGCGATGCCGGCGGGGGACACGGTCGGGCAGGCCTCGACACACTTGCCGCAGCGCGTGCAGGCTTCGAGCATGCCCTCGACGCGGGCCGTCAAAGCCGTTTCGAACGTCATCTCGCTCATCGGTTGCGATCCGGATTGAGCAGTAGCGGAATCCAGGGCTAAGCTCGCCGCCGAAGATAGCCCGGATTTAGGCGCACGCAATCCGGGCGGCTCGGAAGCGGAGGAAAATATGGGTCAAAGGATCGCCATTGTCGGAGCGGGCGCCGTCGGCGGCTATGTGGGCGCTCATATGGCGCAGGCCGGCGAGGACGTGACGCTGATCGATCCGTGGCCCGAGCACGTCGAGCAGATGCGCAAGCAGGGCCTGCGCGTGACGCACGCCAGGGACGTGGCCGAGTTCACCGTCCCGGTGCGCGCCCTGCATGTCACCGACGCCCAGCGGCTCGCCAAGGAGAATCCGGTCGACATCGCCTTCGTGTGCATGAAGTCGTACGACACCGCATGGGCGACGATGCTGATTCAGCAGTACCTGGCGCCCGACGGCTATGTCATCTCGCTGCAGAATTGCATGAACGAGGAGACGATCGCCGGCATCGTCGGGTGGGGCAAGACGCTCGGCTGCATCGCAAGCTCGATCACCGTCAACCTGCCGGAACCTGGGCATATCCACCGCGGGGCTGGCAAAGGCGGGTCGGCGCACACAGTGTTCCGTGCCGGCGAAGTGCACGGCCGCATCACCCAGCGCGCCGAGGAAGTGCGCCGCCTGGTCGGTTATGCCGACAGCGCCAAGGTAACCGAAAACCTGTGGGGTGAGCGCTGGTCGAAGCTGGTCGCCAACGCCATGGGCAACGGTCTTTCCGCCTGCACCGGTTTGCCCGGCAGTGAGATGCTGAAAAACGAGCCGGTCCGCCGGTTCTCGACCCGGCTCGGCAGCGAGGCGATCCGGGTCGGGCAGGCGCACGGCTACCAGCTGGAGGAGATCCTGCACCTGCCGCCGGAAACGATCGCGCGCGCGGGCGAGGGCGATGAGGCGGCGATGCGCGCCTGCGACGAGCAGCGCTTCAAGGATAGTAGTCGGACGGCGGCCGAGCAGCGCCCCTCGATGGGCCAGGACATGCAAAAGGGCCGGCGCACGGAGATCGAGTTCCTTAACGGCCTCGTCGTGCGCGAGGGCGAGAAGGTCGGCCTTGCGTGCCGGGCCAATGCGGTGCTCACCGATATCGTCAAGCGTGTCGAGCGCAATGAGATCGCGCCTGATCCGCGCCACATTACCGAGCTGCGGCTGAACTAAGGACACTTCCCGGGTCGGCGAGAGCCGTTTTGCAGCGCCGCCGCGCGCCCGGACGTTTCCGCATGCCGACCTCGCCGCTGCGGGGATCTCCGGATTTAGCTGCGCTCAATCCCGGCTACAATCGTTCATCATCGTCCCGGAAGGGGAGGCGCGCCATGGTATCGCCCTCGCAGCAGGCCGGCAGCCGCCGGCTTTTCCTGCAGTTTCTGGCCGGCAGTCCGTTGCTCGCGAGCACGGGCGCTTCCGCCTTGGCGCAGGGCCTATCGCCCCCGCAAAGACCGCCCGATCCGATGGTGTGGGCGCCGCGCGATCTCGAAGCGCTGATCGCAAGCCCGAGGGATGCGATCAACGTTTTCGATTTCGAGCCGGTCGCGCGCAAGAACCTCCCGCCTGCGCACTTCGGATACCTGGTCGCCGGCGTAGATGACGACGCGACCTTGCGGGCCAATCGTCAAGGCTTCGAGAAATTTCAACTGCGCCCGCGCCGCCTCGTCGACGTCTCCCAGATCGACATGAGCACCGATATTCTGGGCGTGAGATACGATACGCCGATCTTCATCTGCCCGACGGCCAGCAACCGCGCCTTTCATCCAGACGGGGAGGTAGCGGTCGCCAAGGCCGCAAAGGTTGGCAACCATCTGCAGATGCTTTCCACCGTCGCGACGACGTCGATCGAGGAGGCGACCGCCGCGCGGGGCGCGCCGATCTGGTTCCAGCTCTATGCGTCGCCGAAGTGGGAAATCGCCGAGGCCCTGGCGAAACGCGCCGAGCGGGCCGGTTGCACGGCGATCGCGGTCACGGTCGACGACCTCGGCGGCAGGAATCAGGAGACCTTCCGCCGGCTATGGCGCACCGACACACGCGACTGTTCCGGATGCCATGCGCGCAGCCTGCACGCCTACCTCGCGCGCAAGCCCAACTATGACGGCCTGGATCTGTCGGCGGTCGGGAACGTGCTGTCTCCGAACATGACGTGGGACGTCGTCAAGCGGCTGCGCGACACGGTGAGGGTCAAGATCGCTCTCAAGGGCATGATGGCGCACGAGGACGCCAAGATCGCGGCCGGCATCGGCATCGACGCCATCATCGTTTCGAACCATGGCGGACGTGCCGAGGACAGCGGACGCTCGACCATCGACGCGCTGCCCGAGATCATCGCGTCGGCGGGCGAGATGCCGGTGCTCGTCGACTCCGGATTCCGCCGCGGCACCGACATCGTCAAGGCGCTCGCCCTTGGCGCCAAAGCGGTCGGCATCGGACGACCCTCCCTTTGGGGGTTGGCGGCTTTCGGCCAGCCGGGGGTCGAGCGCGTGCTGGAGATCCTGCGTGCCGAGTTGCGGGTCGCCATGCAGCAGTGCGGGGCGCCGTCGATCAAGGATCTCGCGCCCGCGATGGTGCGCCGTGCCTAGGGCCAGCGCGTGGGCCGCACCCTGCGAGGTCTCCCGCGACGCTGCGCCGGGTTGATCTCCACGCTAGTTTGAGCTGACACTGCAGTCGGGGACGCGGGGGAACAGTGCGCCGTGGATGTCAGGTTCTGGCTGATACAGGCCTTCAACGGCATTTCATACGGCGCCCTCCTGTTCCTCGTCGGCAGCGGGCTGTCGCTCATCTTCGGGGTGATGCGGATCGTCAATTTGTCCCATGGCTCCTACTTCCTGCTCGGCGGCTACATTGCGCTCACCGTGATCTGGACCACCGGCTCCTGGTTGCTGGCGCTTCCGGTCGCCGCGCTCGCGGTCGCGCTGCTGGGGCTCTTGATGGAGCGCATCTTTCTACGGCCGCTCGGATTCGACCCGCTGCGCCAGGTGCTACTGACGGTTGGATTCGCCTTCCTGTTCCAGCAGGCGGCGCTCGACATCTGGACGGGCAACAATTTCGACATCAACCCGCCCGACGCGTTGAGCAGGAGCGTCCAGGTCGGCGGCCTTTTTCTGCCGCTCTACCGCATCTTCATGATCGCCACGGCGCTGGTGATCGGCATCGTGCTGTGGCTGGTGATGGAGAAGACCCGCATGGGGGCCGCGGTGCGCGCGACCGTCGACGATGCGCCGATGGCGCGCGGCGTCGGCATCGACACCTCGCGCATTTCGATGTTCATCTTCGCGCTGGGTGCATTCCTGGCGGGGCTCGGCGGCGTGATCGGCGGCGGGTTTCTGAGCATCTACCCCGGTCTCGACTTCGAGATCCTGCCGCTCGCATTCGCGGTGGTGATCATCGGGGGAATGGGAAGCCTGGGCGGCGCCGCGATCGGCGCGCTGCTGGTCGGGCTCGCCGATAATTTCGGCAAGGCGCTGTTCCCGGAGATTTCCTACTTCACGCTGTACGCCCCGATGGCCCTGATCCTGGCGGTCAAGCCGACCGGCCTGTTCGGACGGGAGTAGCGGGGGAGATGACGAGCCAAAGGACCAAGATCCTCGCGGTGGTGGCGGCGCTCGCGCTGATCGCGATCGTGGTGCCGAACACCAACTCGTTCGTGATCCTGCTCACCACGCGCGCGCTCGCCTTCGCGATCCTGGTGATGAGCCTCGACCTCCTGCTCGGCTTCACCGGGCTCGCATCGCTGGGGCAGGCGGCCTATCTCGGCATGGGCGCCTATACGACCGCGATTCTTGCCACCCGGTTCCAGTTCGGTCTCGGCTACGACTTCTGGCTGGTCGTGCTGCTCGGCACTGCATTCGGCGCGGCGCTGGCGGCGGTGTTCGGCCTGCTCGCGATCCGCGCGACCCGGGTCTACTTCCTGATGATCACGCTCGCGCTCGGACAGTGCGTGTGGGGGCTTGCCTACCGTTGGAACTCGCTCACGGGCGGCGACAACGGCATCAACCTGCGCCAGCGGCCGAAATTCGGCATCGACCTCGCCAACGAGGTGACGTTCTTCTATCTCGTACTCGCATTCTTCGCGGCCTCGCTGCTGGCGTTGTTCGTGCTGGTGAAATCGCCGTTCGGGCGCAGCCTCACCGGCATCCGCGAGCAGGAGCTGCGGATGCGGGTCCTCGGCTACAATACCTGGCTGCACAAGTACATCGCCTTCGTCATTGCGGGCGCGTTCGGCGGGCTCTCCGGCGTGCTGTGGGCGCACACCGCCGGCATCGTCAGCCCCGAGAACGTCGTGCTCACCACCTCGGTCGACGCGCTGTTGATGGCGGTGCTGGGCGGTGCCGGAACGCTGGTCGGCGGCGTCATCGGGGCGTTCATCGTATTTTTCCTGCGCGAGTACCTCTCGACCGTCGTGTGGTGGTGGCAGTATGTGCTGGGAAGCGTGTACGTGTTGACTATTCTCTACCTGCCGGGCGGCCTGATGAGCATTCCGGCGTTGATCCGGCAACGGCGCGGCGGCGCCGGCCCGAAACGGGGAAGTACCGAAGCATGACGACGCTGCCTCCCGTGAGCCGAAGGCGAAGCCATCCGCTGCGGCACGTTCCTGGATCGCTCCGTCGCTCATGCTGCAACAAATAACGGTGAATTGACGACCACAACGGAGGAAGACCCATGACAGGCAAAGGGCTACGAAGGCTCATGTTCCTTCTCGGCGGAGCGGTCGCGCTCGCGACCATGCCGCCGATCAGCGCTGGAGCGCAGCAGCAGGAGCTGCGCATTGGCTTCCTGGCGCCGACGACCGGCATCTTCGCGCAGGTCGGCAAGGATATGGTCGACGGCTTCCAGCTGTACCTTGACGAGGTCAAGAACGACTTCGGCGGCGCCAAGGTCAAGTTCATCGTCGAGGACGAGCAGGGCAAGCCGGACACCGCGGTGACCAAGGTCAAGAAGCTCATCCTGCAGGACAAGGTGCATATGTTCGTCGGCGGGCTGCTCGCCTCCACCGGCTACGCGCTGGCGCCGGTGAGCACGGCGGAGAAGACCGTCTACGTCGTCCCGATCGCAGCGGCGGACGACCTCACCCAGCGGGATCTCGCCAAGTATCCCTACATGGTGCGCACCGGCTGGTCGTCATCGCAGCCGAGCCATCCGTTCGGACAATGGGCTTGCGAGCAGGGTTACAAGAAGATCGCGACCATCGGCGCCGACTACGCATTCGGTTACGAGGTGATCGGCGGCTTCCAGAAGGCGTTCGAGGCCTGTGGCGGGCAGATCATCCAGAAGATCTGGCCGCCGCTCGGCACCAACGACTTCGGCCCGTACATCCCGACCATCAAGCAGGACGCCGACGCGATCTTCTCGCTGATGGTCGGCCCGATGTCGTTGCGCTTCCCCAAGCAGCTCGCGGCTTCCGGCAACAAGAAGCCGGTGATCGGCGGCGGCACCAGCTACGACGAGTTCGTGCTGCCGTCGATGGGCGACGAGGTCATCGGCCACGTCTCGGCGCTGCAGTACAGCGCCGCGCTCGACACCCCGCAGAACGCGGAATTCGTCAAGAAGTACCGCGCCAAGTACGGCAAGGTGCCAAGCTACTATTCGGAGAGCAACTACACGACGGCGCAGATGATCCACAAGGTCATCGCTGAAAACAAAGGTCAGTTCCCGGGTCAGGAGCAGTTCGTCAAGCAGCTCGCCGCGCTCAAGCTCGACACCATCCGCGGGCCGGTATCGATCGACGAGATGCGCAACCCGGTACAGAACATCTACATCAAGAAAGTCGAGAAGAAGAAGATGTTCGGCTACGACAAGGACGAGCTCTGGAACACCGTCATCAAGACCTATCCGGACGTCGATCAGTTCGGGCAGTTCAAGAAGGACGAGTTCCTCAAGGACCCGGTCTATAACCGCGACGTGCCGCCCTGCCGGTTCTGCAACTAAGGGCGCTCGATGACCGACGAATGCGTGTCCCGGGCGCGGCGCAGTGCGAAGCGATGCGCCGCAAACGCGGGACCCCGGTTCGTTGTCGTGCCAAGGCAACCGGGGTCGCGCATCTGCGCGGCGGCGCTGCGCGCTGCAGCGCGAGCGGGACACGCTAGTCGGGATGTCGCCGCGTGAGCAGCGACGGGCGGAGCAATGGCGGCCGGCCGGCACTCGAGCTCAGAGACCTGTCGAAGAGCTTTGGCGGGCTGCGCGCCGTGCGCAGCGTCACGCTTTCGATCATGCCCGGCGAACGCAAGGCGATCATCGGTCCCAACGGCGCCGGCAAGACGACGTTGTTCAACCTGATCACCGGCATCCTCCCGGCCACGTCGGGACAAGTGCTGCTGTTCGGGCAGGACGTGACCGCCTGGCCCAGCCATCGGCGTACCGCGCTCGGAATGGCGCGGACGTTCCAGGTCACCCACCTGTTTCCAAGGCTCACGGTCCTCGACAACGTGCTGCTCGCGATCAACGGCTTGCGCACGACGAAGTTCGTGATGTGGCGCTTCCTGTCCTCGTACCGCGACGTCTACGACAAGGCTCACGCGCTGTTGCAGCGGGCCGCGTTCCTGGACCGCAAGGACACCGACGTGCGCTACCTCTCGCACGGCGAGCAGCGCCAGCTTGAGATCGTTCTCGGCCTTGCCAGCGACCCGAAGATCCTCTTGCTCGACGAGCCGGCTGCCGGCCTGTCGTCCGGCGAGTCGGCCGAGATGGCGAAATTCCTGCGCCAGCTCGACCCCGACCTCGCGATCCTGTTGATTGAGCACGACATGGACGTGGTGTTCGACGTCGCCGATCACATCTCGGTCCTGCATTTCGGCGAGGTTCTGGAAACGGGGCCGGCCGAGCAGATCCGGCGCAGCGCCAAGGTGCAGGAAATCTACTTGGGGACCGAGTGAGCGATGGCGATTCTCGAGGTCGAGGATATCCATACCTACTACGGGGACGCCTACGTCCTGCAGGGACTGTCGATCAAGCTCGAGCAGGGACAGATCCTCGGGCTGCTCGGCCGCAACGGCGTCGGCAAATCGACGCTGGTGAATTCGATCTGCGGGTTCATTCCGCCGCGGCGCGGGCGGATCATCTTCAAGGGCGCGGACATCACCCGCACCTCATCGTTCGAAACGGTGCGCAGCGGCATGGGGCTGGTGCCGCAGGGGCGGCGCGTGTTTCCGACCTTGAGCGTGGAAGAAAACCTCCTGGTCGCCGAGCGCAACGTCGACCGCCACGGCTGGAATCTCGAGCGCGTCTATGGGCTGTTTCCGCGCCTCCTGGAACGGCGCCGTCAGCGCGCCAAGACACTGTCGGGCGGCGAGCAGCAGATGCTGGCGATCGGCCGCGGCCTGATGACCAACCCGGACTGCCTGATCATGGACGAGCCGTCGGAGGGGCTGGCGCCGATGATCATCCAGGGCGTGTGGGAGGTGATCGGCAAGCTCAAGCGGGAAGGGCTCTCCATCCTGTTGGTGGAGCAGAACGCGCATCTTGCGCTCAAGCTCGTCGATTATGTGCACGTCATGAGCAAGGGCCAAGTGGTCTATTCGGCGTTGCCCGAGGAGTTGCGGGCCAACGACGCGATCAAGTCGAGTTATTTGGGGATTTGACTGGTGCTCCTAACCTCTCCTCAGCTTGCGCGAAAAGGTAACAATAAGGCGCGCGCTACGGCGGCGCCGGGCCTACCTTGCGGTACCAGTCGCAGATCTGCGCACCGGTCCAGAACAGAACGTCGCGTTTCTTGCGGATCTGCTCGAAGATGCGGCGGAAATATTTCGCCCGGTGCGGCGCACCCATGATGTAAGGGTGCACCGAGATCGCCATGACGCGCGCGGTGTCTTTGGCGTCGGCATGGATCTGCTCGAACTGGTCGATGGCGCGCTCGTAGAACTCCGATGCCTTGTGGTGCTGGATCAGCATCATGGCGACGTCGTTGCACTCTTGCGTGTACGGAATGTTGAGGATCGGCTTGCCGCGGGTCTTGAGCCAGACCGGCTGGTCGTCGAGTACCCAGTCGGCGACGTAGTCGTAACCTTCCTCGGCCAAGATGTCGGGGGTCTCCCAGGTCTCGGTGAGGCCGGGGCCGAGCCAGCCGCGCGGCCGCGCCCCAGTTGCCTTGGTGACCACGTCGACCACTTGGCGAATGTCGGCGCGCTCGTTCTCGACTTTTTGCATGTTGCGCTGGGTCAAGCCGTGGCCGACGAATTCCCAATTGCGCTCGCGGGCCGCCTTGACGATGTCCGGAAAAGCTTGGAGCGCCACCCCGTTGATGTTCATCACTCCCGGGATCTTGAACTCGTCGTAGACCGCTAGGAGCCGCCAGAAGCCGACGCGGTTGCCGTATTCGTGCCAGCACCAGTTCGGGATGTCCGGCATCGGCGAGCCGCCGGCCGGCGGGGTGAGCACCGTGCGCGGCATCGGCGCCGTCGGGTCCCATTCCTCGACATTGGTGATGGTCCACACCACCATGCGGGCGCGGTTCGGCAGCTTGAGCGGACCGCGGAAAGGGATCGCCGAATAGTCGAGCCGCTCGTTCGGCAGCATTCCGACCGCGGGTTTGGGAAAATTCATTCGGCTGCCCTCATGCGTTGGTTTGCGACCGGCCGATACCACTCGTAGATCTCTTCGCCGTTCCAGTGCAGCACGCCGTCGTGGCGGTTGATGTAGTCGTAGATCGCCTCGAGATATTTGATTCGATGCGGCTGCCCGCTGATGTACGGGTGGATTGCGAGCGAAACGAACTTGGCGCGCTCGGCGCTCTCGGCATAGAGCCGGTCGAACTGATCGACGGTGCGCTTGTAGAGATAGTCGCTCTCGTGGTGCTGGACGAGCATCATCGGGATGTCGTTGAGCTCGAGCGTGTAGGGCAGCGTCACCAGCGGGCCCTCGGCGGTGCGAATGACCGTGGGCTCCTCGTCGTAGACCCAGTCGCCGATATATTTGACGCCGGCGGCCGCCAGGTGCTCGGGCGTGTCGAGCGTCTGTGTCAATCCCGGCCCGAGCCAGCCGATCGGCCGCTTGCCGGTGAAGCGGGCCATGATCGAGAGCGTGCGCTCGATCATGCCGGGCTGGTCGCTCTCCTTGTGGATCGGCCCTTGCTCATAGGCGTGGCCCATGAACTCCCAGCCGGCGCGCTTGGCCTCCTCGGCGACGCGCGGGTAGTCCTCGCAAATGCGGGCGTTGGCGGCGAGCGTCGGGCGGATGCCGAGCTTGCGGTAGAGGTCGAAGAACCGCCAACAGCCCACCCGCATGCCGTATTCGTGCCAGGCCCAATGCATCACGTCCGGCATCAGCGCGACCCCGGTCGGTGCCGGAAGCAGCTGGCGCGCCATCGGCTTGCCAATGTCCCAGACCTCGTAGTTGACGATGGTCCAGAGCACGATACGCGCCCCGCCCGGCAGCCTGAGCGGCTCACGATCGACGATCGCCGAATAGTCGCAGCGCTCGCGCGGAATCATCGGGCCGGCCATGCCTCACCTCTTCGCTCGTCAGGTCGATGACGCCGGCAGGATGCCCGGAAACGCGCGCCGACGGCAACCGACTCTCGCGCCCGGCGGGGCCTCCCGGTCCGTAGCCGGCACGCACCCGGGACGGTCGCCGCGCGGAATGCTGCGCGCGCTGATCGCTCACGACTCGGTGATCAGCGGGCGGGTGCCGCATCTTTGATCGCTGCTATACGATCGCGCGAGCACGCGCGGCACAAGCGGGAAAGGATTTGGCGATGGCTACGTTCGTGGTTGCGCATGGCGCCTGGTCGGCCGGATGGGCCTGGAAGAAGATGCACCCGCTGTTGAGCGCGGCCGGGCACCGCTTGGTGACCCCGACCTACACCGGGCTGGGCGAGCGGGCACATCTTGCTCATCCTGGTATCGATCTGGAGACCCACATCCTTGATGTCGCCAGCGTGCTTCGCTGCGAGGATCTCGAGGGCGTGATCCTGATCGGACACTCCTACGGCGGCATGGTCGCGACCGGCGTCGCCGACCGCACGCGCGAGCGCATTGCGACCGTCGTCTACCTCGACGCCTTTGCGCCGCGCGATGGCGAAAGCTCCTTCGATCTGCAGCCGACGGAGCGGCAAGCTGAAATGCGCGCACGCGCACGCCTGCATGGCGACGGCTGGCGCATCCCGCCGAACCCGATGCCGCCTGATACATCCGAAGCCGACCGAGCTTGGGCAGAGGCGCGGCGTGTCCCGCAGCCGATCAAAGCGTTCGAGCAGCGGCTGCGCTTGCAAAACGGCGAACCCAGGATGCCGAGGCACTACATCTATTGCACCAAAAATGCTCCCGGGGACGTGTTCCGCCAATTCTATGATCGGGCGCGGCGCGAGAGCTGGCCAAGCTATGAGATGGACGCCAGCCATAACCCGCACATCACCGCACCGGAGGCGCTGACGCGTCTGCTCGACGGCATTGCGCTTTCGCGTCGGCAGGCCGCTTGACCAACCGCCTGTTGTCGAGTTGATATTTGGATCGAGTCCGCCGCAGCGGCCCCGCGCCCTGACGCTCACCGGAACCGACCGCGGCTTGGCTTGGTTCACAGAACGCGCTTGGCCAGAGCGCGAAACAGCCTGCGGTGAAGCGCCATGATCAGGGACGACAAGCCCGCAAGCGGCAGCGCATTGGAAAAGGCCCGGGCCACGACGATGAGCCGGGCGATTGGGACGAGGGGGCCTGGCGCGCCACTTCGCACCGTACTCTTGGTGATCGGGCTCGGCTTGGTCGTTGCCGGCTGCGGCATCAACACGATCCCGACGCTCGAGGAGCAGGCCAAAGCAAAACTGTCTGACGTCAACAACCAGTATCAGCGGCGCGCAGACCTCATTCCCAACCTGGTCGAGACCGTCCGCGGCTATGCCCGCCAGGAACGTGAGACGCTGGAAGCGGTCGTCAATGCCCGAGCGAAAGCGACATCGATCCAGCTCACGCCCGAGGTCGCGACCGATCCGGAAAAGTTCAAGCAGTTCCAGGAAGCCCAGACGCAACTTTCCGGCGCGCTCGGACGGCTGATCGCGGTCTCCGAGAACTATCCCGATCTCAAGTCGAATCAGAACTTCCTGGCCCTGCAATCGCAGCTGGAGGGGACCGAGAACCGAATTTCGGTCGCGCGGCGCGATCACATCGAGGCGGTCCGCGCCTTCAACACCGAACTGCGCACGTTTCCGGGGGTACTGTGGGCAAAAACGCTCTATAGCGGGCACAAGCCGATGGAGACGTTCACGGTCGCTGAGGATGTGCGCCGACCGCCAGCCGTCAGGTTCTGAGGTCGCGCGTGCGGATCGGCTGTGCGGCGCGCGGCGGCATTGCCGCCCTGCTGCTGTTGCTGTCGTGCCAGGCAGTGTTGGCCCAAGCCCCGGCCTTTCCCCCGCTGAGCGGTCGGGTGGTCGATGACGCCGGCATCCTCGACGCGCAGACGAAAGCGTCGCTGGAGGCCAAGCTTGCCGACCTGGAGACCAGAACCACCAATCAACTCGCCGTCGTCACCCTGAAGTCGCTCCAGGGATACGACATCGCCGATTTCGGATACCGGCTCGGCCGCCATTGGGGCATCGGCCTCAAGGAGAAGAACAACGGCGCGCTGTTGATCGTGGCGCCGAACGAGCGCCGGGTGCGAATCGAGGTCGGCTATGGATTGGAGGGTTCGCTCACCGACGCGGTTACGCGGCTGATCATCGAGAACGCGATCCTGCCGCGCTTCCGCGCCAACGATTTCGCAGGAGGCGTCACCCGTGGTGTCGACGATATCGTGGCCGTGCTCAGCGGGCAGGCAACCGAGTACAAGCAGCGTGCCGCCAAGCGGCCCGATCCATCCGCGCCGGCAATCGACGTTGTCACGGTGATCCTGCTCCTCATCATCGCCTTCATAGTCATCCGATCGCTGACCGCCAGCAGGATCCGGCCATCCAGGCGGCGCGGACAGTGGGGGGCAGGAACTGTCCTTGTCCCGGACTCCGGGTCTTGGGGATCAGGCTCCGGCGGCGGTTTTTCCGGAGGCGGTGGGTTTTCCGATAGCGGCGGCTTTTCGGGCGGTGGCGGCTCGTTCGGCGGCGGTGGGTCATCCGGAGAGTGGTAGCGAATGGACCTAAGTGATGCCGATCGTGCGCGCATCTCGGTCGCGATTCGGGATGCGGAAGCGCAGACCTCGGGCGAAATCTACTGCGTCAAGGCGCACGCCTGCAGCACCTACCGGGTCGTCCCGCTGGCCTGGAGCGCGCTCGTCGCGCTGGCTGTGCCGCTTCCGCTAATCTACCTGACGCACTGGCCGGTTTCGATCATCTACTTTCTGCAACTGGCGGCGTTCGGGCTGTGCTTCACCGGCCTTTCGCATCCCAGCATCCGCTACCGCATCGTTCCGGCGCGCATGAAGCGGGACCGCGCGCATGCAGAGGCGCTCCGCCAGTTTGCCGCGCACGGATTGCACAAGACGGAGCAGCGCACCGGCGTGTTGATCTTCGTGTCGGTCGCCGAGCGCTACGCCGAGATCATGGCGGATGCCGGCATCGATCGGAAGGTCGAGCCGGGCGCCTGGGATGCCCCCATCCGCGCGCTCATCGGTGCAATCAAGGAGGGGCGCCCCGCTGACGGTTTCGTGGCCGCGATCGAGCAGTGCGCGCGCGTGCTCGCCGTCCACTTTCCTCCCGGCGCGCTCAACCGCAACGAGTTGCCGAACACGATCGTTGAACTGTGACCGAATAATCGGGCTCGATCACCCAATACGTCGGCCGCCCGGGCTCAAAAGCTCGAAGGGGCGCCTCGATTCGGCGTCCCTTCTCCACCAAAAGGGCTGCAGGCAGCCGCGCCCTTCGACGCCGCTATTTCTTGCGCGGATCATCCTTGGGGTCGACATAGACGACGTCGAACGGTCCGGTGCCGTTGATCTGCACGATGGTCTCGCCAGTCGCCACCGCGTAGTGCGGCGTGCCGGCCGGCAGGTGAACGAAGCTCCCGGCCGCCAGCGGTTTCGCTGCCGCGCGATCGAGCGCCTCGCCAGCCGCGATCCCGAAGCCGCCCGCTATGACGGTTACGAACTCGTCCTTCGAATGACGATGCGGCGGGACGGCGAATCCGGCGGGGAATTTGAGCCGGATCACGAACGGCCCGTCCTTGGCGGGATTGCCCAACAGCACGGCGGCTTCGGCGCCGGGCGGCAACGACGGCGGTGCCGGGCCCCATTTGACCGCGTCGGCGGGAACCACGGTGTGGTGCGCCTCACCGGCGTGCAATGCCGCCGCACCCCAGACGATGGCCACTCCAAGCGAGAGGGCGACGAGGGAACGCGTCGAATGTTTCATGGCTGAAGTCCTTCCATTGCATCAGAGTTCATAAGTCTACACCCCGGTTCAGTGCCGGGCGATGACGATCTCCAGATATTCGCTCGGCACCACCATCGTGCCGTCGCCGGCGCGGTTGAATTGAGCAACGAGCGCGAGGAGGTCGCTCTTGAGCGCGGCCTGCTGCGCGGGCTCGAGCACCGCGAACGTCTTGAGCACCGGCCCGTAGTAGGTCCTGAACACCTCCAGCCAATGCTCCGGCGAGCGATAGCGGAAGACGAAGTTCCGCTGCGCCGATTTGATCGACGCTGCGCGCGGCTCGAACAGCTCGGAGATGCGCGTACGCGTTCCCCAGAGCGCCGGCGACTTGGCGCCCGGGGGCGGCGTGACATGCTTGCCGATGGTCTTGAACAACTGGCCGATGAAGCCTTCGGGGGTCCAGTTGGCGAGGCCGATCTTGCCGCCGCGCCGGCAAACGCGGAGCAGTTCGGCGGCGGCCCGCTCCTGATCGGGCGTGAACATCACTCCGAAGGTCGAGACCACCGCGTCGAAGCTTCCGTCCTGGAACGGCAGCGCTTCGGCGTCCGCGTCCCGGAACATGATGGTGAGGTGCTCGGCATCGGCGCGCTCGCGGGCGCGCTCGAGCAGCGCGGGCACGTAATCGGTCGCGGTTACGTCGCACCACCGGCGCGCGGCGGCGAGCGCGACGTTGCCGTTGCCGGCGGCCACATCGAGCACCTTCTGGCCGGCGCGTAGGTCGAGGGCTTCGCACAGGTCCTCGCCAACGATCTGAAGCGTAGTTCCGACGACGGCGTAATCGCCGGCGGACCAGGCTCCCTGCTGACGTGCCTTCACGGCTTTGAAATCGATGGGGACTGGTGCGGAGGTGCGGATGTCGGCAGCAGCTACGGCCATTGTCGCTCTCCATTCGGGCGGTCGATTTTGCTAGACTTCGCACTGCCTTTAGGTCAGGCGACGGCTGGGTCCGGCGCCGCCCCGCGCCGCGACCTCGTTTTGAATCGTAGCGACCACTCATGGGGGCGAGCGTGGGAGGCGGCGTGGAAACGTCCGTGGATTCCGAACAGCCGGGACGTACCGGTGGCAGGCTTCACCTCGAGGTACGGTTGCTCGGGACCCTGAGCGTCGCCCGCGACGGCGCCGCGGTGGCGCTGCCGCCATCGCGCAAGGTGCGGGCGCTGTTCGGCTACCTGGCGCTTGCCCCGCAGCCGGCGGGCCGCAGTCAGCTCTGCGAACTGCTGTGGGACGTGCCCAACGATCCGCGCGGCGAACTGCGCTGGTGCTTGAGCAAGATCAGGAGCTTGGTCGACGAGCCCGGCCGCCGTCGGGTCGACACCCGCGGGGATACCGTCGCGCTCGATCTGGCGGACTGCTTCGTCGATGCGATCGAGGTCGCCGCTGCGACGCGGGAGGGCGTCGAAACGCTGGCGCCCGAACGGTTGCGACATTTGTCGGCGCTGTTCGCAGGCGACTTTCTCGACGGATTGGAGATCGACCGCAGTCCGCTGTTCAATAGCTGGCTGATCGCGCAGCGCCGCCGCTTTCGCGGCTGCCAGGCTGCCCTACTGGAGCATCTGGTCGCTCGTACGGCCGGCGAGGAGGTGTTCGTTCATCTGGAGGAGTGGCTTCAGCTGGCGCCGTTCGACCGCCGCGTGCATGAGGCGCTGTTGAGCGCCCTTGCCCGCCGCGGCCGCATTCACGAGGGAGAGGAGCACCTTGCGGCCACGGCCCGGCTGTTCGAAGCCGAGGGGATCGATTGCGCGCCCATTCGCGAGGCATGGCAGCGGGCCAGAAGCCGGGCAGACGCCGCGACGCCGGTACAATCGGCGGCACCCGTTTCGGCAACGCCGGCAGGCGCGAGGCATGCCGACGTGCCGGGCGCGACCCGCCGCGCCTCGATCGCGGTCATGCCGTTCGTCGACCGCGACTATGCCACCGCCGTCCCGGGCGGGTCGGCTGATGGTCTGGCGCACGATGTGATCACACGGCTTGCGAAGCTGCGGACGCTGTTCGTCATCGCGCAGGGTACCGTCTTTGCCCTGCACGAGCGGCGAATTGGTTCGGAGGAAGCCGGCCGAATGCTGAACGTCGACTATGTCGTGACCGGATCGCTGCATCGGCAAGGTAGGCGTCTGACCATAACGGTCGAGCTCGTCGAGACACGAACTGCCCGCATCGTTTGGGCGGAAATCTTCAATCAAACGGTCGACGACACTTTGATTGCCCTCGACGAGATCGGCAACAGGATCGTCGCGTCGATCGCCCATGAGATCGAGACTATCGAGCGCAACCGCGCAATCTTGCGGCCGCCGAATTCGCTGGACGCTTGGGAGGCCCATCACCGCGGCCTGTGGCACATGTATCGGTTCAACAAGACCGACAACGAGCGGGCCCGGCATTTCTTCGAGACCGCCGTGCGCCTCGACCCCACGTTCGCGCGCGCCCACGCGGGTCTGTCCTTCACGCACTTCCAGCGCGCCTTCCAAGGCTGGGCCAAGCGGGCGCCGGAAGTCGACCGCACGTTTGCGACCGCCGGGCAAAGCCTGATGGCCGACGACCGGGATCCGGCGGCACACTGGGCCATGGGCAGGGCGCTGTGGTTGCGCGGCAGCCATGACCAATCGATCCTCGAGCTCGAGCAGGCGATCGATCTCAGCCCGAACTTCGCGCTCGCGCACTACACGCTGGCGTTCGTCCAGTCACAGGCCGGCGACGCGCGCGCCGCCATCGAGGCGTCCGACCACTCGCGTCACCTCAGTCCGTTCGATCCGTTGCTGTTCGGCATGCTGGGCGCCCGCGCGATGGCCCTGGTTCGCCTCAAGGAGTTCGACCAGGCTGCCGAGTGGGCGATCAAAGCCGCGGCGCGCCCCAACGCGCATGCGCATATCTTAGGCATCGCCGCCTATAGCCTGGCGCTGGCTGGTCGAATCGAGGAGGCGCGCGGCTATCTCGCCACCATCCGCAGGGCGCTGCCGCGCTATGGCGTCGAGGATCTCCTCACTGCGATGCAGTTCGACCCGGCGGGGGCGGCCCTGTTTCGCCAGGGCGCAAAGCGCATGCGCGCGTAGCCTAGTGCGCAAGCCGGGCAACGCAGATCAAGGAGCCGGGTGCAAGGTTTGGGGCTCCCGTACGGGTCAACCGCTGCGCAAAGCTGCCGCCCCGCGAGGGCGTCGCCTCCGAGGGCGGCGCGCCGCCCAGCAACAGGCATCCGTCTATCGCTAGATGCGATAGTCGCACGCCGCAGTCGTAGTGCGTCCGCACAGGACCGGGCCGTTGGGACGGTTTACCAGGTCATCGGACGCCAGCGGCCGGTCCGCGGCCCAGAACAATGTCAATGCAATCGCTCCAAGCGCCATGATGACTGCGATTCGCCGGCGACCGAGCCTTCCTGGATTCGTCATGGTGTGCTCCATGCCTTCCGTTGTTTCCGGCTGAAGGCATGATCACACCGCGTGATCGATTCCGGTGTGACCGCGCTCACAGTCGAGCGCGTCTCTTTCGTTTACAACACCACAAGGCGCGGCATCGCGACAACTTCTTCGGTGTCCGGCTCCTTTCGAGCCGCGAATCCTGTGAGGTATTTCACACCTGCGCGGCTTTGCATCGCGTGTGCGGCGATCTGGTGCGGCCGTTTGCATAAAAGTTCGCGCGGTTTGTAATCCACATCACAGTGCGTGCGCGCCGAGCGTGCCAAGTTGGCCTCGTTGAACGCACGGGGCGCGCGACATGGCTCGATTCGAACTCTCCTCCACGCGCCGAGCCAGCCGGCAGAGATATCTGTTGCCGCTGGTCGCGGCGGCCTGGATCGGTTTCGCCGGAACGGCATCTGCCACTTCCGGGCAATCGAAAGCGCCTGTCCCGGCACCGTTCGAATGCGCAGACGGGGCGGCAGCGCAGAACGGCCGTCCGGTCGCGCAACTGGGTTTGCCGACCGAGGTCTTTGGCGCGATGCCTCTGCACGCCGAGGATTCGCCGACCACCGCGGAAATATTCCAGACCGGAATCGACGAGGCCGCGCGGGAGCTGGGCAAGGAGCCGCGGTCGCGGCGCCTGACGCTGGAACAGCGGCGGGAGCGGGCCGAGTTCGTGTTCGGCAACATGCTGTTCGTGGCTATCCACGAGCTCGGCCATGCACTTGTCTCGGAATTGGATCTGATGGTGCTGGCGCGGGAGGAGGACGTGGCCGACGCCTACGCCACCATCGGCGTGCTCAAATGCGGCGCCGACTTCGCCCGCCGCGTGCTGGTCGAAGCCGCCAAGGGCTGGTTCCTGAACGCCCAGCGCGACAGAAAGGCCGGCGACATGCCGCAGTACTACGAACGACATGGCCTCGACGAGCAGCGGGCCTACCAGATCGTCTGCCTGATGTTCGGATCCGAGCCGGCCCGCTTCAAAGATCTGGCGGATGAAACGGGGCTGCCGCAGGATCGCCGGCGAAGCTGCGGCTGGGACTACGATACCGCGTCGCGCTCGTGGGATCGGGCCCTCGCCCCGCACCTGCGCAAGGCCGATCAACCCAAGCCGCGCATCGAGGTGATCTATGGGGAGGCCAAGGGCAGGCTCGCGACGTACGCCCGCATCTTCAAGACCACGCGATTTTTGGAGACGGTC
>Ga0209382_10000295_pt1 | contig 80230 bp, 82 predicted proteins | sample SoiMetdeltSBSDD5_FD_187599 | JGI IMG/M metagenome (GOLD analysis project Ga0209382, IMG submission 187599) | Bulk soil microbial communities from a Populus tree surrounding site in Tennessee, USA - Soil MetaG P. deltoides SBSDD5 (SPAdes) (version 2) | ecosystem: Environmental > Terrestrial >... | reverse complement strand
ACGCCAAAAAGGCCCGGTAACTTCCGTCTAGACGACTACGTCCGCGGAGCGCCGTCGCGTCGCGAGCGCATCGCGATCTTCAAGGCAAACCGATCGCGTATCGAACAGGTGGCGAGCAGAAGGTACCATGCCGGCGGCGCGGAGCCGGATGGCAGCATCCGCGTCGGCACACAAGATCTCAACCCCGATCAGTTCAGGGTGAGCGGAGGCGTAAGGCGATGAAGAAGCCCCGCGAAGTCCTGCAGCCCCCCGAGCGCGAGCGCTGGCGGATCAGCGTACAGCGAGAGACGTGAGGTCGAATCTCAAGTCTGCTGCGCCAGGGACTATGTTCGAGATGACCACGGCAATTGCGGCGACCATAGCCGCGATTCCCAGCCAGAGTATTAGCCGGTCGCTCATTGGCGGCCCCCTTCCCGGCGGCCGAGGGCCGGTCCCGAAGGCGGCCCAATCGCGACGACTAGGTTAACACATGGCCCGCTCCTACGTCACGCTCGCCGAGTATCCTTTCGACATGGTCCGGCTCGCCTGCACCAAGTGCGACCGCCGCGGGCCGTACCGCAAGGCGACGCTGATCGAGCGCTACGGCCCCGACGCCAACACGGTGGGACTTGAGGCTCGAGACTCGCGGCCGGCTGCCCCAAGATAGCCGCGGGCAAAGACGTGGATGTCTGCGGCGTCTACTACCCGGACCGGGTCGGGCTATGAGGTGCCAGCCGGGGCATTAAGCCCCAACCGCCCTCGTTGATCACGTTCGCGATGTCAAACAAACAGCAAAACGTCGAGGAATCCGGGATTACCAACCAGGTGAGTACTTGCATCAATAAACGTATCCGGCGCTCCCGGAAAACCCTAGTTGAGCGGGGGTAACCAAGATTTCGGCCTCACGAGGAAGAGCGTCCTGTATGATTGAGACCCCGGTGATGATGAAGCGCTCCCCGACGACCGCTAAGTCCTCCCACAAAACGCTACCAAGTGCCGTTTGCACTTCGACGAAATCCTCACGTGGCACGGCAATTCTGACAAACTCGTCAGGACTCAAGAATGTACCGCGGGGTCCGTCTACCTCAAAGGTCGTTGGGTAGGTGCCCCAATGAATTGTATCCCCGACGCTCACTTCCCCGTCTTTGTTTGTATCCAATAGAGAGGCTATCAACAGATCTTTGTTTGGCTCGTATTTATGATTTCCGTTTCGATCCGTGAAGGCCACGGCGAGGAAACTGAACTCAGGATGCTTGTCGAGCACATGATCGGGGATGTGTTCGAGCGCTTGCTGCGGTAGCGTCTTCGGCATGGGGTCCCCCCTAGTGAAAGGCCGGTGGACTTGGAAGTCGGCGGTTCCGAGCTTAACATCATCGGCTGCCAGTCACATCCAACCTTCCCCCGATCGCATCGGGCGATGACCGAGCCGGATTGCAAGCTGTGCCGTGGCATCCGTTGGGTGTGCGAGGAGCATCCGGACCAGCCATGGGGCCACGATGGCTGCAGAGGCGCTGGCATGCCGTGCCCGCTCTGCACAACCCGGCCGGCGGGCCGGACGAGCCACCAGCGCCGCTACGGGGCTTCAAGACCACCGTCGACGGGAAGCACGGCGGAGCGCCGCGGCGGCGGCGGTCTACCTAGCGCCCGCTCCCTTCGCCTCTTTCAGCAGCGCCTTGCCCTGGCCGAGCGCCCTCGTTGATGCGCTTGGGCAGCGCGTCCCGGGTTCGCCTGCGGGCCTTGCCGAGATGCCGCCGCCGACCTAGCCGGCGTCGTCAATGGGGAATTCTACCCATGACGATAACGGCCGAACCTGCATAGCCTCGCCGCACGCGCAACGCCTTGGCGATATGTGCCCGGCATGAAAAACCAGCTACTAAGCAGTCCGTCGGTTGTCGCGTACCTGATAGCAGCCTTCATCCTACTCGTTGGCGCCATTCTGCAAGCCTGGTTTTGGCCCTAGAGCACCCGCAGCACCACCGCCCCGACGAGCGCGAGCGCGAGCCACATGGCTGCCACGGCGGCGAATTGCGCCATCAGTGCCCGCCGGCCGACGCCTCTTTATGCCGCAATGCGATCGCTGCGAGCGCCCCATGGTACTGCCGCAGCGCGTGAACGAAGGAATCGTGTTCACGGGCGGCCCGCTTGAACGGTTTCTGCAAATCGGGTGGAACGATGCGGGACAGGTCTCGCCAATTCATCATTTCGCCCAGCCTCGCTTCGAGGCTGTCGAGTGCGATCACCGCTCTCGACGGACTTGATGAAGTCGGCGAAATGCTCATGCGAGCCGCGATCGCTTGGCGGAGTGTTGAACATGGATTGCGTGCTCCTACGCGCGGCCCTGGGGTTCACGCTGCAATATTCGACGATCGGCGCAATCATCCGCGGCAAGCATGACGCCCGTAACGATATCCATCGTCAACTCCACCGGAAACGAAAACCTATAAACCTCGCCGCCCTTGTGGATCTCAAACCCGATCCACGAGCCGTCTGGTGACGCGACGATGGCCAGCCTGTTATAGTTGGCAGCCTCGAAATTTCCGAATTGCGCTTCGATCGCCGCCTGGTTCGCGCGTCGTATTTCCTCTTGCTCAGGCGAGTTCTTCCGCCACCACAGGTCCTCGTTGTTCGGCATCAAAGTACGGCTGGCCGGCGGACGACATCCCCGACCGCGAGCGCTTCCGCATCAGCGTGCAGCGCGAATCCTGAAGCCGATGCCGCGCCCCTACGTCATCCTCACCGAGCATCCGACCGACATGGTCCGGCTCGCCTGCACCAAATGCGAGCGCCAATGCAGATGCTAACGCAAGGTAGTGTCTCAGTTTGAATTTTCTGGCACCAATTCGATCTGCCTAAGTGCCAAGTCCATTGGGGTAGCGCGGCCGTATGCCTGAACGTCCACTCTAACGGTCTGGTCGTCTACTTCCTTCACTTCGCCCCGAAAACCAGTAAACGGACCATCGATGACCTGTACGATGCGGCCTTCGAGTCCCTGATGATGGTTTTTCATACGACCATCCGCTTTTCATATGGCCCGCGCGGGCCGGGTTTCGGCAAGCTCGCGTCGATCATTTCGGCCAAGTCCGTCATGCCCCAAAGCGTCGGGCTGATGCCCGCAGCCATGGCCGGCGAGAGACCCTTCAGCGACCTGTGCTGCTTCAAGCTAGGCGCGGAGGTGGCCGAAGGCAACCGGCTGTCAAGGTCAGAAAATTCAAACTGAGACATTACCCTACTCCGGCATGGCGATCGACACGCCCACCATTGCTGAAGTCGAAGCGGCTGGCTTCACGCACATTGATGCACGCTGCGCCGGTTGCGGCCGTATCGTGCAGATGCCACTCCGCATGTTGCTTGAGCGCAAGCAGATCACCGCGGCCACCGTCGTGGCCGAGCTGCGGCGCCGATATCGATGCCAGACCTGCGGCCGCTCGCGCGCAGCTGCGTTCACGCCGTGGCGGCAGGAATGAGCTGGTCGCACGCCCTCTTGTTGGCTCCGCTTGTTCGAAGCCGGCCCTTCCCTTCTTGTTCGAAGGTGAATCCTGCCGGCGGTTGAGCGGATTCGGAAAGAGTGGCATCGGCGCCTGCAGCGAGACGTGTGAACAATTTCACGAGTTCGGGGTGCAATCCATCGCCGCGCGCCGCGGCGAGCGTGTGAAGAGAAAGAAACGGCATGTTGGCCCTCTTGGTCAGCATGTGATCCTCCGTCGAAACGTCGTGCCAGCGTCTGCCATCTTTCAGCCGGCACGCCGCAGCATCACTCCGCTTCTTGCTCTTAAATCGAAAAAGCGCGCGTGCCTGCGGCCTGGCGCATGTTTCGATATCGCAGCAAGAAGCGGAGTTTGCGAGTCGTTCATGCGCGGATTACCCATTGCGCAAGTCACTGAGGTCAGTGGCTTGCGACACATAGAGAAGGGATATCCGGACGACCAAACAGGACGACAACAGGGCCATCGTTGGCCGCTGGTTCACCGACTTCTGGGGTAAGACCTGCAAGCTCGGTATTGTCGACGAACTCGCCGCGCCGGAGCCGGCGCGTTAGCGGCACGCTGGCGGACTGATCCGAATCAGAGCCGCTTGCATCGTCGCCGGGTAAGCTTTGCAGGCTCGCGCGAGATCACAAGGGCGGTTGCAGCGCAAACAAGATCATCGCGCCAAGTTCGACGCCCAGCACAACGATGCCAAGCCACAGAGCGATCCGGTCGCACATGTGGGCGAGCCTAGCCACAAGAGAGTTGCTAAAGCGTTATCCGTCCTACCGCACGAATTCGCCGACGAACGCCAGCGCCGCCCATACGGCCACCGCCGCGGCGAGCATGCCGTCAACGCGCAAGAAAAATCCTCGCAAACCGGGATCAGGGCAAGGGTGGAGCGAGTTAAGGGGATGAAGGAGAATAAGCCATGAGCGACAAAGGCAGGAAGTTGGGCCTGGCGCGCTATATGGTCCGGGCGCTCAAGCGTTGGTGGTTGGCAACCCCATCTGAGCGAAAGGAATTCGCCAGGGAGCGCAGATTGGCTTGCGACAAGGCTGGAACTCGCTGTGCGTCGATGGCGAAAAGGTGGCAAGCGCACAGGGCGTAGCGTTTCGCGAAGCGCTGCCGCCCACACGGCCACCGCGGCGGCAAGCCGGGCCATTCTCAGCGCGTCCCGTTAGAACGAAGCTCCGACCCATGGGCAGTTGCCGTTGCCGGTGCCGCCGCCTTCGCGGGTCGCATCGACAGTGACATCTGCGCCGGTCGTCGCGGCATCCGCGCCGCCTTGCTGAGTCGTGCCACTGACGCCGCCCGTGCCGACCTCGAGCACGTCATCGTAACGCTCGGTCACTCCAGACCAACCCATGGCCGTTGCGTCGCGATGCAGCCCGCCGGCGACGATGAACCCGCCGTCGCGGGTCGTGACCTGCCCTTCACCGTCACTGCTCGGACCAGCGAGGAGGCGCGCGCTTCGTCGAGAGTGATGTTGAGATCGGAGCGATCAGCTCGTAACCCTCGAGGCCGAAGTGCGTATTGCGCACAAGCACCCTGTTAGTCAGCCGCGCATGGAGTCATCAGAGGAGATATCAATGCCCGGTCGGCGATCTTGGCGTCATTGCCGGAGTGGCCCATAAGGCACCGGCGCGCGTCTCAGCTAAACGAAGCGAGGTGCTAAAATACTCCAAATCGCAGGGAGGTCTCACGATGTCGCCCAAAAGCACCCTCTCACGCCGCGAGGTGGTGTCGCTGCTTGGTGCCACGACTGGCAGCGCCATGGTCACCGCGTTGCCTGCGCAGACAGCCGTAGCCCGATCACACGAAATCATCCCCTCAGCAACGTCGACACGATTGCAATACATTTTTGGTTACGGCTCGCTGATCGAGCGCGAATCGCGGATGCGCACCTGGCCCAGCGCCGAGTTTGCCTCGCCGGTCGTCGTCAAAGGCATCGCACGGGGGTGGTTCGATCGAACCGACGTGCCAAGTTGGAGTCCGACCTACCTCGGCGGCGTCACGGAAGCGGGTGCCGAATGCAACGGCGTAGTGTTCCCCGTCAGCTCGGCGGAGCTTGAAAGCTTCAGCCGGCGCGAGATTGGCTACAGGTCGACGAAAATCGACCCGTCACAGGTCACCATGCTAGACGGCGGTTCTGCCCTGCCCGACGTAGACATCTGGTTCTTCGCCAACACGGGCAAGCGTTTCGCATCCGTCGAACACCCGATCGTGCAGTCGTACGTGGATGTGTGCGTCAACGGCTGCCTTGAGATCGAGGCAATGTATCCGCCGGCAAAGAAGGCCAACTTCGCCGAACACTTCATCAGGACAACGAACAATTGGGGGCCGCCATGGATCAACGATCGCATCTATCCTTGGCGGCCCTTTGTGCACGTTCCGCGCGCCGCGGCGATCGACGCTCTGCTCAAGAGAGTTCTGGGCGAGAACATGTTCGCGCATATCACGCTCAAGTAATGGCGGTCGTGCGCCGGCGCGGGATTCGAAACAAAGCGCCCCCGCTCGCTCGTGGACGCGATGCGGCCTAACGACGGCCGCCCTGCCAGGGATCGCGATCATTGTAGCGCCGCGGCGAGTCTTCGCCATAACGGCCGTCGCCCCAGCCGCGGCGGGGCCGATAATCCTCCTCGTCACGCCAGCGGCCGGCGCCGAGATCGCGCCGCCTGCTGCGATCCTCGTCGAAGGTGCGCTCATATCCCGGATCGCCCTGGCCGCCACTCTCGCGTCGCTCGTGCCAGCCAGCCCGGCTCCGGCGCGCTTGATCGATGAGAAGGCGAGCCTTCTGCTCGTCAGTCAGTGATCCGTAGAACGAGTCCATTGCGGGACGTAGTGCTCTGACCGCCTGCAGCAGAGCTTCCAGTCGCTTCTCGGCAGCGGCGAGCCGACCCGGAGGCGTGATCGGCCGCTCCGTCGGACATGCCGCACGCGCCATCTCGCTTGCCCGGGCGGTGGCATTCTTCAACGAGTCGAAAGCCGCGCGTTGAGCCTCCGTCGGCTGCGTGACCCGCTCGAGCCGTTCCAGCATGAAGGTCGCGGCGCGATCGCCATCAGGGCCACAAATCCGCATCAGCCAACCATGGCTCATCGTCTTGCGGTCGTATCCCATCGTCGGCGGCCGTATCCGGTCACTCTCCTCCCGGTCGAACTCGCGGCCGCGCCACCGGCCACGGTAGCGCCCGTCGTCGCGATCGCGACCCCAACGATCGAACCCGCGCCTATCGCTATCGTCGTCGGCTTCGAACCGGCCGCCGAAGCGACGCTCGCCCTCGCCCATGCCGCGGCGACGTTCGTCCTCGCCCGTGCCGCGGCGACGCTCAATCGCGCTATCCACGCCGCCTCGGCGGTCAGGGTCGGTGCGGGTCGCCTCGCTGGGGGGCGCCGGTGTCTGCTGTGCCTCGGACGCCGACTGCGCCCATGCCCAGGAGGCGCTGGCAAGAGTCACCAGCCCGAAGACGAGTGCGAAAGCACGCACCTGCTGCATTTTCGATCCGCCTTACTCAACGCAATCGGAACGTGCTCGAGTCTAGCAGAGCCATGTGCAGGATCCCCACGAAATGCAGCAGCTGCAGCTGCAGGTGCAGCCGACACAGCCGAAGATGCCCACGCCGATGCCCACGCCGCATCGGCAGCCTCCGCATCGGCAGCCTGCTCCGCATCGGCAGCCGCCGCATCGCGCTATCGCTGCGCACCCGCCTCCGCACCGGCCCACTACCCCGCACCCGCCGCCGCATCGGCACCCACCCCCGCAGCGTCCGCACCTTTGGGCTATGCGTTCATCGAGCCGGGGAGCTCCCATGTTTTCCCGGTCAAAGACATAGAATGTCGCGAGGCTGACATCGGAGATTTCCTCCTCCTCAAGCGCAAACAGCGGAGCCGGTGCAGCCGTTTGCGACGGTCCGTTCGTCGTCGGCGCAGCTGCGGCCGATGCACCGCCAGCCATCGCCAAGGACATCCCCGCGGCCCCCCAAACCGGCAGGGCTTTCTCTCGACGTTTCCGCTTCGAAGCTTGCTTCACGCGCGCCATTTTCCGACCCTCCTGCATCCTCCAGCAACTGATTGCGTCTAGCTCAAGCCGCTTTGGCCGCTCTCGGAATGGGCGTTCGGTCACTCGCCAATGCGGCTTCGTCCATGTACTCAGCCGCGAGCTGCCGCATAAGATCGGCCGTGTCCGGATCGGGCGTTGAGCCTGCAAGTTCGTTCAAGCGTTCCGCCTGTCGGCGGTGATACTCGGCACTGGCCATCGCCGTGTGCCCCAAGTCCCCGAATGGCACTTACGTTCGGCGAACGCGCTATAGGCCACTTGGTTCCTAGCGCCCCCTCCCATCGTGAAAATAGATTCGAACGCCGGCGGCAGCCGCGAAGCCCGTCCCAAAGAGCCTTTTACGGCTGCCCCGAAGCGGCCGCCGCCAAAAATCCGGACTCGGATTCCCGACCCGGCCCGCTATCTTGGCCGCATGAAAAAGCCGTCTGAAAAGCTCCAGCCGCGCCGGAGGCTTGTTCGTCTTGAGGCGGAAGGCCGAGCGCCTGCCCTTCACGGTTGCTGGCCGTAACAGCCAGGAAGCGATGGAGCGCGCAATCAAGGAATACGACGTGCCCGAGCGCGAACGCTTCCGCCTGAGCGTTGAACGCGAATCCTGAAGGCGCGTGCCGAAGCCCCGCTCGTCAGTTTGGGTTAGTGTTGGCTCGCAGCGTCGCTACTGCTAGTCACTGCATCGGATCGCGCGCCGAGATCGTCGGCGGGAGAAGTTTGGCCGCGAGGGGCCCCAGCGGGATTTTTCCATTGGCCCATCGCGTCGGCGATGATTTTGACCGACGAGCGGGCTGTCTGTGTGGCCTGCGTGTAGTTAGTGAACTCGCGCTGGACGCGCTCGCCCTCGGCTATCACGAAATTCCGCACGGCCTGCAATTCGGCAATCAGGTTGTCGATCTCCTTCATCGACATGCCGGCAACGCGCTCAATCAGGGAATTAAGATGGTCGGCAGTGCTTTCGGCAGGGGCGGTGCGCCGGCGCGTCGCTTTTATGTCGCGCCGCGCGAAGTCGCGAATCTCGCCCTCGACTGTGGAGGCGGTGGCTACGGCATCATCGGCCGCACGTTTGGGTTCGGCGGGGTCGTTCATGCAGGTCCCCTCTGAACGAGGCGGCATCTGCCGCAGCAATTCCAGCGCCCCTTCGCAATTCCAGCATCCCAATATGGATTGGGCCTCCCAATTGGGTCCGTCTTTAGACGATTTCTGGGCAGACCTACGGCTGACACTGGCCGCCGGCTGCCCGAAAATCGCTGCCAATCGAATTATGGACTTGAGCCGCGTCTACTACCCCGACCGGATCGGCGGATGAAAAAACGAGCATCAACGAGCGCCGAGCGCACGGCCAGATGGGGCCCTGGTACGCACCCGAGCCGATCACGCGCGCGCAAGCCGCAATCGCATCGTCGCCGGACGCTTGCGCGCAGATCTGCGCATCGCCGGCTGAAGCGTGTGCAGCAGGTGCTCCCGCGGCCAAGACCGCCACGACCGCGACGATCAAAAGCCCAGCGGCGGCTGGGAAGCGAAAGGCCTTTCGGCGCAACCGTGATGCCCTTGAAGCGGGGGACTGTCCGAACCGCTTAGTCGCAGCGGGCGCTCAAAAGGTTCAAACCGCCGTGGCGGACATTGCGACCGCAGGCCGGCCAGCGTCCTTTCCCCAGCCAAAGCATCAGGAATGGCATTTCGGGCTGTGAAGCGGACGCTGACGCTGGTCGCTGATGCTTCAGAAGTCCGCTTTCGAGTCCCAGCCAGAAGACATTTGCTCCGTTCGAGACTTAGCGGCTGTGACCCCGAAGCCGACATAGGCCTGGCGACGGGTGCGAAAACAAAAATGTCATTCAGACCTCTACTCTTCCTGGATTTCGTCACGCCGCTTTGCGATCGCTCGACGTCACGCGCCAACGATCAAAAGTGCATTCGCGTATGCCGCTGAAAGCAATGCTGTCGCTGTCAACCAAATCACGTCCAGCGAGAGCGCTTCTGCCGGGTCAAGACGGCATTGAATCGAGGAATACGTAGAGAGCGGCGATCTTGTCGTCGCGCACGATGATCACATCTAAGCCGGTATAATCCGGCTTCTCGTCGCGCGGCCCGGACCCCCACGCCAAGCGGCCGGCGTTATGCAGCGCCTGCGGCGCGCCGTGAGGGGTGTACGCGAAGTGAGGGTGCATCGCTCGCAGATCACCTGCGAACTTGTCCAGTGCGTCACGGCCGACGAAAACGCCGGGCGGCACGTAGAGGACACAGTCATCGGTGTAGAGTTCCTCGATCGCCGCGCGACGGCGGGCGGCGTCGCCTTCGCCGAAAACCTCCTGGAGGTTTCGGTGCAGCAGCTCATGAATCCTGTCCGACATTGGGTGTCTCCGTATCTCCCTGCGGGTAGGAAGAATTTGTGGCGACGGACGGCTTTTCGAAACAGCAATGGACGAAATCTATCATCGCATAATTGCAGATGTCGGCGCCGTCCATGCGGTGGGCTTGCTGCCGCCCGGGCCAGCGATTGAGCGCGAGGGGTGAGCCGCCGAGCGTCTCCGCAGGATGGGCGCTCAACTGCAAGGTGGGCGCTCTTTCCGCGCAGCCCTCGCGTCACCGCGCATCACCGTCGGGCTCGTTGTGAGGTCCGGAGGAAGTCGATGAAGACTTTCAATGCCGGCCGTATTTGACGGCGGCTCGGGTAATAAAGGTAGAAGCCCTCGAACGGCGGTGGGGCCCAATCGTCGAGAACGGTGACCATACGGCCATCGGCGAGCATCGGCTCAAAATTCAGGCGCGCAAACTGCATCAAGCCCAGTCCATCCGCTACGGCCCGGACGCCAAGTGCGCCGTCATTGACGACCAGCGAGCCGTCGACCTGGACCTCGAGGCTTCGCCGTTTGCTGCCGAACCGCCACGGCATGAACACCCCGCTCGAGAATCGGATGCGGATGCAGTTGTGCCGTTCGAGATCCTGAGGCGTCTTGGGCGTGCCGCACTCCGCCAGGTAGGCAGGGGACCCAGCCACGGCGAGCTGCATCGGCTCACCGATACGCAGCGCGATCATGTCGCGCGCGACGCGCTCGCCAGGACGTATCCCTGCGTCGTAACGCTCGGCGACGATGTCGGTGAGCGCGTCTTCCACGGAGACGTCGAGTTTGATTTCGGGATAGGTCTTCAGGAATTTCACGATGACCGGGGCGAGAAGAAATTCGGCGGCCGGCGGCGGAACGGTCAGCCGCAGCGTGCCGGCGGGCTTGTCACGGAAATCGTTCAGGGAATCGAGTGCGGCCTGATATTCGTCCAGCACCGGGCGCAGCCGCGCCAGAAGCCGCTCACCGGCGGTCGTTGCGGCAACCGAGCGCGTCGTGCGATCGACGAGCCGAACTCCGACGCGCTCTTCGAGGCTCCGCATCAACTCGCTGACGCGAGCCGGCGAAAGCCCGAGCTGCCTTGCCGCGCGGGTGAAGCTCTTCTGCTCCAGCACCGCCACGAACGCGTTCGTCTCGCTGAGACCGGGCGTCGGCATGACTGTCCCTCATTTTTCGGAAATCCAATAAAGACCATTTAGATTATTCGATCTTATCGGATAACCCCTTCAAGGTCCATTTATGCGGCAGATGCCACGAAAGGAGAGCTGCAAATGTCCAAGCCGAAACTCGCAATCGTCATCGGGAGCATCAGGCCCAATCGTTTCGCGGCGCATGCTGCCGAGTGGATCGAACGCGCCGCGAAGGAGGCCGGGTTGTTCGACGTCCAGGTCATCGATCTCAAGGACTATCCGCTGCCGCTGTTTGCGGAGGAAATGTCGCCGGCCTACGCCCCCTCGAAAAACGAAGTCGCGACGCGATGGCAGAAGAAGATGGCCGAGTTCGACGCCTACATCTTCACGGCCGCCGAATACAACCGGGGACCGACGGCGGTCCTGAAGAATGCGCTGGACTACGCCTACAAGGAATGGGCCAACAAGCCGGTTGCCTTCGTCGGTTACGGCGGTGTCGGCGGCGCAAGGGCCATCGAGCAGTTGCGGCTGAATGCCATCGAGCTGCAAATGGCCCCCATTCGAACGGCCGTCCACATTCTGTTTCCGACCTACCTCGCCGTCGTCAAAGAGGGAAAGAAGCTCGGCGAGTTCGACTACCTCAATCAGGCTGCCAAGGACATGCTCCATCAGCTGCTGTGGTGGACCAACGCCCTCAAGAGCGCGCGCGAAGATGCGCTCTCACGCGCAGCATGAGCCTTTTTTCGGATGACGTGATCGTGGGCGCTGGTGCATCGGGCTCGGTGATCGCGGCCGACGCATCATGGGGCACTAGCGCCGCTTCTTCTTCTTGTGCACGCCTGGTTCGAGCACCGTCAGCTTGTCGCTGTAGTCGCGGTACGTTTCGGCAAATTCCTGGGCGATCTCGTAGCAGATTTTGAGCTTGCGCGAGTGCCAATTGGCGCCGACGTCCCCGCAGGTGACCATCTCCATCGTGAACGGCCTTGGCCAGTTGTAGCGCTCTCCGACGTGCTCGGCCAAAGTCTCCAGGAACTTGATGTCGCGGAACATGTTGGCGTAGAGGGCAAGCTTGCCGGTCGCCTCGCCGTAGGTCAGCGTGATCTGCTGCTTCGGCTTGTCAGGAGTGCGCTGGTGCGGGTTTAGCATCGTTCCCCACGCCCATTCGGCGAAGGAGTAGTCCTGCTTGCAGCTGTGCTGGCGTTCCTCAGGCATTTTCGCCTTTTCGGCCAGTTTGGTGAATTTCTCCGGGTGCGAACCGACCATCATGCAGACGATCTGGTAGGCGCGTTGCAGGTCGATGCCATGGGAATCGTAGTACTCCGGCTTTTGGCCGGTGTGCTTGTCCTTCAGGTCGGCGAGAAACCAGCCGTTGGTCGCTTCGATCAGCACGCGGTCGGAAAAGGCATCTCCCACGCGCAGGGTGGTGAGGATTGCGAAGCTGTCGGCGGCATCCTCATCGTGGCCCAGGTTGGGCAGCTCGAACTCGGCGAGCACGCCGTGGCCGAGTTCGTGCGTCGATACGAACAGCACGTTGGCGATCACGAACTCGATCAGCGCCTTGCGTTGGTGCGGCGGAAACCGGTGCAAGGCCGGCTCATGCTCGATCAGAGCGCGCTCGGTGGCGGCGAGCCGCGCATCGAACGAGTCGCCTGCCGCGGGAGCCGGCTGCGCGGCCGCCGGGCCGGCACCTAGCGCCGAGTAGAACAGCGCGACGGCGCCGAGGCGAACAATGCCGGCACTGGGCGTCGTCACTGCTGGCCTCCTTGCCGCACGCTGGCCAACGTCTCGGGAAGAGGCGAAATCCCGTTGCTCGTGAACGCCTCGGCGGCCATCGACAATGTCGGCGCGCGGAAAAAAGCTGGTGCGGCGAGTGAGCGGCTGATCATGGTGATGTCCCCCTTCCAGTGGCATTGACCAACGCCAACATAGCACGAAATCGGCGGTAGCTCGCTGCAAGACGGCCACTTCCGCTCCAATGGCCCATTGCGACGAAACGGGCATGTCCGCTTCTACGTCGGCCTATGGGGGTTAGACCGGAAGAGATATGCTCAATATTTTTTGCTTTACAGCGGCGGACAACGGCTAACAACGGCGGACACGGAAACGCCTGCGGCAGTGGACTAACTCTGCGGTTCCACCTTGCAAAACCGTCCGCCGTTGTGCGTCACTCATCGCCACCGTTTAACCCATTTTGCTGTTGCAACAGCAGCCAACCTCGCGAGACCAGACATCACCATGCGAAAAAAGCTCAACGACATCGTCATCCGTTCCTGCAAGCCGCGCGCCCGCACCTACGTGCTCGGCGACGCTGCCTGCCCCGGTTTGCGAATCCGCATCACCCCGAAGGGGGTCAAGACGTTCGCCTTCGATTATCGCGACCGAGCCACCGGCAAGGCCAATGCTTCACCATCGGGCGGTACCCGGACGTGCCGCTGGCGCGTGCGCGAGAGCTTGCGAACGATGCCCGCAAGGCGGTCGCAAAGGGCGACACGCCGATCAAGGTCGAGCACGCCGCGGCTCAAAAAAAAATACAACCAACGCCGACGTGGTCGCGCTCTATGACGAAGCCCACCTTGTGACGCTGCGCAGCGGCGCCCAGGTTCGCCAGACGTTGGAGCGGCTGAATGCGGTCGCCCATCTCTAGAAGGAAGGTGACCACCCTTTCTGAGGCGCTCTTGTTGAGCAATTGCAGATGGTTTTGGGTGCGGGCATGGCGGCGCGAGCCGCGCTCCTGCTCGACGCTGCCGAGCGAAACGGGTCCGTCGACGCCGTGCGCCGGCAGGTGATCTTCGCGCTGTTGATGGACGGCAAGCTCGACGCGGCGGCCACCGTGCCGGCGGGTTAAAGCGGCGAATCGGCGGACTGATCCAGATCAGAGCCGCGCGGATGTTCCCGCGTAGGCTTGGCGGGCTCGATCCAACTGAGCATCCCGGCGACGGCTCGTCGGGACTCCCCAGCCTTTCGGCGGGCCGTCTTCCCGTGGGGCTCAGAGTGCGGCGCTCCCCGGAGGAAGCCCCTGGCGTGCGGGTTACCTCCCACGCCGGGGGCGCTCGCCGAGGCCGAGCGCGCGCCGTAACCATGTCCCGGATGGAGTTTTCGGGAATTGTTGAATTCGCCTAACTTCTTAATTTTGGACGCACCAATATCCTGATCTCGATTTGGGAGCCGCAGGATGATCGACACACCGCCTGGAACATTGGTCGAGCGCTACCAATACGGCGCGCGCCTGCGCAAAAGGGTTCCCCGCGAAAAGCACGCTGACTTGCACGGTCCTTTCAAACGAGACGCGGTCGCCATCCTGGCCGAAACCGATCGAACCCGCGTGCCCGAACTGGTGCCGGTCCGCTATGAGCGCATGCTGGTAAGCCCGTTTGCCTTCCTGCGCGGCGCCGCCGCGGTCATGGCTGAGGACCTTCGGCACCAGCCGAATGTCAGAATTCCGGTTCAGGCTTGTGGTGACTGCCATCTCATGAACTTCGGGGCATTCGCGACGCCGGAGCAGAATGTCTTGTTCGATATCAACGATTTCGACGAAACGTTGCCGGGCGTGGATTTCACGGCGGATCTCAAGCGACTGGCGGCAAGCGTTGCGGTCGCGGCCTTGGCGGCGAACCTTTCGAAAAGGCGAGCGCGAACGGCCGCCGCGGCGACGATTGAGGCCTATCGCAAGCGCATGCGCACTTTGGCGAAACTGTCGCCGTTGGAGAACTGGCACAGCAGGGTTGAGTTTGAGCGTGAGATTGAGCGAATTGAGCATCGTGCGCTGCGGCGCGAATTGCAAACCGTCATCGCCAAGGCGCGCGACCACTTGGCCGAGGACGATAATTTCCCGCATCTGGTCAAGGGTAAGCAGACACAGATCGAAGATCGGCCGCCGTTGATCTATCATTTCACCGCCAGGGGCGATGCGCGCCATCATCTCAACGTCAAGCGTGCGCTAGAAGCTTATCGAAGCCGCTTAGCGCCCGACCGGCTATGCCTCCTGGGTCGGTATTCGCTGAAAGACGTTGCGTTCAAGGTGGTGGGCGTCGGCAGCGTGGGCACTTTCTGCACCATCGCTTTGTATATGTGTGGTGATGGCACGCCCCTGTTCCTGCAGATCAAGGAGGCGGGGAAATCGGTGCTCGAACGATTGGTCCCCAAATTTGAAGGGCATCAAGGTCAACGGGTCGTCGAAGGTCAACGCATCATGCAGGCGGCGAGCGACCTGTTCCTAGGTTGGACCGAGGATGTCCCATCTGGGAGGCACTTTTATGTGCGGCACCTGAAGAACCGGCGACTCGGCGCGATCAGCGAGCTGGTCGAAGAGGAGGCGCTTGGGAGCTACGCCCGCCTGTGCGGACGAACACTTGCCCGTGCTCATGCGCGCTCGGCCGACCCGGCGATGCTGGCTGGATATATGGGCAGACGCGAGGTGTTCGATGACGCGCTTGCGTCGTTTGCGATGGCCTACGCAGAGCGCACACAAGACGACTACGATCGACTGGTGCAAGCGAAGCGACCCGTGACCCGGAAAGCAGCGTAGGAGTGATGGTGATCCAGCTCGGCACGCGCATCCGGCCGACGCATCGGCAGCGCCACGACGGACAGCCAAGGCACCGTCACGAATTACGATGCGGGTGGCCGCGTGATCAGTCGTGAGAGCACGACGGGCAACGTGACCACCATCTATGACGCGCGCGGCCACAACGTCGGGAGGTTCAGCACGGATCGCTAAGTCAAAAGGGGTTTTGAACGATGAAAAAAACTGACTACGAATTGGTTTCTGCGCTCGGAGATGCATCGGATTGGGAAACATATCACCGCATCCGCCGTGAAGAACTCTTCGACGCGAAGGGTCGGGGTGGCATTTACGATGCCAATCGGGCCGAGGAGAAATTGTCCAACCACTTTCCGTTACTCCTGAGTTCGAAAATCGCGGTATCGGCACGACGCGTCTTGATGTTCGCAGTGACAGAACTGCAGTCATTCGACTTGTGGCCATTGCGAAGAATGAACAAGGAAAAGGTCACGGTCTTGAGCTTGCAAAGCGAGTTGAGCAGGTCGCGCGAGAAAAAGGAACCAACAGGCTGCTGGTGAATGCTGCGCCTGAAGCAGTTGGTTATTACGAAAAACTTGGTTATGTCCGAGATGATTGGGACCAAGTGAAAAACTAATGAGTATTTTTACGAACTCAATCCAAATGTCGAAGGTGCTCAAATAGTTATTGCCCGTGGTCTACATATACCCCTATCTACAGCCACATGGTTCGAAAATGTTGGCATGGAGTTGGCACCGCAAGTTGCCTCAGCGCACTAACCATTGCAAAATATGACTTGACGGATAGAGATATGCTCAGTCTGTAACTTGTAGATTTTGACCCCTTCTCGGACTCCGCTCGCAGGGGCGTCTTCTAGGGATGGTGGAGCGCAACCCACCACATGACGAGCGGCTGGCGCGTCCACGAGCTCTTCTGGGACACAAAACTGGCTGCTGGAGGAGGGAGCCTCGCCTGAGCCACTTCGGGCCTGATCCAAGCAGATATGGCTGCTAGGCCATGGCGTGCGAGTCTCAGAATGCGCCTCAACTGTGCAAACTCGATCTCAACACCGTTGAATGCGCGTCGAGCGGAGCCAGCTGAAAGCCGATGAGAGCTTGGACCAAAGCTTCGCTCAGTCCGCCCAATCACGGTTCTTGCAGCACGGGCTTCGGATTGGCAGTCGCACGAGAGCTCGACCTCAATGATGATCCCGAACTGCACGTCGAGCAGACGGTTCTCCCGGCGAATGAGTGTCATGTGAGCCTCGGATGGGGGCGGCACGACAGCCCTCAGCTACGCGGCTCGATCAAATATCTTTTCCGTTGTCGCCGAACTATGATATGAATGACGCGAAATCTATACCTCTGTGGGTATGGCTATGGAACTGAGACGACTTCGCTATTTCATCGCGGTCGCCGAAGAAGGTCATGTGACCAGGGCTGCGGAACGCCTCGGCATTCAGCAACCGCCGCTCAGTCGGCTGATCCAGTCTGTTGAACGGGAGCTCGATGTACAGTTGTTCCGGCGACGGGCGCGCGGCGTCGAACTAACCGACGCTGGTCGTGCCTTCTTCGAGAAATCGCGCGCACTGCTCGCCGATCTCGATCACGCGATTGAAACGACACGGCGCACAGCGCGAGGCGAGCAAGGCCACATTTCCGTGGGGGTTACCCCGACAGCTCCTTTTCATCCGTTCGTACCGCGCGTCTTTCGCGCGTTTCGAGAAACGTTTCCGATGGTGACGCTGACGCTAGAGGAGGCGCACACCCTGGAATTGGTCGACCACTTGAGAGATGAGAAGATCGACGCTGCTTTCATCCGAACTCCGCTTGCGGACCCGGAAGGTCTTACCGTCACCCCTGTTGTCGAAGAACCATTGATTGCGGCGCTCCCCAGCGGTCACAAATTGGCGCGCGACAGCTCTCGAACGAGCTCCGTTTCGTTGAAGGACCTGGCGGCCGAAACGTTCATTTTGTATGGGCGCCCACTTGGGCCCGCGGTTTATGAGGCGACGATTGCGGCATGCCACGCGGCCGGTTTCAGTCCTCGCGTGCAGGAAGCCGCCCGCATCACGTCAACGATGAGCCTTGTGGCGGCCGGACTCGGAGTTGCTGTCGTTCCAGCTTCGTTGCAGCGAATGAACATGGACGGCGTGACGTTTCGGCACGTCAAGGGCACGACGGCATTGCAGTCGCCCATCAATCTCGTCTCGCGCCGCGGTGACCCTTCAGCGACGGTCAGGCAATTCCTGTTGCTGGTCAAAAAGGCGACAAAGAAATTTGTCTCGCATCAATGAAAATGCCTATTTCGAAATGGCTGGAAGTGGTCCGAAGGGATCTGTGGGCTTCTTTTCCTCAATCCTTGCCGATTGCAGACATGTCAGTAGTTCAACATAGCTGCTCGGACCCAAGGTTCTGACCATTTGGACACAACGCGACTCATCTGATTGCTTGAACTGCGGCCATAGCTTTGCAAGCTGATCTCGTGCTGCCTGTTCGTCCTGTGTGCACTTCGCAACTGTTTCTACAGCACCTGAACTCCGGCAGGCGGCGGCGATGTCGAATTTTGGCATTTCCCTCTCAGCCGCAGCTGCTACTTGCAATGCGCTGATGGCCACTGCCGCGATCAGGTTCGCTGTCCATCGGAACCATGGCTTCCTCCTGATGTCCAAAAGTCCACGAGTGGAGCGCCTTGAGGCGTCCACCCAAGCATCTACCCTTCGCTTCGACCGACAAGTGTAGGGAAATAGCGGATTCGCTGCTATTGGCATTTGGGGCAGGCTCACTTCCCCGCGACCTAAAGTCCGTTTTGGGTCTTGGCCTCTACACTTGGGGCTTCCCGACCGCGCTGGTCAACGTCATCAAAAGAAGCATAACGAAGGAACGCGACGCCGTTCTGCTTGACCAGACGTCCTCCTCATCGATCGACCGCGAGGAAGCGGAATCGTCGCCCCTGATCCTCCCTGCCAATCCTTGAGCAACGGAGGGCGCGTGGCCCGGTTAGGCCCGGCGCATGCCTGGACTGCCCCAAAGGCCAATTGCGTCGGCCTATTCCCCGGCAGAGCCTCGCGTCTGCGGTGGTGGCGCGCGCTCTCGTCGCCACCACCAGGGCGTGGGCCGCCGGCCCGCTGCGAGGCGGCCAAAATTTAGGAGAGAATCATGAGTACAAGACCGACCTTGTGGCCGGGCGTGCTCGCGTTGATGGCGGCCACGATGCTAGCGGGAGTGCCGGCCGCCGCGCAACAGCCGCCGCAGCAACAACAGCAACAACAGCAGCAGCAGCAGCAACAACAACAGCGACCCAATATCATCTTCATCATGGGCGACGATGTCGGCTGGTTCAACATCGGCGCCTATCACCAGGGTATCATGGCTGGCAGGACGCCCAACCTGGACCAGCTCGCATCAGAAGGCATGCGGTTCACCGACTATTACGCCGAGGCGAGCTGCACGGCGGGCCGCGCCAACTTCATCACCGGCCAGCTGCCGATCCGCACTGGGCTGACCACCGTCGGCCAGGCCGGCTCCCCGATCGGCATGCCGGCCGAGGCGCCGACCATCGCCACGGTATTGAAGTCGATGGGCTACGCCACCGGACAGTTCGGCAAGAACCACTTGGGCGATTTGAATCAGTTCCTGCCCACGCAGCACGGCTTCGATGAATTCTACGGGTATCTCTATCACCTCGACGCGATGGAGGACCCCTGCCATCGCAATTATCCGCCCGCGCTGAAGGCGACGGTGGGCCCGCGCAACATGGTCCATAGCTGGGCGACCGACAGGGACGACCCCACCGTACAGCCACGCTGGGGCAAGATCGGAACGCAGAGGATTGAGGATGCCGGCGAGCTCTGTCCGAAACGGATGGAGACAGTCGACGACGAGATATTGGCGAATGCGCTCAAGTTCCTCGACAAGGCAAGACAAGACGGCAAGCCGTTTTTCCTCTGGCTCAATCCCACCCGCATGCACGTGTTCACGCATCTCTCGGAGAAGTACGAGAACATGCGCACGCCGGAGAACGGGTGGTCGGTCCAGGAAGCCGGAATGGCGCAACTCGACGACATCGTCGGCTCGGTCATGAAGTACCTCAAGGACAATGGGCTCGAGAACAACACGATCCTTGCCTTCACGACCGACAATGGCGCCGAGAACTTCACCTGGCCGGATGGTGGCCAGACGCCGTTCGCCGGCGGCAAGGGAACGGCGCTCGAGGGCGGCTTCCGCACGCCGGCGATCGTCCGTTGGCCTGGCAGGGTGCCCACAGGCAAGGTCGAGAACCAACTCGTGTCTGGGCTCGACTGGTTCCCAACCTTCGTAGCTGCGGCCGGCAATCCGAACATCGCCGACGAGCTCAAGAAGGGCAAGCAGATCGGCGACCGGAATTACCGGGTGTATCTTGACGGCTACGACCAGACCGACCTGATCACCGGCAAGGGCAAATCGAAGCGCAACGAAGTCTTCTACTTCACCGAAGGCACCCTCAGCGCAGTCCGTATCGGCGACTACAAGTACCGGTTCACTGATCAGCCAAACGGCTGGTTCGGCGGCACGGTCAAGGTCGACTGGCCAATCCTGGTCAATGTCCGGCTTGATCCTTTCGAGCGCACGGGCCTGAACCAGTCGCTTTTTGCGGGCAACTGGTGGGGCTTCGAGTTCTGGCGCTTCACCTTCGTTCAGCAGGAAATCGCGAAGGCAGCGCAAACCTTCCTTGAGTATCCGCCCATGCAGAAGGGTGCGAGCTTCAACATGTCGGCCCTTAAGGAGGAGCTGGACAAGAAGATGGCGAGTCGAGCGGCGCAGTAAAAAAAAGCCCGTGCGGAAATCGAGGCGGACGCCATTGAGGCGTCCGCTCACCTTTGTGTGCCGAGCATGAACGACAGCTTGGAGGTGGAAGTCCTCTATCCAGCCTGATGGTGGGGAAGGATTAGTGAAGCGAAGCCGCCGGCCAGAACATGGATGAGGAAGCGGAAATCGGGATGTCCGCTCCTACGTCAGCTTGATGGAGATTAAACCGGACTGGACATGCTCAGTCTGGGACTTGCAGATTTTGACCCCCAAGCCGCCTTCGGCCCGAGGGAGTTGGTGCTTGGCAGCAGGTCCGTCGCCAACCGCTGGCCTGGCTAGGAGCAATGCCGTTGGCACCCAAACCGATCTTCCTTACGATGCAGAGCCAACCGCGCCGTTCCGGAGTCAGACCGTATCCGCCAACCGGTGAACACCAATGAAGGCAATCCGCGTCCATTCTTTTGGTGGTCCAGAAGTGCTCCAACTCGAGACCGTTGAGGATCCATCCCCCGGCCGCGGCGAGGTCGTGGTCGAGGTTCGTGCTGCGGGAGTAAACCCGGCCGATACCTACATGCGCAATGGGACCTACGCCATTCGGCCGCAGCTGCCCTACACGCCCGGTGGAGATGCAGGCGGTGTGATTTCCGCGATCGGTCCGGATGTTACGGAGCACAAGATTGGCGACCCGGTGTTCGTGGCAACCGCCCTCAGCTTCGATCTGACCGGCTGCTACGCGGAGAAGGTAAAGCGCAAAGCATCCGAAGTCCTGTCCCTCCCCAAAGGCGTTAGTTTCGCGCAGGCGGCGGCCTTTGGCGTCTCCTATCCCACGGCCCATTATGCGCTGTTCGAACGCGGCGGAGCACAGGCCGGCGAAACCGTCTTCATCCACGGCGCCAGCGGCTCTGTTGGCTCATCGGCGATCCAGCTTGCCAAGCGTGCTGGATTGAGGGTGGTCGGCAGCGCGGGCACATCCCAAGGATTGGAGCTTGTCCGCGCGGAGGGCGCCGATCACGCCGTGAACCACAGCGAGGCCGGCTACATGAACGAAGTGCGCCGTCTCATTGGTGGTCAGGGGCCGCAGCTGATCCTGGAGATGCTCGCCAACGTCAATCTGGCGGCCGATATGGACCTCGCGGCGAAATACGGCCGGATCATCGTGATCGGCAATCGCGGAGAGATCACGGTAAATCCCCGGGTTGCCATGATGAAGGAGCTCGACATTCGCGGCATTGCGCTCTGGAACGCGACCGCAGCACAGGTGAAGCCGATCATGGAGGACATCCTGGCCGGAGTCGCGGAGGGATCGCTCCGACCGGTTGTCGGTCGTGAGCTACGACTATCCGAAGCGGCGGCCGCGCATGTTGCCGTGCTGGAGCACGGCGTTGGCGGAAAAATCGTGTTGGTGCCAGCACTGTGAACGATCTCGCGACCCGTCCCCTTCGTATTCGGCGGCAGACCGCGCTGGCGTGAGGATGCGCTGACCGCGGTGCCGGAGCGGCATCTTCAGCCGCACAATTTTTTTCAGCGCGCGGAGAACCCCTGGGCGATGTGGCGCGTCCAAGGCGCCAGGTGGCACGACAAAGCGTGCGCCATCGGGTGGGTCTTAGTCCGGGCGCCGGATGCTCGGCGCCGACGGGGGCGGCTGCGCGCGCCGGCGGCCGCACCGATCGCGGCGGCCTGCCGGGAGCAACCTCCCGGGCTTCGGGTTGCCGGACGGCTGCCTCGCCATGGCTCGCACGCCCAGCGGCAGGATATGAGCCTCATGGCTTTGCAGTTCGAAACCACTGAGAGCGGCGGCCGCAAGGTCAAGCAAAAACACCGCAACAATGGTGTCCTGGCCGAGCTTGAGATCCCGAATGGGACCAATCCGGAGCAAAACGCATGGCTGACGCTGACGCTCGGCTACGGCCTGACGTTCATGGACCGCAACACGCCGGCTTCGGGAGGAACAAACCCGAACGAGAGGATCCTTCTCAACAGCGGCGGCGACTGGTACGCCCGCGACGGCGACGGCTATATGTTTCCGATCCTCGACTGGAACATGCCGGCGATCGAGCTGTTCCACAAGAAATTCCGGCAAGGCGAGAATATCTGGAACCAGAGATTCCAAATCATCCCGCCGCCCGACTATAGCGAGCTCGATTACAAGAGCGGCCGCGACACCATCCGGCCGAACGTCCTATGCCTGTTCCGGATGGCCTCGGGCGCGCGCAATTCGCAGAATTTCAACGTCGTGCGGCTGAATCCAAGCGTCACCGAGGTCTCGCACGAGAGCGGGGAGAAGACCAAGCCGTTCGACTATCCGAACGGGTTCCGCTCGAACGAAGGGACGCTCGCCGACTACGACTGGCGCACGCCGGTGCTCGGTCACGAGCTCGGCCACGCGCTTGGCCTCGACCATATCAAGGCGCTCAAGGGCGACCCCCGGTGCAAGGTCGACCAGAACGCCGATCGTTGTTACGGCGAGACCGTCGAGGAATTGAACAACATCATGGGAGGGGGCCGTGATATCACGCTGCTCAATTCCGGGCCTTGGCGCGACCAGATGGGCCAGATCACCAGCCAGAACATGGGCAGGTGGGCCATGGTTCTGATGACCGACCTTAACGGCACTCCTCTCCTGCCGAAGAAGGTTTCCGGCAAAGGCAAGAACTGGTAGCGGGAGCTCGACGAACCCATGGCTGCGGTATCGAAACACGCCACACCGGCAGTGATCGCCTGTGCGGTCCTGCTGCTGGCCACGCAGGCATTGGCGGCAAGCCGAAAAGCCCATGACGATTGCAATGCCGAAGACCCGGACCGCAACATCGCGGGCTGCACCCGCATCATCGCGGACCGCGGCGAGGGGAAGCGCGTCCGCGGGATCGCCCATGTCGGCCGCGGCCTCGCCTGGGTCGCCAAGGGCAAGCTCGACCGCGCCATTGCAGACTTCACTCAGGCGGTCCGCCTCAACCCGAACGACGCGCTCGCCTACAGCAATCGGGGTCTCACCTGGGCCGATAAGGGCGACTTCGACCGAGCAATAGCCGACTATACGACGGCCATTCGCCTTGACCCGCTGCCACGCAGCGATTTGACCGGAGTACCTCACGTCAATATCCACCACAACCGCGGCATCGCGTGGTTCAAGAAGGGCGATCTTGACCGTGCCTTCGCCGACTACGATGAGGCGATCCGTCTCGACCCGGTCTTTGCGTTTGCCTACTACACGCGCGGCGTGGCTTGGCATGAGAGATACACGCGGGCGTCCGCGCCGATCGACAAGAACGACCTCAACCGCGCCATCGCCGACTTCTCGGAAGCGATCCGCCTCGATCCGAACAACACCGCATACCGCCGCGCGCGCGCCCACGCGTGGCAGGTCAATGGCGACTTGGAGCGCGCGATGGAGGATCTTGCCGAGGTCGACAGACGGCTTCAGAACACGCCGCTCCCGCAACTTAAGCTGCTGATGCAGTAGATCGAGCGACCGCGGCTCTCCGTTTTGACGACTGTACGAGTGCCGCGCCGCCGGCGGAGGGGCTGGCAAGGGGCAGCAGCGGGTTACGGTCGAGCACGTCCACGTCCACGCCGGCGGACGGGCTATCGTCGGATCGGTCACCGCGCCAGCGGAGCGGGCGAGGGGATCATGCAGTGCTTTTGTGAGCACGTTGGGCAAACGCGACGCGGCGGGCGAGGCTCCGGCTAAAGCCCGGACTCGATCGCCCGGAGCAGCCGGAAGCGCATCTCGCCGTCATTGCCCGTGAGCGAGATCACGAAACGCACCCGCCCGTGGTTCGAGGTGTCGGCATAGCCCGCGAGCGTGCGGACCCCCTCAATGCTGCCGGTCTTGTTCCTGCCGCCGTCGCGGCCGCGCAGCAGGTCGGCATGCGGCGCGAACAGCTCGAGCACTTTGGCAAGGCCGCGGGCGGTGAAGCGGTTGTCGCGGCTGATGCCCGAGCCTTCCTCGAGATGGATGGCCGCGGCGAGGCCGTGCGCGGCGAGCATCTCGTTGGCGACCTTAAGCGACTTCTCGAGGCTGACCAGTCCGCCCACGCGGTGCGCGCCGATCTCCAGGAACACCTGGTTGGCGATGTAGTTGTTCGAGGCGCGGAGCAGCTCGATGAGGATCTCCGAAAGGCTGCGCGACTGGCGATGAACGTAGGCCGGCTCCAGTCCATTGGGTACTGTTCCGGTCGAGATCTTGCCCTTCACGCGGCCGCCGGCCCGCTTGATGAAGGCGGCGATCAGCTCGCCGGCATATCGCAGGCTCACCGCGGGGTCCTGGCTCAGGCTGATGCGGCCGCTTCCCTTCGGGCCGCGCAGCCGGAATTGGGCGATCGCCAGCGCGGTGATCGGGGTCTGCTTTTCGGCGGAACGCACCTTGTTGCCGCGCCGCTCCGCGTAGACAGTGTTGAAATTCACCGCCAGCGCCGAGTTCAGCGCATTGTAGGCCTCCTCGGTGTCCACGATGCCCGGGATGCGGAGGTTCGAAGGGTAGTAGCTTGCGTCCAGCACGATGCCGGTGATCGGCTTGTTGCCGACCGCTGCCACCAGCCTGGGCGCGAGCTGCGCCAGCTCCTCTGAAATCAGGAAAGGATCGCCGCCGCCGCGCACGTAGAGCACCCGCTTGTCGTCGAGGTAGAAGCGGGTCTCGAAGCGGTAGTCGCCGCCGAGGACCTCCATCGCCAGCCAAGCCGTCACGATCTTGGTGACCGAGGCCGGGACGAAGGGCTCATCGGTGTTCTGGGCCACCAACTCGTTGCCCTTGTCGTCCATCACCAGCACCAACCCCGGCGGAGCGAGGGCCGCGATCTCATCCTTGACGTCGGCCAGCGCCGGCGCGGGCAGCAGGAGCAAGGCGAGGGCAAGCGGGCGAGACCACATGGCGACTCCAGCGCGGGCGCAGCCTCTGCAACTTGCGGACTATGCTCGTGATACTCAAGCCGTTGAGTCGGCCGGATCGCAGAACCTCCGCTTCCGGCACCAAGCCGTTGCGGGGGAGGGACGGGGAGGGGGTACCGGCCAATTCTGATTTCGAATAACCCCTCCCCGCGAGCGGAGATGTGTGCACGCGTCAGCCGGCTGCAAAGCGGGCCACCCGCAGACTCAGCCCGTAGCCCGGACGAGCGCAGCGAAGTCCGGGGTTGGCTGTTGTGCAGATTCCCGATGCGCAATGACTGGCGCGGCGCAACGATGAGGGCGATCCCGGATTTTGCTGTGCTCATCCAGGCTACTCGCTGAGACTGGGCGTGTAGCCCGGATGAGCGTCAGCGAAATCCGGGATCCCCGACGCGGCTGTTCCCCGGGTTCGCTGCGCTCACCCGGGCTACGGACTGAGACCGAGCGTGTAGCCCGGATGAGCGTCAGCGAAATCCGGGATCCGCGGCGAGGTTGTCCTCCGGATCTTGCTGCGCTCATTCAGGCTACTCGCTGACCCTCGAAACGGACATGCGACGGAGGCTCGGCCCGTTTTCGTGCATGTCGGCTGAGTTGGGTCAGTGGAGTTGACCCTTAATCACGGTGACGATGGCGTAGGATAAGGTGCATCATTGCGCCGCCAACGGCGGGGTAGACTCGCCGCGGTGGCTCTCACCAGGGGAGGTCATCATGGCGACGCTCGATCGTCGCACTCTTGTGGCCGCGACCGTGGCCGGTGTCGTTGCTCCCGCGATCGCGCGCGCCAAGGAATGCCCGGCAGCCGGCATGGACTGGATGACGATGTCGCTTGAGGCCCGCAACCTGGCCTACTTCAACGTGGCGCATGTCGGAGCAGAATTCGCGCGACAGAAGACCGAAGGCTGGGCTGCAGCTTCGAAACTGCTGCGCGAACAGCACCCGAAGCATCTGAATTTGGCATATGGCTCCGGAGAACGGACGAAGTGGGACCTCTATCCGGCTGCCGACCCGCAGGCACCTTGCTTCGTGCACATTCACGGGGGTTACTGGCAGCGCGGCAGCAAGGAGATTTTCGCCTGTCTGGCCGAGGGCGCCTTGGCAAACGGATGTTCGGCAGCGCTGCCGGGCTACACCCTTGCCCCTGAAGCGAGCCTGACACAGATCACCAGCGAGCTGCGTGCAGCATTCGACTGGCTCAACGCCAAGGCCGCCGACCACGGTATTTTGGGGCCCATCATCGTCACCGGCTGGTCGGCGGGCGGACATCTGACGACGTTTCTCTTGGATCATCCGAAAGTGGCTGCCGGCCTGTCGATCTCGGGGGTGTTCGAGCTTGCTCCGCTGCGCGACTCCCCGCAGGTCAACGACAAAGTCAAATTGACCGAAGTCGAAGTCGAAACCCTGTCGCCCATGCGGCGGCCGAGCGTCAACAAGGTGCTTTCCATTGCGTATGGCACCGGCGAGTTGCCGGCGATGATCGCGAGCAGCCGGGACTATCATGCTTACCGATCACAGGCTCATCTCCCGGGCGACCTGATCCCGATCGCAAAGGCAAACCACTTCACCATCCTGGATGAGCTCAGGGCTCCCGATAGCAATCTGACACGCGCGGTGGCGCAGTTGGCGAAGTACAAGGTCGCATAGCTCAAGAACGCCGCCGGATCTGCCTGTGGCAATAGCGCGGACAACACTTGGACGCGGCGTTGTTGTCCGCGTTCGGCCGATCGCGGGGCATCGCGCTCAATCCAAGTGGTTTCGCCAGCCTGAACTGACGCCTGCATGGCCCGCGCCATCGAGCCGCGGCGTCTCATTCACCAACGCCTTGCCGCTGCCGAATCATCATCCGGAATGTTTCAAGAAGCAGGCGAATACCATGAAGAGAAAACAGCAGAACCGGAGCCTCAATAATGAACTTGAGCCTTTCGGCTTCAGTCCAACTGTAGCGGTTGGAGCCGACAACAATCGTCGCAAATGCCAGTCCAATGAATCCGACAATAACTAGATAACGAAGTCGCGCCTCACAGAACCGGAAACTGATCGCCAATAAATAACCTACGGTACCGAGCACTATCACTGATAAGTAGACCAGGCCGCCGGAAAGCCGCCTTGATAGATTTGCCCACGGCAGCGTTTCAATAAGTCGATTGGAGATAAAATCCTGCGTTGGAATCCGCGCTCGGCGCAGTCCCTGCAGCAATGCGCCGCGACCACCTTTCAATACCAGGATAGGGTCTGATATCAAAATCCTCCTGAATATCTTCTCATGCCGATAGTTGCTGACTACCTGCTCAACCGAGTTATATTTGCTCTGAAGCTTCTGAGCATTTTCTATATAATAATTCGGAACTTCAATCGCATTTATCTCCGCAATATTCGGCTGGTACCAAATGCCCTGAACTTCGTGCTCGCCGGCAAATGTCGTTGTGGCGAGCGTGCCGTAAAGGTATTGCTGTTTGAGCGGTAAAAAGAAAAAGGCGATTGCCAAGGGCAGCGTAGTGATGCTGGCTCCGATTAAATTCTGTCGATGAAATCTGAATAGAAAACAAGCGACCGTGAATAGGAGCAGAATAAAAAAATGAAACTGAAATAGTGACCGCATCCATGAGGCCGCCAGGAAAATGACGAGAAAAACGGCGAGACCGCCAACAGATGGATCTCGCAGATACAAATAGAGTGAAAAAATGCTCCAGGCAACAAGAAAAGCTGAGAGGTACGTGCCGTCAAGGAGTGTCGCCATGGCTAGATTCCCGGGGTAAATGGCCCAAAGAATCGCCAAGGCAATGGCTGGCTTGCCCTGGAAACCCAATGCACGAGACCATACATAAATTAACTGGGTAAATCCCCCGTAGATAAGACAATAGAACAGATAGATGCGGCCATCTAAAATCTTGCCGCTGGCGACCTCTGATCGACCTATGCCATCGAATGACAGTGCATATCTGAGGAAATCATACATCGGCGGTTGGACATGCAGATACCAAAAGGACAGCAGCCCCAGCTCTCGCAGGGCGTGGATATCGACGGTTTGCATCATTACGTCGGAGGGCCACCGTTGAAAATAAAACCCCTCAAATAGAGCGCTGGTCATGGTCCGCTGAAGATAATATTCATATAGTGCAAGCCCCACAGAACTGAGCGCGAATAGTATGAAGCTGGCCGTGATGTCGGAGGTCGATAGTCGTGCGTACTGCTGCATGTTACCTCCGCGTTTGCCCCCACCCACAGAAGCCCTGGCTCGGAATCCGCTCCCGTTATCGCCTTGGGTCAAGCCGACTGGTTTCCCTTTGCGTCATCCTGCCGGCGACATCGCGCGACGTCCGCATCGGGGCGCCGTCGAGCGTCACGACCGGGGTCTGCACGGTGCGGGACCAATCGAGCCTCCTTGCGAGATACCGCCCGTCTGCGATCGGGCATGGCAAGGCCCGCGACCTATGAGCCGATGACGCTCGGCAACATGCGTCGGCATGGCACGACGCGGCTCGACGTCTCTTGCCACGGGCCGGACTGTTGGCACCGGGCGGTGGTGGCCAGTGCGGCAGCGCCGGCGTTGGATACCCCGGGCGGCGTTCCTCGGACCGGCCCATCCCATTCCCTTTGCGCATGAAGCTCGGTCACTCTGCGAATTGCTCGCCCTCGTCGAGAGCCGGTTGAATGAGATAACATCGACACGCCATCAGTCGAAGGACCGATGGACCGTGAAAGTGCATGCTGGTTGCCACAAACGGCCCGCGAGTCGAGGAGGCACTTATGATCATACGCGCGACAGGCGCCATGTGCGCGCTCGTCTTCGCTTTTGGCGGGAGCGCCACCGCGGTCGAACGCCCGGCCGACCTGACGGAGCTGAGCGTCGTCGATGCGGCCGAGCTCATCCGCGACCGCAAGGTCACCAGCGCCGAGCTCACCGCGGCTTATCTCGCGCGGGCCGAGGCCAACGGCGACCTTAACGCATTCATCACCCTCGACCGCGCCGGCGCGATGGCGGCGGCGCAGAGGGCCGATGCCGAGCTCGCCGCCGGTCGCGTCAAGGGCGCCTTGCACGGCGTGCCGCTGGTCGTGAAGGACAACACGCACGTCGCCGGGATGCCGAACAGCGCGGCGACACCGGCGTTGCGCGCCTTTGTGCCGCGCGAGAACGCGCCGACCGTGCAGAAGCTCGTGGACGCCGGAGCGATCATCCTGGGCAAGACCAACATGCACGAGCTCGCCTTCGGCATCTCCGGTTACAACGAGGCGTTCTTCACGGCCCAGCCGATCGGGACGCGCAATCCCTACGACCGCGCGCGCATCGCCGGCGGCAGCTCGAGCGGCACCGGCGCGGCCGTCGGCGGACGGTTGGCGCCGGGTGGTCTCGGCAGCGACACCGGCGGATCGGTCCGCATCCCTGCCGCGCTCACCGGCGGGGCGGGTCTGCGGCCGACGATCCTGCGATACAGCCAGGAGGGCGTCACACCGATTGCGCACTCGCGCGACACCGTCGGCCCGATGGCGCAGACGGTGGCCGACGTCGCGCTGATCGATTCGGTCATCACCGCAAGCGCTCTGCCGTCGCCCGCGTCGCTGAGCGGCGTGAAGCTCGGCGTCTACCGCGATTACTTCTTCAAGGACCTCGACCCCGACACCACGGCCGTCATCAACGCCGCGCTCGAGAAGCTGAAGCAGGCCGGCGTCACCATCGTCGAGGTCGACATGCCCGATCTGCAGAAGCTCAACGACGCGGCCAGCTTCCCGGTGGCGCTCTACGAGGCCTACGACGACCTGAGAGCCTACCTCGAGCGCTATCGCACCGGCGTGAGCGTGGAACAGGTGGCGGCGCAGATCGCGAGCAAGGACGTCAAGGGCACCTACGACGGGCTCGTGGTGCCGCGCAAGCTGCCGGCGCCCAACAACGCCGTGGTCGACGCGGAGCCCGCCTACACGGCCGCGATGGCGCAAGCGCGGCCGGCGCTGCTCAAGCACTTCGCCGACACGTTTGCCCGCTACGGTGTCGAAGCGCTGGTCGGGCCGACCACGCCGGCGGTCGCGGTCGCGCAGGGCCCCGAGGCGAGCAGCCTGCCGACCTTCCTGCTGTTCATTCGCAACACCGATCCGGGAAGCAACGCCGGCGTCCCGGGATTGACGATCCCCGCCGGACTGGGGCCCGGCACGGGACTGCCGGTCGGCCTCTCGCTCGACGGACCCCGCGGCAGCGACGAGCGCCTGCTCGCGCTTGGGCTCGCGATCGAAAAAGTCTTGGGCCGCACGCCGCCGCCGCGGCGCTGAGGCGCTGGGGGGATCCCTGATGGCTTTGGGGGCATGAGCGGAACTGCCACCAGTGGGACCAATCCGTTGCGGTTGACGCACGACCGACATGACATATTGGACCACGGTCCAACTCGATTTTGCAGCCGGGCTGCGAAAGCATGGCTTAGGGCGGCAGACGCAACGGAGCGCGCAACAATGGGCGTAGATCAATCCAACGGACTCAGCCGTCGTCGTCTACTTGGCTCGGCATCGACCATCGCCGCCTCAATGGTGCTCGCTGGCGCATTACCGCGGAGTGCGACATCTCGGACATCGGCCGAGCCGCTCACGGCCATCGACACTTTGCTGGACCCCGATCAAACGATGGTTGAGAGAGCCATTGCGGCGAACGCGCGGCTGCGCCAGAGCTTTCCCAAGGGCTTCGCCTTAGACGAAACCCATCAGCCGCACATCTCAACGCTGCAGCGGTACGTCAGAACGGCCGACTTGGACAACGTGTACGGAGCGGTTGGGAAAATTTTGGCCGAAGAGCGCCCGGCCAGTTGGAAGCTGGCCGCGTACAAATACTACTTCATACCGTGGAAAAACATCGGCCTCGCGGGGATCGTGATCAGGCCGACTGACGACCTCAGGCGATTCCAGCAGAAGCTGATTGACGCAATCGCTCCGTTCACCGTCAAAACGGGAACGGCTGCGGCGTTCGTCACAACCAAGGAAGATCCCGACATCAATAAACCAACGATCGACTACGTGGCAAACTACGTGCCGGCTGACAGCGGAGCCAAGTTCAACCCTCACGTGACAATCGGCGTTGCTTCGCAAGGTTTCCTCAAAAAGCTCGTGAACGAAAAGTTTGACGAGTTTACATTCTCTCCGTCGGGAGTGTCCGTTTATCATCTCGGCAACTTCGGAACGGCGCGCGAAAAACTCAAAAGCTGGTCGTTGACTTAAGGTGTGCCAATTGTCCGCGGAACGAGGCCGTTGGCACCGGCGGCCGGCGTACGAAAGCCTGCAAGCGAGGAAACCGCGATGAGGGGAGATTGGCGAGTGCCGCGGGCGCTATGGGGATTTGAGGGCGGCAGCTGATGCGTCAGGTGTGAGACGGCGATCGAGAGGGGTGACGAGGGGCGTTGCCGCGCATGAGTGAGATATTTGGGGCATATCCGGCTGGGTCAATTGCTGGAGATTGGGGGGATGAGCGGAACTGTTACAAGTGAGACCAATCCGTCGCTGTTGGCCCAACTCAGACATCGCTGGTCGGCAAGGCCCTCTGGTCAAGACCATGCCTTGCTGAGAAAATTCATCCGCTACGAGCGCATCGGTTAATAACGTAAAGGTGACGGCCATGAGAATCATCGCGATCATTGCTCTCGCGCTGACATGGGCGATGTCGCCTGTACTTGCGCAGACTCCCGTGCCGGTGACGGCGGATAACTTCGTCCGCGCCGAGACGCACATGTATTTCAACAACTCGGTAAGCCAGGACGGCTTCAGCAAGCTTCATCACAATCGGGAATTGCTTCCGATCGACCATCAGACGGTCATCCGCGGCAATCGCGACACCCTGTATTCGACGGGCGTTTTCGACCTCGACGCTGGCCCCGTAACGATCACGCTACCGGATGCCGGACCGCGATTCATGTCGCTGCAGATCATCACCGAGGATCAGTACACGACGACGGAATACGGCGCCGGCCCGCACATGCTGGACAAGGCGAAAGCCGGTACACGCTACGCACTTGTCGGCATCCGTACCTTGGTCGATCCGAACGATCCCAACGATCTGAAGCAAGTTCACGCGCTCCAGGATGCAATCAAAGTTTCGCAGCCGGGCGGGCCTGGCAAGTTCGAGGTTCCGAACTGGGATAAGGCGAGTCAGAAGAAAGTGCGGGACGCACTCCTCGTCCTCGCGAGCACCGTCACCGATACGAGGCGCGCTTTCGGTACGAAGGAAGAGGTCGACCCGGTCCAGTATCTCATCGGCGCTGCTTCGGCCTGGGGCGCGAACCCACCGCGTGACGCGATCTACCTGAACGTTGTCCTTGCAAGAAATGACGGGCTCACTAATTATACGCTAAAGGTTGGCGACGTGCCCGTCGACGGGTTCTGGTCGATAAGCCTGTACAACGCGGAAGGCTATTACGAGAAGAATCCGTACAACGCCTACACCTTGAACAACATCACGGCGCAAAAGGAGCGCGACGGGTCGATTGCGATCCGGTTCGGTGGCTGCGACGGGAAGACGCCGAACTGCCTGCCGATTATGAAGGGGTGGAACTACATGGTTCGCCTCTACCGCCCGCGCATGGAAATCCTGAACGGCACGTGGAAATTCCCGGAGGCACAGCCGGCGAGCCAATGATTTCGCTTCTTGGCCCATCGCGACGAAATGGAGATGTCCGCTCTACGTCAGCTCTTGGGGCAGACCGGAAGAGATATGCTCAGTCTGCGACTTGTCGATTTTGACCCTCTGCAGACATTGAGCGAGTCGTTCCATACGATCGTGTCATCGGCGCGAGTTGGCGCGCACTGCACCAAGGGCAATATCCTTGGGCGCTCAAGTTGGGCAAGGATTCCCGGGTGTAGAAGCGTAAGCGCTTCTGTTCACTTTGCGCCGTGCGAAGCGTTGTGCCCCTTTGGCGGAGCAACCAGTACGGGAGACGACACTATGAAGCAAATCGGACTCCTTGCCGCAGTCGGGGTCAGCGCCACACTGGTACTGCCCCGCTTGGCCGCCGCCCAGACGGCGCCTGCAATCCCTCCGTCGATCACCACGCCAGACAAAGTCGAGAGTCACGACTCGGTACGCTCGATTTCAAAGACGGTGCACCGAGCAAAGCCACGCTGGAAAAAGCCTACGACCAGATCGATTTCACGCACGCCTAGTACGGTGAGCGTTTCGCGGAAGCTGCGACGCTGAGGCTCGGTGGCCGCGCGGAAGATCTGGCGCGATTGTCCGGTGTTGGCCCATCGCGACAACATAGCGATGCCGTTCTCATGTCAGCTGCTGGGGGTAGACCGGAAGAGATATGCTCAGTTCGAGAGTTGTCGCTCCAGACCCGTTCCCGACATCGTGAATTGCCGCCTTGTCGAGCCACTCGCTAGCGCGGGCACGCATGGTCATCACTCCGGTAGCCCCGCTTTGCGCAGACCCTGCACGTACCTGTCAAAATCGTCCCGTCGACGAAACGGGACATAATCCACGATATTGGAAACAGCTAACGCGGGATCGATCTGGCGCATTCGTGCCATGGCGTCACGCGCTTGCGCGAGCCGCCCGGCGAGTGCGTGACTTGCAGCAGCCATCCGCATCGCTGGAGAGTGCGTCGGTTGCTCCCACAAGGCTTTTTCCGCCCAGGAGGATGCCGCGTCATAACGCCCGGCGAGGAAATGCGCCGCTGCGGTTCCGTTCTGCATGCCAAACAGCAGCGGATCGAGGGGGTTCAAGCGCATGGCGCGCGCCATGTGCTCGATCGCCGTTTCCGGCTCGCCACGATAGATTCGCGCCCAGCCGCTATGGTACCAAGCGGCTGCCAGGTTAGGGTTGAGCGCCAGAGCCCGATCGATCAGGGCCGCGCCGGCTTCGAGATGACCGGCGACCTGCGCCAGCGCGAAACCACCCGTATGCAGCGCGACGGCATCCTCCTTGCCCAGCACGGCCGCTTTTTTCGCGAGGCGCTCGAGTTCGGCGGTTTCCTGCACCCTGTCGGTCCAGCCCAGGTTAATGCGCCGGACGTGACACGCCGCGGCCATGCCGTGGGCGGAGGCGAAATGCTGGTCGAGCTCGATCGCGCGGTAAAACAACCGCAGCGCTTCGTTGATCGTCTCCCTGGTGCCCTGATGAAAGTTGGCTTTCCCACGTAGATAGTAGTCGTAGGCATCGAGACTCTCGGTCGGCTTTCGCTTGGCGCGTTCGATCTCCGCTTGCTCCAGCTTGGGCGCGATCGCGCCCACGACGCTCGCGGTCAACTGGTCCTGAAGATCGAATATGTCTGCGAGCGCGCCCTCGAAGCGATCGGCCCACAGATGGGCGCCCGTCGCGCTGTCGATCAGCTGCCCGGTGATACGCACCCGGTTTGCCACCTTACGCACGCTGCCCTCGAGCACGTAGCGCACCCCCAGCTCGCGACCCACCTGCTTCACGTCTGCGGCCCGGCCCTTATAGGTGAAGGTGGAATTGCGCGCGATGACGAACAGCCAGCGCATCCGCGACAGCGCTGTGATGATTTCCTCCACCACGCCATCCGCGAAATATTCATGCTCAGGATCAGCGCTCATATTGCGGAACGGCAGGACGGCGATCGAGGGTTTGTCCGGCAAGGCCAAGGCCGGCCTGGCCTGCCCGGCACTGTGATCGACCCGCAGGCGATAGGTCCGCACAGGCCGCGCCATGTTCTTCAGCCGCTGCTCACCCATGTCGGTGGCTTCGATGCGCAGTTTGTCGCGCACCTGCTGATAGGCGGAATCCGAGAGGCAGATGCCGCCCGGCTCGGCCAGGCCTTCGAGCCGCGCCGCTATGTTTACCCCGTCCCCCAGGATGTCGTCGCCTTCAATTAGCACGTCGCCGAGATTGATGCCGATGCGGAACTGCATCTGCCGGTCCTGCGGCACGTCCGCGTTCCGCTCCGCCATCAGCTTTTGCATCGCCACCGCGGACTCGACCGCCGCTACGATGGAGGGGAACTCCAGCAACACGCCGTCGCCGGCGGTCTTGACGATCCTGCCGCCGTGACCGACCGCGATCGCGTCGACCGCAGCCCGGTGCTCCCGCAGTGCCAATGCCGTGCCCGCTTCGTCGGCGCCCATCAGCCGACTGTAACCAGCGACATCGGCGGCCAGGATGGCGGCTAGTCTACGTTGCATGCAGCCATGCTTTGGAGGGTTGGCCATGGTGGTGCCCACTTGCGAGTGTCCTACACACGCCATGTCCCAGTGCAGACCATGGTCGCGACTCGCCGGCCGATCTCGCTAGGAAGTAGCTGGAGGGGCGACGGGAATCGAACCCTAGTATGCAGCTTGGGAAGCTGTGCACAATGCTCTAAGGATGCCGGCGAATTATGAGCATGATGGCGATGTCGCCTTTTGGCACCAAACGCCGGTTTGCTGCGACGCCGCAACGGATTTGACCTTTCTCACCTTGTGCAATTTCAAAGAGTTAGACGCGGCAAAAACAGCACAGTCGGCAACTTCCGCGTTATCGGCGTCGCGACGATCTTTGAGCCACATCGGACCAACCGATGTTTGAGGAACTCGCAGAACCTCGACGCTGCCCGACGAACTGTTCGTCAAATGATCACCGCATGCAAGTGGTTCCAAGTCGTGGCTACACGGATGTGGCCTTGCTGCGTATCGATGCGATCTTGCCAGGCGTTGGTCTCGATCATAGTCGGCACGCCGGACTGGACGAAGCGTCCGTGATCAGATGCTCCTGTGTTGAGTGAAGCTCATCTTCCAGGCAGGCCGGCCCGTTGTGTCCTCGTGTTGCTCTTCCGTCTCCGCGCCACCCTACCGCGCGAGCGGTTTATTATTAGTCCACTGGCCCATAGCGTCGATTCGCTGCGACCCAGCGATACGTCCGAAGGCGGGAGTGGAGCCGACATGCCGAGCACCGTGCTCAACCGACGCGATAGACCCTTAGCGGGCGATGCTGGTGTCGAACGACTCAGATTTTTGCCCGGCAATCGAAACGATCCAGGACCGCCTAGACAAGCAGTTTGTACACATAGGATTCAGGCGGGGCGGCGACGAAATACACTCGGCCTGCTGGAGCCACATCGTTCTCGACGGCAATGTTGCCGAAACGCTGAAGATCGGTTGATCGCGCTAGTCGGCAACGTGCCGCTGCCAATTAGCCCGTGAAGTCAACCGACTTGCCGCGTTTCAACGCCAGCCCGGCAAGGCGGTTGCCGTTTCCTGTTCGTCATGCTGCCGGTCAGCCGGGGTCGCCCGGCCCCTGTAGCCCTCGGTCGGTTCTGACGCACCAGCGAGGCTCCCTCGGCTCGGCCCGGACGGCTCCCGGTCGCCTGCCGGTGGATCGAGGCGTCGGCCCTCAACCGGGTCGCCAACCACGCAGGATGATAACCACGTTGCCTTCTCCGCCACCGCAGTCAGGCGGTGGGTCCCTCGGCTACTGGTAGCGGCTGAGATAGGCACGCTCTTCTGCGTCGAAGAACCAGATCTCCGGCCCGAACAGCTCGACGATTTCCGCCCGGACGCTCGCCAGCTCTCGCTTGTCGATCTTGTCGGACGGATCCGCTTTCACCGCGTTCTTGTGCTCCGCGTATTGCTCGGCCAGGTCCCAGAACATGGCAAGCTCCTCCGGGGTATAGACCTCTGCCTCAATCGACTGAGTCACCTCGTTGATCGTCCGGCCGCCTTCCTTGTAGGTCCGTTCCTCGTTGACGTTGCCGTCGCTGAGAGTGACACCGCCGAGGTGAACTTCGACATCCGTATAGGACCTCAGTCGGACCGACTTTGTGACCGAGTGCACTTCGACCGTCACCTGAATGAAGAGCTGTCGCCCTAACCTGTCTTGCAGCTGCAGCAGCGCAATTTTCGGCTTCAGCGCGTTCATTTTATCATCGATCGTGGGCTGCAACGCCTCGAGCTCCTTCTTGATCTTCCTCTGCAACGTCTGCTCCGTCGTCCACTTCTCCAGGAAATGCAGGCCGATCTGGATTCCCATGCCCAGGACGATGCCGCCGAGGCGGGGAGCTCCGCCTCTGATGCTGCGACCTAGCCGGATCGCTCTAGTCTTGATGTTGATCTTCAGCTTCCTGAGTATCGGCTCCTTAATGCCGAGCTTCTCCCTGGCCAATGCTGGATTGTCTTTGCCGGTTCCTACGACCTTCAGCGTCGATTCGTTGGCGATCTCGACCCCAGCGCGCGCGCCCCGTATGCGCATATCGTTATCAAAGGTCCACAGTTTCGCTTGCGTGCCCTTCGCTTCGGCGGCCACGAACAAATCGCCGGGCTTTGTGAAGTCCTCTTTCAAGCCCGGGCTCCTCTTGTATTGTTCCACTCCGCCCGCGGGCCTTGTCTCATTCAGTTTCCAATTCTTCTCCTTCCATTGCTTTTTCTCTTTCGCCGACATCTTGAATTCTTGATTCTTGACGTTGGCCTCGTAGACGTCCACCCGGTGGCTAAACGCAGACTTAGACTCAGGCCCCGCGTTCGGCGCAGTCTTGACCTTCGGCGCGATCTTGATCTTCGCGTCCTTCAGCAGAAGACGCCATTGCTGGCGCAGCTCCGGCGTCGGGGCATCGAGCACCAGTTCCCTGTATGCGAGACGTGAGACGTAGACTCGCGCCCCGGATTTGATCCGGCGGATCAGCGCCTCTGCGGCCTGCGAATTGCCGCGCGCGATGTCTCGAAGCACGCTCGTGTCGAGCATGATGATGTCGGCGCGCGCGTTCATGATCGATGTCCGTCCTGCGCCATCATCGCCGTGTGACCACGACCTCGGTCGACAGCTTCGCACAGCATTTCGTCGACGATCTGCAAGGTGGTGCCGACCACCACATAGTCGCCGGACGACGACGCGCCCTGCTGGCGCGTCTTGACGGCGGTGAGGTCGGTGACGCTCGGGACGCTGGCTTGAATATTCATGATCTGCACTCCTGGCTTGCGCGCGCCGCCCGGCCCGACAATGCGAGCATTTAGCAGCATTGCGCTGCGATTAGCCGGGCGCCCTCGAGAATCACCCAGGTTCGCGCCGCCCGTCGGCAGCATCATGAACACCGAGTCCTCCCAGGGCCCGACCCGCCGAGCGGCCACAGTTCGCTGAATGCCGCCATCGCCTTCATTCCTGAAAGTTGACCCGTACTTGGTCTCCGTCCCGCCGGCTGCGGTTCATCGGACGTGCAAAAAAGTTGTCAGCCGCGGGGGCGGCCGCCCCCGATCTAAGAAGTGCCGACGAGGCCGGTCTGCCAGCCTTCGACATCCTCGGATGGAATGCCCTCGTCGTTCCGAGCAAGACGCCGAAAGAGATCGTCGCGAAGCTGAGCGCCGCGTTGAAGGACGCGCTGAATGATCCGGCAACGCGAAAGCGGATTGAAGATCTCGGCGCAATCCCTCCGCAGCCTGCCGAAGCGAGCCCGGAATGGATGGACGCCTTCCTTCGCAGCCAAGCAAGCCTGTGGGGCAAGGCCGTCAAGGCATCCGGAGTTAGCCTCGACTGAACGGCGACAAACGTTCAGTCTATTGGCCAACGAGCCGAGCAAGGTCCCCGCCGAAGCTCTACTGTTGGCCCATCGCAACGAAATGGGGATGTCCGCTTCTACGTCCGCTCGTGGGGGTCAACCGGAAGAGATATGCTCCGTCTGAGACTTGTCGTTCCTGACCCCAAGCCGACGTAGACCGGACCGAAATCTTCGCAACGCAACAGTCCCCCCGCTGTACCGAGGTGTGCTATCCCTTTCGAAAGCACGGGAGGCATCAGGCAGCGCCGCGACTTCATCACGCTGCTCGGCGGCTATAGCGTTACGGCTGGTTGAAAGAACCGGCCATGGCAAGATGGTTCGCTGCCCGAGTGATCTTCATGGGCCGGTCAGAACCCAATAGTCATGACCGCCACGTTGTCCTACTGGAGTAAAGATCAAGTCCCATCTTGAGCTGTACTTTAAAAGACCCATGAAGGCCGAATCTACGTCTCCAAATATGCCGCTGGTGTAAGTAAGCTTGCTCCCACCCGGCCAAGGGTCCGTCACCAGAAAGTTCTCTCCCGCATCATCGCATCCCACGATTGTCAGATAATGCGTATTTCCAGAGGCCTTGACTCGTCCACCGCCGACGGTAAACGGCTCATGATGCACTACAAATACTCTGACAGCTACCCCTTTTGATAAACTGCTCTTGATGCTCTTGATGCCCTTTGTGACCACGGGGCCGTCAAACTTGATGTCGGACTTATTAGCGCTTGATACCTTGGGGCCAAATGGTTTGTAGTAGAATTTATCGCCAATGGTGAAATGCCTTGCTCCAAAAAAATCGTTTCCGAATTTGTTGAGCGCGGCGCCACAGTTCCAGTTCGCTGGGTGCGCAGGATCGGTAATTTGCTTTAATGGTTGATCCTTGAGGACGCTGTCCCAGCTGGCCCAATCTCCAACGACGTTATTTTCTTTCGCCAATATCCTGGTATAGACCCACAACTTTACTGGGTCCTCGCTTCTTCCCAGTAGATCGGCGACGAGATCATGTATAAAGCCCCCATGGTTTCTGACAGGTCCGACGGTGACCTTCAGAACACTGTCATCCTCGCTGGAGCTATTAAGGACAAAATCGACGCCTCGCGCATAGGCCTTGGCCTCGATGCTGAAGGTGCTTACGCGAGTCGCGCGATTGTGCGACTGGCTTGTGACCACCACAGTACCACCTGAGCTGATATTTGGCGTATCCCCGCTCCAATTGACGAGCTTGAGGGTTATGCTCCTCATTGTCCCGCCATATTTAGGCGTTGAATCGAGGCAGATGTCAGTCAGGGTGATATTTCCGGTCTTGAAAGTCTCCACGGCTGACACTCCAATTTGAAAAGCTGATCGAGTTCGCTGAGTTGACGCTTTTCGGATCGCGGGATTTGGACTAGAGACGGAGAAAGATCATCGGAGTCGCTCTGCTGAGCGGCCAGGGAAAACGAATTTGAGAAGTGAAGACTCTTAGATGCCAGCGGAGCGCGAAGCGCCTGCCCGGGAATGAATCTGCGTGACGGCAGCTATTCGAACCGAACCCCCGAATACCCTCTCCTCTTGCCTTATTCCTCCAGCCGCCGTGGCTCCAAATTGGGCGACGAGAACCATCGGTTTGACGTTCGAGTAGGGTCGTCGTGGCGGCGACCGATGCGCAAAGGAGTCTGCACATGGCAATCCTTGACGAGTTAGTCGCCGGTGGGCAACGCCAGAAAGAGTACAGCGATTTCGTGATCGATACGAACAAGGACACCCGTCCCAGCCGGCGGAACAGGCGGGAGAGCACGCGAACCGGAAGGAAGAAGCCCGGCCGGCACGATATCCAGCGCGATCCGTCGAGCGCGATCCTTGACCCGAACCGGTCATTCAGGAACAGCGCGAGTTGCCTGCAGCTGCACCGGTTGTGACCCTACCCGGACATGTGTCCGGACGGCAGTCGGCGGGACGCCTTTTCTTCAGACACGCGAATGCCCCTCGCGGCACGCCCCACCAAACTCAAGAAGTTGCGGACTATGGCCGAAGAGTCGCCACGCCGCGAGGCCAAGTTCAGAACAGCCCTGGGCTTGGAGATGTCCTTGATGGGGCGATAAATGACTCCATGCATGGTCATGGTCTGCATGGACGCGGGTACGACCGATACGCCGAGACCGGCAGCGACGAGGCTCAGGGCGGATGTGATGCGAGGTGCTTCTTGGCCAACGCGAGGGTTGAACCCCGCCTTCTGGCACGCCGCTATGGTCGCCTCATAGATTGCAGGTCCTTGCTGGCGCGCATAGACAATGAAGTCTTCGTCGGTAAGGTCCTTTAGAGCAATGGCGCGGCCGTCGCTCCTCGCCAGCGCATGCTCGGCTGGCAGAGCGACGACCATTGGCTCCACCAACAACGGCCTGACAACGAAGTCTCGCGTTTCGGCAAGGGGCGCACGCAGAAACGCGACATCCACTTGCTCATTGCGCAGTCGTTCGAGCAGTTCCGTTCTGAGGCATTCCTCGAGTGTCAGGGACACCAATGGGAATGCCGCACGAAACGTGCGGATACTGAGCGGCACCAGCGGATGAAACGGCCCAGTAGGTGTGACGCCGACGCATAGACGGCCTTGTTCTCCTCGCGCGGCTCGTCGCGTGGCTTCGAGAGTACGATCCCGATGCGCCATCATCGCGCGAGCGTGATCCAGTAGCACTCGCCCAGCATCGGTCAGCTCAACGCCGCGAGCCTTGCGACGAAATAGTTGTGCGCCCAGCTCGCGCTCGATCGTTTTGATCCGGTTGCTCAGGTGCGGCTGCTGCATGCCGAGCCCTTCAGCGGCACGCGTGATGTGCCCTTCCTCTGCCACGGCGATGAACTGGCGGAAATGCTTGAGCTCGAGAGGCATGCCAAAAACTGTATGATTTTTGAAGATCCCATACAATAGCTCATCCGTCGCCAGAGTGATATGCGGTTCGCTGACCTTCGGGCAATTTTGGTCCGCCCACCTCGAACGCAAGGATTTTCCAAGATGATGCAGCGCAGGCGATTTTTGGAGCTGACCGGATGTGCCGCTGTTGCGGCCGTCTTGCCGGCGCGTGCCTCGGCGCAAACGTATCCAACGCGGCCGGTGCGCGTGATCGTTCCCTATGCGCCGGGCGGTCCAGCCGACATTCTGGGACGCCTTGTTGCGCAGAAGCTGTCGCAACAACTCGGAAAACAGTTCTATGTCGAGAACATTGGTGGCGCGGGAGGCAATCTCGGCATGGCTCAGGGAGCGCGAGCGCCGACGGATGGCCATACGCTGCTTGTCGTCCCACCAAACCTGGTCGTCAACCCGCTAATGTACGAAACTGTGCCGTACGATCCGTATAAGAGTTTTGATCCGGTCACCATTGCGGCGCGTTCGCCCACAGTGCTTACGGTCCATCCGTCGGTCGCAGCGAACACTGTCAAGGACCTCGTGGCATTGATCAAAGGCGGCACGGCCAAATTAAGCTTTGCTTCCCCCGGGACCGGTACGCCGCCGCACTTACTTGGGGAGCATTTTCGCCTCTGGCTCGATCTTGACCTCGTCCATGTGCCCTTCAACAGTGCAGGCTTGGCAGTCGCCTCAACAGTAGCCGGCCATACGCCGATCACATTCACCTCGCTGCCGCCGGCGATTCCGCAGATCAATGAAGGAAAACTTCGCGCCCTCGCCGTCACCAGCAGGGGCAGGTCCCAAGTGCTGCCGGAAGTCCCCAGCATGACAGAGGCCGGTTATCCGGACATCGTGGGTGAAGGTTGGTTCGCTTTCATCGTTCCGGCCGGCACGCCAAGAGCGATCACCACGCTGCTGCACGGCGAAATCATCAGGACCATCGCACTGCCCGATATCAAGGAGAAGATGGCGGCGCTCGGCTTTGAGATCGTCGGCAATTCACCTGATGAGGCTGGCGCATTGTTCATAGCCGAAAGCGCCAAGTGGGCAAAGGTCATTCGGCACGCGGGCATCAGGACCAATTGACCAAATCATTCGTCTCACTGCGGGCCAATCAATGTTCCGAAAAGTGGCGCAGCAGGTGAGCCTGTAATTCGAGAGGGTCGCGTCCGCCGTTGGCCCTTCGCGTCGATATTGGAATGTCCGCTCTTCCGCCGCTTCTGGGGACTATGCAGACATCAGACAGCACGATTTTATGAGTTGCGGCGTCGAAGCGAACCGCATGACCTGAAGGGAAGGGGAGGGGCGGGCTCCGCCCCTCCTATCTGTCGACTTCCCGAATCGAGACAGCTAAAGCGACGAGAAGGCGGACGCGCTCCAGCGGTTCGCGGACCTGGTCGAGCGGCTGGGAAGTAACCCAGTGGCCGCGTTAGCCAAGGGCGAATGCTAACCCGTGCACCAAATGGTCCTTCTGTTTTCAGCGCGTGATGAGGCCCCGGCTCACTTCAACTTTTGATGTGCTCATCGTGTAATCCTGGACGATCTTCTGCTTGTCAAAAAATACGACGAGCGACTTCTTGTCGCCCTCTGCGCCGCTGTGCACCAAATTGACGTAGGGGATAAAGTTCGTCGGTTTTGAGTGCATTCTGGAAAATTCGTATTCCCAGGATTCGTTGCCGTTGCTGGAGAACGAGGTCTTCAGTGGGTCACCGTAAAGTCTACGGACATCGGTCTGGTGTGTCCTGCCTTTGATGAGCTGTGACGAGACTGTCTCCCCTGTGGCGTCGGCGATGCTGCTGTTGCCCGAGCTCGCGCAGCCGGCTATCACCAGCGACATCAAGAGTGCAACGGTGACGCTTGTCGGTCCCGTCATGGCTCTAAGCTCTTCGCATCTAGCTGTTGGCCGTCAATAGGCCGTCCGACAGTGTCATAGTCAACGCAGCCTCCCTCGCTCGAGTAACGATTTCGCGCCCGGCGTGGTTTTCCGGCAACGTGGCCTTAGTGCATGAAGTGACTCTGCCCCAGGGACTTCATCGCCGCCGCGCCGCAATCCAGCTAACGATCAGCTAGCAACCGATAGGCGTGCGGACCCCGACCGCGACGTTCGGGCTCCTACCGTCCCACTCCACTCGCAGGCCGAGCGCGATCGCAGCGACGGCAGCGCGGCCGTATTACACCTAAGGCCCCGATTGTGGCCCCGAAGGCGAAGCCAAGAGCATGTCCGCTTGCATGTCGGTTATTGGGGGGATGAGCGGAACTGTTACAGCGCCAATCCGTCGCTGTTGGCCCATCGCGCCCAAAGGCGATGTCTGTTCGTACGTCCGCTCGTGGGGGTTAACCGGAAGAGATTTGCTCAGTTTGAGACTTGTAGATTTTGACCCCAAGCGGACTCCACAGGGTAAAAAAGTAGACCGCTAGTGATCCTTCGCCAGCGGCTTCGCCAGCTCGCGGGCGTGATCGATGAAGAGCTGTGCGGCTGGGCTCACGGTGCGGTTCTTCAGGGTGATGATGGCGACGGGCAGCCGCCAGCGCGGCAGTTCGATGGGCAACACTTTGTGCAGCACGGGGTGGGAGCCGAACCGCAGCACGGAACCCGGTATTACCGTGAGAAAGCGCCCGGTTGCGAGTAGGCTGTTTCGCAAGTTGAGTGAGCTGCTCCATATGGTTCCGCGCGGCGCTGCCACGCCGATCGCGCGAAAGGCCGCGGCGACAGGCGCCTCCGGTTCCATCTCGCCCGGGGCAAGGATCCAGCGCTCGTCCACGAGTTGGGTCAGCGCAATCTTGCGCCGCCCAACCCATCGGTTTTGGGGCCCCGCCACGACGAAGAGCCGCTCGCGGAACAGCGCCTCCACATTCATGTCCGGCGCCGGCGTGGAGGTGTATGTTCGTCCAATGGCGAGCTCACATTTGCGCTCGCGCAGCGAATGAATTTGCAAGCTGGATATGGTGCCGAGCTCGGTGTGAAACACCAATTTCGGATATCGGGTGGCCAGACGCTCGATGATAGCGGAGACAAATCCTGCCGCCATGACCTCGGGGCAGCCCACGCGCAGCTCGCCCGCAGTCGGATCGGCAAGAAACGCGATCTCGTTGACGCTCTGCCTCAGCTCGTCGAAGACCGCCACGCTGCGCCTGAGCAGTGCGCGCCCATAGAGGGTGGGCTCGACGCCTTGCGGACTGCGATCGAACAGGCGAACGCCGAGCGTGCGCTCGAGGTCTGCAATCGTTTTCGATACGACGGGACGAGAGATGGCCAGGCTATCGGCCGCCTTCGCCATGTTTCCCTGCTCGGCCACTGCCAGGAACACGTGCAAATCGCGCGGCTTCAAGCGGCGACCGATACGGTCCGACCAATCCATTCGGCACCTCGTAGCCAAAACACTAACATGACGTCGGAAAAAAGAACTTTCAAGCTACGGCAAGATTTACCATGATTTGAGTGCGCGATCTGCGCCGAGACAAGGCCTAGGGTGATCCCATGAACGGCACGCGAAGCTTCCTGGCGGCCCTCGTCATGGCCGGCTTGGCCGCGACCGGCAACGCGACGGCTCAATCCTACCCCAACCGGAAGGTGACTGTGGTGACCGGCGCGCCCGGTAGCACGCCCGACGTTCTGGCTCGACTGCTGGCGGAAAAGCTGCGACCGATGTTGGGCCAGGACTTCATCGTCGAGAATCGGCCGGGAGCTGGAGGCACAATAGGCGCCGAATTCGTTGCCCGCGCCGTGCCCGACGGGCACGTTCTGCTGTGCATGACGGAGTGGCTGTTCTTCAGCCATTTGCTCTATAAGAAGCTAAGCTTCGATCCGCACGCCTTCGAGCCGGTAAGCGTGCTCGCCAAATATCCACTTATCCTGATCGGTCGTGGCGACCTGCCGTTCAGCACCATTGCGGAGCTGATCCCCTATGCGCGGGCTCATCCGGGCAAGTTGAACTATGCTTCGGCGGGAAAAGGTTCGATGCATCAGCTCGTATACGAAGGCATCAAAAAGCAGGCACAGATCGATCTTACGCATGTTCCTTATCGCGGCGGCCCGTTGGCGATGAACGATTTGCTGGCCGGCCATGTGGACATTTCGCTGACCAGCCTCAACCAAGGCGCCCCGCACGTCAAAGACGGAAAATTGAAGCTGCTCGGAATCGTGAGCCACACCCGTCTGTCGGAGTTCCCTCACGCGCCCGCCCTCGCGGAGATCCTGCCCGGGCTGGAGGCCGAGGCGTGGACGGGGATCGCCGCGCCGCCACGAACACCGAAGGCGATAACCGGGAAGCTCTCCGAGGCGATCGCTCGGATCTTGCAAATGCCGGATGTGCGAACGCGGCTTTCCGAATTGCTGCTCGAGCCGGTCGGAGGCACACCTGAGCAGATGATGGCAATGATGCGCAAAGATTCGGCGCGGTGGGCGCCCGTGATCACTGCCGCAAACGTCAGCATCGACTAGGGCGTTCGCGGGAGTGGCGTGATTGCCCCACACAGGCGCCGGCGCCTGGGCGCGTCCGGCGGGGGCGTGATCGTGTTGGACAACATGTTGCGGCGCGGGCGGGTTGCTGATCCAAATGACACCGACGCCGATACCTGCGCACTGCGAAAGCTGAACATGAAGATCGCCAGCGACCCGCGTGTCGATCACGTCCTGCTCGCTATCGCCAGCGGTGTGACTTTGGTGCAGCGGCGCCAATAACAAAAACCAGCGGGCCGCCGCCGCGTTACCTGAGGGGGTGCTCGATGTCCGTCATGGCCCATCGCGACGCAATGGCATGTCCGCTTCTACGTCAGCTCACGGGGGGTAAACCGGACGAGATATGCTCAGTCTGAGACTTGTCGATTTTGACCCTAACCGGACTTCACGCGCGATCAGCCAGTCAGCCGCGGGCAGCAACTTCACGATGAAGTTCGGTCGCGTTGCATTTCACCGCGATATGACGCAACCAGATAGTCGATGCCGGCGTGCGAGAACTCCGCGACCTCCCGAAAGCCATACTTGGCGTGAACGGCTCTTGACGCGGTATTGTCCCGCCTGATGAAAGCGACGCCCTCCCGCCCTCGCAGGAGCGACCGTTGGGCATCGAAGAGTCTCAACGCCAAGCCGCGTCCCCTTTCGCTTGCGGCGATGCACAACGGCCCTGAATTGTACGCTTCTGGACCGGCCGGATAGGCGCGGTACTTGGCTTGGTTGAGAACCAGATGTCTTGTCGCTCCCTGAGAGCTCGATACAAGATAACCAACGAGCTGGCCGCAGCGCCTCGCGATCACGATCGGCATGTCCTTCATGACGTTCTCGAACCATTGTGCGGGAAATTCGGCGGACAGGGTCCCGCCGCTCGAAAGCTGGTTCTCTGACTGCAGGGTCAGGATGTCAGGGATGTCTTGCGGGGTGGCAACCGAAACGAGGTGTGTCGGCTCATGCGTCGACGGACCGTCTGCAGTCATTGACTCTGCCCTCATCTGAGCGCCCGACGGGTTCCTATTCCGGCTGCAAGCCGATTTTCTCGGTGACGCTGCGCCACCGCCGGGCATCATCCTCGACGAACGAGGAAGCCTCTGTCGGAGAGTTGCCGACCACAGTCAATGACATCGTGCGTAGGCGTTCGATGACGGTCGGACTGCTCAGCACCGAAACCGTATCGGAAGCAATCTTCATCACGAGCGGGGCAGGCGTCTTGCCGGGCGCGGCGAGCGCAAACCACGTTTGCATGATCAAGCCGGGTATCACGCGAGAAATTGGCGCGACCTCGGGAAGAGCGCTGATCGCTTCGGCGCTGGTGACCCCGAGGGCCTTTAGCTTGCCGGACACGACGTAGGCCCTGGCGTCCGACAAATTGACAAACATGAAGTCGACGTGGCCGCCGAGAAGATCGTTGAGTGCCGAAGCGAGTCCTTTGGAGTACGGCACGTGTTGGAGCTGAATGCCTGCCGCTGACGCGAGCCATTCCATCGTCAGGTGTGGCGTCCCACCTCTGCCAGTGGAGGCGTAGTTCAGCTTGGCCGTTTTGGCATGATTGATGAGTTCGGCAACATCTGATGCAGGTATGGCGAGCTTGGCGACGAGCACGTTGGGCGCGCTCGCCAATACCGTCACGATTGCCAGATCGGACGGCTTGAACGACAACGATCTGAACAGGAAGCGGTTGATCGACAGCGGCGGCGGTGGGCTCACCAACAGCGTGTAACCGTCTGCAGCGGACCGCGCCACATACTCAGTGCCTATGTTACCGGAAGCACCAGCTCGGTTCTCAACGACGACCGGCTGTTGCCACTTGGACTGGAGACCCTCCGCAACCAGTCGTGCGATCATATCTGCTGCCGTGCCCGGGGCAAAAGGAACAACGAGGTGTACGGGCTTGCTCGGAAAGCTCTGCGCCGTGCTGGTCGTCGGGCCTGCCGCCAGCGCCGAGCACGACACTGCTAGCAACATGGCCACGGATCGGCACGATTGGCGCAAAGCGGTCATCGCGAAAGCTCCAAGACTATTGCTGGAAATGTTACCCGGGCAGGGATATAAGGACAATTGAATAATGTGGATTGCGATATGATGAAAAGGAATATCGGTTGATGGTTCGCGCGGACCGTCTCACCCGGCGGCTCAGGCTTAGGGATCTCCGCATGGTCGAAGTCGTTGCCAGGCATGGAAGCATGGCGCGGGCAGCCGAGGAATTGGGCTTGTCTCAACCCGCTATATCGAAAGCGATCGGCGATCTGGAACGAGATCTCGGCGCCGCAGTCTTTGACCGCAACACGCGGGGGGTTCACCTCACGGCAAGCGGGGAGATATTGCTTCGCCGCGGGCGTGTCATTCTCGATGAGCTGCGCCACGGGCTGGATGAAATCGAGAATGTTTGCGATCCAACCGCAGGCTTGGTTCGCCTCGGCGTGAGCCCGGCGCAGTCGCTCTTTGTATCGGCCGCCGTCGACAACACGTCGCGGCGCTATCCAAAGATCAAGTTCAATGTCGTCATGTCGGATCCGCTCCGGCTGATCCGCACGCTACGAGACCGGGAACTGGATTTGGCCATTTGCCGTGCACAGATGGCGGTCGGCGAGCCTGATCTGAAGGCTGAAATCCTGTTTCGGGATCGGATCGAAGTCGTCGTCGCGCCAAACCATCCGCTTGCTCGGCGCCGAAAGCTCTCGCTGTCCGATCTCATGAAGGAGCGCTGGGCGGTCGCTGGGCCCGATACGTATCTCGGCGGGTTGGTACGGAATGCCTTCCGCGCGCAATCGCTTCCCATGCCGGTGGCTGTCGTCTCAACGGCATCCATGCAACTCCGCTTCGAGTTGATGGAGACAGGTGGATTCGTGACGCTGGCACCGCGTTCGATGGTCATCCATCCCAGCCGCAAGGGTCGGATCAAGGCTTTGCCTGTCGCCTTCGAGGATGACGCCGGCCCTATGGCGGCAATCACCTTGAAAGGACGTCAGTTGACCAAGGTTGCAGGTTTGGTGCTGGAGGAAGCCAGGGCAGTTGCCAAGTCGATCGCGATTGCCGAGTAGAACCATTTCCGGTTCTGGCCCATCGCGACGCAATGGGCATGTCCGCTTCTACGTCAGTTCGTGAGGGTAAACCGGAAGCGGTAGGCTCAGTCTGCGACTTGTCGATCTTGGCCCGTTGCGCTCGTCGCGCCCTCTGATGAGAAATGTCCGGTGTCCCGCCGCCGGATCTTACCGGCACGGACACCGCCGCAGTGGTCAGTGCATACCGGCAAGGCCGAGCGCTTTCGCGTCATGAAATTGTGAACTGATTTCGTTCGGCCATTTGCGTTGGCTTGCACGTTCCGGCGGACATGTGGCTGCGAGCATCGCCGCGGCAGCATTTACCAGGCGTTGACCGTGAACCCCGGAATCAATGGCTTTTTCAAATCAAACGCGCACAATTTGCGCGGCTCGGCTTGGCGATGGGTCCTTGAAAGAATCGCCTCTCTGGTCGAGGGGCCAGACCGAGCCACCAACAACTTTCTTGATCCGGCACCAAAGCGAGTGCCCGAGACGTGGAGTGCCCTATGTCAGAGGCCGAAGAATAAATCCAGAACGCACAGGTCTGCGCCAGCTGCGCCAAGACCACCAAGTCGGAAACTGACCGGACGATTTGGCTTCGCATGAGCGAGGCGTGGCGACACCTCGCCATGATCGCGGAACAACGAGCTTCCACAATTCATCAAAGTGAAGCCGCCGCGTAGAACAAGGAGCGGGCCGACAGAAGCTTGTGCGAGCAAGCGCGCGCCCGACCTAACCTGCCGCCCCGGCGCGGAGAGATCGGGTCGACTACGCGGGTTCGGCTTTTTCGGCCAAGAACCTTCGGCTGGATATTCGCATCCGCGGTGCACGACTAACCTCAAATCGACCAGTCGGAGTCTCGCCGCGCGAAGGCCGCACGCGCTTTTGCCGTCGCGGATCGACCTGGAGCGAAGTTCCAGCGGCCATAAATATGCTCTTTGAAGACCATAATTGCGCTGCATTATCGAAGGCTAAATTTAACGGTGTCGAGACGATATGATCGAGAGGATTCGTCGCGCAATTTTTCAGGCACTGAGCCGCGCCTACTAGTGCCGGATCCTCAAAAGCGAGCCATCACATAAGGAGGGCCGCATGGGAGATCTCGTCGACGCGATTTGCGAACCACGCCGGTCCGACGACTGCCGGGCAAGCCGCGAGCATGATCGCGTGCCGGAGCTTTTGCGACTGATCGGGCAGCGCGAACGGGTTGCTCCTGAGAGCTCTTCCGCACGCGCGCGGACCGGCGCGAACGCACCGCTACGCTCGAGTGGCGTTGGCGATATTTCGGCGTCGTTGGGTCAACGATCGGAGCCATTCGGTCCCGGGCGCGACAACAGCGAGCTCTGGTGTCGCGGGGAGACAGCCTATCCCTACGGCGATCCCCTCGCCGCGGCGGCGCCTGCGCGTTCTCCGCGCCGACCGCAAGCCTCGGCGAGGCAAGCGCACGAATCCGCACGCGAGACTTCCGCTGCGGTGCGCGCGTATGCTTGGCCGGCCTACCGCGGGCACGGGAAGACCACCGCCGGCCGCAACCCCGGCACGGAGGTCAGCCGTCCCCCGGACAAGCATCCGCTGCTTCGGTGGGCGCGAGTCACTAGCAGCGTAAGCTCGGCAATCGTCGGCACGGCTGCTGCGCTGCGCGCCTATGCTTGGCAGGCTTACCAGGGGCATGGAAAGACCGCCGCCGGCGACAACCCCGGTGCGGAGGTCAGCGGTCGGCCCGACAATCATCCCCTGCTTCGGTGGGCGCGAGTCACGGGTAGCGTAAGCTCGGCAATCGTCGGCACGGCTGCCGCGCTGCGCGCGTATGCTTGGCAGGCTTACCAGCGGCATGGAAAGACCGCCGCTGGTGTAAGCTCGGCGATCGCCGGCCTATCTGCTGCGCTCTGCGCGAATGCTTGGCCGGCTTTCCAGGCGCATGCAAGGACCGCCGCTGACGGCAACGCCGGTGCCGAGATCAGCGGCCTGCCAGCCAGGCATCCCCTTCTCTGGTGGCCGCGAGTGTCGGGTGGCGGAAGCTTGGCTATCGCCGGCATAGCCGGTTCGGTCTTGATCGGAGCTCTGGCGGCTGTCGGTTATTACGCGTTGGGCGCGTCGAATGCGACCGGCCCGGCACCCGCGATCGCCTACGGCAGCATCAAGGCGAAAGCCACGGCGGCCGCGCAGAACGACGCCGGTGAAGCACGCAATATGGAGCCGCCCAAAACCTTCGGGACCGACCTGCCAAACAAGGTTCGCACCGTTACCATCCGCCCTGATGTCGGAGCAGCGAACATGTCGGCTGAATCCTCCACAAACGTCGATTCCGAGTTGAGCACCTCTGCTGTCCCGGGTGCTCGTCGGAATTCGGCCGAGCGCCGTGACGTTGGAGCCGCGAGCACGCCGGCGGCTGCATTCGCGTATCCGCGGTCGAAGCCGAACATTCCCCCTGCGCCGCCTGCCCGCGCCAATGCCGACGCGCAAAAGAACGTTCGCGCCGGGGCCGCACGGCCTCAAGTTGCGGCCCGCAGTGGCGGAAAAACCTGCCAGGTTTCCCCGGGCTCTGGTGGATATTGGGCATGGCGCATGATCGACGGCCGGAAGTGCTGGTATGAGGGGAGGCCGGGCATCAGCAAGGACAGTCTGCGCTGGGTTCGCCGCGCAGCGTGATTGAAAACTACGCGACGGCGCTGCGACATGCTCGCCACACGCCAAGTCCGCGCTGGCGCGCGATGCGGAAGCGCCGACCTGGTGGTCCGACATGACGCGAATGGCCCGAAGCGGTCATCACCTCAGTCAATCCGAAAGCAATGTCGCCGCCGATGACAGGCGCTTGCTGATCGGGTGGCCCGCGGAATCGAACCGATAGCGGTGAGGCGCCACTTGGAGCGCCGTGTCACATCAACGGCGGCCAGCATGTTTGAGTTGTGGCTGTCGTCGACACTCGGCCCACCTGTGCGCCGTGGTGACTACGCCCGCCGCAGGCCCGATCGCTTGACTCGGCCGCCCCAATCGCCCGTCCGAAGACAGACCTACTGGTGGCGGTTGCAAATCTGCAGGCACCGCTCGACGGAAGCGTTTCGCGTCGGGTTTGCTCGGGTCGCGCGCCCACAGCCGGTCATGCAGGTGCTCTTCGCTTCCGAGCAGGTCGTTGGTGTGCTCATCGGGGCCGTGCCGCCGGTGGTGGCGCTGAGCAGCATCCAACCGGCAGCCGCCGCGATCGCCACGACACGGAGCATGGCAGCCTCCGGGTGGCTGTCGCCGTAACCTACTCCGGCTTGGATGCCGAAGAAAGGCCGGGCGGCGGGTGGCGACGAAGCGGCATGTCCGCTCCTACGTCAGCTCGTGGCGGTTAACCGGAAGAGATTGCTCAGTCTGTGACTTGTCGATTTTGACCCCGACCGGACATCGACGCTGCCGGCGAGGCCGTCGTTCAGCGTGTTCGGCGGGGCGCCATGTCGGCGAGGCGCGCGCGAGCGAACGCTTGGAAGCGGTCTGCAGATGGGGTCAATGTCGCGTCTCGAACTCGAATCAGCGAAACGACGTTTCGGACGTTCCATCCGTGAACGCGGACAGCCGACAATGACCCGGTTCGCAATTCCGTAGCTACCACGTAGCGGCTGATCGCCGTAATCCCATAGCCTCGCTTCAATGCATGTACAACCGCCTCATTGGAGGGCAGCTCAAGCCGGCGCCTGGGAACAATCCCCAATCGTGCCAATCCGGCGTCGGACGAAATTCGCGTCGCCGAGCCCTCCTCCCTGGAAATCCACGTTACCTTTTCGAGGCTGTCCCGCGATGGGCGCCGGGGTACGAGGGCTGACTTGCCGACGATCGGGACGTCGTACTCGAACAGAGGTGTGGTTTCGATCTCAGGAGCCGTGACTGTCCCGGCGACGAAACCAAGCTCGGCGCGATGCGATCGTAGCAATTCGATTGCCTGCTCGGCGGTGCCAATCTGCAAGATGACGCGAACATCTGGATGGGAATGCTGAAACTCTGCAATGATCCCGGGCAACAGATACCCCCCAGTAAGAGATGACGCCGCCACGGAGACCGAGCTATCGCCGCTCTTGCGGAATTGGGCCGCGCCGAGACTTGCTTGCTCCAAAAGCGACTCGGCCCGAAGCACATGGTTGGCAATGAAATCGCCGGCCTTGGTGAGCGCACCATCGCGCTTTGCGCGCTCGACAAGCTTCAGTTCCAGAGCGTCTTCCAACTCGGTGATATGTTTTGAGACAGCTGGCTGGCTGATGCGTAGCTCCGTCGCGGCCGCCGAGAATGACCTCTGGCGTGCGAACGCCGCGAATGCGCGCAATCGTGCTTCGAGCTTCATAACCGTAGTTTATAATAATGCGCCGATTATGTATTCTTTTCTTGCTCCTGTCTCGGCTATTGTCGCTTCGACGGTCGCTATTGCGACCCAAGGGGAGACACATGCCTGCCTTCATCTGCTCAACCTGCGGCACGCAATATCCGGCGAGCGACGCTCCACCGGCTCACTGCCCGGTGTGCAAGGACGAACGCCAATTTATTCCCCCCGAGGGGCAGTCGTGGACAACGCTGGAGCGGCTTCGGATTTCCCATCACAACGGATTCCGTCAGTACGAACCGGGCCTGATCGGCATCGGCACGACGCCCAAATTTGCCATCGGCCAGCGCGCACTGCTGTTGTGCACGCCTGAAGGTAACATCCTGTGGGATTGCATCTCGCTGATCGATGACGCCACCGTTACCATCATCAACGGGCTCGGCGGGTTGCGCGCTATCGCCATCTCGCATCCCCACTTCTACACGACGCTTGTGGACTGGAGCCGAGCGTTCGGGAACGTGCCGGTTTATCTCCACGCCGACGATGCCGATTGGGTGAGGCAGCCGGATGGCTGCATCAAGTTCTGGCAGGGCGAGAGATTCGAACTGATGAAGGATATCACCCTGCTCCGCGGCGGCGGGCACTTCCCTGGCGGAGCGATGTTACATTGGGAGGCGGGTGCTGGGGGAAAGGGCGTAGTCTGCTCGGCTGATATGGCCATCGCCAATCTGGATCGGAAGTCCTTCGCCTTCATGCGCAGCATTCCAAACTTCATTCCCCTTTCCGAAAAGGCCGTCCGTGCTGTCGGTGCCGCTTTGATGCCCCTCGTATTCGATCGCGTGTACAGCCACCACTGGGAGCGGGTGATCCATTCGGACGCCAAACAGATATTGCAGAACTCGGTGGAGCGTTACGTTGCGGCCATGGGTGGCGCCTACGACAGGGCATGACGTAAAGGGAGGAGAAGACCTCTACGAGCGTGACGCCCGCTTCTGATGCTGTGGACGGCTCCTCCACCGGCACGTGAATGCCAATCGATGTGGGTGCTGTTGAGGCTCTCACGATTCGGAGGCGCTATCCATGCAGACGGTTACGATCGGTCTCGACATCGCCAAGTCGATCTTTCAGGTTCACGGCGCAGTAGTGATCCGCCGCCGGTTGAAACGGCGCTACGTGTTGTCATTTCTTTCAGAAGCTACCGCCGTGCCTGTTTGGCATCGACTCTTCAGCCGCGCGGTTCACGGTGCCCACTCACGGGGCTTTCGGACGAGGTGATGAGTGAAGGTGAATGCGTGCTTTTGACCGGGACCTGATCCGCGGAGGGCATTATGGCCAGCGGTCAGTACCGCGCTAACAGGCCGAACACATGGCTGCACCGACCAATGCTGCAAGCGTGAAGAAAGCTCTTGCCAACCCGGAGCCGTCCACACATGGCCCATCGCGTCATTGCGCGGCACGCAGGAATTCAGTCGCTTTCGGAGCAAAAGCGGACAGCGATTGTCGTCTATGCGGCAGTCTTGATGGCCGCTATCGGTTCGCCGTCCAATGTCGCGCGCAGCGACCGCTCGATCACACGCGCCATCTCGCGCCGCAAGTTGAACTTGTCCCATCGGGCATAGAGCCCCGCGTCACCCCTTTGCGGGTACCAGCGAGTGACGGATCCCAGCCAATTTGATACGCTGCCAATTGATTCCGGCCAGCGGGGAAACTGATGCAATTCGGCCGACGCGAGTTCATCACGCTGCTCGGCGGCGCGGTGGCGGCATGGCCGCTCACCATGGCGGAAGCGATCGCGGCTCAAATACGCCGACGAGGCCATCGTTGCGACGGGTCGCTCAACGCCGAGACGGCGATCGCGGCTCAAATACGCCGACGAGGCTATCGTTGTGACGGGTCGCTCAACGCCGAGCGGGACGCCGGGCGCTCAAAGCCGGGCGAAGCAGTCTGGGTGCTGAAATGCGAGAACGCCACCTATAGAGTAAGGCTCGTTCCCAATATGGGGGCGCAGGTGGAAGAGCTTTGATAGCTTTTCGCTGGTCTGACGTGATTCTTTCCGCGCTACGTCAACTTATGGATCCCGTTCCAACCGTGGCTGCGACGCGCGGACTGGAGGACCGCGCGAGAGCATACCCAAGGTCGTCACGACACGCCCAAATCGCCTCCTCGACCACGCCAACCAGTTGATCCGATTGACGGCGCGTCTCGCAAGATTGCAAGGACCACCCCCGACTTGCGCAAGTTGGGCTAGTTTTTCGCCCTCTGTGTTTTGAGTGCACGCACCTTGGCAGCTGTGCCGTCCCGAACGGTGGTCGCTGATTGTCGTCCGACATGGGGCCCCATTCTGCGGCGACCGTGCTCGATCTCGAACACATTGCAGTAGAGGTTGGCAATCCATTGCCGGCCCTCCACTGTCAGCTCCAGATAACCGAGCGCGTCGCCGATGAAGGGTTCGACCTTACTCCAAAAGAAGCGCGGGTATTTGTCAGCGACGTCGGCCGAGTTGGCGTAACCAAGACGCGTATTGCAGCCGATCTCTTCAAATTCGTAAAACAAGGCATTCAGCTTTCGTGGGTAGAACGGGTCAGCGAGTTGACCGATGAGGTCCGCAGCCCGCAGCAGCCCCGCCTCGGTGTCGGTCTCGGCGTAGTCCTCGTCCTCGGGCACCGGGAATCGCGTCAGCTCGATGGCACCACAGATACGATCCGAGTCGATGAACGGGTGGTCCCTGAAGCGTTCGCGCACCGCAATCTTTGAGCGCTCGATATGCCAAGGCCCGAGGAAGGCGTCGGAGGCGCCGCGAGGTGGCGAAACGGTCTTCCCCGTAGCGTCGATCACATAGCCGTCCGGACCGTCCTCCCTGCAAACACCCCGCACATAGCCGATGTCGTGCGTGAGGGTCGCAACCGTGAAGTGCAGCCAATCCTCGGCAGTTACTTCGCGACGCAGGCGCTCGCCTCTCAAGATGTCCTGACCGACCAGCGCGACCATGGCGGTATGCTCGGCGGAATGATAGAGGGCATCGCTCGACCCGATGCGCTCCAGAATAAGCCGGGCTGCCTCGGCGATGACTTCAGTGTAGCGTGGCTCGCGCCCGCTAAAAGCGCGCGTGTAGCCGGCAGCCAATTCCTTGCTCAAGGCGTCGGCCAGTACCTCAGTTGGATTGAGCATGACCTCCCCTCCCTTGTCGTCGACGCTGTTTTCTGCGGGCTCGATCCGAACAATGCTGTCCGATCAAGGTGAACGCAGTCTAACACGTCAAGGGTTGCGATCTACGTGCTCCCGAACGGGGTCAGCAGCACAGCCTTAGACGCGCGAGCGATTCTGCTGGATCGAAAAATGAGAGTCTGAAATTCGATAGTTGTCGCGCGCTATAGAAGAAAACTATCACGGGACATACGAGGGCTTTTCCAGAGGGGTGCTTGCGCGCGAAAAGGCGTCGATGACGTGCGGCTGCCTGGCCCGATCCCGATCGGCCCGAACCCCCTCAGAGCAACGCCAGCCACTGAATACCGGGTCGCGACGGCGCCGGCACCCGAGCGGCATTGAGCCGCAACGCTTGGCTGCAATCAAAGCTCCTGCCCCTCGCCCTGCGTCGCTTGCGCGTCCCACCCAAGCTCAGCAAATCGCGCGCCACGTCAAGGCGAGCCGCCGGCAGGCAATGCGGGGATCCATCGAACTTACTCGTTCGAGGTGCGGGTTTATACCGACCAGGAAGTCGCCTATTTCAACAAGCTCGCGCACGACTACCAGCAGTACAAGAAACGGCTGGCTATCCCTCCTTACGATGAGATCATCGCCGAGCATCTGGCAGAAGTCCGCAAGCAGATCGTCGATTGCTTTGGAGCTGACGTGTGGGTCTTGGCGGGCGAGTAACGGGTCTGCTGATGGAGGCGCATCGGCGCGCTCTGATCGCGCGCATCGATGCCCGCCGCGGCGCATTCGCTTCCGCCTTGCCTGCCTGCCGTTGCGCGCATCGCTGCGCCTATCCGGATCCACAGGCTGCTGGCGCCAATTGAGCAGGTACCGCCGCACGCATCCTGTTGGGAGCGCAGGGAAAGTTCGCGTTTGCCAGGGCTAAATGCTTGCGCGCGCGAGATTTTCCAAGTTTTCCCTTGTGTGTTCTCGTTTTGTTCTTTAATGTGCCGCAGTCCCCGAGGAGGAACGACAAACCCGCGCGCAAGGCGTGTGAACCGCGCCTGCGATCGCTTGTGACGCGCGACCATCAACCGCGCGGGCCCGCGTGTGCGGCCGCGCCAGGAGGAACTCGTATGGACCAGCTCATCCCGTTTTCAGTCCGCGCGATCTTGGATGATCCTCCGCTCACGCGCGGGGAGGACGAGGCTGCGTATCAGCGCCTGGTCGTCCAGCTCGGCGTCGAGAGCGGCGCCGCCACCGCAATCGATTGGCTGCTCGTCAAGGACGTCGCCGATCTGACCTGGCAGATTGCGCGCCTGCGGCGCTGGGTCAAAGCCTACGCGGCCAGCAAGGAGCGAGCGGGTCTGGCGCACGGCGTGTTCCCGTTGCTTGTGCATCGCGTGGACGGCGCCTACGACACGGCGCGGGCGCTGGCCGACGACCTCTACAAGGACGCCGGCGGCGGCGACTACAGGGAGATCATGGCGAGGCACGGGGTGCCGGCGCAGCACGTCGGCACCGCCTACGCGTTCTTCGACAATCTCAAGTCCTTTGCGCAGGCGGAGCGCATGCTGATGGAGCTGGAGCATCGCCGCGACCGCGTGATCGTACGCATCGATGCGCGCCGCGCCGCATTCGCCTCGGCGCTGCGCGCCGCCGCGAACCGCGTCGTCGAGGGCGAGGTGGCGACGATTGCCGGCGCCGGCAGCCCGCCGCTCGCGCCGGCGCTGGTGGCGGCGGTGGATGCATCGTAGCGGGCAAGCAAGTCAGGCCGGCTGCGGTGCGCTCGACATCACCACGCCCGTCATCCCCCGCGGAAACGGGGGATCCAGCAACCGATGCGGCTGCGGGTAGGCCCGAAACGGCATCGCTTGCCGGGTCGTCCGCCTGCGCGGGTGACGACGGCTTGGCGCTCGGCAATGCGCATCGGCATGGGCTGACGGTTCCGATCCGCGCCGACCCGCGCTGGCGCGCCGCGGTCGCGGCGCTCGAGCGCGAGCTCGTGATCGAGGCGCCGGCTGCGCGCCGCTTCGCCGGCATGGCGGCCGAGGGCGTCATCGAGCTGCGTCGGATCGCACAGGCGCGCGCGGCGCTCATGGGCAGGCTTGAGGGCGACGCCGAGATCGACGCGCTGCGCCGGCTCGCCCGCTACGAAGGCCTCGCCTACGCCAAGAAGGACAAAGGGCTTCGCATCATCGCGGCGCATCGCTTGGTCGGCGATCTGCGTCGCATGAATCGCTGTGGCGCGAATGTCACGTTTCGCAACTCGAGCTCTTGTGGGACGCTCGCCGGCTCGGAAGCATCCGATCCGGCAACCCGCCCCGCAGGAGATCGCCATGACCTTGACCATCGAACGCGACGGCCCTGTCACCACGCTGATCCGCGACCGGCGCGAGGCGCGCAACGCCATGGACCCGGCGAGCGCGGAAGCGCTCACCGAGGCGCTGCTCGCCTTCGACGCGGACGGATCGCAGTCGGTGGCGGTGCTGTGGGGCGCGGGCGGTGCGTTCTGCGCCGGCTTCGATCTCAAATACGCGGCCGGCCTCATGGGCGAGCGCCGCCCGCTGTCCGCGCTCGACTTCCCGCACGGCGACGGGGAAGTCCCGCGCGGGCCGATGGGGCCGACGCGGCTTGCGCTGTCGAAACCGGTGATCGCCGCGGTGGCAGGGCCTGCGGTCGCCGGCGGCATGGAGCTTGCGCTCTGGTGCGACCTGCGGGTGATGGAGGAGAGCGCCTATATGGGCGTCTATTGCCGGCGCTGGGGCGTTCCGCTGATCGACGGCGGCACGGTGCGGTTGCCGCGCCTCGTCGGGCGCGGGACCGCGCTCGACATCATTTTGACCGGCCGCAAGGTGCCGGCGCAGGAGTGCCATCGCATCGGGCTGTGCGAGCGGCTGGTGCCCGACCGCGAGAGCCGCGCCGCCGCCGAGGCGCTGGCGCACGAGCTCGCGCGCTTCCCGCAAGGCTGCCTGCGCGCCGACCGCCGCTCGGTATGGCTGCAGGAGGGGCGGTCGGAAGCGGATGGGCTGCGCGCCGAGTGGGCGTGCTCGGCCGCCATGGTTGCCGCGGAAGGCGCCGCCGGCGCCGCCCGCTTCGCCGCCGGCAAGGGCCGCCACGGCGATTTCGCGGACATCTGAACGCGAGGCCGCGGCGCAGCCTTGACGTGCCCGCGCACAGCGAGGGTCCCCTCATCCTGAGGCGCCCCCCACGCCATCATCGTTGAGGCGCCCCCCACGCCGTCATCCTGAGGCGCCCGAGCGCAGCGAGGGCCTCGAAGGATGCCGCTCTGCGGTGCAGTTGCGTTGAAGTGCCGTCCTTCGAGGCTCGCCCGACTTCGTCGGGCTCGGGCCTCAGGATGACGGCGAGTGAGAAGGCGCGTAACATCCTGCCATGGGCGCCTTCGTGTATATGCTGCGGTGCGCCGACGGTTCGTACTACGTAGGCAGTGCGACTGGCGACGACCTCTCCCGCCGCGTCATGGAGCATGAGATGGGCGCGCGTCCCGGGTATACCTCCTCGCGGCGACCTGTGACGCTCGTGTGGTCGGAGCATTTCGACCGGATCACTGACGCGATTACGGTCGAACGCAAGCTCAAGGGCTGGAGCCGCGCGAAGAAGGAAGCGCTGATCCAAAGCGATTGGCGCCGCATCAGCCAGCTTGCGCGCCGCCGCGGCGGCAAATAGGCCCCCGCGCCGCCATCGTTGAGGCGCCCCCCACGCCGTCATCCTGAGGCGCCCGAGCGTAGCGAGGGCCTCGAAGGATGCCGCTCTGCGGCGCAGCTGCGTTGAAGTGCCGTCCTTCGAGGCTCGCCCGACTTCGTCGGGCTCGCGCCTCAGGATGACGAGTCAGGGAAGAGGCGCTCCCCCGCCCCGTCATCCTGAGGCGCCCCCCAACGCCGTCATCCTGAGGCGCCCGAGCGCAGCGCGGGCCTCGAAGGATGCCGCTCTGCGGCGCAGCTGCGTTGAAGTGCCGTCCTTCGAGGCTCGCCCGACTTCGTCGGGCTCGCGCCTCAGGATGACGAGTCTGCGTCGCACACCCTGCGAGATTACGCCGTGTCCGGCGGCGGATGGCCGGGCATCAGGTCGTACGGATGTGCCCAGCCCGGCAGCGCCTGCATGCGCGCCCGCCAGGCGGCAATCGCCGGATGATCCTTGCCGATGTCGAAGCCGAACTCGTCCACCGGATAGTAGAGATATCCGCACAGCGATACGTCGGCGATGGTCGGCCGCTCGCCGAGCACGAACTTGCGGCCCTCCAGCCGCTTGTTGACGATCGCGAGATTGCCGTCGAGACGCCCCTTGAGGAACGCGAGCACGGCCGGATCGCCTGGCGGCTTGGCGAAGGTTTTCAGGAAGCGATAGGGGCCGAGAAAGCCGTTGACCTTCTGGTTGTCGAAGATGATCCAGCGCAGCGCTTCCAGCCCTTCATCCTCGCCCTGCGGCGCGTATTTGCCCGAGAGCCGCGACAAATAGGTGAGGATCACGCCCGACTGGCTGAGCTTCTTTCCCCCGTGCGCGAGCACGGGCGCCTCGCCCATCTCGTTGACGCCGCCGCGATATTCCGGGGTTCGGGTCTCGCCGCGGAAAAAATTGACATAGATCGGCTCCCAGTCGGCGCCGATCAGGTTGAGCATCAGTGCGGCGCGATAGGCGTTGCCGGACTGCGCGAAGCAATAGAGCTGGTACTCGGCCATCTGGTTGGCTCCCGCGTTCATTTCGTAGGGGCGCGCCCCTCGAGAGCGCCCGCGACGTCGCCAGGCGGCAGCCCTGGGGCAACCACAAGGGTTGCCCCGACGATTGCACCCGAGGGGCTCCCGCTTGCGTCATTCTGTCATCATGCCGGACGCCGCCGGAGAAGTCAGTATTGTACCGTTTCCTGGGCTGGACCCGCCGGGAAGGGGGATCTCATGACAACCGCATATCGCATGCGCAGCGCCGCGCGTGGCGCGGCCGTTGCCGTTGCCTTTGCGCTCGGCTTGTGCGCGAGCCCTGCCGCCGCGCAGGAAATGCCCAAGGTCGACGTCGTCATCGGCAACAATTTCGGCCATTTGCCGATGTTCGTGGGCGTCGAGAAGGGGCTGTTCCGCAAGCACGGCCTCGATGTCCGCCTCAAGGTGGTCAACACCGGCACCGACATGGTCGGCGCCATGCAGCGGCGCGAGGTGCAGATCGGCGACATGAGCGTGACCACGTTTCTCAAGGCACGCCACGCCGGCGATCCGTTCCGCGTCATCGGCATCATCATGAACGATGCCACCCGCGACAATGCCGACGAGCCGCTGGCGATCGTGGCGCGCAAGGATTCCGGCGTGCGAACGGTCGAGGATCTCAAGGGCAAGCGGGTCGCGCTGGCGAAGGGGCAGACCTCCGACGAGTATCTCAAGATCGTGCTCGGCCGACGCGGCCTGAAGTACGAGGACGTGGCGATCGAGAACATCATGGCGCCGCCGGCGCTGGCGCCGGCGCTCAAGGACGGCAAGGTCGACGCCGTGGTGTCGTGGGAGCCCTACAACACCGCGGTGCTCGAGCAGGTGCCGGAATCCTACGTGGTCGTGCGCGGCGGCGGCCACCTCTCATACGTCATGGTGGCGACCGCCCACGAGCCGACGATCCAGGGCAATCCGCAGCTGCTGCGGGCGTTCGTCGCCGGCCTCGCCGCCGCCTCGCAATACACGCGCCGCAACCGCGAGGAGGCGGTGGAGATCTTCGCGCGCTGGGTGCCGGGCACCGACCTCGCGGTCGCCAAGAAGGCGATCCAGCACATCAGCTACGACCCGCGCATTTCGCGCGCGGTCATCAAGGCCTTCGACGCCGCCGAGGACGACATCCTCAAGAACACGCTGCACGGTGCGGCGCGGCTCAACATCCCGGACCAGTTCGCCGCCACCTTCCTCGGCGAGGTGGAGAAGTCGCATCCGGATTACTTCAGCGACCTGCCGCCGCTGCCGCCCGGCAGCCGGTGAGGGATTGTCGGGGACCCCGCAAGGGGGGAGCACGAGGCGGTGCCCGCCCTACGTGACTGCGCTTCTCGTGAACCCGATGGCCGCTGGCGTGAGCGGTTCAACGCGCCCTACATGCGCGCACTACCGCGCCAGCGAGACCGGCTGGCCGCCGGTCGACTGGCCCTCGAAGCGGCCGGGCGCGGCCAGCGTCAGTCGTCCGAGCGGCTCGTTGTTGTGGTTGCGGATGACGAGCGTGCCGCCCTCGAACGTCCACTTGCGGCTGGTGAAGAAGTCGCCCGGGCAGCCGCCTTCGGGCCGGATCGCGCCCTCGCTGGCGCCGGGCGCGCCGACCAAGCTTACCCGACAGCCGCTGCCGGCGGCTGCGCTGAGCATCCAGCGTCCCGCCATGTCGGGCGGCGGCTCGGCGCGCGCGGGCGCCGCCGGCGCCGGCGCAGTCCCGGCGCTTGGTCCGAGATTGGTGCTGCACCCCGCGAGCAGCGCGACCGCGGCGGCTGCGGTGGCGACGCGCGCGGCGCGTCCGAGCTCGATGCTGCGGGTCGCCATCATTTCATCGTCGGGATCACGAATTCGGCGCCTTCCTTGAGGCCGGAAGGCCAGCGCGACGTGACCGTCTTGGTCTTGGTGTAGAACCGGACAGCGTCCGGCCCGTGCTGGTTGAGATCGCCGAAGCCCGAGCGCTTCCAGCCGCCGAACGTGTGGTAGGCGAGCGGCACCGGGATCGGCACGTTGACCCCGACCATCCCGACATTGACACGCGCGGTGAAGTCGCGCGCCGCATCGCCGTCGCGGGTGAAGATGGCGACGCCGTTGCCGTACTCGTGCTCGGACGGCAGGCGCAGCGCCTGGTCGTAGTCGTGGGCGCGCACGACCGAGAGCACCGGCCCGAAAATCTCCTCCTTGTAGATGCGCATCTCGGGCGTCACGTCGTCGAACAGGCAGCCGCCCATGAAGAAGCCGTTCTCATAGCCCTGGAGCTTGAAGCTGCGCCCATCGACGGCGAGCGTCGCGCCTTCCTTCACCCCGAGATCGACGTAGTCGCGCACCTTCTGCATGTGCGTCCTGGTCACCAGCGGACCGTAGTCGGCCTGCGGGTCGGTGGAGGGGCCAACCTTGAGGCTTTCGACGCGCGGGACCAGCTTCTCCATCAGGACATCGGCGGTCCTCTTGCCGACCGGCACCGCGACCGACACCGCCATGCAGCGTTCGCCGGCCGATCCGTAGCCGGCGCCGATCAGCGCGTCGACCGCCTGGTCCATGTCGGCGTCGGGCATCACGATCATGTGGTTCTTGGCGCCGCCGAAGCACTGCACGCGCTTGCCGTGGGCGCAGCCGGTCGAATAGATGTACTCGGCGATCGACGAGGAGCCGACGAAGCCGATCGCCTTGACGCGCGGGTCGGTCAGCAGCGCGTCGACGGCTTCCTTGTCGCCGTTGACGACGTTGAGCACGCCGTTGGGCAGGCCGGCCTCGATCAACAGCTGCGCCAGCCGCATCGGGACCGAAGGATCGCGCTCGGACGGCTTGAGAATGAAGGCGTTGCCGCACGCCAGCGCCGGCGCGAACTTCCACATCGGGATCATGGCGGGAAAATTGAACGGGGTGATGCCGGCGACGACGCCGAGCGGCTGCCGCATCGAGTAGAGGTCGATGCCGGGGCCGGCACTCTCCGAGAACTCGCCCTTGAGCAGGTGCGGTATTCCGCACGCGAACTCGACCACCTCCAGCCCGCGCTGGATGTCGCCCTTGGCGTCCGCGATGGTCTTGCCGTGCTCGGAGGAGAGCAGCGCAGCCAGGTCGTCGTATTCCTTCTGCACCAGCTCGAGGAACCGAAACAGTACCCGCGCGCGCCGCTGCGGGTTGGTGGCAGCCCAGGCGGGCTGTGCCGCGTCGGCGACCGCGACCGCCTGCTCGACCTCGCGGCGGGCGGCCAACGCCACATGCGCGGCCACTTCGCCGGTATTGGGATTGAACACGTCGCCGTGGCGGCCGGAGGTCCCCTGGACCTCGCGGCCGTCGATGAAATGCCCGATGCCCCGCATCGCGGCCTCCCTGAATCCCCGTTTGCCCCGTCACCGGTTTGATAGCGCAGCCGGTGAGCCGCGGGAAGTCGGCCGGCGCCGGTTGTGGCTCCGCACCCGGTCAGCGGCCTTACGCGCTCGCCTAACCCATCTGATGTCATCCCGGCCGAGCGAAGCAAGAGCCGGGACCCATGTATCCCTGTCTGCCAGGTCGTGGGTCATGTATCCCGGCTCGCGCGCGCTTCGCTCGCTTGGCCGGGAGGACACCCAGGGAGCCAATCAGTTTAGCTCATGAACGCAAAGTCAGCGCCTACGGGGCCTGCGGCGGCATCGCGCCGGCGGCGGCGGGCGCCATGGAGGCCGCAAGCGACCTTGCTTCTCCCTCCGAGCGGGGGTGATATAACAGGTGCGTTCGCAGGGCCTAAAATCCGCAAGATGACCGAGGTCGCTCGCGCCGGGAGCCGAAGCGCGGCCGCAGCAGGCGCGCCGGCCGGACATTCGCACGGCGAAAGCTTCTGGGCGCTGACGCTCGGCAGCGTCGGCGTCGTCTATGGCGACATCGGCACCAGCCCGCTCTATGCGTTCCGCGAGGCGCTCAACGCCGCGTCCACGTCGGGGACCATTCGCCGCGAGGCCGTCCTCGGCGTGCTGTCGATGATCCTGTGGTCGCTGATCGTCGTGGTCTCGCTCAAATACGTGCTGATCCTGCTGCGCGCCGACAACAACGGCGAAGGCGGTACGCTGTCGCTGACGGCGCTCGCCTTCCGCGCGCTCGGCCGCACGCCGATCGTGTTGATCCTCGGCATCGTCGGCGCCGCCATGTTCTACGGCGACTCGCTGATCACGCCGGCGATCACGGTGCTGTCGGCGGTCGAGGGCCTGAAGGTCGCGACCCCGGCGTTCGAGCCCTACGTGCTGCCGCTGACCATCCTCATCCTGGTGGCGCTGTTCGCGGTGCAGTCGCGCGGGACCGGCAAGGTGTCGATCTTTTTCGGTCCGGTCACCACGATCTGGTTCATCGCCATTGCGATTGCGGGTGCGCTGCACATTGCCGACGATCCCGGGGTGCTGGCGGCGATCTGGCCCGGCCATGCGATCTGGTTCCTGTTCACCCACAGCACCATCGGCCTGGTGACGCTGGGCGCGGTCTTCCTCGCCGTCACCGGCGGCGAGGCGCTCTACGCCGATCTCGGCCATTTCGGCCGCAAGCCGATCCAGACCGCGTGGTTCGGGCTGATCTTCCCGGCGCTCATCATCAACTATTTCGGGCAGGGCGCGCTCGTGCTGACGCATCCGGAGGCAATCGAGAATCCGTTCTACAAGATGGTTCCGGAGCCGCTGCTGCTGCCGATGGTGGTGCTGGCGACCGCCGCGTCGGTGATCGCCAGCCAGGCGGTGATTACCGGCGCCTACTCGCTCACCCAGCAGGCGATCCAGCTCGGCCTGCTGCCGCGCCTGGAGATCCGCCATACCTCGGCGACGCAGTACGGCCAGATCTATATCCCGCGCGTCAACGCCCTGTTGTTCGTCGGCGTGCTGTTGCTGGTGCTGATGTTCCGCTCCTCGAGCGCGCTCGCCTCCGCCTACGGCATCGCGGTATCGACCACCATGCTGGTGGACGGCGTGCTGGCGTTCCTGGTGCTGTGGAAGCTGTGGCAATGGCGGCCCTGGCTGGCGGGCCTGTTGATGATTCCGTTCATCGTCGTCGACACGACGTTCCTGGCCGCCAACGCCATGAAGTTCTTCGAGGGCGCGTGGGTGCCGGTGCTGTTCGGCACGATCCTGGTGCTGGTGATCTGGACCTGGCGGCGCGGCACCCGCATTCTCGGCCAGAAGACGCGCCGCACCGAAATCCCGTTCGACGGCCTGATCAAGAGCCTGGAGAAGAAGCCGCCGCACGTCGTGCCGGGGACCGCCGTGTTCCTGACCAGCACCCCGGATTTTGCGCCCACCGCCCTGTTGCACAACCTCAAGCACAACAAGGTGCTGCATCACCACAACGTCGTGCTGACGATCGTCACCACCGATGCCCCGCGCGTCGGCGACGAGGATCGGGTGCGCATCAATCACGTGACGCCCCACTTCAGCCGGGTATCGCTGCGCTACGGCTTCATGGAAACGCCGAACGTCCCGCGCGCGCTCGCGATCGCGCGCAAGCTCGGCTGGACCTTCGACATCATGTCGACGTCGTTCTTCCTGTCGCGCCGCGCGCTCAAGCCGTCCCCCCATTCCGGCATGCCGCTGTGGCAGGATCGCCTGTTCATCGCGCTCGCGCGTTCGGCGAGCGATGCCTCCGACTTTTTCCAGATTCCGACCGACCGCGTCGTGGAGATCGGCACCCAGGTCACGGTGTGATCGACCCGCGATCGGACCGAGGCGACGCCATGCTCGAACGAATGTACCGGCAGCGGCTGGCGACCGATCTCGCCCGCTGGCAGGCGGATGGTGTGATCACCGCCGCCGCCGGAGACGCAATCCGCGGCAGCTTGCGCCCGCTGCCCAGAGCCGTCGATATTGCGACGGTGGTTGCGATCGTCGGCGGGCTGCTCATCGCCGCCGCCTTCCTGGCGTTCGTTGCCGCCAACTGGACCGCAATCGCGCGGCCGGCACGATTCGCGATCCTGCTCGCCGGCGTTGCAGGCGCCTACGGGACCGGCGCGCTGTTCGATCGCATGGACCGGCCCTATCTTGCCGATCTCGCGTGCGGGGTGGGCTCGCTGATCTTCGGCGCGGCGATCGCGCTCGTCGGCCAGATGTATCACATCGGCGGCGACCTCGCCGCCGGCATGTTGCTGTGGGCGGCAGGCAGCATGGCGGCGGCCGTGCTCACCGGCTCGCGCGCCGCGCTGGCGGTCGCGCTCGCGACCGCTTGCGTCTGGAGCGGCGTGCGGGTCTACGAGGAGGTTGCCGCCCCGCATCTGCCGTTCATCGCGCTGTGGCTGATCGCGGCGGCGCTGGCAGTCGCGTGGAATGCGCCGGTGGCCCGCCATCTGGTGGCGCTCGCGATCCTACCCTGGTGGATCATGACCGGAATGGAATTGAGCGAGCGGCTGTTCGTGCGCGATCCGGCCGCCGTGGTCGCCGCCGGCATGGGCTTTGCACCTCGGCGCGGGCCTGCTGCTGGCGAGCCGTGGGCCGCCGTCGCTGCGGGCGTTCGGCCTGACGATGTCGAGCTATGCGGCGTTCGCCAATGCCATCGCCCTTGCCTGGGCGATCTCCGGCTTGCTCGGGCGGCCCTTCGGCGCCCTGCCGTCCTGGGTCCTCGCCTGCGCGCTCGCCGGCGTCGCGTTCGCATTCGCGGCGGCGGCAGTGGCGCGTCGCCCGGGACCGGCTTTTGCGGGCCTCGCAATCGGCCTCGGTCTGGTGGTCGCGGCCGGCCTCGCCTGGCCGGCGCCCGGGAGCGAGCCCTGGCTCGCCTACGCGCTCGCGCTTGCCGCGATGCTCTCGCTGGTGATCTCCGGCATGCTCGACGACGCGCGCGCACGCGTCGTCGCCGGCTGGATCGGGCTTGCATCGATGATCGCGGCCATCACCTGGGCGGTGAAAGGCTCGCTGCTGCGGCGCGCCTTGTTCCTGGCCGTCGCCGGTCTTGCGGCGGTCGGCCTTGCGGCATTGCTCGCACGCCTGCTGCCCACGGAGCGCCCCCAATGATGCATGTCGCCGCCGCCGTGATCGATCGCATCCCGCGGCCGCTGCTGTTTGCGGCGGCGGGATTGATCCAGGTGGCGCTGATCGCGCTCATGGTCGTGGATCGAATCGGCATCCTGCGCGAGGGCAGGGAGGTCGCGCTGCAGACGCGGCCGGTCGACCCGCGCGACTTTCTGCGCGGCGACTACGTTGAGCTCGCCTACGACATTTCCTCGCTGCCGGCCGGCGCTCTGCAGGACCGTGCGGCGCCCGGCAGAAACGCGCCCGTGTTCGTCAAGCTCGCGCCCGCCGCCGACGGCGTGTTCGAGGCGGTTTCGGTCCACCTCGAACCGGTTGCGCTCGGCGACCGCGAGGTGCTGATCCAAGGCCGCGTCAGCAGCGGAACGCATTGCGGCTCCAACCACCGCGCCTTCTGCGACAAGCTGCGGGTGCGCTACGGCATCGAGCGCTACTTCGTTCCGGAGGGCGAGGGGCTCGAGATCGAACGCGCGCGCGACAAGCGTCGCGTCACGATCGTCGCCGCCGTCACCCCCTCGGGCCGTGCCGCCGTCAAGCGGCTGCTGATCGACGGCCAGCCGGTCTACCGGGAACCCTTGTTCTGACACCGGGCGATTTCGTATAGGACGCGCGGGCGCCCGGCCCGCCAACGTTGGCGCGCGGCGGCGCCCGAAGGATGCGTCGATGCCAGCAGGGCCACATGTTCGCGATCTCTCGCCCGCCGAGGTCGCCCGCGCGATGACCGAGGGCCGCGTCCTCATCGTCGACGTGCGCGAGCCGCACGAGGTCGCGGCCGCGCGCTTTCCCGAGGCCGCCTACATGCCGATGTCGGCTTTCGACCCGGCCGCGCTTCCGGACCCGGGCGGTCGCGAGGTCGTCTTCGCCTGCCACGTCGGCCAACGATCGGCGGTCGCCGCACGGCTCGCGCAAGCGGCGGGCCTGCCCTATGACGCCCACCTCGCCGGCGGGCTGAAGGCCTGGATCGCAGCCGGCCTTCCGACCGAGAGCTGACGCCGCCGATGAATCCCGTTTTCGCCGACCTGCCCGTCTCGGTGTTCGAGGTCATGTCGCGGCTGGCGCGCGAGCATGGCGCGGTCAACCTCGGGCAGGGGTTTCCGGACGATCCGGGCCCCGAGGACGTGCGGCGCAGGGCGGCCGAGGCGGTGGTCGACGGCTGGAACCAGTATCCGCCGATGATGGGCTTGCCGGAGCTGCGGCAGGCGATTGCCGCCCACTACCGGCACTGGCAAGGCTTGACGCTCGATCCCGACAGCGAGGTGATGGTTACGTCCGGCGCGACCGAGGCGATCGCCGGCAGCCTGTTCGCCCTGATCGAGCCGGGCGACGAGGTCGTGCTGTTTCAGCCGCTCTACGATGCCTACCTGCCGCTGGTCCGGCGCGCCGGCGGGGTTGCGCGCTTCGTGCGGCTGGAGCCGCCACACTGGCGCTTCAGCGAAAGCGCGCTGGCGCAGGCGTTTTCACCGAAGACCAAGGTGGTGCTGTTCAACAATCCGCTCAATCCCGCCGGCATCGTGTTCCCGCGCGAGGACCTCGAGCTGCTGGCGCGATTCTGCCAGCGCTTCGATGCGGTCGCGGTCTGCGACGAGGTGTGGGAGCACGTGGTGTTCGACGGTCGCCGGCACCTGCCGTTGATCGCCATCCCGGGAATGCGCGAGCGCTGCGTCAAGATCGGCTCGGCCGGAAAGATCTTCTCGCTGACCGGCTGGAAGGTCGGCCTGGTCTGCGCCGCGCCGGACCTCATGCGCGTGCTGGCCAAGGCGCATCAGTTCCTGACCTTCACGACGCCGCCGAACCTGCAGGCGGCCGTCGCCTACGGACTGGCCAAGGCCGACGACTATTTCACCGCCATGCGGCGCGACTTCGAGCGCAGCCGCGACCGCTTCGCCGGCGGATTGCGGGCACTCGGGTTTCCGGTGCTCGCGTGCCAGGGAACCTACTTTCTCAACATCGACCTCAAGCCGCTCGGGCTCAACGAGGACGATGAAAGCTTCTGCCGGCGGCTGGTGGCCGAGCACAAGGTGGCGGCGATCCCGATGTCGGCGTTCTACGCCGACGATCCGATCCGCTCGGTGGTGCGCTTCTGCTTCGCCAAGCGCGACCAGACGCTCGACAGTGCGCTCGAGCGGCTCGCCGGCGTGCTCGAGCGGTTGAACTGATGGAATGGAACGCATGCGACACACGTTGAGACTTCCGATGCGCCGAGGATTTCTGATCTGCGCCGTGGTGGCGGCCGCCATTGGGGCAACGACGGCGGCTGCCGTCGCGCAGCCGAACGAGCGCCTGGTCAACGTATACAACTGGTCGGACTACATCGATCCCAAGGTGATCGAGGATTTCACCCGCGAGACCGGAATCAAGGTCCGTTACGACACGTTCGATTCCAATGAGGTCCTGGAAACCAAGCTGCTGGCCGGCAAGTCGGGTTACGACGTGGTGGTGCCGACCGGTTATTTCCTCGAGCGCCAGATCAAGGCCGGCGTGTTCCAGAAGCTCGACAAGTCGAAGCTGCCGAACCTCGTGAACGTCTGGCCCGAGATCGCGCGCGGGCTCGCGATCTACGACCCGGGCAACCAGTACGCGGTCAACTACATGTGGGGAACGACCGGCATCGGCCACAACGCCGCCAAGGCAAAGGAGATTGTCGGCGCCGGCACGATCATCGACAGCTGGGACTACGTGTTCAAGCCGGAGAATCTCGCGAAGTTCAAGGATTGCGGCGTCTACTTCTTGGATTCCGCCGACGACATTCTGTCGGCCGCCTTGAAGTATCTCGACCTCGACCCCAACACCAAGGACCCGAAGGAGATCGAGCGGGCGGCCGAGCTGGTCGCCAAGGTCAGGCCGTATGTGCGCAAGTTCCACTCCTCGGAATACCTCAACGCGCTGGCGACCGGCGAGATCTGCTTCGCGGTCGGCTGGTCGGGCGACATCAAGCAGGCGCACAAGCGGGCGACGGAGGCCAAGAACGGCGTCGAAGTCAGGTACGTGATTCCGAAGGAAGGTGCGCAGATGTTCTTCGACAACCTGGCGATCCCCAAGGACGCGCCCAACGTCGCCGAAGCGCACGCGTTCATCAACTACCTGCTGCGGCCCGAGGTGGCGGCCCGGAGCTCGAATTTCCTGGGCTATGCCAACGGCAACTTGGCCAGCCAGAAATTCATCGACCCGGCCATTCTCAATGACCCGACCGTCTATCCGGACGAGCAGACGATGCGGAAGCTCTACGTCATCACGGCGCGCGACCAGAAGACCCAGCGGCTGATGAATCGCCTGTGGACGCGCATCAAGACCGGGCGGTGAAGAGCAAATTGCGAGCGGATTCGCTCGCCGCGTAAGGCGCGCCCTCGCGGGGCGCCCGCTCGCGACAACGCGGCTGGTGCGCAAAAAAAGGGCAACCACAAGGGCTGCCCGTTTGAACCGAGCCCGCGTGCTACCGCCACCGCCGGTGCTGCCACAGCCATTGCTCGGGATGCTCGCGCACCCAGCGTTCCACCACCGCGGTCACCGTCTGCATCGTCGGCGCGACATCGATCTGCCGGTGTGCGTCGCGTACCGGGATAACCTCCTCGGTGATCTCGAGGCGGAAACGGTTTCCCGGCAGCCGCACGACGCGCGCGCCGTGGATCGGGCACTCGAAGCGGCGGGCAAGCCGCGCAAGCATCGGGTTGGCCTTGCAGGGGCGGCCGAAAAAGGTGACGTCGACCCCGCGCGAAAAATGCTGGTCGACGAGCAGCCCCACATGCGCGCCGCGCTCCAGCGCGGCCGTCACTCTGAATGCGGCGTCAAGTCCGCCCGTGGAGATCAAGGTCCCCATGTTGACGGCGCGGATTTTTTGGATGGCGTCCGCCACGTCGCCGATATTGGGGCGGCGATAGAGGATCGCGGTGTCGAGCCCATGCGCCGCCGCCGCGACCGCAGCCAGCTCCCAATTGGCGAGATGCGCGGAAAACAGCAGGGCAGGCTTGCCGTCGTCGCGCAGTTGCCGGAAGCGCTCCATCGTAGCCGCCGGAACCTCGACGCGGCCGCTTTCGCGTGCGTCCTCCCGGTAGTCCCACAGGCGGTCGAGATGGGCAAACTCGGCTCCGATGCGACCCAGATTCTCCCACGCACCCAGCAGGATGTCCTCGATCTCGGCGCGCGTCAGGTCCGGCAACGCCGCCGCCAGGTTGGCCCGCCCGGTGCGGTGCTCCGGCAGCCAGGGTCCCAACCGGCGCATCGCGCGGCCGCCGAAGCCGGAAATCCGATCGGGGTCGGTGCGTCGCACGAGTTTCAGCAGCAGAACGGTCAGCGCGCCCGCGACCGCATCGACCGCCGGCTTGAGCAGGCTCCGCGCTCGCAGCCCAAGTCTCGCCAGCAAGCTTCGCAATCGGGGCGCCCCTTCGTGGGCTTTCAGAAACGCACGACAATCTTGCCGAACACCTGCCGACCGGCGAGCCGGGCAAGGCCTTGCTCGAAATCGGCAAGCGCGATCTCGGTATCAATCACCGGGCGCAGGCCATTCGCCATCTTGGCAAGGCCGTCGCGAATGTTGCGCATCGAGGCGCCGAACGACCCGATGATGCGATACTGCTGCTGGAACAGTTGCATGAGATTGATGGTCGCGGTCGGGCCCGAGGTCGAGCCGCAGGTGACGAGCCGTCCGCCGCGCTTGAGGCAGAGCAGCGAGCCGTTGAAGGTGTCGGCGCCGACGTGCTCGAACACGACGTCGACGCCTTTCTTGGCGGTCAGCTTGCGTACCACGCCCTCGAAGCGGTCGGTGCGATAGTTGATCGTGTGATCGGCGCCAAGCCGGCGCGCCCGTTCGGCTTTGGTATCGTCGCCGACGGTGGTGATCACCACGCAGCCGAGCGCCTTGGCGATCTGAATGGCGGCGGTGCCGATGCCGGAGCCTCCGGCATGGACCAGGATCGTCTCGCCCGCCCGAAGCTCTGCGTTGTCGAACAGCATATGCTCGACCGTCGCGAACGTGATGGGGGCGCAGGCGGCGTCGCGCAGCGCGACGCCGTCGGGCACCGGGATCACCAGGCGCGCCGGCACATTGACCAGATCGCGCGCGAAGCCGTCGACGTGGAATCCCATGATGCCCTGCACGTCCTCGCACAGATTGTCGCGACCCTCGCGGCAGGCGCGGCAATGGCCGCAGGTGTGTGCACCGTACATCGCGACCGGGGCGCCGATGGAAAACTGCGTCGTGCCGGCGCCGACGGCGGCAACCTCGCCGGCCGCCTCCACACCGACCACGAGCGGAAGCTTGCGTTTGGCAAACGCCATGCCGCGAAAACCCCAAACGTCGATATGGTTGAGCGCCAGGGCCCGGACGCCCACCTGCACCTCGCCGGGCCCGGGCGCCGGCGGTGCGGCAAGCTCGCGAAGCTCGAGCTTGCGATCGGCGACGAGGGTGAGCGCGCGCATCAAATACCGCGGCTCACGCCGGTTCCCGGCTGATGGCGGCGCCGATGCCGGCGATCCAGGCTCTCGCGCGCGGCATCAGCCATCGACGAGCATGTCCAGGGGAAAATCGATCTGTCGGGCGGCCTTCCTGACCTGGTCGCTGATTTCCTTGGACGGAAACGGCACCGTCCGCAGGGTCAACTCGGCGTCGCATATCGGTTTGCCATCGCCCACGATCTTGGCGCGGGTGACGGCGAATCCGGAACCTTCGTGCAGCAGGCTTGCCTCGATGGCGAGGACGGCGCCGGGGCGCACCAGGTTGCGCAGCTTGGCTTCGCGAATCTGCGCGAGCAGCGCCATGCGCTCGAACTTCGTCAGCGCGATCGTCAGCCAGCCGGAGGCTTGCGCCATGGCCTCGACCAGCAGCACGCCAGGCATCAATGGGTAGCTTGGAAAGTGGCCCTCGAAGATCGTGCTGGTCGCCGGGACGGTCGCCTCGGCACGAATTCTGCCCTCGGCGAGCGAAAGGTCGACGATGCGGTCGATCAGCTGGAAGTATTCGAGGCGCATTCGGCTCCGCAGCCCACGCGATCACGCCCTTGCCGCCACCAGCCCGTCGATGCGCTCGCACAGATTTCTGAGCACGAAGTACTGCTCGGTGGTGGCCTTTCCGTCGTTGACCTCCTGCGTCCACTGCTCGATCGGGAGCTTGATGCCGAAGGCCTTGTCGATCGCGAAGGCGATGTCGAGAAAGTCGAGGCTGTCGATGCCGAGGTCGTCCATGGCGTGACTCTCGGGCTTGATGTCGGCGCGCGGAATGTCGCAGGTCTCGGCAATGATATTCGCCACCGTGTCGAACGTCGAAGCCATCTGCAACCCTTTGATTCAGTGCCGATTCCTGCGAAGTCTGGGAGTGCCGCCCGAGCGCCCGAAGCGCCGCCGATGAGTGTTGCTGCTATAGCGAAGCGAGACCGAGACTTCAATGCCGGCGCGCTTCGTGCCCGGTTGTGGGCGCATCTGCCGCGCGGCATTTTCTCCTCTGCGGCGCCTATGCAATGCGCTAGCTTGGTCAGGACCGGTGCTCGTGGGCCGGCGGGCGAAGCGGCCGGCCGAGCAGGTGAAGGAGAGGTGGGTATGATGATTCGCAAGACAGTGGCCGCCGTGGCGGCCGTTCTCGGGCTCGCTCTGGCGTCGCCTGCGCAGGCGCAGCAGACCTTGAAGGTCGGCTCGACGCCGACCGGCACGCCGTTCACGTTCCTCGATACCAAGACCAACACCATCCAGGGCGTGATGGTCGACCTCATCACCGAGATCGGCAAGGACGCCGGCTTTGCGGTTCAGATCGAGCCGATGCAGTTCTCGACGCTGATCGCCTCCCTCACGTCCAACAAGATCGACATCATCTCGGCGGCGATGTACATCACGGCGCCGCGCAAGGAGGTGATCGACTTCTCCGAGCCGGTCTACACTTACGGCGAGGGCTTGATCGTCCCGAAGGCCGACACCAAGGACTACGCCGGGCTCGAGGATTTCAAGGGCCAGGTGGTCGGCGCCCAGGTCGGCACGGCCTACGTGGACGCGCTCAAGAAGACCAACCTGTTCGCCGAGGTGAAGGTCTACGACACCATCGTCGACATTCTCCGGGATGTGAACACCGGGCGTCTCAAGGCCGGCTTCGGCGATTTTCCGATCCTCGCCTACAACCTGCAGCAAGGACTGTTCCCGGAAGTGCGCGTGGTCAAGAGCTACAAGTCGACCATCGTCGGCTCGGTCGGGATCGGGGTGCGCAAGAGCGACGGCGAGCTGTTGAAGCGGATCAACGCGTCACTGGCGAAGCTCAAGGCCGACGGCCGGCTGGAAAAGATTCTGACCAAGTGGGGCTTGGCGTAAGGGTTGCGCACGCTCCACCTCTCCCTCGGGCACGGGTGAAGAGCGCGCTCTTCCCGGCGGGCCCGTCGCATCCTCGTCGGCTCAATGCAACGCTTCATCGCCGATGCCGTGGAATTCATGCCCATCCTGCTGCAGGGCGTGAAGTTCACCATTCTGATCACCATCGGCTCGCTCGCGCTCTCCACCGTGCTCGGCCTGGTGTGGGCGCTGATGCGGGTCTCCGGCATCCGCGTCCTCGCCGCCATCCAGATCGTCATCATCAACTTCATTCGCGGCATTCCGATCATCGTCCAGCTGTTCTACATCTACTTCGTGCTGCCGGACCTCGGCATCACGCTGAGCGCGCTTGAGGCCGGCATCATCGGGCTCGGCATCGCCTACTCGGCCTATCAGGCGGAGAATTTTCGCGCCGGCATCGAGGCCATCGACCATGGGCAGGCGGAGGCCGCGCAGTCGATCGGCATGGGCTGGGCGTTGATGATGCGGCGGGTGATCCTGCCGCAGGCCGTGCGCATCGTGTTGCCGCCCTACGGCAACATCATGATCATGATGCTTAAGGATTCCTCGCAGGCCTCGACCATCACCGTGGCCGAGCTCGCGCTGCAGGGAAAGCTGATCGCCTCCTCGACGTTCAAGAACGTCTCCGTGTTCACCTTGGTCGCGCTGCTCTATCTGTGCATGAGCCTCCCGCTCATCTTCTTCGTCAACTGGCTCGAGCAGAAGTTCGGGCGCAAGTGAGCGGGCAATGATCGAGCTCAAGGAGGTCCACAAGAGCTTCGGCGCCAACCACGTCATCCGCGGCTTCACCGCCTCGGTTAGCCGCGGCGAGGTGGTGTGCGTGATCGGCGCGTCGGGGTCGGGCAAATCGACCATTCTGCGCTGCATCAACGGCTTGGAGAGCTATGACCAAGGCGAGGTCCGCGTCGAGGGGCAGCAGGTCAACCGCTCCGACCGCTCGATCGCGACCGTGCGCATGCAGGTCTCGATGGTGTTCCAGCGCTTCAACCTGTTCCCGCACCGAACTGCATTGCAGAATGTGACCGAAGGGCCGATCTACGTCAGAAAGGAGCCGCGCGACGCGGCGATCGAACGCGGCCGCGCGCTGCTCGCGAGGGTCGGCCTTGCCGACAAGGCCGATGCCTATCCGAGCGCGCTTTCCGGCGGCCAGCAGCAGCGCGTTGCGATCGCGCGCGCGCTCGCGATGCAGCCGAAGGCGATCCTGTTCGACGAACCGACCTCGGCGCTCGACCCCGAGCTGGTCGGCGAGGTGCTCACCGTCATGCGCTCGCTTGCCGAGGAGGGCATGACCATGGTCATCGTCACCCACGAGATGGCGTTCGCCAAGGAGGTCGCCGACCGCGTGATTTTTCTCGATCAGGGTATCATCGCCGAGCAGGGCCCGGCACGCGAGGTGCTGACCAGTCCGCGCAATCCGCGCACGCAGGATTTCCTGCGCCGGGTGCTGCATCCGATGTGAGACGCATGGCAGCAGAACCGTTTCCGCTCGAGCCGTCAGTGTGGGCCGCGACTGCGCCGGCCGCGCCGCCCACGCCCCCGCTTGCCGAGTCGGTGCGGACGGACGTCTGCATCATCGGCGCCGGCTATGCCGGCCTGTCGAACGCGCTGCACCTCGCCGAGCGCGGGGTGCGCGCGACCGTGCTGGAGGCGCAGGAGCCCGGCTACGGCGGGTCTGGACGCAACGGCGGGCAGGTGATTCCCGGGCTGAAATACGACCCCGATGATCTGGAGACCATGTTCGGTCCGGAGCGCGGCCCGCGCCTGGTGCAGTTCGCCGGCGGCACCGCCGACGTGGTGTTCGAGCTGATTGCCAGGCACCGGATGGACGTGCCGCACGTGCGCAACGGATGGATTCAGGGTGCGCACGCGCCGGCAGCCGTCAAGGAAGTGCAGCGGCGCGCCGAGCAATGGGCGCGCCGGGGCGCGCCGGTTGGCTTCCTGGACAAGACCGATACCGATCAACACCTTGGCGGCGGCGGGTATCTGGCGGCCTGGATCGACCGGCGTGGCGGCGGCATCCAGCCCTTGAGCTTCGCGCGCGGTCTGGCCAAGGCCGCGCAAGCGGCCGGCGCGGCAATCCACGGCCGAACCGCCGCGAGCGGCCTCTATCGCGAGCAGGGCCGATGGGCGATCGAGACCCGGTCGGGCGCCCGCGTCACCGCCGACCGCGTCGTGATCTGCACCAACGGCTACAGCGGCGACTTGTGGCCGCGCCTGCGCGAGACCGTCATCGCGCCGAACTCCTACCAGATCGCGACCGAGCCGCTGTCGGACAATCTGCGCAAATCGATTCTGCCGTTCGGCCAGGTGTCCTCGGATGCGCGCAAGCTTCTGCTCTACTTCCGACTGGACCACGAAGGCCGGCTGTTACTGGGCGGGCGCGGGCCGTTCCGCGAGCCCACCGGAGCGTCCGATTGGGTCCACCTCGAGCGCATGCTGGCGCGTCTGTTCCCGCAGGTGCAAGGCGTGCCGATCCAATATCGGTGGTGCGGCCGTGTCGCGGTGACCCGCGATTTCCTCCCGCATCTGCACGAGCCCGCCCCGGGCCTGATCGTCGACATCGGCTGCATGGGCCGCGGTGTCGGGTTGCAGACCGCTCTCGGCAAGGCGTTCGCGGACTACATCGCCACCGGCGAGGAGACGGCGCTGCCGTTGCCTCGGCTGCCGATCAAGCCCATCCCGTTCCATGGCCTGCAGCAGATTTACTTTGCGGCGGCGGTTGCATGGTACCGATTCCTCGATCGGCGTGGGTTCTCGGCCGGGGTCTAAAGGCCCGCCCGTGGGTCCCGGCAGCGTTAGGTTCCATCGGCAGGGAACCAATTTTCGTCAATAACTTACGTCCACTTCTGTCTGTACTGCATTACTGCTGCCCGCTCCCGGCATAGCGGCCGGTTTGTCGTTTTCTGGCCTCATTACGCAAGCAATGCCGGAACTTCATCCACGAGGGGCTGTTCAACTTGAGCCGCGTTCCGTTGAACGCAGGAGAGAAACTGTGACGGCAAAAAACAAGACTTTGGCAACTCTCATCATGCCGCTTACCGTATTGTTCTACTTGCCTTTTGACAAAGCACACGCCCAGTCGGGCCTCGCCTCGCACTACAGTCACTCCGGCAAACGTACTGCCAGCGGCGAGCATGCCAATCCCGGCGGCATGACTGCCGCCCACCGCTCGCTTCCGTTCGGAACGCGCGTGCATGTCACCAACCGCAAGAACGGCCGTTCGGTGGTCGTGCGCATCAACGATCGCGGGCCATTCGTGCGCGGGCGGGTGATCGACCTGAGCACCGCAGCAGCCCGCGCCATCGGATTTTCCGGGGTTGCCCCGGTCACCCTCGCCGTCCTGCGTTGATGGTCAGCGCACGGCGGGACCATTGACCGAGATCTGCGCGCAATTGCGGCGACCCGCCAGCACGCAGTCTTGATCCCTCCGCAGCTCCGCGATCTTGATCGCGAGCCACAGGCCACCGGCGACCAGCAGCAATAGCACCGCAAACGCCAATGCGTTCATTGTCATCCGGTGGCGGTAGTCATCCGGATCGGCGGCTGGTCGTTCGTACTTGCCGATCCCTTCGACCGGCGAGCGCCCCTGTAGCGAGAAGATTCCGCCTTGCGGCAGGCGCGGCGCCCCCGAGCCCGCCGCAGGGCGTGACCTGAACGGCAGGATGCGCCCGGTGACCTCGTGTCGCGTAACTGGCGTGCGCTGCATGGGTGCCGACATGGGCGGCCAGGCGCCATGTCCGGCCGCCGCCACCAACATATCACAATTGGGTACCCTTGATCGCAAGATCCGTCACAGCCCTTTCGGTGGCGGGGGTGCGCCTGGCCCCGTCGCGTGCTACGGGCAGTGCATGATCAAAGCCGCCGTTGCCGCCTGGGTTGCCGCCTTGAGCCTGCTGCCGGGGCAGGCTGCGGCGCAATCATACCAGGCCGGCCCGATTGAGATCGCCAATCCATGGTCGCGCGCGACGCCGAGGGGTGCGACGGTGGCGGCCGGCTACGCGACGCTTCGCAACAATGGTGCAACCCCGGATCGCTTGATCGGCGGCTCGACCGAGGCTGGCAAACGCGTCGAGATCCACACCGCGGAGATGGACCAGGGCGTGATGCGGATGCGCGAGCTCAAGAATGGCCTCGAGATCAAGCCCGGGCAAACGGTCGAGCTCAAGCCTGGGTCGTTTCACCTGATGTTCGCCGGGCTCACCCGCCCGCTTGAGAAGGGCGACCGCCTCAAGGGCACGCTGGTTTTCGAGCGGGCCGGAAAGGTCGATCTCGACTACGTGGTTGAGGCGATCGGCGCACAGCCCGGCCACGACCAGCGCGGCCATTGATCTAAAATCGGGCCCTGCGTAGGGGCGACCCTCGTGGTCGCCCCCGCATCGTAGACCGGGCGCCCATACCGTTCGCTTGCAACGGAAAACGTTAACCGCTCGTCCGCATCGTGCGGCTCTGCTCGCGCATGAACCGCGATAAGGAGATCGGGCCGAGACCGCCCTTTGACACCGCGCCCGAGCCCCTTTGCACGCCCGGCCGTGCGGCCGCCGAGCAGGTCGAGCTCGGGCTGGGTCTGCGCGTGGCCGCCAGCGGACGAGTCGCAGAACCTACGCGACCCAACCCCAATTTGCCAAACTCATCGGCGCCAGCATAAAATAGGTTCCTCAAGCCCTAGCGCCGGAGAGTGGTGCGGCTTCCGGCTTATGAGAGACGCCATGAATATCTCCAGATCGGCTGTCGGAGCTCTGGTCGCGCTCCTTTGCCTAGTCTTTGTCACGCTGCAGAGTGCAGAGGCCCAGGCCCAAAGGGCGCGAGGGACCTCTGCCGCGGCAAATGCCTACGTGGAAAAGAAGCGCCAGGCGAGCGACATTGCCGTCACCATCGTCACGTCGGGCATCACGTGTACGTGCGCCCGCTTCGC
>Ga0209382_10000294_pt1 | contig 80272 bp, 84 predicted proteins | sample SoiMetdeltSBSDD5_FD_187599 | JGI IMG/M metagenome (GOLD analysis project Ga0209382, IMG submission 187599) | Bulk soil microbial communities from a Populus tree surrounding site in Tennessee, USA - Soil MetaG P. deltoides SBSDD5 (SPAdes) (version 2) | ecosystem: Environmental > Terrestrial >... | reverse complement strand
AGAGCAAAAGGCGGTCATTTCGGCCCACATAATATCCACGAGAACCGGCCAGGCAGCTTCGTCAGTTCGCGGCTTGTGTTCGCGACCTATCAGAATGCCGGCATCCGTGCGTTCGACATTTCCAATCCATTCGCGCCCAGGGAAGTCGGCGCGCTGGTGCCGCCGCAGCCGGCGACACTCGCCGACACGCGTCCCAACCGGACGCGCGTCATCCAGTCCGCAGATGTTTTTGTGGATGCGAAGGGTTTGATTTACGCAACCGACTACAATGCAGGACTTTACATTCTTGAGTTTGATGGCTGATCAGATGAAGGATTAAAGCGCTGGCGCGTTGAGTCGCGAATATGGAGCGCTTCGATGAACTCTGATGCGGGGGGCTGGCTCTGGCTTGTGATCGACGTCGGTTTTGTCGTGATTTTGGCTGTCGCCCTGGTCTATGGCATCTATATGTGGCGTACACGCTCGCGCAACCAAACTGTCGAGCGCATTCGTGACGAAGCGACACGAGAAGCCTACCGCAACCCGAATGGGTAGGTCTCAGCTGCTCATTTTGGCGACCAGCGCGTCCGATACTTCGAAATTCGCGTAGACGTTCTGGACATCATCGCTGTCGTCGAGCGATTCGATCAGTTTCAAAACCTTTTCGCCAGCTTCGTCGTCGAGCGCAACCGTATTTTGCGGTTTCCATAACATTGACGACTTGCGGGGCTCGCCAAACCTGGCTTCGAGCGTCTTGGTGACGTCGTTCAGCGTGTCTGGAGTGGTGATAACCTGGTGCCCGTCATCGTTTGACGCAACGTCCTCGGCGCCCGCATCAATTGCCGCTTCCAGTATGGCATCCGCGCTTGCTGCTTTGGCATCGTATTCGACTACGCCGACATGGCTGAACATGAACGACACCGCGCCAGTTTCGGCAAGGTTGCCGCCATTCTTTGAAAAGATCGCGCGCACTTCGCCGGCGGTGCGGTTGCGATTGTCGGTCAGAGCCTCGACGATCACCGCAATACCGCCTGGGCCATAGCCCTCATAACGGATTTCGTCGTAACTTTCGGTGTCGGCGGCCTGCGACTTCTTGATCGCCCGCTCGATATTGTCCTTCGGCATGTTTTCGGCCCGCGCCGCCAGGACCGCCGCCCGCAGCCGGGGATTGAAGGCTGGATCGGGCAGGCCGAGCTTGGCCGACACAGTAATCTCGCGTGCGAGCTTGCCGAACAGCTTGGAGCGCGCCTTATCCTGGCGGCCCTTGCGATGCATGATGTTCTTGAATTGGGAATGACCGGCCATGAGAAACGCGCAAGGTTGACGATGCCGGCGGCTATATAAGCCGCCCGCTCGTGAAAATAAATATCGTCGAGCGCAATCGCAAAACAGATCAGCCCCAGAATCGAGGCTGCGTCTCTTGCAGGATACCGCCAAGCCGGACGGCGCCGATCTTCTGCGCGAGGCCTGTGACGTCGTCCGTCTCGACAGCCAGCGCGCACAGCGTCGCAGGGCCCATGGACGCCTCAAACTTCGCTCCGGGAAGTTTGCGCAAAAAGCGGTTTAGCGGCTCCTCCTTGTTCATACCGATGATGGAATCGTAATCTGCGGTCATTCCGACATCGGATACGAAGGCGGTGCCATTGGGCAGGATCCGCTCGTCCGCTGTGGGCGCATGAGTATGCGTGCCGACCACGAGGCTCGCACGGCCATCGGCAAAATAGCCCATGGCCTGCTTTTCGCTGGTCGCTTCGCCATGAAAATCGATGATGACCGCATCGGCGCCGGTCTTGAGGGGGCAAACCGACAGTTCACGCTCGATGGCCGCAAAAGGATCATCGAGCGGATCCATGAAAATACGCCCCATGGCATTGATCACGAGCGCGCGCTTGCCATTCTTGGCATCGATCAGTGCGGCGCCGCGGCCCGGCGTCCCTTTCGGATAATTGATTGGACGGATCAGGCGCGGCGCCCGCTCGATAAATACAAGCGCCTCGCGTTGATCCCACGCGTGATTCCCGAGCGTGATGGCGTCTGCGCCGGCATCGATCAACTCATTGTAAATGACTTCGGTAATGCCAAATCCACCTGCCGAGTTCTCACCATTGACAACGACCAGGTCGAGCTTCCATTCGGCGATGAGTCCCGGCAACCGATCGATGACGATTGTGCGCCCCGAGCGGCCGACGACATCGCCGATAAAAAGAATGCGCATGCGTTCAATCTCTTTAGTTATTTGCGCGGTGTGGGGTCATGCACGAAAATCGATTATTTCACGTTCCGTTAGCATGAGATCGAGCCGTGCGTCGCGCTCGGTAGTCGGTACGGATGGAATCTCCTGAACGGCGAAGGCAATGCCGACAGCGGTCACCGGCTTTTTGCCCCGAAGCGCATTGATCGTCATATCGAAATAACCGGCGCCGTAACCGATGCGATGCCCGGTTCTGTCAAAGGCAGCGAGAGGCACGATCAGAATGTCAGGCGCAACTTCGGCCGCCCCGCCCGTTGGCTCGCGGATTCCCCACTGGCCGGAGACCAAGGGATCGCCGAAATTCCACGCCCGCATGATCAGTGGCTTGCCGCGCCCGGCAATGACGGGCAATGCGAGTCGTGCACCGTTGTCCGCAAGCTTTCGCATCAAGGGCACCGGGTTGATTTCGCTCTTCATCGGCGAGAACCCGGATACGATGACGCCAGGCTCTATCCTGAGCGGAAACGGTCGTGCTGCGATGGACTCCGCTGCACCCGCGCGCGCGGCAGGCGGCAAAGCGTCGCGCAACGTGAGCGCTTCCTGGCGGATCCGGGCCTTCTGGTCGGAAACTGATGTGTCGGCTGCGTTCATGTGCCGGGCATCCAGGCCTTCGCAGAAGCTCATTATCAAAGACGTGAATGGTCATGCCTTCGCCCGCCGAAGGGATGCCGCTGCATGCCTATCGAGGAACGCTTCGGCCCGCAGGCGGGACAAGCCCGGCCATTCAGGTAAACGGTGCCATCAACAAAGTGCGGAGCCGCGATGGCCGTTGGAGAATCGATCCCGGGTTCCCTACGAAAGTAGGTGGGCGCCATATGGCCGAACCCACGAGCCCGGCCAGGGACAGCTCCCTTAAGGATCGATAAGGCCCCGGGGATTGTGTCTCCTGACGCACCCCGCAGCCCCGCGCATCGAATGTAATCGTTATGTTATGCGGACGCCACTTGTGCGGCGGCGTCACCCGATGGCCACGCTGCCGTTGCCGACGGTTTGATTGAGCTTCCTCGTAATCCCCTCGATACGCTCCGCTGCGGAATTGAAGGCTCCGACTACCGCATCCGATGCGGCCCTGGCGCGATCAGAAGCGACCAGGCGGGCATCCTGCAATGCCGCAATCTCCTCCTCAAAGCGGCGCATCTTTCGCACTGCTTCCGCGAGTTCGTCGGCCAGCATCAGCGCCGCCATCACCGTAAGGCGCGTGTCGCCGATTTCACCGAACTTGCGGCGCAGGTCGATGATGCGCTGATCGATGTCCTTCGCGAGCGACTGAAGGTGTTCCTCCTGCCCGTCTTCACAGGCCAGGCGGAATTGACGGCCGGCAATGGTGGCGTTGACTTGCGTCATTGGTCACTCATTCAGATCCAGCACCGACTGAATTGATACGATCGCGGTATCCAGCCGCTCAGCAATTTCGCGGTTCGTTGTTTCGAGACGACGCGAGCGCGCGGTCTCGCCGTCAAGTGCCGCGGCCAATCTCGTGCGGTCGAGGCCGAGGGCTTGCACCTGGGCCGCCAAACCTTCTTCGTTGCGGTCGGCCTGCTTTCGCCGCTCAACTGCGGCATCGAGGGCGTCGAGCGCGAGTGCGAGACGCCTGACCGCGGTATCGATTGTGCTTTGCTCGGTCATTGCCTTTGCTCCGCACCAAAAACTCTTGCGGCGGCAGACGTTTAGCTAAAGAATCTTACGTGGTGCGCGACCATTCAGTCAACGCTTGCGGGACGATTTGCCCAGCTGTTTTCGTCAACCTGTGCATGGTGGGTTAGCACCGCGGCGGTCAGATTGACTCAAGAGACTTACATGCTATCCACCGCCAAAAGGCCATTTCATGAGCGCAAAAGCTTCGCCGACGGCAGCCGCGGCGCCACAAGAGCGTCGTGAGCAGCCGGTCGCTGCTCTCGCCATTACCCATGCGGGCATGGCCAACGCGATCCGGGCGTTGGCCATGGACGCGGTGGAACAGGCCAAGTCCGGCCATCCGGGCATGCCGATGGGCATGGCCGACGTGGCAACAGTCTTGTTCTCGCGATTCTTGAAATTCGACCCGGCCGATCCGGCTTGGCCCGACCGTGACCGTTTCGTGCTCTCGGCCGGCCACGGCTCGATGCTGATCTACGCATTGCTTTATCTGACCGGCTACGAGGCAATGACGATCGAGCAGATCAAGAAGTTCCGCCAGCTCGGGTCGATGACGGCCGGCCACCCCGAATTCGGCCATGCGCCTGGCGTCGAAACGACGACCGGCCCCCTCGGACAGGGACTCGCCAACGCGGTGGGCATGGCTATCGCCGAGAAGCATCTCGCTGCCGAATTCGGCCACGACGTCGTCAATCACAAGACGTACGTGATCGCTTCCGATGGCGACCTGATGGAGGGCATCAGTCAGGAAGCGATCGCGCTTGCGGGTCATCTCAAACTCGGCAAGCTGATCGTGCTGTTCGACGATAACGGCATTTCGATCGACGGCGCCTTGTCGCTTGCCGACAGCGTCGATCAGGTGCGGCGCTTCGAGGCCGCCGGCTGGGCAGCCTCGCGAATTGACGGGCACGATCCGGCGGCCATCAAACTTGGGCTCGAAAAGGCGCAGAAATCCGACAAGCCGACCCTCATTGCCTGCAGGACCAAGATCGGATTCGGCGCCCCGACCAAGCAGGGTTCGGAAAAATCGCACGGCTCTCCGCTCGGCGCGGAAGAGATTGCCGGAACGCGCAAGACGCTCGGCTGGACATCCGCACCGTTCGAAGTGCCAGCCGATGTCCTGCAGGCTTGGCGGGCACTCGGTACCCGCTCAAAAAGCGTGCACGCAGATTGGAGGAAACGTTTGGCCGCGTTTGACCGCGACAAACGCTGGGAATTCGAGCGACGCATCAAAGGCGATTTGCCGAAACAGCCGCTGCTCGATGCCGTGCGCGCGCTAAAGGAAAAACTGGTGGCGCAACCAAAAGAAATTGCGACGCGTGCGGCGTCTGAATTTGTGCTCGAGAGCCTGATCCCCGCAATTCCGGAAATGATCGGCGGCTCAGCCGATCTCACGGGCTCGAACAACACGCGGATCAAGGGGATGAAAGCGATCACTGCCGGCGACTTCTCCGGCCGCTTCATCCATTACGGTGTTCGCGAGCATGGAATGGCGGCCGCCATGAATGGTCTGGCGTTGCACGGGGGGATCATCCCTTATTCCGGCACATTCCTGGTTTTCTCGGACTACTGCCGGCCGGCGATACGGCTTGCCGCACTGATGGGCCAGCGGGTAATCCATGTCATGACCCACGATTCGATCGGGCTCGGCGAAGATGGCCCCACGCATCAGCCAGTCGAACATCTGGCTGCATTGCGCGCGATTCCAAATCTGCTCGTTTTCCGTCCGTGCGACGCAGTGGAAACCGCCGAGTGCTGGCAGCTTGCCCTCGAGGCAAGCGACAGGCCCAGCATTCTTGCACTCACGCGACAGAACCTGCCCCAGCTGCGCAACCGGTTTGACGAAGAGAATGTCTGCTCGCGCGGCGCCTACGAGATCGCGGGACCGGATGGCCGCGCGGACGTTGCGATCTTCGCGACGGGTTCTGAAGTGGCGGTCGCGGTCGAGGCGGCGAAATTGCTGGCGGCGCGAGGCATCGCGGCGCGCGTGATATCGGTTCCCTGCTTTGAATTGTTCCTGGAGCAGACAGAGGAATATCGCCGCGCCCTGATCGGCGACGAGCGAATCAAGGTCGGCGTTGAAGCGGCTGTGCGCCAGGGCTGGGACGCAGTCATTGGTTCCGATGGCGTTTTCGTCGGTATGACTTCTTTCGGGGCGAGCGCGCCCTACAAGGAACTGTACAAGAAGTTCGGGATTACAGGCGAAGGGGTCGCCCACGCAGCGTTGGCCAAGCTTGGGAAGATGTAGCCGAACACTGTATATGTCGCGGGTTCGCGTCGCGGCGCACTAAAATAGCCGGGAGTGATACTTATGACAGTACGCGTTGCCATTAACGGATTTGGCCGCATCGGCCGCAACATTCTGCGCGCCATTGCCGAAGCTGATCGCAAGGACATCGAAGTCGTAGCCATCAACGATCTCGGTCCGGTTGAGACCAATGCACATCTGCTTCGTTATGACAGCGTGCACGGCCGCTTCCCCGGCCAAGTCGTTGTGAAGGGAGATACGATCAGTGTTGGCAATGGCGCCATCAAGGTGACCGCGGAACGTGACCCGTCGAAACTGCCGTGGAAGGATCTCGGCATCGATATCGCGCTCGAATGCACCGGCTTGTTTACCGCAAAAGACAAGGCCTCGGCACACTTGACCGCCGGCGCCAAGCGCGTCCTCGTCTCAGCCCCGGCGGACGGCGCGGATCTCACCGTGGTGTTCGGCGTCAATCATGACAAGCTGACCAAGGACCATAAGGTCGTTTCAAACGGCTCGTGCACTACAAACTGCCTCGCGCCCGTAGCCAAAGTGCTGAACGATGCAGTCGGCATCGAAACGGGTTTCATGACCACGATCCACGCCTATACAGGCGATCAGCCGACACTCGATACCCTGCACAAGGATCTTTACCGCGCGCGAGCGGCCGCGCTTTCGATGATCCCGACCTCAACGGGCGCGGCAAAGGCGATTGGTCTCGTATTGCCGGAGCTCAATGGCAAGCTCGACGGCGTCGCCATTCGCGTGCCTACCCCGAACGTTTCGGTGATTGATCTCAAGATCGTTGCAAAAAGGCAAACGACGAAGGAAGAGATCAACGATGCTGTGAAGCGCGCCGCCGAGCAGCAGCTTAAGGGCATTCTTGCATACACCAATGACCACAATGTCTCGATCGATTTCAATCACGACCCGCATTCGTCCACGTTCCACATGGAGCAGACCAAGGTGGTGAACGGCACGCTGGTGCGTGTGATGTCGTGGTATGATAATGAGTGGGGCTTCTCGAACCGCATGGCGGATACGGCCGTGGCGATGGGCAAGCTCCTCTAGCGGTCGAATGTAGTCCGGCCATGACCGCTTTTCGCACGCTCGACCAGGTCGACGTGAAGGGAAAGCGTGTTCTTCTTCGCGTCGATCTGAACGTGCCCGTTGAAAATGGCGTGGTCGCCGACGCAACACGTATTAAGCGCGCCGCGCCCGGCATTACCGAGATTGCCGACAAAGGCGGCAGAGTCATTCTGCTGTCGCATTTCGGCCGGCCAAAGGGCCGCGATCCCAAGCAATCGCTGAAGCCTGTCGCCGACGAGGTGGCTCGCATCATCAAACGCCCTGTCGCTTTTGCGGATGATTGCATTGGCGAGGTGGCGGAACGCGCGATCGAAGCGATGAAACCCGGTGATATTCTTTGCCTTGAGAACACTCGCTTTCACCCCGGTGAAGAGAAAAACGATTCGGCTTTTGTCGCTGCGCTGGCAAAGCTTGGCGACATCTGGGTGAACGATGCCTTCTCGGCTGCGCACCGAGCGCACGCATCCACTGAAGGACTGGGTCACAAGCTGACTGCCTATGCCGGACGGACAATGCAGGCGGAGCTTGAAGCACTCACCCGGGCGCTTGAGCACCCTGCGCGGCCATTGGCGGCAATTGTCGGCGGCGCGAAGATTTCAACCAAGCTCGATCTGCTTGGCAATCTGCTCGAAAAGGTGAACATCCTGATCATCGGCGGCGCCATGGCCAATACGTTTCTCCTTGCGCAAGGAAAGAAGATTGGCAAATCACTCGCCGAACCGGATCTTCTGACCACTGCGCGCGAGATCATGACAAAGGCAGCAGCGGCAAAGCGTGAAGTCGTGCTTCCCGTTGACGTTGTCGTGGCTGAAAAATTCGCGGCGCATGTTCCTACCCGCGTCGTCGACGTCGATCATGTCGGCGCGGCGGACATAATTCTGGATATCGGTCCCCGCAGTATCGAACAGGTTGTCTCCGTGCTGGCCCGAGCGAAGACGCTGGTGTGGAACGGTCCCTTCGGCGCTTTCGAGATGGAACCATTCGACAACGGCACCATAGAAGTCGCCGAAGCCGCTGCGGAATTGACTGAAGCCGGCAAGCTTGTTTCGGTAGCGGGCGGCGGCGATACGGCGGCCGCACTGAATGTGGCTGGTGTATTCGACCGGCTCACCTATGTCTCAACAGCCGGCGGTGCGTTTCTGGAGTGGCTCGAGGGCAAAACCTTGCCAGGAGTCGAGGTGTTGCGGGTAAAATAGCGGCGACGTGCCTTGGCATTCCAGGCGCTGGCGGGCTGACGTACCGAGAGAGCCGGCTGCAGTTTCTGGATCCCCGAATAGCGCTTCCAGCGCGCCGGGATGACGATGAGAGGGAGAAGGCGATGAATCTCGACGAGTTGAATAAAGTGGCGCAAGCGATGGTGGCGCCTGGAAAAGGTATCCTTGCCGCCGACGAGTCGTCCGGCACGATCAAGAAGCGTTTTGATGCCATCGGCGTAGAATCAACCGAGGGCAACCGGCGCGAGTATCGCGAGATGCTGTTCCGTTCGAGCGAAGGAATGAAGCACATCTCGGGCGTCATCCTCTACGACGAGACGATCTGGCAAAAGGCAAAAGACGGAACGCCGCTGGTCGAGCTGATCAAGAAAGCGGGCTCGATCCCCGGCATCAAAGTCGACGAAGGGACAAAGCCGCTGCCATTCTGCCCAGGAGAAGTAGTCACGGCCGGACTCGACAAGTTGCCGGACCGCCTGCCGAAATATTACGAGCAGGGCGCGCGCTTCGCGAAATGGCGCGCTGTGATCGATATCGGCGCGGGGATTCCGTCTTACGCCTGCATCCGAGCGAACGCGCACGCGCTCGGGCGCTATGCTGCGCTGTGCCAGGTCAACCAGATTGTCCCGATCGTTGAACCGGAAGTGCTGATGGATGGCGATCACGATATCGAGCGCTGCCAGCAGGTGACTGAATTGGTTTTGAAGCTCCAGTTCGAGGAGCTTTATTTCCAGCGCGTCGCGCTCGAAGGCATCGTGCTAAAGCCCAATATGGTGATTTCCGGCAAGAAGAACGGCAAGCGTGCAGGCATCGAGGAAGTTGCAGAGAGGACCGTCAAGGTACTCAAGAACTGCGTACCGGGCGCGGTCCCCGGCATCGCTTTCCTGTCGGGCGGACAGAGCGACGAAGAAGCGACCGCCCATCTCGACGCCATGAACAAGATCGGCAATTTGCCGTGGACGCTCACCTTTTCCTACGGTCGTGCCCTTCAGCATGCGCCGCAGACAACATGGAAAGGCAAGTCGGAAAACGTCGCCGCAGCGCAGCGCGCCTTTGCGCACCGCGCAAAGATGAATGGGCTCGCGGCACTCGGCCAATGGAAATCCGACATGGAGAAAAAAGCGGCATAGCGCGGCAGACATGCAAAAGGCCGCGATGGTGCGGCCTTTTGCTTTTTATCCCGTCGCGTGCGGGATCACTCGCAATTGCTTTTGTGAATTGTTGTCGACCTGATCGGCCCCTCTCCTGTAAGAAACCTCGCCTATCAACGCTCTCCTGCCCTGGACGTTCCGCCATTTATTCGCAAAGTAAGGATACAAAACGTGATTGATCTCTATACCTGGACGACTCCCAATGGCCGCAAAGTTTCCATCGCGCTCGAAGAATTGGGCCTGCCCTACACTGTGCACCCTATCGATATTTCCAAGGATGAGCAGTTCGCACCCGATTTCCTCAAGATTGCTCCCAACAATCGGATCCCGGCGATCGTCGACCGCGATACCAACATCGCCCTTATGGAATCGGGCGCCATTCTGATCTACCTCGCGGACAAGACGGGCAAGCTGATGCCCAAATCAGGCGAAGGGCGCTATCGCGTCATCGAGTGGCTGATGTGGCAAATGGGCGGGCCCGGGCCCATGCTTGGCCAGGTCCATCACTTCGTAAAGTACAACAAGGGCAAAGCGCCCTACGCGGAAGAGCGCTACCTGAAAGAGGGTCATCGACTCTACAAGGTTCTCAATACACGCCTGGAAGGTCGCGAGTTCGTGGCTGATCAATATTCCATTGCCGACATTGCAATCTGGCCGTGGTTCTCACGCTTCGAATGGCAAACCATAGACATGAAGCAATATCCCAACGTGAAGCGTTGGTATGAAACCATTGCCGCACGTCCGGCAGTTCAGAAGGGCTACAAGGTACCGAAAGACATGGGTCCCGTGCCAATGCCCTGACGCCGTCGTGAGCACGGCGACGCAATCGCGAGGGGGTTGTTCGCAGACGCGCAAAAACGCCGCAGTAAACTCCCTCTTCGGGTCAATTTTCCGCCCGATTGGGTTAGCATGCGGGGATCATGGCTTCTCGACCTAAACGGGCAACCCCTCGTCCGGCGCCGCGACTCTACCTCATCACGCCGCAAATCGCGGACGCGTCTGCATTTTCCGCTCAGGTGATTTCTGCGCTCGAAGCGGGAGACGTTGCGGCAGTTCTGCTGCGCCTCGGTGATGGCCACGAGCGCGCGCTGATCAATGGCGCGAAGTCGCTCGCCGGCGCAGTGCAAAGCAAGGAATGCGCGCTTTTGATCGACGGTCGCTTTGACCTCGTCGCGCGTTCTGGAGCCGACGGAGCACATCTGACCGGAGTCGCAGCCTTGACGGAAGCGCTTGATCAACTCAAGCCCGACCGCATCACCGGGGTGGGCGGGCTCGCGAGCCGCCACGATGCGATGGTCGTCGCGGAACGAGGGGCGGACTACGTCATGTTCGGCGAGCCGGATGCGGCGGGCAAACGTCCGTCATTGTCCGCGATTGAAGAACGGGTTCGCTGGTGGGCCGAGGTGTTCGAAATTCCGTCCGTCGGATATGCTGCATCGCTCGATGAAATAGCGCCGCTCTCGCTCGCCGGCGCCGATTTCGTTGCGCTGGGCGAATTTGTCTGGCGGGACGAGGCCGCTATTGCTTCGGTCATTGCGGAGGCCGGTCGGACGCTTCGGTTGCCGGAGCCGGCCGCATGAGGCAAAACTCTCGCGGCTTCGCGCTTGGCACGATTTTGGCGGCCGCATTGATTGCGCCAAGCGCGCTCGCACAGGTCACCAAAAACGCGCCGCCACAGCCGCCCGCGAATGCCGCTGACCAGTCCAACATCGACATTGCTTACGGTGCGTATCAGCGCGGGCTTTACCTCACGGCGTTCAACGAAGCGACCAAGCGCGCACAACAGAACGATGCGGCCGCCATGGTCTTGCTCGGCGAGATGTATGCGCAAGGTCTCGGCGTCGGTCGCGACGATGTTAAGGCGGCGCAATGGTACAAAATCGCAGCCGAGAAAGGTAACCGCGACGCGCTGTTCGCGCTGGCAATGTTCAGTTTTCAGGGGCGGGCTGGTCCCAGCAATCATGCCGAGGCGGCGCGACTTCTCGAGGCCGCTGCAAAGCTCGGCCACGCCGGAGCCGCTTATGACCTCGGCTTGCTTTATCTCCAGGGTCAGCAGTTTCCGCAGGATTTCAGGAAGGCCGGCGAACTCTTCACAGCCGCCGCGGAAGCCGGCAATGCCGAAGCACAGTATGCGCTGGCGACCATGTACAAGGAGGGCCGTGGGGTAGCCAAAGATATGAGCAAAGCCATGCGGCTCATGCAGCAGGCCTCCATCGCCGGCAATGTCGATGCGATGGTGGAATTCGCAATTGCTCAGTTCAACGGCGACGGCATCAACAAAGACGAGGCTGCTTCCGCACAACTGTTTCTGAAAGCTGCCCATCTCGGCAGTCCGGTCGCGCAGAACCGGCTCGCGCGGATCCTTATGGCCGGTCGCGGAATGTCCGCCGACGCGACCGAAGCGGTTAAATGGCACATCGTTGCGAAGGCGGGTGGTGCAAGCGACCCCGACCTTGACGTGTTCGCTGGCAAGCAAACACTTGCCGTACGCGAAGCCGCAGACAAGGTAGCCAGAAAATGGTTGTCGACGGCGACGCCGGCGCGCCCTTGACGGCAGCTGCCATCACGGGCAGATCGCACGCGTCATGCAACATTCCGCACTGCTCAACGTGATGATCGGCGCCGCGCGCAAGGCCGCCCGCGCGATCAAACGGGACTTCGGCGAGCTGGAAAAATTGCAGGTTTCAATGAAAGGCCCCGCCAACTTCGTCTCAGCAGCGGATCATCGGGCCGAAGAAACGCTCCATGCGGAACTGATGAAGGCCAGACCTGGGTATGGTTTCCTCGGAGAAGAAGGCGGGCGTCGCGAAGGTGCTGACAAAACCCACACCTGGATTGTGGATCCGCTCGATGGCACGACGAATTTTCTGCACGGCATTCCCCAGTTCGCGATCTCGATCGCGCTCGAGCGGGATTCAACCATAGTGGCCGGGCTGATCTACAATCCTGCGAACGATGAAATGTTTGTTGCGGAGCGCGGCAAAGGCGCGTTCCTCAACGACCATCGGATCCGGGTCGCGGCGCGAAGGCGACTTGCCGACACAGTGATTGCCTGCGGACTACCGCATCATGGCCACGGGGATATCGGACTTTCGCGGAAAGAAGTGGGCGCGATGCAGGAGCACGTTGCTGGCCTGCGCCGTTTCGGCGCAGCCGCCCTTGATCTCGCCTGGGTCGCGGCTGGACGGATCGACGGTTGTTGGGAACGACACCTCAAACCTTGGGACCTGGCGGCGGGATTGATCATGGTACGCGAAGCCGGCGGCTTTGTTTCCGATTGTGATGGCGGCGACGACATTTTCGAGAAAGGTCACGTCGTTGCTGGGAATGAAATCATCCACAAGGACCTGATCGCTGTGCTTAAAGGGGCTGGCAAAGGCTAGTCTTCCGCAATTTCAACTCAATCAACGGCTTAATCCTTACGCGTAGTTCCGCCACAACTGCTTTTTCCCTGTCACCAGTCTGTGTCATAGTACTCGGCAGGCTGTATTCGGCTTAACTCCTGAACCTAATGGCCAAAGAACTAGACCCCCTCAAGCTCTCGTCTCCCCGGATCTTCCTGTTCAGGATGCTCGTCTTCGTCATCCTGGTCGGGCTTATCGCCTTCGTGCTGCACAAGCAGATCCAGGTGGCGTTCATGGCGAATCCGGGCCTGAATGCGCTGATCATCGGGGTTCTGGCCATCGGCATTGTGCTGTCATTTCGTCAGGTGCTGCGGCTTTATCCGGAAATTGCCTGGGTCAACAACTTTCGTCTTGCCGACCCCGGGCTTGCGGTCGAAAGAGCGCCTGTTCTTCTCGCGCCAATGGCTGCAATTCTCGGAAGCCGCGTCGGGCGCATGGCGATGTCATCGCAGCTGATGCGCGGCATCCTCGATTCAATCGCAACCCGGCTCGATGAAGCCCGCGACATATCCCGGTATATGACCGGTCTTCTGGTCTTCCTTGGCCTGCTTGGTACGTTCTGGGGCTTGATCGAGACGGTCACCTCGGTCGGCTCAGTCATTCAGGGGCTTAAGGCCAACGGTGATAGCGGATCCATGTTCGATTCGCTGCGCGACGGCCTTGCGGCCCCGCTCTCCGGCATGGGCATTTCGTTCTCGTCATCGCTTTTTGGCCTCGCCGGCTCGCTAGTGCTCGGCTTCCTCGATCTGCAATCGAGCCAGGCGCAGAACCGCTTCTATACAGAACTTGAAGACTGGCTATCCACGACCGTCTACGATCAGGCCGCGGAGCCCGCGCTCGGCGCCGGCGTCGGCGGCGAGGTGCGTTCCGCAATTGAACGGTTGCGTGGTGCAGTCGACCAGTTTGAGGCAGGCAAGTCCGCCTCAGCCGCCATGGCGAATCTCGCCGAGGCCATTCAGGGCTTGGTACATCATATGCGCACCGAACAGCAGATGATCCGCGATTGGGTTGACTCGCAAGCGGCCCAGCAGCGCGAGATCAAGAAGCTGCTGGAGGTTCTGGTGCGCGAGCACGCAAAGTTGGGCTGAATCGATGGCGCTGGCGCGAACCCGCCGCAGTGAGAGCGGCATGAACTACTGGCCGGGCTTCGTCGACGCTTTGTCGACGCTGATACTCGGTATCATTTTCCTGCTTACCGTATTCGTGGTGGTGCAGTTCTATTTGCAGCAGGAAGTTGCCGGAAAGGACACTGCACTCAATCGCTTGAACGCCCAGATCGCACAGCTGACCGAGCTGCTGGGTCTTGAAAAATCTGGCAAGGCCGGCCTCGAAGATCAACTCGCGCAGTTGCGAGCGACGCTCGCCGTCGCCGAGAGCGAGCGGGATCGCTTGAAGAGTGCCGCCGACAGCGCCGGCGCAGGAGCCGCGACTGCTCAAGGCAGGGTTTCAGAGCTGGCGGGTCAACTCGAAGGCGAGAAAAAACTCTCGGCGCGGGCGCTGGCCCAGGTCGAGGTGCTCAATCAGCAGATTGCCGCGTTGCGCCGCCAGCTCGCCGCCCTCGAGCAGACATTGGACGCCTCCGAGAAGAAGGACAAGGACTCTCAAACCCGCATCACCGAGCTTGGCCAACGGCTCAATCTGGCCTTGGCCGAGCGGGTTAATGAATTGAAGCGGTATCGCTCGGATTTCTTCGGCAAGCTTCGGGAAATTCTGGGTGACCGTTCGGATGTCCGCGTGGTCGGGGATCGTTTTGTCCTGCAAACCGAGGTGTTCTTCGACACCGGCCGGGCCGATCTCAAGCCCGAGGGCCTCGCTGAACTTGATAAGGTCGCCGTCGCATTGGTCGAGCTGGAAAAGAAAATACCTTCCGACCTTGCCTGGGTTTTGCGCGTCGACGGCCATACCGACGTGAGGCCGATTACAGCGCTGTTCAGATCGAATTGGGATTTGTCGGCCGCACGCGCCATCGCGGTTGTGCAATATCTCATCGCTAGGGGTGTATCTCCACAGCACCTTGTTGCCGCCGGTTTCGGCGAATTTCAGCCGATCGATCTCGGCAGGACCGAGGATTCTTACAGGCGCAATCGTCGCATCGAGTTTAAGCTGACCGAACGGTGAGCGAAAAACGTTACACGCTCCGCCGTTACACCGCGGCCGATGAAAACGCGGCAATTGAATTGTGGCGGCGCACCTGGTCGAAGCACTACCCGCATCTTGATTTTAACGCGCGCCTGGCGTGGTGGCGCGAGCGTTGGCGCAACGAGCTTGTCCCGGCAGCGCAAATCGTTCTTGCCGAACGTGGCGACGATCTGATCGGCTTCGTCACCGTCGATCCGAAGATGATGTATCTCGATCAGATCGTCGTCGCGCCTGAATATTGGGGCTCGGAAATCGCAACTGCGTTGCTGGATGAAGCCAAGCGCCTTTCTCCGCAAGGCCTCGATCTTCTGGTCAACAAGGATAACTTCCGCGCCATTCGGTTCTACGAGAAACACGGCTTTATGTACGCCGGCGAAGACAAAAACCCTGTGTCCGGAATAGCCGTCAATCGGATGTCCTGGCGGTCCTAGGCCATTTCGAATTGCAACTTCGCCAGTCTGGCGTAGAGCCCGCCGGCGGACGCTAGGGAAGCGTGATTGCCCTGCTCGACGATGCGGCCGTGATCGAGCACCAGGATGCGATCGCAATTCTGCACCGTGGCAAGGCGATGCGCGATCACGATGCTCGTGCGATCGAGCATCAGCCGCTTGAGCGCCTGCTGCACCAGGGTTTCGCTTTCGGCATCCAGTGACGATGTCGCCTCGTCGAGCAATAACAGCGAAGCGTTCCGCAAAATGGCGCGCGCAATCGCGATGCGCTGACGCTGACCGCCCGATAGCGTCACCCCTCGTTCCCCCACCGGCGCGTCATAGCCCCTCGGCAATCGTCGAATGAACTCGGCGGCGTGCGCCGCCTCCGCAGCCTTTTCAATCTCCTGGTTCGTCGCGTCAGGTCGGCCAAATTGGATGTTTTCCCGCACGCTGGCGCCAAACACGACGGCGTCCTGCGGCACCAGCGCGACTTGCTCGCGCAGCGCCGCCGGATCGACTTCGGTGAGTCGAATGCCGTCGAAACTGATGGCCCCAGACGACGGATCATAGAACCGTTGGATCAAGTGAAATATTGTGCTCTTGCCCGAGCCTGACGGACCCACAAGTGCGAGCTTCTCTCCGGGCGCCACCCGAAATGAAACCTGATCGAGAACCTGCAAGTTGGGCCGGCCCGGATACGCAAAGTTCACATCGCGGAATGCGATCTCGCCGGCAGCAGCCTTTGGCAACGCGACCGGCCGCGGCGGCGACTTGATCTGCGGCTCCGCATCAAGGATTTCGAACAGACGTTCTGCCGCTCCGGATGCCTGAGCGATTTCTCCCCAGACCTGGCTGAGCTCGCTGAGACCGCCCGCCGCGAACACAGCATAGAGAACAAACTGCCCGAGCCGCCCCGGCGTGATGTCACCGGCAAGTACGTCTTGCGCGCCGACCCACAGAACGACCACGATGCTGGCAAATACCAGAAAGATCACGATGGCCGTCAGCACGCCGCGTGCCTTGGTGGCATCGCGCGCCGCCACGTAAGCGTTCTCCACGGCAGAGGAGAAACGCGACTGCGCGAGTTTTTCATTGGTGTAAGCCTGCAGCGTGCGAACCGCCCCGATCATTTCATCGGCGTAGCCAGACGCATCGGCAAGCGTGTCCTGAGCTGCGCGACTGCGTCTGCGAACCGCGCGTCCGAAAGCGACCAGCGGAAGCACGATCACTGGAATTGCACCCAGTACGAATAGCGATAGTCGGGGGCTTGTGACGACCATCATGGCGGCCCCGCCCAGGAACAGCAGGAGATTGCGCAATGCAATCGAGACCGAGGCACCGACGGCGGATTTGATCTGCGTCGTGTCGGCGGTGAGCCGCGATACAATTTCTCCGGTTCGGGCCGTATCGAAAAAGGCGGATGACAGGCGGGTGAGATGGGCGAATACGTCTGAGCGCAAGTCGGCTACGATGCGCTCGCCCAACGTGGTTACCAGGTAGTAACGCAGCGCGCTTGAGACCGCGAGCACGGCGACAACAAGGATCATCACTGCGAAGTAGCTGTCGATCAACTGCAGGGCCTTGTCGGAAAAGCCAAAATCGATCATCCGGCGCACGGCGACCGGCACAGCGAGCGTTGTGAGCGCGGCGACCGTCAGCGCCGCCAGCGCTGCGAACGCGCGGCCGCGATAGCGGGCGATATAAGGAATAAGGTGACCTAACGGCTTCAGCCTCAGCGTGCGCGGCTCGCCTGGCGCAGGCGCGCTCGCAACATCCAGCCCCCTCCCGTCGGTGGAAACACTCATGCAAGCCCTCTGCCACCGCCCCCTTGTCCTTAATGCCTTGCAGTCCCGATGGCGGTCAATTGCCGTGGCTTGCCGCCTGCAATCTGCTGCTGTATAGGAGCGGCCAAATTCAGCCCTCTATCGGCGCGACAAACGCGCCCACGGAAACAACGATGAAACAGGATATCCATCCGGCCTATCACACCATCAAGGTGGTGATGACCGACGGCAGCGAATTCACCACGCGCTCCACCTGGGGTAAGGAAGGTGACGTCCTGCATCTCGATATTGATCCGAGGTCACATCCGGCGTGGACCGGCGGTCAGCAGCAAATCGTAGACCGCGGTGGCCGGGTATCGCGCTTCCAGAAAAAGTTCTCCGGTTTCCTCAAAGGCGACGAGAAGAAATAAACGAGAGTTTCGGAAATTTAAAAACCCCCGTGTCGTGCGGGGGTTTTAGCTTGCCGATTGGTCTACTAGACGCTGTCGGCTCCGAATGCAGCCTTTAACAAGCCAAGCTGGCGCTCAACCGGATTGGCTGGGGCAGGACGCTCGGGACTGTTCTGATTGTACATCGTCGCGTCGAGACGCCGCACCTTCGCATAGAGCTTCTGCGAACGCTCGATGAGCCCGCGCAGCGTCGGCGGCAGCAGTTCAACGTTGGCGGGATCGTGGCCGTCCGTGGACGCAAGCTTGACCTTTGTCTTTTCCTTGCTGGCCTGCGCCAATGACATCTCGCCTTCTTTCACGGCGCGATGAAGCAGCAGCCAGGAAGCGAGCTGCATAAGCCTCGTTGTCAGTCGCATGCTTTCGGTGGCGTAGGCCAGAGCGGCAGCACGTTCGAGTTTCTTGGATTGCTGCCGGCCGGGACCGTCAAGATAAGTCGCCGTTTCCTCGACCAGCGCCATGCCGTCACGAAACAAGTCGGCAAAAACCTGGGAGCTCGCGAGCCGCTCACCAAACGACACCGGTTGCATTTCGCTCAAAGGCTTCTCGGACATAACGCACGCCCTTACTCACCCGGAGGCAGATACACGCCCCGTATACGATTGGGTAAGCATGACGCGCTTACACGACCTCTGTCCAGTCGATGCTATGGTTAACATGGCAATATAGTTGCCGCGCATGTGACCCATATTGAGACAAAAAAAGAGCCGCCGTCGCCGGCGGCTCAAGGTGATAACAGGGAGGCGTCAAACAGAGTGGACAGGAGCCACTCAATGTCCACATGAAGATGGACAACGCCAGTAATGGTCGAGAAAGCTTAACGACACCTTAAAAACATGGGCGCAATGCAAATATTTTTTGCGCGCTTCGGCACGTTGATACCTCCGCCCGAAAAACACTCGCGCGTCTTGCGTCAGCGTTTGAAAAATTGATCGGCGGCCGCGCGCGACGCGCGCTTTTGCGACATGTCGGCCTCAATACGTTTAATCTCGTCATGCAGCAATTGTACGCGCGCACTAAGTTCCTCGACCGACAGCAAAGTCAGATCTTGTCCAATTTCGTGCGTTACTTTTTTCTTCGGCTTATCGTCGTCGTCCACGGCTGGCATGGATGGCCTCCTGCAGCGGAAAATCTAGCCACAGCGGCGATGGTTGTCACATCGCCATGGCCCGCCTAAACAAGACGACCAAATTGCGCAAAAAGAGGACAACGATGGCGGCACTTCCAAGCACCATGACTGCGATCGGTATCAAGGCCGCCGGCGGCCCGGACATGCTTGAGCGCCAGGAGCGCCCGGTGCCGGTTCCTGGAAACGGCGAGATCCTGGTGAAAGTTGCAGCGGCCGGCGTGAACCGTCCCGATGTGATGCAGCGCATGGGTCTTTATCCGCCGCCGCCCGGTGCGCCGGATATTCCCGGACTCGAGATTGCCGGAGAGGTGCTCGCACTTGGCCCGAGTGTCAGGCGCTGGAAGATCGGCGATCGGGTGATGGCGCTTGTGGTCGGCGGCGGATACGCCGAATATTGCGTTGCTCACGAAGGGCACGCTTTGCCGGTGTCCGGTCTGTCGATGATTGAAGCGGCGGCAGTCCCGGAAACTTTTTTCACAGTCTGGCACAATGCGTTCGAGCGCGGTGGTCTGAAGAGCGGCGAGACATTGCTCATCCATGGCGGCTCGTCCGGCATTGGCACCAGCGCCATCCAGCTTGCGAAATCCTTCGGCGCACGCGTGATCACGACCGCGGGGTCGGAAGAAAAGTGCGCGGCATGCCGCAAACTCGGCGCCGACGTCGCCATTAACTACAGGAAAGAAGATTTCGTCGCGGCTACTAAGGCCGCCACCGGCGACAAGGGCGCAGAGGTCATAGTCGACATGGTGGGTGGAGATTATATCGCGCGCAATTATGAAGCCGCGGCAGTAGAGGGGCGCATCGTCCAGATCGCATTTCAGGGCAGCCCAAAGGCCAACGTCGATTTTCGACGCATCATGCTAAAGCGGTTGCACCACACCGGCTCAACCCTCCGCTCGCGCTCGGTTGCCGATAAAGCTGCAATTGCGCGGGCGGTCGAGGAGAATGTCCTGCCCCTTATGGTTTCCGGGAAGGTGAAACCGGTCATCTACAAGACATTCCCGCTTGACGCCGCGGCCGCCGCGCACGAGTTGATGGAAACCAGCGCCCATATCGGCAAAATCGTGCTAACAAGTTGATCGGACGCCCATTTCTGGAAAAGCCGCGAAATCGGCGCAATGTCGGACTTAAACTGAACAGGGTGCAATTGTTTGAGGATTCGAACCGTCGGCAAGGCCAGAGCCCTAGGCTGCAAGGCAATGCCGCGGGCGGGGGTTTTATTTTGGTCATGATGCGCCGCCTGACAGCTGTGGCGTTTGCCGTCGCCACTTGGCTGCTGGCGTCTCAGATTGCGCGCGCGGTGGAAGCGATAAACGTGCGGCTCGATGCCGCCGCAATCGATCTGACCGCTGCGACAGAAGTGCAAAGGACCGATGGCGATCGCATCCAGGTGTCAACCGCACCGGGACCCGACGGCATCGTCCGACGGATCGAGGTGCGCGCCCGCGAAGGCAACAACAATTGGGCGGTGTTTGCGCTCACCAATAACAGCGACGAGCAAATTGATCGCCTGATTGTCATCCCGCATTACCGCATGGTCGGATCCGGCCTGTTCTGGCCCGACCTCGGTCTTTCACGTATCGCAGCAATTACCCCCTCGACCGGCGATCGCCCTGTGCGCCAGGAAAGTTCGACCGCGGACATTTTCCGCATCACGCTCGATCCGGGCACCGTGATTACCTTTGTTGCGGAATTGCGAGCCGACAAGCTGCCGCAGATCTATCTTTGGGAACCGGATGCCTACAAGGACAAGGTCAACTCCTTCACCCTTTACTATGGCATCGTCATCGGCATTGCAGGCCTGCTCGCGCTTTTTCTGACCATTCTGTTCGTGGTCAAGGGCTCGATCATGTTCCCGGCCGCCGCGGCGCTTGGCTGGGCAGTATTGGTCTACATCGGCATTGATTTCGGCTTCTGGGGCAAAGTGTTCGACATGTCGGCCGGCGCCGAGCGCGTTTGGCGCGCCTGCGGCGAGGCAATCCTTTCGGCCACGCTGTTGGTTTTTCTGTTCGCCTACTTGAACTTGTCGCGATGGCATGTGCGTTACGCCCACATCACCATCGCCTGGCTTGCAGCCCTTGCGGCTCTTGTTGCCGTAGCCGTATTCGACCCTGCAGTCGCCGCCGGCATTTCCCGAATATCGCTTGCGGGCATCGCTTTGTTTGGCTTTGCCCTTGTTATCTATCTTTCCACGCATGGCTTCGACCGCGCCGTGCTGCTGATACCGACCTGGCTTTTGTTGGTGGCATGGACGTCAGCCGCCGGCCTCGCCGTTACTGGGCTGGTGACGAACGACATCATCGGCCCGGCGCTGCTTGGCGGCCTCGTGCTGATCGTGATGCTGATCGGATTCACGGTCATGCAGCATGCATTTGCGGGCGGTATCACGCATGGCATCGTTTCAGACGTGGAACGCCGCGCGCTTGCGCTTACCGGCGCCGGTGACCTGATCTGGGACTGGGACGTATCCGCAGACAAGGTGTTTACCAGCCCGGAGACGGAGCACATTCTAGGCCTGAAGCGCGGCTCGCTCGAAGGGCCGGCTGCGATCTGGCTCGAAGTCTTGCATCCGCTGGACCGGGATCGCTTCCGGGCTGCGCTTGATGGCGTGGTCGAACAGCGCCGCGGCCGGCTCACGCAGGACTTCAGGCTGCGCACTGCCGACGGAAATTTTCTCTGGTTCGCCCTCAAGGCGCGTCCGGTCGTGGGTTCAGACGGAGAAGTCGTGAGGCTCGTCGGTACCCTCACAGACGTGACGGACTTCAAGAACGCCGAGGACCGGCTGCTTTTTGACGCCGTTCACGACAACCTCACCGGCCTGCCCAACCGCGAGCTGTTCACAGATCGGCTTGAAGCGGCGCTCGGCTTTGCGCGCGCCGATCCGCAAATCCGTCCGTCGATCGTGGTGATCGATCTGGACCGGTTCAAGCAAGTCAACGACTCGGTCGGCATCGCGGTCGGCGATTCGATCCTGCTCACGATCGCGCGGCGTCTTTCACGGCTGCTGAAGCCGCAGGACACGCTGTCGCGGCTGACCGGCGACCAGTTCGCGATGATCATCCTGTCGGAACGTGAGCCAGCGCGCATCGTGGCGTTCGCCGAAACGATCCGGCGGACCCTACGCGCGCCAATTGCGTTCAATGATCGCGAGATTTTCCTCACGGCTTCCATTGGGTTGGCTCTTGCCGAAAACCAGGCGAACAACACCGAAGAGGCACTCAAGGACGCCGAACTAGCAATGTATTACGCAAAGCGCATCGGCGGGGATCGCATTGAAATCTTCAAGCCGGCGATGCGTTCACGCAAGACCGATCGCCTGGCAATGGAATCGGAATTGCGTCGCGCCATTGAGCGCGAGGAAATCAAGGTGCTCTATCAGCCGATCGTCCGGCTAGAAGACCGCGCAATTGCGGGCTTCGAGGCGCTGGCACGCTGGGATCATCCCAAGCTGGGGCGGCTATCGCCGGCGGAATTCATTTCAATTGCCGAAGAAATCGGGCTAATCGTCGATCTGGGTCTTTTCGTTCTCGACCATACCGCGCGACACCTGGCCCAGTGGCAGGCAGCAACGCGTGCGCGCGAGCCGGTGTTTGCCAGTGTCAACGTGTCCTCGCGGCAATTGCTGAGGCACGACTTGATCCAGGATTTGCGCGGCGTATTGGGACGCGCCGCGCTCGCCAGGGGCACGCTCAAGCTCGAGATTACCGAATCCCTGGTGATGGAAAATCCGGAGCACGCAGCGCAGATTCTGACCCGAATCAAGGAGCTCGGCGCAGGCCTTTCGCTCGACGACTTCGGCACTGGCCATTCCTCGCTTGCTTACCTGCAGCGCTTCCCCTTCGACACGATCAAGATCGATCAGTCTTTCGTGCGGACCACGCCACGCGGAACGCGACCTGTGATCCTGCGCTCGATCATCGCGCTCGCGCATGATCTCGGCATGGAAGTCGTAGCTGAAGGCGCTGAGACGGATTCCGATGCCGTCGAGCTCTACCAGCTTGGTTGCGAATACGCACAGGGCTTCGCTTTTGGCGAGCCGATGAGCGCGGAAGGTGCCCGCGATCTGTTGATCGACAAGCCGACACGACTGCGCGCTCTCAAGATTGCTTCTGAGTAACAGCCTTCAATGTGAAATGGCCGGGACAAGCCCGGCCATGACAATCCGCGCTGCGAACTTCACGCGTGGCCGGCCTCGCTCGACAGCATGCCCAGATCAATTCCGATCTTGCGCAAGGCCTTTTCATATTTGGTGTCTGTATCCTGACCGAAAATCAATTCCGCATCGGCCGCGCAGTGAAGCCAGCCATTTTGCTGGATCTCGTGCTCGAGTTGTCCGGGCGCCCATCCAGCATACCCAAGCGCAAGGATGGCGCTCGCCGGTCCGTTCCCTCGCGCGATCGCCTTGAGAATGTCGAGCGTAGCCGTGAGACAGACGCCCTCGTCGATGGGCAATGTGGAATTCTCGATAAAGAAATCGGACGAGTGCAGCACAAAGCCGCGCCCGGTCTCGACCGGGCCGCCCTTGAGAACCTTCACGTCGCCGGCGCGGTTCGGCAACTGGATCCGCTCGGCGGCCGGGATGACCTCAAGCTGTACCAGCAGGTCGGGAAATTTAATATTGGCCGCCGGATGATTGACGATGATGCCCATGGCACCTTCGGTGGAATGGGCGCAGACGTAGATCAAGGCCCGCGCGAACCGCTCGTCGTTCATCGCGGGCATGGCGATCAGCATTTGCCCGTCGAGATACCCTCGCCCGTGGCCTTGCTGCACCGTCTTGCGAGAAATCTTCATGGCAAAAGGTTACCTGAACGACCCGCCTTTGCAAACGAACGTTGCGGCCGAAAGTTCAACCCTTCACAGTCATATGGGACCAGATAATTGTGGCGGCTAGCCGCCGGGATCGTGTTCAACGCTTGCTCACGATGAATTCAGTGGCGCAGCATGCGGTTACCGATTAGAGCCTCGGCAATGGCCGATATTCACACAACCTTGCATACGGCACTGATCGCCTTGGGAATCGCCGCCTTTCCGGCAACGTCGGGGCATGCCGCCGACGAATCGCCATGGAGCGAGGACATCCGTTCCGCGGTCAGGATTATTGCCGGCACCAACAAGAATACCGATGCGCCGCTGCGCGCGGGGATCGAGATCAAGATGAAGCCGGGATGGAAGACCTACTGGCGCTATCCCGGCGATTCCGGCGTGCCGCCACAATTCGATTTTTCGAACTCGGAAAATCTGAAATCCGCAACAGTGCTCTACCCCGCCCCGCGCCTGTTTAAAGACGAGACTGGCCAAACCCTTGGTTACAAAGAGAGTGTCATCTTTCCGCTCGTGGTATCGCCCCAGCAGCCCGGCAAGCCGGTTAAGCTGCGGTTGAAGGTCGACTATGCGGTCTGCGAGAAAGTCTGCGTTCCGGTGGAGGGGCGCGCCGAGCTGACGCTTGGCTCCGGCAACAGCGCGCACAATGCAGAATTAAGCGCGGCCGAAGGCCGCGTGCCCAGGCAAGTCAGTGCCGCGCAGGCCGGGCTTAATATGCGCCGCGTCAATACGGGGACAAAGCCGCACGTTACCGTTGATCTTGCGGCGCCCGCCGGCCAAACGGTGGACCTGTTTGTCGAGGGGCCAACATCTCGATGGGCCTTGCCCATTCCAAAACCTGTCAAACCGGCGCCAGCCGGACGGGCCCAGTTCAGCTTTGAATTGGACGGCTCACCACCGGGGACCGATCCCACGGGCCAGATAGATTTGACCTTCACCATCGTCGCCGGTGAACGGGCATTCGAGGTCAAGAGTCGTCTCGACTAATCAGCGCCGACGGCGTAATTACCGGGCCAAGAAACCTGAATTTCCGCAACGCGAGAGGACACCCATGCCTATCAAGGTCGGCGAGCGATTGCCTGATGCCAAATTCCGCGTCATGAGCACCGAAGGCCCCGTCTGGAAGACCACTGACGAGGTTTTCAAAGGCCGAAAGGTGGCGCTGTTCGCGGTGCCCGGCGCCTTCACGCCGACCTGCAATAACCTGCACATTCCAAGTTTTCTGAACAACGTCGACGCCATCAAGGCCAAGGGTGTGCACACGATCGCGGTGACCGGCGTCAATGACGTGTTTGTCATGGAAGCCTGGAAGAAATCGACCGGCGCCGACGGCAAGATCGATTTTCTCGCCGACGGGAATGGAGAATTCGCCAAAGCGATCGACATGGCTTTTGACGGGTCAGGCAATGGGCTCGGGACACGCTCGAAGCGCTACTCGATGCTGGTCGAGGATGGCGTAGTCAAAAAACTCAACATCGAGGATGCCCCCGGAAAATGCGAGATTTCGGGCGGCCAGGCGCTGTTGGCGCAGCTGTAGTGACTTTGCCCGCCCGGCCCGCCGAAGTGGAAGGGCCGGAATCCTGAAACAATAGCCGCATTCCCGGTTCCCGGCTCAGCCAAGCCCCAGAATTACTATTTGGTTTTCATGGCGCCGAGGACGCCGGCTCGTGCCGCCACAAGACCTTCCTGCGCAAGCATGTCAGCCCGCTCGTTCATGGCATGGCCAGCGTGGCCTTTGACCCAATGCCAGTGCACCCTGTGATGCGCTAACGCTTCGTCGAGGCGTTTCCACAAGTCGACATTTTTAACGGGCTTCTTGTCTGCGGTACGCCAGCCGTTTTTCTTCCACCCGTGAATCCATCCGGTGATGCCGTTCTTGAGATATTCGCTGTCCGTATGCAGATCGACTGCACAGGGACGTTTAAGGGCCTCTAAAGCGGAAATCGCCGCCATCAATTCCATACGATTATTTGTCGTATGGGGGTCGCCGCCTTTGAGTTCCTTTTCGTGGTCGCCGAAAGTAAGGATCGCGCCCCAACCGCCCGGCCCGGGATTGCCGGAGCAGGCGCCATCAGTGTGAATGGTGACGCGCTGCTCGCTCACGCGAATGGTCCCTTGTGCATCATTTTTTCCGCAACCCGCGATTCTTCCATCGGCGTCATGCGCCTAGTCCGTAATCCTGGACGGTCTTGACCGACTGGTGAAAGCGCAGCTTGCGGTAATATTCCAGCGGATCTTTTGGACGCACGAACGCGCCATCCGGCACCGCCAGCCAATCGACCAGACGTGTCAGCAGGAAGCGCATGGCCGCGCCACGCGCGAGCACGGGAAGCGCGGCTCGCTCGGCGCCCGAGAGTGCGCGAACTTTGCCGTAAGCGCCAAGCAGCGCGCGGCCCTTGGTCACGTTATAAGAATGGTCGGCTTCGAAGCACCAGGCGTTGAGGCAAATCGCGATGTCGTAGGCCAGCGTGTCGGTGCAGGCAAAGTAGAAATCAATCAGTCCGGATAGCTTGTCTCCGAGGAAAAACACATTGTCCGGAAAAAGATCGGCATGGATCACGCCTTGTGGAAGCTGTCGCGGCCAGGATTTCTCCAGCACTTCGAGTTCTTTTGCTATCTCGGCGCAAAGCCCCTGCCTGACGCTGTCGCCTCGGCCCTGCGCATGTTCGTACAGTGGCCGCCAGCTCTCGATCGATAGAGCGTTTTTCCGCTTCGGCCTGAAGTCAGCCCCGGCGAGATGTAGCCGCGCCAGCGCCTCGCCAACGGCCGCGCAGTGATTCAGACTTGGCCGCCGGATCCACAATCCGTCGAGAAACGTGACGATCGCGGCCGGCCGTCCGGCGATCTTGCCAAGGAGGCCACCGTGCTTGTTCTTTACCGGCTGCGGACAGGTGATGCCACGAGCCGCCAGATGCTCCATCAGGCCCAGGAAAAACGGCAAATCGCCTTCAGCGACCCGCTTTTCGTACAGAGTCAGAATGAAATTGCCGGTCCCGGTGTGCACCAGAAAATTCGAGTTTTCGACGCCCTCTGCGATGCCCTTGTAGGCGAGGAGTTCGCCAATGTCATAAGCGGCCAGAAAGCGGGTGAGATCTTCCGCCGAAACGTCGGTGTAGACGGCCATATAGGCTCACTCCGCCGCCTCGTGGGGTCGCAGTGGACGAGGCAACGGAAAAAACACCCCCTCCTCCGTCGCCGTGACGGTCTCGATGTCGAGCGTGTAACGTTCGGCGAAGGCCCCCATGATTTCCTCGACCAGCACTTCGGGCGCCGAGGCGCCGGCAGTAAGGCCGAGGCGAGTCACGTTTTTGAAATCACTCCAATTAACATCGCCGGCGCATTGCATGAGAAACGCGCGAGGACAGCCTGATTTCACCGCCACTTCCTTGAGGCGCTGCGAGTTCGATGAATTTGGCGCGCCAACAACGATCATGGCATCGACGACAGGCGCAACGCACTTCACCGCCTCCTGGCGATTTGTCGTTGCGTAGCAGATGTCCTCCTTGTGCGGACCCGCAATGTCCGGAAAGCGCTGTTTCAAAAGATCGACCATCGCCGCCGTATCATCGACCGACAGCGTGGTTTGCGTCACGTAAGCCAGCCGGTTGGCGTCGCGCGGCGTAAAATTCTGAACATCCTGGAGCGTCTCCAGCAGCGTAATGCTGCCGGAAGGCAACTGCCCCATGGTCCCGACGACCTCGGGATGGCCCGCGTGCCCAATCAGCACAATTTCACGCCCGCGACGATAGTGGATTTCGGCCTCGCGATGCACTTTGGTCACCAGTGGACAAGTCGCATCGATCGTGAACAGGTTGCGTCGCCGGGCCTCCTCGGGAATCGCACGCGCGACGCCATGAGCGGAAAAAATCACCGGCGCGTGGTCATCGGGGACCTCGCTGAGTTCCTCGACAAAAATCGCGCCCTTGGCCCGAAGACCTTCCACCACATACCGGTTATGCACGATTTCATGGCGCACGTAGACAGGCGCTCCGTAGATCGCCAGGGCCCGTTCCACGGACTCAATGGCGCGCACCACGCCGGCGCAAAAGCCCCGCGGCGAACAGAGCAGAACCTTCAAGACTGGCTTGGGCGGGCTTGATGCCATCTTTGGACCTCGAAAGCGCGCAAATTTGGCGCGAATTTCCGGCATGGACATGGGACGCCCCGCCCCTGCATGTCAAGCGCGCCGGTTGCATGACCCCGGCCCTGCCCCTATATTCTGCCCACTTTCCGATCATCATAGATGATCCAAAGCTTCGCCCCGGGGCGGGCGGAGCATAGAGGAGATTTTGCCATGGCGACCGCAGCACCCTTGATGCCGAAGGCGACCGCCGTCTGGCTGCTGGACAACACCGCACTGTCGTTCGACCAGATCGCCGAGTTCTGCAAGTTGCACCCGCTCGAGGTGAAGGCGATCGCCGATGGAGATGCGGCACAGGGGATCAAGGGCCTTGATCCCATTCTGACTGGCCAACTGACGCGCGAACAGATCGCCGACGCGGAGAAAAACCCCGAAGCCCGTCTGAAGCTGACTGAGCCGAAAGTCTCTGTTCCGACATCGGAACGCAGCAAGAAAGGCCCGCGCTACACGCCAGTGTCGCGCCGTCAGGACCGACCGAATGCCATTCTGTGGCTGGTGCGCAACCATCCGGAACTCAAGGACAGTGCAATCATGCGGCTGGTGGGAACCACCAAATCGACGATCGCCTCAATCCGAGATCGCACGCACTGGAATTCGGCCAATCTGACGCCCATGGACCCCGTGACACTTGGCCTCGCTTCGCAGATCGATCTCGATTTCGAAGTGCAGCGTGCCAGTAAGGAAAAGCCTGCGCCTGTGGACACCGGGGCAACATTGCTGCCTGCGGCCGAGACCACCGCGCGCAAGGAAGCCGAAATTGCCGCCAAAGTGGAGCCCGAGAAAAAGCCGGGCGAGCTCGATGTCAACGCCGTCTTCGCGAAGCTGAAGCAACTCGGCGGCAAGAGCGAAAAGGATGGCGAGTAAAAATTTTCGCTGCTATTGCGAAAATTTCTAAGCAATGCCGGCGGCCGTTGGCACGCGGGTAATTCGGCATGGCATCTCGCGCCCGGATCGCAATCATGTGATCGCGCAGCTATCGGCGCATTGTGCGGGAAATCGCAAGCCGGTGAATTAAGTTCGCATTCACGCGTGGGGCCGACGATTGCGAATGTTGGGCGGCAATCGAGCGCCATCCAATCAACGAACAAGAGGCTCGATTTATGGCTTGATGTTGCGCTCCAAATTTGGGCGCACTTATCTGGCCGCGCAAACTGCCGCTTCCCACCCGGCATTCGCGCGGCCGGTTTCTTTTTTTGACCGTCGTTCAATAACCTCTCGTGCCGTTGATCGCGGCCACGTAACGCGCAACGGATTTCTCCAAAACCTGTTTGGCGTCCTTGGCGATCACACGATCGAAATAGTGGCCGTAAATCATTTCGAACTTGAACGGTGCCAGGGCCTTGCCAATGTATTCCACCTCGCGCGCCGACAGCGGGATGAAGTTCGGATAGCTGCGCATGAAGGAGAGCCATTTTCTATCCGTGGCGACAGTCAGGATGTCGCCTGCGCAAACAATGCCTCGCCTGCCGGCCCCGCCGGCCCAATGCATCACCGTCCCCCCGGGGAAATGTCCACCACAGCGAACCAGCGTCACCCCATCCCACAGCTTGAGCGTGTCACCATCCCACAATTTCACCGCCGTGCCTTTGCGCATGATCCACTCCTGGTCAGCGGCGTTGAGATGGATTGGACAGCCGAATGCGTCGGCCCATTCGTTCATCGTCGTGTAGAAATGCGGGTGCGAGATCGCAATCGCTTTCAGGCCGCCGAGGCCTCTGACCATGCTGATCGTCGCGGCATCGAGCGTGGAAACGCAATCCCACAATATGTTGCCGTTTTCAGTGCGGACCAGAAGGGCGCGCTGGCCAATTGCAAAGCCGGCGCTGATACCGATCAAGCCGGTCTCGTATTCATGGAAACTGTTCATGTGGCTTTGTGACAATTCGCCGAGCGTGGTCCAGGTCTGTCCCCGTGGCGGCACGTACTGCCGCTCTTCCTCACAGATGACGCATTGCTCGGGTGGGCGCGCGCTCTCCGGATACTGCGTGCCGCAGGCGGTGCAGATGTAAAAGGGCATGAGATCCTTGGGGTTGCGTTTTTCAGGACACTCGGACGAGCGCCAGTGCTGGGCGAGGGAGTCTACTAATATTTCCCTCGTCCGGCATCGCGCGCGATCCATCATTATTTGTGCACAGCGTTATTCCGTTAAGTGATTAATAAACCTTACAAATTAACGTGAGGAACATGTGTCTTGTGCAATGCAAAAAACGGGTTATGTCGGGTGTGGAACTAATGGATATCTGGTGATCACAATGATCTCGAAAAACGCAAAATTTTTGTCGGCCGCGCTAGCCCTGATCGCCACGGTTGCCGTCGCCCGCACGATCCACACCCACGTCGCGCCCTCTGATGCACACGTCACCACCGGCAAGGTGATTGGTACCACTCCGGCCCAAACGCCTCCCCAGGGAATCATGGTTTGCGGCATGGCGCTCGATGCAAACTGCGAAAAGCTCGAGACCCTGTTGCCGATGTGATGGGCCGAGCCGGCGCTCGCCAAAAATTCTCCAGAGAATCTCCAAGGAAATTAAGGCTCGCGGAAAGCTCGCCATCAAGCATATGAAGACCCTTGCGGATAAGTACCGCACCTCCTGAAAAAGCCGGCCGCTGGGATTCGGATCTCAGCGCCATGATTTGGTACGCAGGTCCCCATCGGCGATGAGGATTTACGTTCGGGCCAAATCTACGGAGTTGTCATGAAGTTCGCTTTGGAAGCTTTGCGCCCGCCGCTTTTTCCGTCCACCGGGACGCCCTCTGGAAGGGTAAAGCCGCTACAGGTCGCCGGTCGGACACGGCTAGCCTCGATCGACCTTCTGCGCGGCCTGGTCATGGTAGTGATGGCGCTTGATCACACGCGCGACTTTTTCGCAGCCGGTGGTTTCAATCCGCGCGACGTCACCGATCCGGCACTGTTTCTGACCCGCTGGATCACGCATTTCTGCGCGCCGACTTTCATATTGTTGGCCGGCATATCCGCGTTTCTCTACGGCGCGGGTCGACAAACCGGCGAGGTCAGCCGCTACCTTTTCACGCGCGGGTGTTGGCTGGTCCTTATCGAAGTGACCCTCGTGCGCGTGGGCTGGTCCTTTAATTTTCATTTTGATCATCTTGTCCTTCAAGTCATCTTCGCCATCGGCGTTTCGATGATCGTGCTCGCGGCACTCATCCACCTGCCGCGGTGGACGATCGCTACGGTCGGGATGGTCATGATGGCAGGCCACAACATGCTGGACGGCGTCAAAGCCGACCAGCTCGGCGCCGCCGCGCCGTTCTGGAATTTGTTGCATCAGCCCGGGCTCCTGGATCTGGGCGCGAATTTCAAGCTGTTCGTGCTTTATCCGCTGATCCCGTGGATCGGCGTGATGGCAACGGGCTATTCGCTCGGACCCCTTTTTACGATTGAGCGCGGGGTCCGTGTCCAACGGCTATTCATTCTCGGAGGTGCCGTCACCGCCGGATTTGTGATCTTGCGCGCGACCAATCTGTACGGCGATCCTGCGCCTTGGGCCGTGCAAGGCCACCCATTCGCGACCCTGTTATCGTTCATCAATTGCGAGAAGTATCCGCCGTCCCTGTTATATCTCGGCATGACGCTGGGGCCGGCGCTCCTGCTGCTGGCTGCGTTTGAACGTGCAAGAGGAATTGTCGTCGACTGGATCACGACTTTCGGTCGCGTACCGTTTTTTTACTACGTGGTCCACATTTTCCTGATCCACGCGCTTGCCATTGTGTTCGCCTGGGCGACCATTGGCGAAGCTCCCTGGCTCCTGGGAGCTTTCCCGCCGCAAAAGCCCGCCGCCTATGGACTCGGGTTGGCTGGCATCTATACGGTGTGGCTATTGGTGCTCATATCGCTTTATCCAGTCTGCCGGTGGTTTGCGGACATCAAGCGGCGGCGAACCGAATGGTGGTGGAGCTATCTCTAGCGCCCGATTTCAAGGAGCAGCTTTCGTGATTGGACCCCTGGGCGTTCTCGCCTGCAGCGCGCTATTTTTAATGGCCACCGTCCCGGCGCTGTCTCAAACTCCATCCAAGCCAAGAAGCCCTGGCGAGATCGCCGCGGCCGACCGGATCGCTATGGAGAAACGCGCGACCTGCCAGCGCGAAGCGCGCGCAAAGAAATTAAGCTATATGCAACGTCGCCGCTTCGTTCGAGATTGCATCAAGCGCTGAAAGCCCAAAGGTCTCGGTTGAGGCTTGGTGGGCGGCCGGTCCGAGAGCCATCCAACCTTGGCCCGACGCGCTCATTGTGTCACGGTGCATCCGAGCGGAATTCGAACACGAAATTCCGTGCCCGACATAATGAATAGATTTGCGGTGTTTTCCGAAGACAATTGCCAGTAATCGCGGCGCCAGCCGGGAGCACATCATGAGTTCCGATCGCCGTTCAAAGACCTCCGCAGCCAACAGTGAGCGTCCGACCCGGGAAGCGGCCGAAGATGCGGTTCGCACGCTTATTCGGTGGGCCGGTGATGATCCGCGCCGGGAAGGCCTCCGCGGCACCCCGGCTCGCGTCGTTCGCGCGTATGAAGAATGGTTTGCCGGATACTTCGATGATCCGCGTGAATATCTGCAGCGGACTTTCGAGGAAGTGGCGGACTATGACGAAATGGTCCTGTTGCGCGACATCCGGTTTGAATCACATTGCGAGCATCATATCGCGCCGATCATCGGGCGCGTGCACATCGGCTATCTTCCACGCAAGCGTGTTGTCGGGATTTCAAAACTCGTGCGCCTGGTCGACGTTTTTGCCAAGCGGATGCAGGTTCAGGAAAAGATGACGGCGGAGATCGCATCCTGTCTTAACAGCGTCCTCAAGCCGTCAGGAGTGGGGGTCGTGGTCGAAGGCACCCATGAGTGCATGACGACGCGGGGGGTTCATAGGCCCGACGTAACGATGGTCACGAGCCGCATGCTCGGCGTATTCCGCACGAACTTCAAAACTCGCCAGGAATTCCTTGCGGCCATCAAACTCAGGCACACGATCGACGACGGCTCTCTCTAGCGCCGCGGGCCTAATTCAAGTGTGGTCCAGGGCCTGCCGCCTCAAGAACGGCAGCCCGCCATTCGCGCTTAATCGGCAGGATTGGCGGCATCGGAGCGACGTCCGGCTCCGCCGTTGGCGCGGCGATCGATTGGATGTTCTCGGTCCGCGATCCTCTGCGCATGAACAGGTTATAGATCACCCATTGCGCACGGTGACGTTTGCCGCTCAGCGGAAACCGATTGGCGATTGAGGACTTCGTATAGAAATTTCGATAGGCGCGATCTACCCCGATACGAAGTTCATCCCCCGACATCTGCGCCGGACGATAGACGACATGCCCCTGGTCATACATCGTCCAATCGAAAGAAACGATGCGATTGGCTTTCTTCATCTCGTACCAGGTCAGCGTGCCGGGGTACGGCGTCAAAGTCGAATAAGCCACGGCGTCGTATTTGGCGTCGATATTGAATTTGACCGTGTCATCGAACACCGACAGGGTGTCGCCATCGAATCCGTACATGAACAACCCAAACACCATGATGCCGTAGGAGTGAACCTTTTCGACCAGCGCGGCGAAAGTTTCGGGCCTGTTAACGTGCTTGTGCACGCTTGTGAGAGTAGAGCGGGAAATTGACTCAAAACCGATACTCAGCAGCGTGCAGCCGCTTTCGGCCGCGAGCTCAAGCATGCGGTCGTCCTGCGCCAGCTTCGACGTCACCCCGGCCTGCCAATGGATATTCCGCCCTTTCAGGGCGCGCATGACCTCTTTCGGTCGCTCAGGCGTGCCAAAAAAATCGGCGTCGTTGATGGAGATAGTGCGCGAGCCGCAGTTTTCCATCTCGTGAATCACTTCGTCGACCGGACGGTAACGAAATTTGAGGCCGTTCATAAGCGGCTCGGCGCAGAACGTGCAGCCTTGATGGCATCCGCGTGAAGTCTGGACAAAAGTGCGGTTGACGTAGCGATGCTTCTTCAGCAGATCGTAGCGCGGCATCGTTAAGCCGGCCATCGGGTGCAATTTGCAGGACTTGTACGTTCCTCGCATTTGCCCCTCGCGGAGATCGTCGAGCAACTTGTCGATCACGAGCTCCACTTCGCCAACGACAACAGCATCGCAATGCTTGAGCGCTTCCTGTGGCATGAAGCTTGGATGAACCCCGCCCATGACCACCGGGACACCCTTGGCGCGGAACTGGTCGGCAATCTCGTAACCACGGTTGACGTAACTCGTCATTGCGGAGATTCCGACAAGGTCCGCTTGCAGATCAAAATCGATGGTCTCGATGTTCTCGTCTGTCAGCACCACTTCGTACTGATCCCGGGGAATGCATGCGGCCACCGCAAGCAATCCGGCGAGTGGCGAGTAGAGCGCCCGGTTCAAATAGAGCGGCCGTGTGGTCAGGGAATCGGTTTTCGGATTGATGAGGTGGATGACGCGAGAACGCACCAAAATCTCCTCTGCCAGGACCAATACAATCGTTTCAATGATGTCTCAGCGGACTTGTTCCTTCCACCTGAATAAAAGCTGGAACTGTTCCGGCCAAGCGCCGCCCGAGCGCGTCGTCCCCGCAGCGCGCTCAGGCGGTCTGCTCGCCGCCCCGTCCCTAGTTGATTACGTCAAGTTTGACCTTCGCTATTCCCTTTCCAACGATTCCCAAAGACTCTGCGGCAGAATAGGACACGTCGACAACGCGGCCCCGCACATAGGGACCGCGGTCATTGATGCGAACCGTGACGGAGCGGCCGGTGGCGACGTTAGTGACGCGCAAACGAGTGCCGAAAGGCAGCGACTTGTGAGCTGCCGTCAATGCACGTGGATTGAACTTCTCGCCGTTCGCGGTCAGCTGTTCGTCAGAGTAGAAGCTGGCGACCCCGTGCGATGCAAATTGTGTTTCGATCGGCCGCTTGAATGGGGTGTGTCGTACCCTTCTCGCCGCCACATGCCTGATGGTTCCTACGGTTGGTTCAACATTGTTCACCAGCGCAGCCTGGCGTCTCGAATTGTGTAAGCCGGATTTGTCGCCGACGGTGGTGTATTGGTTGCAGCCAGCGAGCGCGATCGTTGCGATGGCCACGGGGGCAAAGCGGGCAAAATTACGAAACCGCGCGGATGCGATAGATTTGACGAAAAATTCCGTCTCGGCGTTGTACGACACTACGGTACAACCAAACGACATGTCGCGGTCCCCGTTTCCCGAAATCCGACAGGCAATCGGGGCGGCACCGTGGCCGGATTAAAGCGAAGTATGGCGCGGCTCTATTTTGACTTTCGGTGTGATTGTTTTGTCACAACGCTTCTTCACGCCGCCATGCGGGAAGAGTGGGCGGTTGAGAAAATGTCGCGGCGCTGTCCAGGTGCGTTAAGCTCGACGGTATTTAGCGACCGACCTCGCGAGCAGTTACACGAACCTCTTGGGTCATTCCCACATCCACCGAAATAAAAACGACGCGCGCTGAAAGCGCGCGCCGTTTTTGCATCCAGTCGTTCTATCAATCGATGATTTGCACGACCGTGCGATTGGATGGCTCAACCAGGTACACGCGGTCATCCGAATAGAGGTAACGATATTTCGAAAGCTTTGGCCCCCAGGTGGAAGGCACTGCTCTCAATTCTACATCAGCCGGCAACGTCGCCCCGACTGCAATCCTCTCTTTGACCCTCACGGGTGCCACTCGTTCCTTCACAACGTACTCCTTGATGACAGTGCGTTGTTCAGGCTCGACGATCAAAGTTCCGGCGGGACCGACACCAACGGTCTGTGCCAGCGCCTGCGTGCTTGCGAACACGGCCAGTACGCTCGCCGCCATTAATGCGCGCTTCATTGTAACGCCTCCAGTTCTGGGCAAGATCGCCCAGTGGTGGAAACGTCCAATGCCGTGCACAGTTCCGGCCCGCATCATGAAACGAGTTCGAACAGGCGACGGTTTTTTTGGAACGTGATCCGTCAGCGCTGAAGTTGGCGACCGTCACCCTAAACGGAGGTTTTGACGCCCACGCCGTGTCCCTTCAACGCGCTGCCGATCTCATCGAGAATCGCTGGATCGTCGATCGTCGCGGGCATCGTCCACGAATCGCCGTCTGCAATTTTCTTGATCGTGCCGCGCAGGATTTTTCCCGAGCGCGTCTTCGGCAGTCGCGCCACGGTTATTGCGATCTTGAACGCGGCAACCGGACCGATTTTCTCGCGTACCAGTGCGACGATTTCCTTCTCGATCTCAGAAGGCGGCCGGTTGACGCCGGCCTTCAGCACGATGAAGCCGCACGGCACCTCTCCTTTCAGGTCATCCTTGATGCCAAGCACGGCGCATTCGGCAACATCGGGGTGGCTGGCCAACACCTCCTCCATGCCGCCGGTCGAAAGCCTGTGACCGGCGACGTTGATGATGTCGTCGGTCCGGCTCATCACGAAGATATAGCCGTCTTCGTCCTTGTAGCCGGCATCAGCCGTCTTGTAGTAGCCCGGAAATTCCGCGAGGTAGCTTTCCGTAAATCGCTGATCCTGCTGCCACAGCGTAGGGAAACAGGCCGGCGGCAGCGGCAGCTTCACCACAATTGAGCCGATCTTGTTCGCCGGCTGCACGTTGTTCGCTTCGTCAACGACGTCGATCGCATAGCCCGGCATTGGCACACAGGCTGAGCCGTAGCGCACGGGTAGAGCACCGAGGCCAACCGGATTGCCGGCGATGCACCAGCCCGTTTCGGTCTGCCACCAATGATCGATGACCGGCACATTCAGCACTTCCTCCGCCCACTGGATGGTCGGCGGATCGGCGCGCTCGCCGGCAAGGAACAAGACACGGAATTTGGAGAGATCGTATTTCCTGATCAGCGCGCCCTTGGGATCTTCCTTCTTGATCGCGCGGAACGCGGTCGGCGCCGTGAACAGCGACACCGCGCCATGTTGCGAAATCACCCGCCAGAATGCGCCGGCGTCAGGCGTGCCGATCGGCTTGCCTTCATAGAGGATCGAGGTGCAACCGTGAAGCAGTGGCGCATAAACAATGTAGGAGTGGCCAACCACCCAGCCGATGTCGGAGCCCGACCACCACACTTCGCCGGGTGAAACGCCATAGAGATTCTGCATCGACCATCTGAGGGCGACCATGTGCCCGCCATTGTCGCGCACGACGCCCTTCGGAATTCCGGTCGTGCCCGACGTGTACAGAATGTAGAGCGGATCGGTAGCGGCAACCGGCACGCATTCGCTGGTCTTGGCGTAGTTGACCGCGTGTTCCCACACCGTGCGCCAGTCATGATCGCGGCCCGCGACGAGCGGCGCCTCGCATTGCGGACGCTGCAGGATCATGCAGGCCTGCGGCTTGTGCTTCGCGATATTGATCGCCTCGTCAAGCAGCGGCTTGTACGGAATGACGCGGGACGGACCTTCGATACCGCAGCTGGCCGAGAGGATCACCTTGGGCTTGGCATCGTCGATCCGGGTGGCGAGCTCTTTCGCGGCAAAGCCGCCGAACACCACCGAATGGATCGCCCCGATGCGTGCGCAGGCGAGCATGGCAAAGACCGCCTCCGGCACCATCGGCATGTAAATGATGACGCGGTCACCTTTTTGAACGCCGAAGTCGCGCAGCATTGCACCGAGTAACTGGACTTCAGACAACATCCGGCCATAGGTGAACGTCTTAAGCGTGTTGGTGACCGGCGAATCGTAGATCAGTGCAGGCTGGTCGTTGCGCCCCGCGAGCACGTGACGGTCCAGCGCGTTGTAACAGGTATTGCATGTGGCGGCGGCGAACCATCGCCCGTAAATGCCGGCGGAAGGATCGAAGATCTTCTTCGGTTTTTCGTACCAGTCGATGTCCGCGGCCGCTTCTGCCCAAAATGCCTCTGGATTGCGCTGCCATTGCGCATAAACATCGTGGTAGCGACTGGTGCGGGCGTCCATCGGCGTTCCTCCTGCACTTATTGTGTCGCCATCGGAGCAAGCAAACAAGCGGCAACGCAGCCGATGCAGGCGGCTGCAGCCTCAGCCTGCGAACAGCAAGCGATCACGACATTTGTAATCGTCCGGCTTGAAACTGGCCTCCCACCATGCCGGCTTTCCGGGCGCCAGCGGTTCGGCAAGGTCCCTCGCCGCGGGCTTCGTCTTCGCGTTTTTCATGCGATTGCGGAAGCCATAATGGTCGAAAATGCTCACGGCCTGGACGGCGTACGCAATTACAACCTTGGCATCGCGAATCTCGATGAGGTTGTCGCCATTGCCCTCTTCACCCCCTGCCGCAAGGTTGGAAGATCCAGTGAAAGCTACCGGGTTGTCGCCATTGAAATCGCAGATGACGAACTTGTGGTGCATGTGAATGCCGCCGCCACCCGTCCATTCCGCCTTGAATGGTTCCGGCAGGTTCTTGGTGAGGGCTGCTGGACCAAATGGAATCGGGCCGCGGCCCGGGAGTTGAACCATGAGAGTCTGCGACTTGGGCTTGCCGGCCATATTGGCCACGCCCATCACTAGCATCTTTTTCGGATCGAGCGCATCCAGAGCCTTGTCGGCTGGCCCGGTTTGCGCGCCGCGGAACGCGATGGCGTAAAACACGGATTTCTTTGCGCCTTCAATGGCCTCCGCTACCGGGTTCATCGACAGAGCCGCCTTCTTGTGCGGCGAGAAACAGAAGCGATAGGTCCCGGCGTCCGGCAATGCTTTTTCGAACCATTGTTTCGCGATCGGTTTGCCGGAAAATCCTGTCGCCTTCGGGAACGCGGCGTCGAACACGTCGGCATAGAGCCTCGCGACATCCGCATCGCGGAACAGCAGTATATTGTTGTTCTGAATGTAGAGTCCCCCGAGCGAGAAATTGGTCGAGCCGGTGGCGACCGCAAACGGCTCAGAAGCATTGCCGCTCTTGCGCCGCGCGATGATGATCTTGTTGTGCTGAAGGCCGGAAAAATGATGTCGCGCGACATTGGAGACACCGGCTGAACCGGCGAGACGTTTGGCCGCATTGCTCTCATCGCTCGCCGGCTTGCCATGCTTGTCTGAGTCGTCGATCACGATGCGCAGCCGCGGCCCAAAGGTCTCAAGACGGCGCACGATTTCCGGATTGGACAGATCGTAGGCGAACACGTCGAGAAGGACCGACGGATCCGCCGCGCATTCGTCGAGAAACCCGAACAGGATGCGGCGCGCCTCGAAGCCAAGCCACGGATAGGGCTTCCCATCGTCCTCGAAAGGGGCGGTATCGAAACCAAGCTGCGGCTTGCCGACCGGCGGCATTATCTTGCGCTGGTTTGGAAAGTTGCGCTCGTAGGCCTGCGAGCTGGCGAAGCCTCGCGTGAAGCCGAGATTGAGAAATGTCCCACGCGTGGCACGATGGGCACCGATCGTCGCGCGCGTTGTGGCCCTGGCAATGGGCGGCTTGTTGCCATTCCAGAACATCGCCGACACCTGGTAGGTCACGGGGCCATCGAGCGGGACACTGGGAACATGCGCCCAGCGAAACATCTGGATGGGTGAGCGCATCGATGTGCGCTCGGTCAGAGCGATTTCCTTCTTGGCCGCCTTTGCCGCGAGCCTCACGCGCTTGAACGTGAGGAAGTTGAAGACGTCACGCGGCTGGGTGGCGTTGCCGACGAAGTACTGAATGCCAAAGCCGACAAAGTCCGGTTTTTTCAGCGACTCGTCGATATCAAAGGCGAGCAGGACCATGTCCTCGCCACGATAGAGCTTCAACGCAAGACCGTCGGTCGCGTTGCTCGCGATATAGTCTACGGGCATCCGTCGCGCCCATCCCGTCGGATGTTCAGAACTCGTAGTTCATGGTCGGTCGGGCAGATTGTCTATCGGCACATTTCGCTGTTCAATAGTATCGTGAAGGCGCGGGAATAGCCGATGGCAAAAACGCCCTACGATATCGATCTCGACCGCAATCCGGCCAACTATCAGCCATTGACGCCGCTCGGCTTCCTTGAGCGCGCCGCTGCCGTCTTTCCTGATCATACTGCAATCATCCACGGACCGATGCGGCGCACATATGCCGATTTCTACGCCCGCGCGCGGCGGCTCGCCTCGGCGCTGGCAAAGCGCGGCATCAAGCGCGGCGATACCGTCTCGGTTCTGCTTGCCAACACGCCAGCGATGCTTGAGGGCCACTACGGCGTGCCCATGTGCCAGGCCGTGCTCAACACGTTGAACACGCGCCTCGACGCGCCGATCATCGCCTTCTCGCTGGATCACGCTGATACAAAGGTGCTGATCACCGACCGCGAATATTCCAAGGTGATGAAGCAGGCCCTCAGCCTCTGTAAAGTCAAACCGATAGTGATCGACTGCGATGACCCGGAATACCGCGGCGCTGGCGAGCGAATTGGCCAACTTGAATACGAGGATTTTGTTGCGGAAGGCGACCCTGCCTACGCCTGGAAAATGCCTGACGACGAGTGGGACGCAATTTCGCTCAACTACACGTCCGGCACCACCGGAGATCCAAAGGGGGTCGTCTATCATCATCGCGGCGCCTACCTGCTTGCGATCGGGAATGTCGTCACGTGCTCCATGGCCAAGCACCCCGTGTATCTGTGGACGCTGCCGATGTTCCACTGCAATGGCTGGTGCTTCCCGTGGTCGATCTCGGTTGTCGCAGGCACGCATGTGTGCCTGCGAGCCGTGCGCGCACCGACGATGTATGATGCCATTGCCACGCACAAGGTGACGCACTTGTGCGGGGCTCCCATCGTGATGGCTACACTGCTCAACGCGCCGGCGAACGAAAAAAAGCCGTTGCCGCATGTCGTTGAGTTCTTCACCGCGGCGGCTCCGCCGCCCGAGGCAGTGCTCGCAGCCATGAAAGAGGCGGGCTTTAACGTCACGCATCTTTACGGACTGACAGAATCCTACGGCCCTGCCGTGGTGAACGACTGGCACAGCGAATGGAGCGCGCTCAGCGCTGTCGAGCAAGCGGAGAGAAAGGCGCGGCAGGGCGTCCGCTATGGTGCGCTGGAATCGCTCGACGTGCTCGACCCAAACTCAATGATCCCTGTTGCGCGCGATGGCGAGACGCTCGGCGAGGTCATGATGCGCGGCAATGTCATCATGAAAGGCTATCTGAAAAACAAAACCTCATCCGAGAAGGCATTTGTCGGCGGCTGGTTTCACACCGGTGACCTCGGCGTGATGCATGCGGACGGCTACATCCAGCTCAAGGACCGATCAAAGGACATCATCATCTCCGGCGGTGAGAATATCTCCTCGATCGAGGTCGAAGACGCCTTGTACAAGCACCCTGCCGTTGCCGCCGCCGCCGTAGTCGCCAAACCGGATGATAAGTGGGGCGAGACGCCCTGTGCCTTTGTCGAATTGAAGCCCGATGCAAAGGCGAACACGGACGAGCTGATCGAGTGGTGCCGCCAGCATCTGGCTTCGTACAAATGCCCACGCTACCTGGTGTTCGCGGAAATTCCGAAGACCAGCACCGGCAAGATCCAGAAATTCAAGCTGCGCGAGATGGCGAAGGCGATCTAGCGGCCGGCACTTTGTGTATCGAGCTTCCGCCGCAACGAGCCCAGCCATCGTGCGAACGACTCACGAAAAAACCCAACCCGCTCCTCGCGGCGATCAGGCTCGCAATCGAACGTTGCCCACCACTCCACGAACGTTCGATCGCCGTCAACAATGGGCGTGAGCCGCAGGGTTGCCCGGTAATTTTGCACCGGCATCGTCCCTGCATCCGCAAATTCGTAGGTCTGCGAGCGATCGACGTCAGACATGGCGAGCAGTTTCTGGCGTATTCTCTTGCCCTGGTATAGAACGTTGCGCACAGCACCGACGGCATCGCCCCGCTTGCCGGCCTCGATTTCACTTTCTCCCGCGCCATCGACCCAGACGGGATAGTTGTTGAAGTCTCGGATGACGTTCCAGACCTCGTCGGCCGACTGTTCGAAGATCGTACTATAATAGCCTCGTGCCATGGCGATGCTCCAAAGTTGCGGATATGCATCAGCTGATGGTTGAGCCCGCCTGAAGCCACCCGATTTCTGACTCATTTGTTCGACAGTGAAACAATGGATGCCTGACGTTTTCATCAGCAACGAAGGCCCGGTGCGCAAGATCCGGATGAACCGGCCGGAGAAGAAAAACGCGCTCACGCTTGCAATGTATGAGGCGATGGCGAACGCCATCGAGGATGCGGGCAAGTTGGATAGCGTCCGATGCCTGATCATCGCCGGCACTCAGGATGTCTTTTGCGCAGGCAACGATCTCAACGACTTCATCGTTATGGCCAGAAGCGGCTCGCTTGGTGAACCGATCGTCCGCTTCCTGCATACGTTGGCGCGTTGCGAAAAACCGATTGTCGCGGCCGTTAGCGGCGCCGCTGTGGGCGTCGGAACCACCATGCTGCTCCATTGCGATCAGGTGATTGCAAGCGACAGCGCGGTGCTACTGACTCCCTTCGTGTCACTCGGATTGCTGCCGGAGGCGGGTTCGAGCCTCATCGCCCCGCGGCTGATGGGGCATGCCCGTGCCTTCTCGCTGTTGATAATGGGCAAGCCCCTGACCGCGGAGGAGGCCAGAAGCGCCGGCATAGTCAATACAGTGGTCCCCGCCGCTGAACTCGACGGGCAAGCTCTCAAAATCGCGCGAGAAATTGCCGCTTTGCCGCCTGAGAGCGTGATCGCCGCACGCCGTTTGATGCGCGGTTCTGTCGAGGAGACCATTGCCCGCATCGACGAGGAGGTCGAAGTCTTCAAGACGCGGTTGGCGTCGCCCGAGGCGCAAAAGGCGCTCGCGACTTTCCTCAATCGGAAGCGTTAGCGATCGGCTCAGCGTCCTTCGCGAGCGTAGGGATCGAACAGGTTATTGGAATTATATCGTTCGCCGAACGAGCGCTGCTGGCCGAACTGGAAGGTCGTGTTGCCCTGTTTGAGGGTGGTCTGTCCGCTTTCGTTGCCGAAACGAGACACAGGTGCTTGACGGTCCGGCGGCGCCGCTGGCTTGTCCAGATCGAGGAAGCCCCGGCCACTGCCGTCACCACCCTGGTTTTCAATCGTGAAGGCTTTCGCAGCGGGCACCGCATACATCGCCGCGAGAAATGCGGCAGCAGCGATGAACGCGCGGGACGTTGTTCGGAATTTCATTGCGGCCTCGCTGAAAACGTTGTCCCCCGGAACCCGAGCAGCACAATATGGCTGCTTGGCGGCGATAGGCTATTCTACTTCAATCAAAATTTTTTTGCACCCCGTGGTCGGCCTTTTTCCATCTTCAGTCGCCCTTCAATCCGAGTTTTCTCACCAGCCCACCCCATTTCTTTTCGTCTGCTTCGATATCTGTGGCATAGGCCTCAGGGGTCCCTGGCAAGGCTTCGGCGCCCTCGGTGGCGAGGCGGTTCTTCACATCCTCGCTGGCCAGTGCGGCATTAAGTTCCTTATTCAATCGCGCAATCACTGCTGTTGGGGTGCCAGCGGGGGCGGCCAACCCATACCGTAGCGCCACGTCGAAACCGGCCACTCCGCTCTCGGCAAGCGTCGGCAAATCCGGCAACAGGTGCGACCGCTTCACGCTCGTGATCGCTAGCGCGCGCAGGGTGCCCGCCTTTACGTTCCCGACCGCAACAGGAATCGGAAGGAACATCATCGGAATGTGCCCACCCAGCAAATCGGTCACGGCCGGGCCGTTACCCTTGTACGGCACGTGCTGCAGCTTGGTGCCGGTTTCGTTCGCGAGATATTCGCCGGCCAAATGGTTGACCGTCCCCACACCGGGCGAACCATATTGCAATGGCGCGGGCGCGGCCTTTGCGTATGCGATCAATTCTGCAATCGAGCGTACCGGCAGCGACGGATGGACGACAAGCACATTGGGCGCAAACCCGATCATTCCGATCGGCGTCAGCTCTTTCCGCGGATCGTAGCCGGCATTGGCGTTCATCGCGGGCGCGATCGCAAGCGTGGCCGTGTAACTCAGCAAAATGGTGTAGCCATCGGGCGTGGCTTTTGCGGCAAACCGGGTCCCGATGGTGCCGCCGGCGCCGCCGCGATTTTCGACGACGATCTGCTGGCCGAGCGCAGCCGAGAGCTTGTCGGCGACGATCCGCGCCATCACTGTCGTGCTGCCCCCGGGTGGGAATGGCACGATCAGTGTGACTGGCCGGCTCGGGTAGTCGTCCGCGTACGCGAAACCCGACGCGCCCTCGAGCGCCAGGATTATGAAAGTCAAAGCCGCGTAGAAGAAACCCGTCCGTCCCCGCGCTCCGGCTTTCGCTCGCTTCGCGAGCTTCGGCGGGTTCGAGTCCGCCGAAGCGCAGAGCACGAAGGCGGAAAGCGGGGGCCTATTTCCGGATTTCCGCTCCCAGCCTCGCCAGCGCGAAACCGCTTTGGCTTCGCTCTGGCGGCGAATACGCGAGAATGAACAGGAACAGGATTCCAGCATCAGCTACTCGACTTTAAGCCCGAGCCTTTTCACGAGGCCGCTCCACTTCTTTTCCTCCTGGTCGATATCGGCCGCATATTCCGCTGCCGTTGAGGTCAACGGATCTCCGCCTTCGTTGTGAATCTGTTTTTGCACCTCGGCGATGTCGGCAAGTTTTTGCAGTTGCGCGCTCAGGCGATCGACGATCTCTTTCGGCGTGCCCGCAGGCGCGAGCAAGCCATAGTGCAGCACGGCTTCGAATCCAGGCATCCCCGATTCATCGAATGTCGGCACATCGGGCAACAGCGAAAAGCGCTTCTTGCTGGTGACTGCAATGGCGCGCAGCTTGCCGGCCTGGATATTGCCGAGGGCTGGCGGCAGCACGCCGAACGCGATCGGCACATGCCCGCCCAGGAGATCGTTCATGACCGGTGCCGTGCCCTTGTACGGGATGATCGCAACGTCAATGCCCGCTTCGGCCTTGAACAACTCGGCGCACATATAGCCCCCGGTGCCTACCGCCGAAGTCCCGAGGTTGAATTTGCCGGGAGATTTCCTGGCCATGTCGATGAATTCGGCGATTGATTTTGCCGGAAATGAGGGATGTGCAAGCAGAGCCACGGGCATCGAAGCGACCAGACCGACCGGCGCAAAATCCTTGCGCGGGTCATAGCCGGCATGAGCATAGAGACTCGGATTGATCGAGATGGTTCCGGTATGTCCGAGCAACAGCGTGTACCCGTCCGGCGCGGCTTGGGCGACCGCGCGAGTGCCGATGGTGCCGCCCGCGCCAGGGCGATTGTCAACGATGAACTGTTGACGCAAGGCGTCTGACAGTTTGGCAGCGACGACGCGTGCCATCGCATCGACCCCTCCGCCCGGTGGATAGGGCACGACCAGCGTGACAGGGCGAACGGGGTATTCTGCGCCGGCCGACGCTCCGAGCATGGCGAGGACGAGAGCAACCACCGAGATCGCGACAGCGGTCAATCGGGACATGGCGTTCTCTCCCCGGTTCAACTCCAATGGGCAATGGAGTTTCCAACAAAAAATAATAGCCGAACTCGGGTACGCCCCGAGTTCGGCGTGATCAAAAATTTGCCCGAGATCGAGCGGTCAGTGCACGCTGGCCCGGCCGTTTTGACGCAGCCGTTCGATCTCGTCCTTCACCTGTAATTTCCGACGTTTGAGTTCCACGATTTTCAGGTCATCGACCGCGGGATGGGTCAGGCATTCGCTGATTTCATCTTCGAGCGCCTGATGTCGTCTTTCCAATTCCGCAAGGTGCGATTGCATCGACATGCAGTATGTCTCCTCAATCAGTGGCTCTCCACGATCTAAGTCTAGCGCAGACTCACCACAAGTGCGACGGTACACCCATCATGGTTTCGCGGCAAACGGACCCAAACCTTTGAATGTCGTGGATTTTCCGTAAGCTTGAACGGCCTTGTGGAAAACGTAATAATTGCTTCGCTTTTGCCGAGACGGCCGGCAAGCGCACAAACCAGCGGTGGCAATGACCAACGAAGAAGAACGCGCGTTGCGGGAGCAGCTTACGCGCCTGCAGCAGGAGCACCGCGACCTGGACGCGGCCATAACAGCCCTGGTTACCTCGCCCGGTTCCGACCTTATTCAGATACAGCGGCTCAAGAAGCGAAAGCTCATCCTGCGCGACAAGATCCGTCGCATCGAGGACCAGTTGACGCCCGATATCATTGCGTAGGAACCCGGCGAGGCAGCCTGACCGCGCTCTATCCGCTTTTCTCCTGCTTTCGAGCATACATCGCCCGGTCGGCAGCGGCGATGATTTCGGCAGGCGTCGCGTCCGCCAGAAGGGGCGCCGCCCCCACGCTCGCGCCGACCTGCACCTGCACCTGGCCGTGCTGGACACTGGCCCTTGCAATCACGCTCTCGAGCTCGCGCGCTTTCGCCGACGCGTCCGGCTCGTCGACCCACCAAATCACCACGCCAAACTCGTCGCCACCGATTCGCCCAATCACGTCGGACGCGCGGACATGCGCGCATAGCTCACGCGTCACCGCCTTTAGCAGCGCATCGCCAGTAATGTGGCCGTGGCGGTCATTGACCGCTTTGAAGTTATCAAGATCAACGAACATGATCGCGGCCTGCGTGCCGTAGCGCTTAACATAAGCGATCGCACGTCTGAGCTCGCGTTCAAAGCCGCGGCGGTTGAGAATATCCAGCAACGGATCGATGTCAGCGCGCGCCTCCAGCTCCCCGATGCGCGCACGCGCAACCGCAACCTCGCGCTTGAGCCGATCGATTTCCGCCAACAGCAAAGCTGCTGGCGGAAACTCATCGTGCAGGCGCGTTTCGGCTTGTGGCAGACCCATGTATGTCCCCTCGGCGAATCTTAACCTTGCGCGAGAGAATACCCCTTTCGCCTTGCCAGCGGGGAGCCTCAACCTATAATCCGCCGCTTCCTTGCGCAGGGTATTGCGTTTTCGGGGAGCAAAATGGCATCAAAACCGGTCGCGATCATCATGGGCAGCCAATCGGACTGGACCACGATGAGGCACGCCGCAAAGACTCTCGATGCCCTCCGCATCGGTTACGAGGCACGAATCGTTTCGGCGCACCGGACGCCCAAGCGGCTGTACGAATTTGCCAGCAGCGCGCGCAAGAACGGCTTCAAGGTGATTATCGCCGGCGCCGGCGGAGCCGCCCATCTGCCCGGAATGACCGCGTCAATGACCCCCCTGCCGGTCTTTGGCGTGCCAATGAACACCCACGCCCTGGAAGGCAAGGACTCGCTCCTGTCGATCATGCAGATGCCGGGCGGCATACCTGTGGGCACTCTCGCGATCGGCAAGGCGGGAGCGATCAACGCGGCGTTGCTTGCGGCCGCTGTGCTCGCGCTGTCGGACGCCAAGACCGCCAAACGGCTGGACGGCTGGCGCGCGCAGCAGACCAGATCCGTCGCCAAGCGACCGAAAGACTGATCATGTCCTCTCTGTGCCGTCCCGCCATCTCGTCAATTCCCGCAATAGCGGGAATCCATGGCCAACGTCATTTCGTTTTCTGGATCCCCACTTTCCGCCTCCGCGCTCTGAGCTTCGGCGGACTCGAACCCGCCGAAGCGAGCGAAGGCCGGGGCGCGGGGACGAGCGGACGAAAAATGGTCTTTATCAGCGTAGTGACGTGCTGAAGCCCGGCGCGACCATCGGCATTCTCGGCGGCGGTCAACTCGCGCGCATGCTTGCACTTGCCGCCGCGCCCCTGGGATTGCGCTGCCACGTTTTTTCGCCCGAAAAAGACTCGTGTGCTTTCGATGTGGTGCACGCCGGGACATGCGCCGCCTATGAAGACGAAACAGCGCTTGGCCGTTTTGCCGGCGCAGTTGACGTCATCACCTATGAATTCGAGAATGTTCCGGCGAAGGCCGCTGCATTTCTTGCCGAGCGAAAGCCGGTGCTGCCCGATCCGCAGGTGCTCGAAACCACGCAGGACCGCCTTATTGAAAAAAATTTTATCAGCGGCCTGAAGATTGCGACCGCTCCCTTTGCCCCGGTCCACAGCGCCACGCAGTTGGAGCAGGCTATCACGGCGGTCGGCCTGCCGGGGGTGCTCAAGACGCGCCAGCTCGGGTACGATGGTAAGGGGCAGGCGAAAATCGCCAAAGGCAGCGACGCAATTGCGGCCTGGCGTTCCCTGAAAAATGCGCCTTCCATCCTGGAAGGGTTTATCGACTTCGAGCGCGAGGTCTCGGTTGTGGCCGCGCGGGGACGCGACGGCAAGGTCGAATGCTTTGAGGTGACCGAGAACGAGCATCGCGATCATATTTTGAGAACCTCGCGAGTGCCGGCAAAAGTGACCCCCGCACTCGCCCGCGAGGCGCGCCTGGTCGCCACACGCATCGCCAGGGCATTCGATTACGTCGGGGTGCTGGCGGTGGAAATGTTCGTCGTCAGGGAGCGGCGTCGGTGGACGGTGCTGGTGAATGAGATCGCCCCGCGCGTGCACAATTCCGGCCACTGGACTATCGACGGCGCGACGGTTTCACAGTTCGAGCAACACATCCGGGCGGTGGCAGGATGGCCGCTGGCCAAACCTCTTCGGCTTGGCCGGAAAGTTGAGATGCTGAACCTGATCGGCACGGAAGTGAACGATGCCGCCCGATGGCTCACGGTGCCAGGAACGTCCGTGCATATCTATGGCAAGGGGGAGGCCCAACCCCGGCGCAAAATGGGACACGTCACACGAATATGGCCACGCTGACGCGCTGAGCGGCTCCCCGTTGCTCGACGGGCAGCACCGGCGCGCGTGTGACGAAATCCATAATCGTGCTCGGTGGTTATGCGGGTCGGACGGCCGCGCGTTGCACCTTGGCTCGAATCCGACGGTTTGCTCGAATGGACTCTTAACGCCTTTTCTGCTAGAGCCGCGCGACTCAAAGCCCCGCCTGCGGGGCCCTTTTAACTTAACCAGTCGGACTCACAACGAAGGAGCAAGCGTGCAAGTTCTTGTTCGCGACAACAACGTTGACCAGGCCCTCAAGGCGCTGAAGAAAAAGATGCAGCGCGAGGGGATTTTCCGCGAGATGAAGCTTCGCGGCCACTACGAGAAACCATCGGAAAAAAAGGCGCGGGAAAAGGCGGAAGCGATCCGCCGGGCCCGCAAGCTCGCGCGCAAGAAGATGCAGCGCGAAGGTTTGCTGCCGGCCAAGCCACGCCCGACACCCGGCGCAGGCGGCGGCGGAGGCCACCACCGCGGTCCGCGCATGGGCTGATAGTATTAATTTCTCTATATAATTCGAGGCGCGGGCCCAAGTCGCCCGCGCCATTGTTTTTGAGCGGACTAGTCCCGCCAGCAGAATTTGACGTCAGCATCATTCTGCTTGCGCGTGGCGTAATACGCGTCGCGCACTTTGACGTCGTCGAAATACGCGCGCTCCCTGGCGGCGCGATCCTTTGCATTGGCAATTGCGCGTCTTGCATTTGCAGCGCGATCGCCAGGCAAGGCCGGTGCCGACGCCATGAACATTACCTCATAAGGGTTGGCTTCCACCCACTCGACCGCCTTTGCGTGCTGCTCTTTCTGTCTGGCGAGATCGCAGAAGGCATAGCCGTTGATGATCGGTCCGGCCAATGTCGCAAAGCTGCGGACTGCGTCATCAGCTTGCGCAAGCGCAGACGTCTTCACGTTCAACACTTCGGACATCACGATGTACCGTTCCTTGGCAACGTAGAACCAAAATACCGCCTCGTCACGCAAGCCAACGTCATAGAGCCTGATCGCCAGCACCATCATGGTCATGGGCGTGACCACACCCGGCTTCGCGGTAATCAAGTCACGCGCGGCAATGATGTCCTCACGGCGATTGGAGCCGAGCAGAGCGTTGTATTGCTTGCCGACAGAAACCTGCGGCCTCCCAACCGGCGTGAGCGCGGCTTCATAGAAAGGCTGCACATGAATGCCGATGTGACGAACTGGCTCGGCTGCGACAGCAGGCGCAGCCCCAGCCAGCAGGGCCACCGCGCATAACCATTTAAATTTCATGATTTCCCCTCAACTGGCCGCCTGCCCAACCTCGCCAAGGAACACCCTGACAGCCTTCTCAGCGCCGTAGTCGTCCAGATTGACATGTCCGCCTTGCGGGAAACGAATCATGCGCTTGGGCTCGCCAGCGAGCGAAAATAACTTCTCACCGAACCTTATGGGTATTATGCGATCGAGTTCGCCGTGCAATGCGAGAAGTGGCGCGCGCACTCGCGCGATGCGTTCGTCCGAACGAAAGGGATCTTTGAGCAGCCAGCGAACCGGCGCGAACGGATACGCCGCGGCCCCAACGTCCGCGATGGACGTAAAAGGTGCGTCCAGGATTACGCCGCCGACTTTTCGTTCGGCAGCAAGTGCAATGGCAACTCCGGTGCCAAGCGACTCGCCCCATAGCACGATACGCCTTGCCGGATAGCGCGCGGCAGCGAAGTCGTAGGCGGCCATGGCGTCGCTGATCAGGCCGGCCTCGGTTGGCTTGCCTGTCGAGCCGCCATAGCCGCGATAGGACAATGCCAAAAGTCCGGTGCCGTCTGCGGTCAGCCATTTGAATCGCCCGGCACGCAAATCGAGGGCGCCGGCATTGCCCTGAAAATAGATCACGACGGGTCTCGGCCCCTGAGGTCGCACGTACCAGGCGATCAGCTTTTCGCCGTCGGCGGTGGTCAGCGTTACCTCATCGGCTTGCGGCAGGCCCGCGACGGCCGGCGCGGTGCGCCTGGGATCCGGGAAATACAACAAACTGCGCTGGAAGATATACATCAATGCCAGCAGCCCACCGTAGCCAAGCACGGCGATCAAAATGAACCATTTCAGTGTGGTCATGCGTTCATCATACAGGAGTTTATCGCTTGGGTTGCCGCAGCCAGCCCTTCCTCCTAGCCTTGCACAACCATTCCAGGGAGGTCGCCGCCATGCCTCGGAAGGTCAGATGGACCTCATGCTGAAGTCTGCGGGACGCTGATCCTTCAATGCTGATCCGGCAAGCCGAGTCTCGCGACGAGGACGCTATCTGGCTCATTCTGGAACCGACATTTCGGGCCGGGGAGACCTATCCCATTTCGCGCGACATCTCCCGCTCCGATGCGCTCGCCTATTGGCACTCACCCGGACATTCGGTGTTCGTAGCCGACGATGAAGGCGCAATTGTCGGCACGTATTATCTGCGGGCGAACAACCGAGGCGGCGGTGCTCATGTGGCCAACTGCGGCTATGTCGTTGCACCGGGCGCGTTCGGCCGAGGCGTGGCGCGGACCATGTGTGCCCACTCGCTGGACGAGGCGCGTCGGCGCAAATTCAAGACCATGCAGTTCAATTTCGTCGTTTCCTCGAACGAGCGCGCTGTTCAATTGTGGCAAGGCATGGGGTTCGTCATTGTGGGCCGGCTGCCGCGGGCCTTCGAGCATCCCCGGTCGGGCTTTGTCGATGCTTACGTGATGTCGAAAACCCTCTGATTTGTCCCGGAAACCGGCCCCCAACCCCGAGGCAAGGGTTCATTAAGCCTAGCCATCAAACGGCTGAAAATTTGCCGCAAGCGGCGCAACTTTTTGGCGCGGCCTGAGTTCTCGCTAGGGGTGGAAAGTAATCGGCGCGCCAGTCGCCAGTTGTGTGCGGGGGGATTCCTCGAAAATGAACCAGACGATCGGATTTCTTGAGAGTGAACTTGATCGGGCGGTCGCCACATTTGGTCAGGCGACCACCAACGAAAATGTTGTACCGATTGACGGCGCTCGGTCCCAGGTCGCTCTGCGCGAGCGCGAACGCCGGTTTCGAGAGTTGCTCGATGCACTGCCCGCTGCGGTCTACACCACCGATGCCGCCGGGCGGATCACCTACTACAATGAGGCCGCCGTAGCGCTCTGGGGGCATCACCCTCTCCTCGGCTCCAGCGAATGGTGCGGCTCCTGGAAGCTGTTCTGGCCTGACGGCATGCCGCTAGCGCATGGTCAATGTCCGATGGCGATCGCGCTGAAGGAAGATCGCGTGGTGCGCGGCATGGAGGCTGTCGCCGAACGGCCGGATGGCACGCGCGTGCCGTTCATCCCCTACCCCACCCCGATTCATGATGAAGCCGGTCGTCTGATCGGCGCGGTGAACATGCTGGTGGACATCACCGATCGAAAGCGCGCCGAGGAACAGAAGACCTTGCTGGTGCGTGAACTGCATCACCGCGTCAAGAATACCCTCGCGATGGTTCAGGCAATCGCGGGCTCGACTGCGCGCGCAGTCGATAACATCGAGGACTTCAAGACCGCGCTGTTCGGCCGCATTCAGTCACTTGCAAAAACGCACTTGCTTCTCGCCGACGATGAGCGCGCAGTAAAATTCGAGGACATCCTGCGCAGCGAACTCGATGCTTTCGATGACGGAAGCCATGAACGGATCGTGCTCGGCGGCCCGGAGGTCGCTTTAAGCTCGCAGGTTGCCGTTTCGCTGGGGATGGCCGTTCATGAGCTTACTGCCAACGCGGCGAAGTACGGAGCGCTGTCTGTCTATGGCGGCAAGGTCGAGGTCACGTGGAGCGTGACAATCGATGCCTCACGCCGCACGTTAACCTTTAACTGGGTGGAAAGTGGCGGGCCTGCGGTGACGCCGCCGAAGCGGGAGGGATTCGGTTCGCGACTGCTGGCGTTCGTGCTGCGCGGGCAAATTCAAGCCAGGATCAACGTCGAATACGATCCCGCGGGAGTACGCGTGCATTGCACTCTGCCTCTCCCGGCAGACACCCCGTCAAGCGCGAATTTGTGATCTACGCGTGCGTATCGCACATGTTACAGTTCAGCTTGGCTCATGACGTGACGCGATCAAGAGTCGGTGAAGCACGCTCTGATCATGGTCCCTGCGCCACGCCGCCCGAGCCAAGCCGCGGGAGGTAAGCATGGCTTATTCAAACATCCTTGTCGGTGCGGGAAACCGTCCCGCGCAACCAGTGGTCCGAAAAATCGGTCTCTCGGACCTGCGTGACGCACTCGCCAAGGGTGCCGACGATTTTTACGCAATGCCGACCCACGCCATGTTTCTCTGCATCATTTATCCGATCGTTGGCTTTGTTCTGGCGCGGCTGGCATTTGGCTACTCGGTACTGCCGCTGCTCTACCCATTGGCCACCGGGTTCGCCCTTGTCGGGCCAATCGCCGCCCTTGGCCTCTATGAGTTGAGCCGGCGCAGGGAAGCCGGCCTCGACGCCTCGGCGGCACGCGCCTTCGACATCTTCGAATCGTCGTCCATCGGTGGCATCGCTGCCTTGGGCATTCTGCTGTTGATAATCTTCTTGATCTGGGTGGCGGTCGCAAACGCCATCTATATTGCGAACTTCGGCTATGCCTCCCCGGCATCGGTGGAAGACTTCGTCAAGGACGTGCTTACGACACGCCCTGGATGGAATCTGATCATCGTGGGCAATCTGGTTGGGCTGCTTTTCGCGATCCTCGTGCTGTCGATCAGCGCGGTCTCGTTCCCATTGCTGCTTGATCGCGATGTCGGCGCCGCGGTGGCTCTGCTGACATCGATTCGCGCAGTCGCCCGCAATCCCTTCACCATGATGGTTTGGGGTTTGATCGTTGCGGCGCTGCTGGTGATCGGCTCGCTGCCGCTGTTTTTCGGGCTCACCGTGGTGATGCCATTGCTCGGCCATGCGACCTGGCATCTTTATCGCAAAGTCGTTGAGCCGGCGTCGGCTTTACCCCCGACCCTGCCGGAGGAACGGAAAGAGCGCCGCTACGCCGCCGACTTTCCGACGGTTCTCTTCCCGTGGAGCAAATAGCAATCCCTGGTTCAAGCGTGAGCTGACCGCCTACGCCACCGCAGCGTAGTGCCGGGCGAGCATGGTGCACTCGAACTTGCGAGGCGCCATCGGCTTCGCAAACATGTTGCCTTGGAGCATATCAAAGCCGAGATCGCGGACGGCGAGAAAGTCCGATTGCCGGTCCACGCCTTCGGCCACCGACCTGGCGCCAGATTCGCGCGCGATCGCGACAATTTCGGCACAGCGTGCCTGCTTGATCCGGTCATCGCCGCAACCGCGAATGAACTTGCGACCGACCTTCATTTCCACGACGGGCAGGTCACGGCGGCCGGCAAGCGCAGCGCCCTGCGCGTCGACCTCATTGAGGGCCATTCCAATATTGCGCAGTGCGAGTTGAGAGCCGATGTGCCGAACGAGGTCGTAGTCGTTAACCAGATCGACACAATCGACCGCAATCAACAATCCATTGAGCTGGGCTTTTTCCGGAAGTTTCTCCAGCATCCGGTCAATGAACTGCAAATCCTCCAGCACAAGCAGCGGCAAGGGGATGGAGATTCGAACCGGATTGTTCGCAGCAGCAAATTGAGCGGAATCGGCAAGCGCGCGCGCAATCACAAAGCGAGACAGCGCATGCAGATAAGGATCGTCGCCTGCCGGTATGTAATACGCCGGTGCGACCACACCCCATGTGGGATGACGCACGCGAACGAGCGCGTCGGCTCCGCGGGGCACCAGCGATTGCACATCGATCTTGGACTGGTACCACAGCTCCAGCCAGCCGTTGCACAGCGCCTCGTCGACATCGACCGGAAGCGGTGGCGGCTGCTGAACCGGCAAAAAGCGATCGAGATTGGCATCGAGGTCGCGGGCACGAAATGGCGTGCCAAGCGGCGGCAACATCATCAATCCGGCCTGCTCGCCGAATTGATGGCTGCCGATCAGGGCACCGGAACTGCGGCCACCGAACAGCATCACCGCGCCGCCATAAGCCTGCGCCTGCAGGGAGCGCAGCACTGCCTGGACTTCAAGCCCGGCGCCGAGCGGCCCCAGTACGATCACATCCGGCCGAAAGTCTCGGAGCGTTGCCCTGATATCGGCAGTGTCGGCTTCGCGCGCGATGAAGCCCATCTCGTCGAGCATATCGGCCAGAAACATCCGCACGTGAATTCTGTCTTCGACCACGCAGGCACGTGGCGGAACCGGTCTGCGGCTAAACTGGATGATCTCGCAGTCCTGCTGCTCTCTGTCTTCGGTCATGGTCACGCCTCACACAATCTTTGCCAATTTTTTTGTGAGGCGCATATGACATTCATCGGTGATGCGCGCTATACGCAATAGTGCACAATCCTCCAAACGATTCCTTCCGCAGTTAACGGGAGGGCCGCATTAATTTTCAAATTTGAATCAGTTGGACGTGCGTCGCGCGCCGATCACATTGCTTTCACGATGCTTTCGGTCATTTTCTTCGCATCGCCGAGTAGCATCATCGTGTTGTCGCGATAGAACAATGGATTGTCGATTCCAGCATAGCCCGATGCGAGCGAGCGCTTGATGAACATCACCGTGCCGGCTTTCCACACCTGCAGTACGGGCATACCGTAGATCGGAGAGGTTTTATCGTCCTCCGCCGCTGGATTGGTGACGTCGTTGGCACCGATCACGAACGCAACATCGGCCTGCGCGAATTCAGAATTGATATCCTCGAGTTCAAACACTTCGTCGTAAGGAACGTTGGCTTCCGCCAGCAGCACATTCATGTGCCCGGGCATCCGTCCCGCCACCGGATGAATGGCGTATTTCACTTCAACGCCTTCTTTCTTCAGCTTGTCAGCCATCTCGCGCAACGCATGTTGCGCCTGCGCCACCGCCATGCCGTAGCCGGGGACAATAATCACCTTGGACGAGTTCTTCAGAATATAGGCGGCATCCTCGGCTGAGCCGAGCTTCACCGGCCGCTGCTCGGCACCGCCACTCGGTCCCGCCGTCTCGCCGCCAAACCCGCCGAGAATGACCGAGATGAAAGAGCGATTCATGCCCTTGCACATGATGTAGGACAGGATCGCGCCTGAAGATCCAACGAGTGCGCCGGTGATGATCAACGCCGTATTTCCGAGCGTGAAGCCGATGCCCGCAGCCGCCCATCCCGAATAGGAATTGAGCATCGAGATCACGACCGGCATGTCGGCACCGCCGATCGGAATGATGATCAGAATGCCGAGCAGGAGCGAAATGCCGGTGATCAGCCAGAAATCCAGCTGGCTTTGTGAAACGAAGAAGCCATAAACAAAGAAGATCAATGCCGCGGCGAGCGCGAGATTGATGATGTGGCGCCCGGGCAAGAGAATCGGCTTGCCGCTCATACGCGCGGAAAGTTTGAGGAACGCGATCACTGAGCCTGTAAAGGTGACCGCGCCAATCGCGACCCCGAGCGACATTTCAATCAGGCTCGAGCCGTGGATATGACCGTGAGTGCCGATGCCGAAAGCCGCCGGTGCATAAAATGCTCCGGCCGCCACCAGCACCGCCGCCATGCCGACCAAGGAATGGAAGGCCGCAACTAACTCCGGCATCGATGTCATCGGCACGCGCCGCGCAATCACCGCGCCAATGCTGCCGCCGACAACGATGCCGCCGACGACCAATCCCCACGCGATCGGGTTCGCCGGGGGCTGCGCCCCAAGCGTTGTGAGCACGGCGATGCCCATGCCGATCATGCCGAAAAGATTGCCGCGCCGGCTTGAGTCCGGGCTCGACAGCCCGCGCAGCGCCAGAACGAACAGGACGCCTGACACCAGGTAGAGCAGCGCGACGAGATTGGGGTTCATGCCGCGCTCATTTCTTTTTCTTCTGGTACATCCCGAGCATGCGCTGGGTGACGAGGAAGCCGCCAAAGATGTTGACCGACGCGAAGATAAGCGCGACGAAGCCCAGCGCGCGCGCCCACAAGGGGCCATCGTCACCGACGACCAGTTGGACGCCAACTGCCAGCAAAGCTCCGACCACGATCACCGACGAGATCGCGTTGGTGACCGACATGAGCGGCGTATGGAGTGCAGGCGTCACCGACCAGACCACGTAGTAGCCGACAAAGACGGCAAGCACGAAGATCGACAGCTGGAACACGAAGGGATCGACCGCGGTTGCGACGTGCTCCATGTGTCCCTCCTCAGGCGGCTTTTGGCTGAAAATTCGGATTCACGACAGCGCCACCGCGGGTGAGCAATGTCGCCTTCACCAGTTCATCGTCCCAGTTGACCGCAAGCTTTTTTTCTTTCTTGTCAATCAGCGTCTCGACAAAGGTCAGCAGGTTTTTGGCGTAAAGAGACGACGCCGATGCCGCGAGTCGTCCGGGCACATTGAGGTAGCCCACAATCTTCACGCTGCCGGCCTGCACGATTCGGTCGGCCTCCGCGCCCTCGACGTTGCCGCCGCGCTCGACGGCGAGATCGACGATGACCGAGCCCGGCCGCATTGAGGCAATCATCGCCTTGGAGATCAGGCGCGGCGCGGGGCGGCCAGGGATCAGGGCGGTGGTAATGACGATATCCTGTTTCTTGACATGCTCGGCGACCAGCGCCGCCTGTTTGGCCTGGTACTCCTTGGACATTTCCTTGGCGTAGCCGCCCGCCGTCTGGGCATTCTTGAATTCCTCGTCCTCGACCGCGAGAAATTTCGCGCCCAGGCTTTCGACCTGTTCCTTCGTGGCGGGACGCACGTCTGTCGCCGTGACGATTGCGCCCAGGCGGCGCGCGGTTGCGATGGCCTGCAAGCCGGCGACGCCGACGCCCATGATGAATACCTTGGCGGCCGGCACGGTGCCGGCGGCGGTCATCATCATCGGCAGCGCACGCCCATACTCTTCCGCCGCGTCAATCACCGCCCGGTAACCGGCGAGATTGGCCTGGCTGGAAAGAACGTCCATTGACTGCGCGCGCGTGATCCGGGGCATCAATTCCATCGCGAATGCAGAAATCCCCGCATCCGCCATCTGCTTCAGCGCGGCCTCGTTCCCGTACGGATCCATGATTGCAATGACGAGCGCGTCCTTTTTGTACGCGCTCAACTCGCCTGGCGCGGGACGCCGAACCTGCAAAACGATGTCGGCGTCTTGGGTGACCGTATCGCCGATTTGCGCGCCCGCTGCCTCGAACTCTGCGTCCGGTATGCCTGACGCTATGCCGGCGCCGCGCGCAACCGCGACGTCAGCACCAAACGATTTGAACTTCTTGATGGTTTCCGGAGTCGCAGCGACCCGAGGCTCACCGGCGTCGGTTTCACGCGGTACGGCAATTCGCATTTCGCGCCTCCCCGCCCGGTCGTTAATTTCGTCAGTGCGGCGAAAGTCCGGTGAAGGCGAAGATCAGAAAACAGATCACGAAGGCCACGTAGCTCGGCGTCGTTGCCCTGCTGAGCAGGCCCGGGATGGCGCCAAGCAGCCCGATCACGAAGATGGCCGCGGCCAGAAGCCAGTGTCCCATCACGCCGCCGGTCGCAAGCCCAAACAGGACGGTCACCACGTAGAGGATCCCGACCAGCGTGAAATGGACAAAGCTCTCGTAGCCCTGCTCATGCGCCGCGTAGTCGTTACCGGTGGCGGTGGCGTATTCAATGGTGCCGTGTTCGGCCATGGGGAAAATTCTCCGGGTCGCTCGGAAAAGACGGATATTGACGGGTTAGCGCAATTGCGACCGCAGGGCAACGCCGGACCTGCGTCCGTTCATTCCCGCGCTAGAGGCCGACTTTGCTCAGTGCGGTTCCTTGCCGGGCGGCTACGTCTTCGACCGCGAAGGATTCGATGGCTTCGTTGAACAAGCGGTAGAAATTGAGTTCCGCGGCGAGGTGGAGAAAGACCGCGCCAAGCCCAATGGCAGCCCGGTCCATGAAGACGAATTCGCGCGGCACCGTCACCGGGCCCCTGGCCTTGAGCGCCTGATGCACGCGAAACGCTTCCCTGCGGCCGTATTCGGAAGGTTTCACGCCATCGGCGATGGTTCGCACCCGGTCGTCGAGCAGCGGTCCGTAAATGAAACGGGCCCAGATATTGAGCGCATCGATCAGCTCGCGATTGAGCCGCTTGAACCCCCAGGTCTTGTAAGCGTGCACCACGAGTTCGTCATCGCCGCGCAGCAGTCCACGATAAAGGTCGACCACGCCGCCCACGAAGCTCGGCGGGAAAATGCGTATGCAGCCGTAGTCCAGGAGATTGATGCCGGCGGGTTTCCCTTTCGCGTCGTCGAAGACGGAGTAATTGCCGAGATGCGGGTCGCCATGAATAGTTCCGAAGCGGCTGAAGGGAAACCACCACGCGGTGAACATGGCCGTGGCGAGACGGTTGCGCGCCGCGAGCGTGTCGGTCTTGTGCTCAAGCAACTTGCGCCCGGAAAGCCAATCCAGCGTGAGCAGGCGGCCGGTGGACAGATCGGGCCAGATCTTCGGCACCCGGATCGCATGTTTGTCCTTCAGCATGTAGCGATACAGTTCGACGTGCTTCGCCTCTCGGCCGTAGTCGAGCTCCTCGCGCAGACGTGCGCCGATCTCGACCGCGATCTCGCTCGTGTCGATTGCCGGATCGAAGCGCTTCCGGATGGCGAACAGCAATTGCAATTGATTGAGATCAGCTTCCACCGCCGACTGCATGTCCGGATATTGCAGCTTGCATGCAACCTCGCTGCGATCGAGCGCGCGTGCGTGGTGCACCTGGCCCAGCGAAGCGGCAGCAGCCGGATGATGATCGAATTCGGAAAATTTCTTCTGCCAGTCGGCTCCGAGCTCCGCGCTCATGCGGCGCTTGACAAAGGCCCATCCCATGGGCGGCGCCTGGCTCTGCAGCTTGATCAGCTCATTGGCGTATTCCGGCGGCAGTGCATCGGGAATGGTGGCGAGCAGCTGCGCCACCTTCATGATCGGACCTTTCAGGCCGCCGAGTGCGGCGGCGAGCTCGAGTGCGTTCGCCGCGCGGTCGAGCGGCACGCCAAAAAACCGCGCGCCGGCAAAACGCGCGGCGGTACCGCTGAGCTGCGTGCCGACCCTGGCGTAGCGCCTGGCGCGGGCAGAGAAGCGATTTTTTTCGCGGTCTTCCATGAAGTTAACGCTGCAATCCGGCCCGGTTCGATGCACCTTCTATATAGGTTATGACGCGAATGTCGCTATTGACCTTAAACGCCGCGCTTCGAGCCAAGACTGATGCGGAGTGGCCGAAGTATCCGTCTTATCAGAGGTATCCGCCATGAAATACAGACTTGCGGACTGCATATGGGCCAGCATCTCAAGATTAGTCGCTGCAGCGGCAATTGGTTTGTGGCTCGCGTTTGCCATCTGTCCGACGGTGTTTGCCGCGGACGGTGCGCAAGCCGCGGCGGCCGCGAAGGAAGCGGCAGCCAAGCTGCAAGCTTATCTCCGCAATCTGGAAAAATCGAAAGGCCAGCCGGATTACTCAAAGCCGCCGGCTTCGGAATATCTCAAGCGCATTTTCGCCGCCGATGCGCTCGCGGCTCTGCCGGCTCCGAAGGCCAACGATTTCGGCTGGCTGCTCGACTGGGTTGTCAGCGTTGATCAGACATACGTCGCGATGATCATGTTTGGTGCAAAAGCCCTGACCGATGAAAACGTGGGGCGCAACGTGATCGACTACCAGGACAACACCATGCCTGCTGCGGCTTTTCGTTTGCGCTTGTATGAGCGTATCGCAAGGACAGTGCCCTCGTTACCCTCTGATGAACGCAAACAAGAGCGCGATACAATTGAACGAGTTAACCAGGGCATGGTGCAGTTGGCGACAGGCATGGCCGGTTTTACGCGGATCCGTCTCAAACTGGAGAACGTGCGTCTGACAGCAGCAGCGCTGCGCGATACGGTGACGGTTTGGGCGCCACTAGCCACTGCAAAGGAACGCGCTGAATTGTTGGCTCGCCTTGAGAAGGCACTCGTCACAAACAAGGACGCCGGCATCGACGATGCGATCAACGTCGTTTCAACGATGATTAAAAACGTCAAAGATTAGGAGGGGATCCAGAATTGTCGGCCCACACATCCACCCGCGTCTTTAGAGCAGCGGCCCCCATAGCCTTCGGTTTATGGCTTTCGCTGGCTTTCTGTCCGACGGTGTTTGCCGCGGACGGTGCGCAAGCCGCGGCGGCCGCGAAGGAAGCGGCAGCCAAGCTGCAAGCCTATCTCCGCGATCTGGAAAAATCGAAAGGCCAGCCGGATTACTCAAAGCCGCCTGCTTCGGAATATCTGAAACGCATTTTTGATGCCGATACGCTTGCAGCATTGCCACCGCCGAAGGCAGAGGACTTAGTGTGGCTGTTCGATTGGACTGAGGCCGTTGGCCACACCTTCCCAGCGATGGTCATGTTTGGTGCAGAAGACCAATCCGATGCCGGATGGCGCGTGGCTTTGGCACGGAACATGCGGCGAAATCACGACTCCTTTATCAATGCAATGGCTTCCGGATTGCGCCTATGCGCGCGGACAGCAAACGCAGAAGCTTCATTCATCAATTCAATGCCGCCGGATAAGCGTACAAATGCGATTCAAACTGCACAAAAAGAGATTAACCTTGAACTGATTAATTGGGTGATGACGACGACGATGTTCGTAAGTGATGTGAAACCGGAAAATTCGCGTCTGTTGGCCGCAGCGCTGCGCGATACCGTACCGGTCTGGGCACCCATCGTCACTCCGCAAGACCGCACAACCATCTTGACCCGACTTGGGAAGGCACGCATGGGTAACAAAAACGCCGGCATCGATGATGATATCAATGCGGTCGAAACGGCCATGAAAAACGTGAAGGATTAGCGCTGATCGTTTTGCAGCAGCCGTTTCGACTCAAAACGAAACCTCGTGTCAGCCCAGCCGCTGATGATCGATTGCGCCGCGCACGGCAAGGGCATCGCCTGCGTCGTCTGCCGCCACATGCTTGAAAGCGCGGAGGCGGTCGTCGGCTTCGTCGAGAACAGTTCCGATCCGCACGACTTGCAGGCCTGGTGCGACTCCTGCGAAGCGATGTTCGCGCGTGAACGGCAGATGACCCAGGCCTTTCGCGAATTCAATGGCATGGCGCTGGTGTGCCATCATTGCTACGCCGCGTTGAAGCGGCGGCATATGCACACAGCCGGATGAACCTGCCCTCTTTGATCAAGCGTCCTTAGCGATCTCCCCACAAAATCAACAAAAGGGATACAAAAATGGCGGCATCGACGATGACATCAATGTGGTCGAAGCAGCCATGAAAAGCGTGAAGGATTAGCGCTTACCGTTTTTCAGTAGCCGCTTCACTCAAATCGATCGTGCTAGCGCGCACTTCTGGTTCCGCGGCTATCTTTCCATCTCCTCCAGCTGATCGATCAGCTTCGCAATCACCCGCAGACCGCCGTCCCAGAACTTGGGGTCGCGCGCGTCGAGGCCGAACGGCGCCAGCAATTCGGAATGATGCTTGGTTCCCCCGGCGGACAGCATTTCAAGATAGCGCTCGGCAAACCCGCTCTCGGATTTTTCATAGACGGCATAGAGCGAGTTCACGAGGCAATCGCCGAACGCGTAGGCGTAGACATAGAATGGCGAATGCACGAAATGCGGGATATAGGCCCAGAAGGTCTCATAGCCGGGCTTCAGTTCGATCGCAGGGCCGAGGCTTTCGTCCTGCACCGACATCCATAATTCGCAAAGTTTGTCGGCCGTGAGTTCGCCATTGCGGCGCTCGGTGTGCACCTTGCGCTCGAAAATGTAAAACGCGATCTGCCGCACCACCGTGTTGATCATGTCCTCGACCTTGGCTGCGAGCATCGCCTTGCGCTGCTTTTTGTCGGTGGTCTCCGCGAGCAGTTTTTGGAACGTGAGCATCTCGCCGAACACCGATGCGGTTTCGGCCAAGGTCAGTGGCGTCTGCGCCATCAATGACCCATTGGGCGCCGCCAGGACCTGGTGCACGCCATGGCCCAGCTCGTGCGCCAACGTCATCACGTCGCGCGGTTTGCCCATGTAGTTGAGCAGAATGTAAGGATGCACCGATGGCACCGTGGGATGAGCAAAGGCGCCCGGCTGCTTTCCGGGACGAACGGGTGCATCGATCCAGTTTTTTTCAAAAAACCGATCGGCAACTTCAGCCATCTTCGGCGAGAACGCCCCATACGCAGTAAGTATCGTCGCCCGCGCCTCGGTCCATGGGATTGTGCGTTGAGGAACCTTGGGCAGCGGCGCGTTGCGATCCCAGTACGGCATTCGCTTTTTGCCGAACCATTTTGCCTTCAGGGCATAGTATCGATGCGAAAGCCTTGGGTAGGAGGCCCGCACGGCCTCGACCAACGCGTCCACAACCTCGCGCTCAACCCGGTTCGAGAGATGGCGCGCGTCGGCGACATCCTTGAAGCCGCGCCAGCGATCTGAAATTTCCTTGTCCTTCGCGAGCGTGTTGGTGACCAGCGTGAATGACCGCAGATTTTCCTTGAACGTCCTGGCCAGCGCTTCGGCCGCCGCCTTGCGTTTCTTGCCATCGGCATCCTGCAGCAGATTGAGCGTCGGCTCGATGGCGAGCGATTTGCCGGCAACCTTGAACTGCAGCGCCGCAATGGTCTCGTCGAACAGGCGATTCCAGGCAGAATAGCCGGTCATCGACTTCTCGTGGAACAGCTCCTCGACCCGATCTTCCAGCTGATACGGCTTTTCCTTGCGCACATCCTCGATCCACGGACGGTAATGGCCGAGGTCCGGGTCGCGCAGCGCATTTTCGAGCTGCGCATCGTCGATTCGGTTCAGCTCAAGCGCGAAAAAGAGAAGATGCAAGGATGCGGCGGTGATGCGCTCCTGCACGTCGCCATAGAACTTCGCTCGGGCCGGGTCGGTGGTGTTTTGCGCATAGACAAGCGAAGCATATGAATGGAGACGACCGAGCCGCTCATCGATCGCCTCGTATCGTTTGATGGCCTGGGCCAGCGCGCGCCCACCACCATCGCCCGCGGCCAAAGCGGCCAGCTTGCCCCTGAACTCCTGTTCGAACGCATTGCAGTCGAGATCGGCCTGCTCCAGGTCGCGCTTGACCTCGGGACTGTCCAAGGCGGGATAGAGGTCGCCCAGATTCCACTCGGGCAAGGCGCCAAGCTTCGGCGTTTTTATTGGCTTTTGACGGAGGGAGGTCTTTGGCATGAGGCAATCGTTCAATAAACACACCTGGATAGGTGCATGTAGCTTGCCGGTCGTGGCAACGCTATGGCGGCCAGCCATGTCGCAGACCACCACGGTGGATTTTAACGGCTGTCCGGAAGCCGCACGGCTTAATAGCCCGTTAAGCGAGAGCGGCGACAGTGCACCAGTTCGGCACAGTCGCGCGTGGGGGAGTCATGTCCGAAGTTGTGCTCGTCGTCGACGACGATCCGGTTCAGCGTTGCCTATTGGAAGCCATGGTCGGGCGTTTCGGCTATCGGGCAAAGGTCGCAGAAGGCGGCGATACCGCAATTAAGATCCTGAAGGGCCCCGACGCCACACGCATCGACGCGATTGTGCTGGATCTGGTGATGCCGGATCTCGACGGTCTTGGCGTACTGGCCCGAATGCGCGAAATCGGGCTGAACGTCCCGGTAATCGTGCAAACCGCACAGGGCGGGATCGATGGCGTGGCCTCAGCCATGCGTTTGGGCGCAGCCGACTTCGTGGTCAAGCCGGCAAACGCCGAGCGCCTGCAGGTCTCGCTACGCAATGCACTCGCCACCAGGGCCCTGGCGGGCGAATTGGAGCGTCTTAAACTCGGCCTATCCTCCGAAAGTATTACTACCCAACCACTGATTGAACCTTCGCCGGGGATCGCGGCATCCTGGCCGGAACCGGACAGCCATGTTGCTTCCCATTCGGTGCCGCTGGTCGACCTCCGTGGCGACGTCCGGCCGCTCGAGGACATCGAGCGCGAAGCCATCCGTTTCGCCATATCGCGCTATCGAGGGCAGATGTCCGAAGTGGCGCGCAGGCTCAAAATTGGCCGCTCAACGCTCTATCGCAAGCTGGAAGGGCTTGGGCTCGAGGACGCCTGATCGCCCTATTGCCCGTGCGATCGGCCTGATCGAACCGCGGTCCCCGGCGTTTGCATGCAAAATTCCCCAGCGAAGTTTCAGAAATGCCCTTTTTCGGCCAAATTCCCGCAGAAGTTTGAATCCGGACGGACGGGGGATTGGCGCTAACATCACGTTAACCGATCCCGACAACACTCACGGGGTTGCCGCCATGGCAGCCCGAGGGGACGTGACGGCTTCGTGGGACGGACAGCTTCACGAAACGATACTATTGACGCGTCAGGCGAGCGCTCGGTCGTTGCCGCTTTGACGCGCGCCGGTGCCTGTCTGGGCCTGGCGGGACTATTCATGCTTGGGTCAAACGACGCGCTGCAGAACGCCAGCGCCGAAGGCGACACCCGCACTCTCTCCTTCCACCATCTTCACACCGGCGAAGACATCACCGTCACCTTCAAGCGTAACGGTCGCTACGACGACGCCGCGCTGAAGAAGCTCGATTGGTTCATGCGCGATTGGCGCAAAGACAAATCAACCCGCATGGATCCGCACCTGTTCGATCTGCTGTGGGAAGCCTATCGCGAGGTCGGCGCAACACAGCCCATCGATGTTGTGTGCGGCTACCGTTCTCCCGAAACAAATTCAATGTTGCGCAGGCGCTCGAACGGCGTCGCGCAGTTCAGCCAGCACATCAACGGCCAGGCGATGGATTTCTTCATCCCGGGTGTGCCGCTCGAAAAACTGCGCGAAGTCGGCCTTCGGCTGCAGCGTGGCGGTGTCGGTTTCTATCCGACTTCCGGCTCGCCTTTCGTGCACATGGACACCGGCACCATTCGGCACTGGCCGCGGATGACGCACGATCAGCTAGCCAGGGTTTTCCCCGATGGGCGCACCGTGCATGTTCCTTCGGATGGCCACCCACTGCGCAATTATACGCTCGCCCTTGCTGACGTGGAGCGACGCGGCGGCAAGCCCTCAGAGACGTCACTCGACGCCGCACGTGAGGCGGGCGTGATCCAGGGCGACGGCTCGTCTGCGCCGCCGGCTCGCGGCTTCTTTGCCCGATTGTTCAGCGGCGGCAAGGATCCTGACGAGGTTAACGAGGACTCTGCCCCGAAGACTGCCCGCGTTGCGGTCGCGAGCGTGAGTTCGTCCAAGGCCAAGACGGTGAGCGTGGAACGCATCGTGCCGCTGCCGACCTCGCGGCCGAGCGCGGTCGCCGTTGTCGCGGCCGAACCGAAGACCTCGGTCGCCGCCATGACGGTGAAGCCGGCAAGCCAGTCCTTCGTGACGGCTTCGCTTGGCGGCAGCTTGTTTGACAATCGTGGCTACTGGCGAGGGGCGATACAAAACGGTCCGGACTTGCCGCGGGCTGTGACTGCATCGACGAAATATCAGACGGCCAGTCTTGACCCCACCACCACCGGAACGACCGCTCTGGCCTATGCCGCTGAATCGGAGATGCCGAAGCCGACACAAGCCCGCCCGATGGGCGCGCTCCCGAAGCGTGAATCCTCGGAAGCGACGGTCATTCAGGCGCAGGGCAACACGACGATCGCGGAAAAGGCCGCCCTGACGCCGGCCCAGGCAAACGGTGGACAACCTGTCGAGAGCCCTTGGCTGCGCGCGGCGATCCTTACGCCGAGTTTCAGCAGCGCCATGACCACGACACGGCTCGGCGCGGTTGACATGCGGCCGTTGCACGGTCTGCTGCACAAGCCTGCACACTCGCTCGCGATGTCGTTCTCCGCCGACCCGACTCCCGATATATCGCCGAGCCGCTTTAATGGAGGTCCGGCGATCGTTTTCCTCGCTACCACGACGTTCGCGACGCAATCGACTGCAAGCGCGTTCGCTCTTCAGACGACTGCGCTGCGCTGATCCCTAGCTAGCCATTCCCAACGCGTGCAGATAGGTATCGAGCACTTCCTGTTGCTCGCGGCGCTCGTCCGTATCCAATTTGCGCAGACGCACGATCGCGCGAAGTGCCTTGGTATCGAAGCCGGTGCCTTTGGCCTCTGCGTAGACATCGCGAATGTCGTCCGAGGTCGCCTTTTTTTCTTCTTCAAGACGCTCGATGCGTTCAACGAAAGCTTTCAGGTGATCCTTGGCGAAGCGGGTGGCCGGCTTTTCTTTTTCAGCCGAGGCGGTGGCAGACATCGACGTCTCCTTGACTGCGCAGGCGGCGATTTGCCGCCATTGCGGGAAGCTTTCGGAGTTGCAGGTCCTCCGGTCAAGGCAAGGACGCCGTCATCCACGCTGTTCACAAGTAACCGGTGAGCACTAGTCGCGATGACTGGACTTTTCGAATGCCGCTTTCTGTTCCGGCGTCGCTTCTTTCTGGTGTTTCCGGCGCCACTCATCGTAGGGCATGCCGTAGACGATCTCGCGGCTCTCGTCCTTGCTCAACGCAAGACCTTTGGCATCGGCAGCGTCCTTCATCCAGTTCGACAGGCAATTGCGGCAGAAGCCGGCGAGGTTCATCAGGTCGATATTCTGCACGTCAGTGCGCGACCGAAGATGCTCGATGAGGCGGCGGAAGACCGCTGCTTCCAGTTCGGTGCGGGTGCTGTCGTCCATTCGCGGTGTCCTCCACAACAGAAAACATAAACATGCCTCCGGCGGCTTTGAAGGCCCGTCGAAATAAAAAGCCCGCCGTATCCCCTCGGATGCGGCGGGCTTCGATCTGTGTTGCGCTCAGGCCAGCGCCTTCTTCACTCGCTCGGCAGTCATCGGGAGATGGCGTAGCCGCTTGCCGGTGAGCTGAAACACCGCGTTTGCGATTGCGGGGCCGACCGTGACGACGCCGATCTCGCCCATTCCGCTGGGTGGATTGTTGGTGGCAAGGACCTTGGTGTGGATTTCCGGCACCTCGCTCATGCGCATGACCGGGTAGCTGTCGAAGTTGGTCGCCTGCACAGTCCCGTCTTTGACAGGAAGCTGCTCGATCAGTGCGGCACTCAAGCCATATACGACCGCGCTTTCGAGCTGCGCTTGGGCGCTATCCGGCTGCACGACAAGACCGGGATCGGCCACGATCCAGTAATTATGGACCTTGATCTTGCCCGTAGTCTGGTCGAGCGAAATCTCCGCCACGCCCGCCGATAACGTGTCGTGATAATCCGAAAATGCGATGCCCATGCCGCGGCCGGGGCGCTTGCGTGCAAAATCGGACATCTCCGCCACCGCTTTGAGCACAGCATTGGCACGCGGCTTGTCTTTCGTCAGCTCAAGGCGCAGCGCGAGCGGATCCTTGCCGGCCGCCTGCGCCACCTCGTCGAGGAAGGCCTCGGCCGCAAACTTGTTGTAGCCGGAACCGATGCCGCGCCATGCGTGCACGCGCATGCCGCGCTCCTCGCGAACATATTCGGCAAGGGCATTCGGAATTGCATAGAAGGCCTGATCGAGGCCCCGCGCGCCAATATAGTCCTTGCCGCCGGTCGCCTTGAAACGTGGCGGAGCCGCCACCGCATCCACGTTCTCCGAAACCAGGCGATGATGCCAGCTCACGACGTTGCCCTTCGCATCGAGGCCCGCCTTGAGCAGATGGTGGGTCATAGGCCGTGGACGCGCGGCCACAAGGTCCTCTTCACGCGTGAGGATCAGCTTCACCGGCTTCTTCGTGATGTTGGAGAGAATCGTGGCCTGAATGGCCGCGTCGGGCCAGATCCGCCGGCCGTAACCGCCACCCAGGAACTGTTGGTGCACCCGGATCTGATCCGGCGTGGTCTTCAAGATGCCCGAGATGATCTGCGCGGCGAGCGCCCCGAATTGGGTGCCGGTCCAGATATCGGCCGACTTGCCGTCCTCCGAGACTTTCGCCACCGCATTCATGGGCTCCATCTGCGCATGATAGGTGTATTCGGACCAATAGGCGGCTTCGACGGTCCTGGCTGCGCCGCTCATGCCGGCCTTCACGTCGCCGACCTGGTATTCCACCTTGGTCTCAACGCTCGGGTCCTTGGCCTTGGCAGCGTAGTCGCTCTTTGCCTTGTCGGAGTCGAACCCCGCGGCGGTGGCACCGCTCGTATCCCAGTTGACCTTGAGGGCTTGGACGCCAGCACGTGTCGCCTCAACTGAGTCGCCAATCACCGCCACGCCAAATGGCAGCGGGAGGACCTGGGTCACGCCCTTGATCTTCATCACATCGGGCGCATTGACGTCCTTCGACTTGGCTCCTTCCATCGGTGCTTGCAGCACCGATGCGTAGACCATTCCTGGCACCTGCACGTCGATGCCGTATATCGCCGAGCCGTTCACCTTGGATGGCACGTCGCTGCGGCCGATGTCCTTGCGGCCGATCAACTTGAACTGCGCCGGCTTCTTGAGATCCGTCTCACTGATTTTTGGCGGTTCGGCCGGAACCGTCGCAAAGGCCACGACCTCGCCATACGTGATCTTCCGACCTGATTTCTTGTGGCTGATGGTGCTCTTGTCGGTGGTCAGTTCGCTCACCGGCACCTTCCACTTCTCCGCCACCGCATCGAGGAGCACCTTCCGTGCCTGCGCCCCGGCCATGCGCAGCGGCGTGAAATAGCCCGGCACCGATACGCTGGCGGCGGTGATCTGCGCGCCGTGGAATATATTATGCGGATTGCCGTAGACCTTCGGATTGGCCGGCGCAAACTCGGTCTTCACTTTCGACCAATCGGCGTCAAGCTCTTCCGCCAAAATCAGCGGCAATGATGTGTAGACACCCTGGCCCATTTCAGCCGCCGGACAGACGATGCTGATTGTATTGTCGGGAGCGATGCTGACCCAGGCGTTGAACTTGGTCGGTTGCGTTGCCCCGAGTGCTTCGCCGCCGCGGCCAATGCCGCCGAGCGTGAATGCAAAGGTCATCCCGGCAGCGCCAGAGACAAAGCCTCGCCGGCTGATGCTGGTGTCGAGGGAGCCGTTTTTGATCTGAATCGTCATGGCTTAGGCCTCCCGAGCGGCGCGCTGAATGGCGCGCACAATGCGCGGATACGTGCCGCAGCGGCAGATGTTGCCGTCCATGTGGGCGACGATCTGATCGCGTGTGGGCTTCTTGTTCGTGGCCAGCAGCGTTGCCGCTTGCATGATCTGGCCGGACTGGCAGTAGCCGCACTGCGGCACCTGCTCGGCGATCCATGCCTTTTGCAGCAGATGCTGCCCGTTCGGCGACAGCCCTTCGATGGTGGTGACCTTCTTGCCGGCCACTTTCGATACGCCGATCTGGCAAGACCGTACCGCCTTGCCGTCGACATGAACGGTGCAGGCGCCACAAAGGCCCGACCCGCAGCCGAACTTGGTGCCGGTCAGCTTTAATTGCTCGCGCACCACCCAAAGCAAAGGCGTGTCGGGCTCGGCCTCGACATTCGCCGGCTTGCCATTGATCGTAAATGCTGTTGCAGCCATGCGTTTTCTCTCCCTCGAGAGTTATTGTCGTCTACGTTGCGCTTGATCCGCGCATTTGGTGGCCGTCATCCGCACCCCCGCGGTGACGACTTGTCGGCGCAGCATAAGTCCCGGCGAACGGCCGTGCTGCGCCAAGGTGGGAAGGAGATTTAAGCAGATTTTCCCGACAGTGGGCAGCTATGATCGAATAATGAATCGTTCCCTGCGCGCTTTTCTCGCAGATCTTTATCGCATTGCGGTAGTGCAGGCCCATCCTGCGTCCTGCCTGCCTCCGCTGTTGCCGCCTCCCCCGACCGGCAGGCTTGTTTTGCTCGCCGCCGGGAAGGCAGCCGGTTCGATGAGCGAAGTCGCCGAAGCCAACTATCTCGACCAGCTGCGAATTCCCTCCGAGCACATAAGCGGTGTCGCGGTGGCAAGGCATGGGTACGGGAGGCCACTTAGACGCGTTCGTATGATTGAGGCGGGACATCCTATCCCGGATGCAGCCGGCCTGGAGGGTGCCGAGCTTGCAATCACGCTTGCCGACGGTGCAAATGTGAATGATCTCGTGTTGGTCTTGATGTCCGGAGGCGCCTCCGCCAACTGGATCGCGCCGGCTGAAGCAATTTCGTTCGGGGACAAGCAAGCGATTACGCGCGCGTTGCTGCGCTCCGGGGCGCCGATTGGCGAAATCAACACCGTTCGCAAACATTTGTCGCGGATCAAAGGTGGGCGTCTGGCGCTGCATGCGCATCCTGCCAAGGTCATCACGATTGCGATTTCGGACGTGCCGGGTGACGAGCTTTCAGCCATCGGGTCGGGGCCGACCGTGCCCGACCCCACCACCCTCCAGGACGCGCGCGCGATCATCGCAAAATATGATCTCGACGCTCCCGATAGTGTTAAGCGCGCACTCAATGATCCAAAGAATGAGACGCCGAAGCCGGACGATCCCATCTTTGCCGGCAACGAAGTCGCGCTGGCCGCGCGACCGGCGGATTCAATGCAGGCGGCGGAGGCGGCGGTTCGCAAGGCCGGCTACGATTGCGTTTTGCTCGGCGACCGCATCGAGGGCGAAGCTCGCGAAGTCGCTGCGGCCCACGCCACCCTCGCGCGCGATCTGCGCGCGCAAGGAAAGCGCGCGGTGCTTCTTTCCGGCGGCGAATTGACCGTGACGATTCGCGGCAATGGCCGTGGCGGACCAAATCAGGAATATGCCCTTGCGCTTGCGGCCGGCCTCGCGGGGATGCCGGCCGTGGCCGCAATCGCAGGTGACACCGACGGCACCGACGGCGGCGGCGGCGCGGCAACGGATCCGGCGGGTGCTTTGGTTGATGGCGAATCGGTGGCGCGCGCCAAGGGCCGCGGCCTCGATCCCGCCGCCTTTCTTGCAGACAACAACTCCACTGCATTCTTTGAGGCCCTGGGGGACCTTTTGGTGCCCGGGCCGACCTACACCAACGTGAACGACTTCCGCGCCATCGTCGTTGACACGCCCTGACGGATCACGCCAAAACGCGCATCATTCGGAGACCCGCGAGAATCGTGACCGCATTGCGCCTTATCGCCACGAAACGCTGCTTTCGACGCTTCCTCGCAAGCGCTGCCGGCCCGGCCATGCTGCTGCTGGGGGGTTTCACGCAGGCGGCTAACGCCGATTTCCGGCTGTGCAACAACACGGGCAGCCGCGTCGGTGTTTCAATCGGCTACAAGGACAATGAAGGCTGGACGACCGAGGGCTGGTGGAACATTGCATCGCGCTCGTGCGAAACGCTGCTGCGCGGCTCCCTGGTTGCGCGTTACTATTACATCTACGCAGTCGACTATGATCGCGGCGGCGAATGGTCCGGCAAAGCATACATGTGCTCACGCGAGAAGGAATTCACCATCCGCGGCACCGACAACTGCCTCGCGCGCGGCTATGATCGCACCGGTTTTTTCGAGGTCGATACCGGCGAGCAGCGCTCCTGGACGGTGCAGCTCACTGACGCCGCCGAGCAAGTGCCCGACCGGCCGCTCCCGCCGCGCACGCCACTCGGCACCTCGCGCCCACCGACAACCCTGTCGCCGCCTCCGGCCGGAGGCACCAAGCCATGAGACGTCTGCGCCGCGCCAAGATTGTCGCTACGCTTGGGCCAGCTTCATCCAATGCCGACATGATCGCGCGCCTTTTCGAAGCCGGCGCCGATGTCTTCCGCATCAATATGAGCCACACGAGCCAGGATCGGATGCGCGAACTGGTCGAGATGATCCGCGCAGTTGAACGCGACACTGGCCGGCCGATCGGCGTGCTGATTGACTTGCAGGGCCCGAAGCTCCGGCTCGGCACGTTCGAGGGCGGCTCGGTAATGGTGAAAACCGGCGACACCTTTGTTCTTGATGCCGATGCCGCGCCGGGCAATGCCGCGCGCGCCTATCTGCCCCATCCGGAGATCTTCGCCACGATCAAGCCGGGTCACACGCTGCTGATCGACGATGGCAAGATCAAGCTCACGGTCATCGAAGTTGATTCCAAACGCATCGTCACGCGCGCAACGGTCGGCGGCAAGCTTTCCGATCGAAAGGGCGTGAGTCTGCCGGATACGACAATTCCGTTTTCTTCGTTGGCCGCCAAAGACCGTTCCGATCTGGAGGCGGCGCTCGAGACAGGCATCGACTGGGTCGCGATGTCTTTCATTCAAAGACCGGAAGACGTCGCCGAGGCGAAGAAAATTACCCGCGGGCGTGCGGCGGTGATGGCCAAGATCGAGAAACCGCAGGCGGTCCACCGCCTCGCCGAAATCATCGAACTTGCAGATGCGTTGATGGTGGCGCGCGGCGACCTTGGCGTGGAAATGCCGCTGGAAAAAGTGCCCGGGGTCCAGAAACAAATGACACGCGCCGCACGCGTCGCCGGCAAGCCGGTCGTGGTAGCGACCCAGATGCTTGAATCGATGATCAACGCCCCGGTCCCGACACGCGCCGAAGTATCCGACGTGGCGACCGCGATATTCGAAGGTGCGGACGCGGTCATGCTGTCGGCCGAATCAGCCGCCGGTCAGTTCCCCGTGCAGGCGGTCGCGACCATGAACCGCATTGCCGAGGAGGTCGAGGCAGACCCGCTGTACCGCAATATCATCGCGGCGCAGCGCGCTCAGGCAGAAGCGACCGGCGCCGATGCGATCGCAGAAGCCGCGCGTCACATTGCCGATACGCTCGATCTTGCCGCCGTCGTGTGTTGGACCGCGTCCGGGTCGACCGCCCTGCGGGTCGCGCGCGAACGGCCGCGACTGCCAATTGTCGCGCTCTCACCCAACATCGCGACCGGAAGACGCCTTGCGGTCGTCTGGGGCGTACATTGCGTTGTCACCGAGGACGCGCATGATCAGGACGATATGGTGGACCGTGCATGCCGGATCGCCGTCAAGGAAGGCTTCGCGAAGCCAGGGCAGCGGGTCATTGTCGTGGCCGGCGTCCCGCTCGGCACGCCCGGCACGACCAACATGTTGCGCATCGCCTTTGTCGGCCCGTCAGGCAGCTGATGTTGTCGTCAGCTGCCTGAAGCGCAAAACAAACTTATCCAGGGTCAGATATCGCGGCCTTCGACTTTTTCCTGCAACGTCTTCACGAGATCAGGAATGCGCTCCATGCGCGGATAGACCGACAGCGCGCGCCGATAGACCTCAAGCGCCTGCTTGTCGTCGCCGATATCTTGCAGGATCAGGCCAAATCCCGCCAAGGCGCCGAAATGACGCGGCTCGCGCTTGAGTACCTCGCGAATGTCGTTCAGGGCGCGTCCGTAGTCTTTCCTCATGTAGAAGATGGTCGCCCGCCTGTTCCATCCTTCGACGTAGTCGGGTTTTATCTTCACGATTGAATCGAGCAGCTTGACCGCAAGATCGAGATCCTTCGACTCGACAGCAGTCTTCACCCGCGTCATCAGAAGATTGGCCGTGTCGCTGCGCGAGGCCGACCAAACGGTCCAGATGCGTTCTTCGATTGCCTTCGCCGTCACATCGTCGGGAGCGACCTTAAGCGCCCCGAACAGGAACTCGAGGTTGCGGGTTCGATCGACACGCGGTGCCTGCGAAGGCTTGGCGCCCTGCTCATTGCGCTTGGCGGATTGCGCAGCGGAGGGCACGACCCAGCTGACGGCCGAGGTTGCTGCCAAGGCTGCGGTCAGAAACGCTGCAAGGAATCGGGTGCGCACAATCATAGGCGGAGTTTAGTGCCTCCGCGCAGTCTAGCCAATATCAGACGATGCAAAAGACGCCGTGGCCGAAATCAGCCCTGGCGAGCCTTATAGCGGCGATTGGTCTTGTTGATGATGTAGACCCGGCCCTTCCGGCGCACCAAACGATTATTGCGGTGCCGGCCGCGCAGGGACTTAAGGGAATTGCGGACTTTCATGACAATCTCGGCTGTTGTTTGCCGGCTACATACGCAGGCGACCGGGCCCTGTCAACGCGAGCCGCACGATGGTTAGAGGCATTTCCCTGCTCTACAGTCCGGCCGGGAGACTGAAACGTGCAACGCAACCGTGACCGCTTTCTGACCACCCATACCGGCAGCCTGCCGCGGCCGGACGACCTGATCCGGATGATGTATGCGAAGGAGGAAGGCGTGCCCATAGATCCGGCTGCGCTGGCGGCCCGGGTCAAGGCTGCAGTCGCCGAAATCGTCAAGAAGCAGGCCGATGCGGGCGTCGACCTGATCAACGACGGGGAGATGTCGAAGCCGAGCTATGCCACGTATATCAAGGACAGGCTCGAGGGCTTTGGCGGCACCGGCAATACATTTGTCTACCAGGACCTGTCCGAGTTTCCTCGGCTGGAGAAGCGGGTTTTCGGCGATCCCGGGCGCTCGCGTCGCAAGACGCCGGCCTGTAATGCCCCGATTGCGGTGCGCGACCGCGAGGCCCCCGAGATCGATGCGGAGAACCTCAAAACAGCCCTCGGTAACGTAAAGTGTGTTGGCGGTTTTATGAGCGCGGCGTCGCCCGGCGTCGTATCCCTGTTCTTCCGTAACGACCACTACAAGGATTTCGAAAGTTACATTTATGCCATCGCCGATGCCATGCGGCACGAATACGAGACGATCGCGAAGGCCGGTCTCGTGCTGCAGATCGATTGTCCCGATCTCGCCATGGGCCGGCATATTCAATATGCGGATCTGTCCTTGGCGAACTTCCGCAAGCGTGCCCAGCTGCATATCGAGGCACTCGATCACGCAGTCGCGAATATTCCCGCCGAGCAGCTGCGCATGCATCTGTGCTGGGGTAATTACGAAGGGCCGCATCACCGCGACGTGCCGCTCGCCGACATCGTTGACATTGTGCTGAAGGCGAAGCCGGTTGCGATCTCCCTCGAAGCCGCCAACCCGCGCCACGCGCATGAATGGACGGTGTTCGAGAGCGTGAAGCTTCCCGACGGGAAAGTATTGATTCCCGGGGTTATCGAATCGAAATCGAATTTCATCGAGCACCCGGAGCTGATCGCGCAGCGCATCGGACGTTATGCCAGGTTTGTCGGACGTGAAAACGTGATTGCAGGCAGCGATTGCGGCTATGGCACCTGGGTCGGACAAGCGGCGGTCGATCCCGACGTTGTATTTGCCAAGCTTAGGGCGATGGCGGACGGCGCCGCGCTCGCAACGCGACAGTTCTGGAAGTAGGAAAGCCCAAATGTCATTCGAATTTCCGCGGGCAGATAAACCCGAAGATGTGGGATTATCATCGCCGCGGCTCGCGCGAATCCGCGATGCTTTACAGGCGGACATCGACAAAGGCGTGGTGCCGGGCGCGGTGACACTCGTTGCACGGCGCGGACAAATCGCAAGCCACGACGTTCTCGGCTATCGCGACCGCGAGGCCGGCGCCGCAATGAAGTCGGACACGATCTTCCGAATCGCGTCGATGACGAAGCCGTTCGCCTCGGTCGCCGCCATGATGCTGGCCGAAGAAGGCAGGCTGCTGATCGCCGATCCGGTATCGCGCTATATTCCGCAATTTGCCAATCTCGAGGTGGCCGTCGATTCCGACGATCGTTCAGCCAGCAAACCAAAAGCAGAGCCCTTGCGCCGCGAGATGAGCGTGCACGATTTGCTGCGACACACGTCGGGCTTGACCTACGCGCATTTGGCCGGCCCGCTTCTCAAGTCGCACTATGAGGGCGCAGGCGTCGTCGACGAAAAACAGACCAATGCCGAGTTGGTCGGCAAGCTCGGCAGGCTTCCACTCGCCTACCAGCCCGGCACCACATGGCAATACGGCGTATCGACCGACGTGCTGGGGCGTGTCGTTGAAGTGGCGAGCGGCATGGAACTCGACCGCTTCATCGCGGAGCGCATCTGCAAACCGCTCGGTCTGTCCAATACCGGCTTTGGTCCAATCGACGAGGGTCGGGCGGCCCAGCCGCAGATCGATCGGGCTTCCGGACAGCGGCCGCCGATGCGCAATACCTCCGTTCGCCCGAGGTGGGTTTCCGGTGGCAGCGGACTGCTGTCGACCGCCGGCGACTATGCGCGTTTTGCACAGATGCTCATGAATGGCGGCCAACTTGGCGCCGCCAGGCTCCTGTCGCCGACGACGGTCAGTCTGATGACATCCGATCACCTGACGCCGGATATGCGCCGTAGCCCCTCGACCACAGTCCTGTTCGGCGCGCTTGCGCCGACGGCAGAACTCGGCATCGGTTTTGGTCTCGGCTTTGCCGTGCGCACGCATGCCGGCCGAAACCCTTTGCCGGGCTCGGTCGGCGATTTCTCCTGGAGCGGCGTCACCGGCACCTATTTCTGGATTGATCCGCAACAGCAGCTCATTGCGATTTTGATGATGCAAGCCCCGGCGGAGCGCCTGCATTATCGCTATCTTATGCGGACGCTGGTGTATCAGGCGATCGTTAGTTAGCGACTCTGCGTTTCGGATGCTCGCGGCGCAACCGCTTCGCATCGCGACGATGTTCGTCCCGCATCATTCGATAACGGATTAGTCGAACGACATCGGCAACTGAATGCCGTTCTCCTGCATCTGCAAACGCATTTGAAGAACTTGATGCTCAAGAACGGCGATGCGCTCTCTCACTCCAACGAGCGCGAGCGCAAACAGTGACACTATTTCATCAGCGGTAAGAGATTCCAAATCTTGCACGAGAGGCGCGTTACAAACGCTCCGCTTAAGAGATCTGTCGTGAAGGGGCGCGGCCATTGGCACCGCTCATCGAAATGCAACCTATGATACACCCCGCCACAACTCGGGCGCGTCAACCAATTGGAGGACAGCAGGGCATTCAGGGTGGCCGTGTGTAAGGCCGGTTTCTGATTTGCAACCTGACTGCCGGGCTGGATCGAAGCCGAGGTCCGCAGAGTTCGACGCGCGCGGACCCATATCTGTCGCCGCCAATATCGCTAAAGAATTCTTGCCACGCCTGATCTGTCGAGCGGCAGCTCCCCTCCCACATTGCGAACTTCGCGCAGCGCGCCCGACATTGGTTAGCGAGCGCAGCTTGGCGATCAGGGCAGCTCAGGCCAGTTCTGAGGTCCTCGGCCCTCCCCGCATCATCTTCAAACATGCAACCCCACAACTGCGCGCGCCCCTCTAAGTCAGCTATACATTGGTTGGTACGGGCCTCGCGCGCTGCTGGAGTCCGATTAAGAAGAAAGCAGTTTGGCCTAGGGAATATGACTGCCGGCGCGCCGCCGCCGTTCCCTCCACCTGGGCCCGGCGAACCTGGAGAGCATGGGACGGACCTGCAGGTTCTTGGGTTCGGACCAGTCGTCACGCAACGGTTGCCGTCCTGCACGCATCCGGCCAGGCAACAGATTTGCGCAACCGCTGTTGTGTTTGAACCAACGCCAAATATTGAGACAAGTATCACCACCCGTAGATATCGCATGATCTCTCCTTTGCTTGTCAAAGCGAGAGCAGCGAAGTGCCCACTAGTAACCTGGACGCGATGACGCCAGGCAACGAGCGTACCGTTCTAGCCAAATGCCTCGCATCAGGCGTCATCCTTTTGGAGGATGGAGACCTCATCAAACGCCATTAGCATCAGGTGCAAGAGGGAGCGCAGTGATGCAGCACTTGCGAGCTATGTGGCGATCCATCTTTGAGGTGCTGTTCGTTAGGGCCGTCGCCTTAACGAAAATCCCCACGGCCACCTGTACGCAACAACACCGCGCAAACAGGTTCACGCTCGCGCTGCCAAATGCTCGCGCCTATTTTTGGGGAGCGGGGCTTGTTCGTACGTGGTTCAGAGCTTGCTTCGCAGCTTCTCTGAATAATACCTCGTTGGCAGGGTCCACTTTTCCCGCTTCCACATGCTTCCTGACGACATCTAAAATTGCGTGTTCAAAAGTATCGACTTGCTTGAGGCGACACATCGAGTCGGCTTTATTGGCGATGGCGGCGCTCAACTCGCTTTTTGCCGCCGCTGCCTTTGACTCCTTATCTGCTATGTCATTCGGGTTTTGCGGGATGCTCTCGAGAGCCTTCACATAAGCTATCATAGCGTCACTTGCCTTTTTGAAGGCAGCGCCAAGGGCTGAGCGGGCGTCAATCGGCTTCGGGGTTACTTTGGGCATGGGGGCTGCCGGGTCATCCTTTGGAGCCTTCGTGGGTTGGCGAGATCCCCATGGTTGGAAGTCCCTGAAGGGGCTGGACCTGGGCTTGGGCTTGGTGGGCCTAGCTTCGAGGCTATTGCCGGTTGAGTCGGCGGATTGGTCCAGCCCAACCCAATTATTTGTGTTCACTTCTACTTTGATCATCGGCCCTCTGCCTCTATTGAGTTAGAGACAGCATAGGCAATGGCTGCGATCGCGATGTCATAAATGTTACAGAAGCGCGAATTCGGTAAATTTGCCATCTGTACGCAATCACACCACCCAACGAGCTTCACGCTCGCACTGCCAGGGCCAATGGCACCCACGATGCAGGGCGCGGTGGATGCTTGGAATAATGCAACTGGGGGGACAGCTCTCGATTAAACGCGGCTAAGCCGCCAACGCACCAAGACGTAATGCAACGTTCATGTGCTGCGGCCTGACGCCCAAGCGTGAGGCGAATTCTCACCCCGCCGTCGAAGACGTTTCGGCCCGCTCCAATTTATTGGCAAGCTCAAAGAAATCCTGCGCCATCTTGATCAGGCGCGCCTTGTCCGCAGGATCGGCAACGCGTTCGGCAAGCTCCAGGCACTCGGCAGCGTGCAAGCGATATTCCGCTGCAAATGGAGACATGCGGCCGCGCTCCCCCGAATTGTTCTAGGAACTCCAGCCAGAGGATCGGGTTCCAAAAAAATTTCTCACAAATTAGTTCCCGAACAGTGTCCTCGCGCTCGACGTTGCCTTACGCAACGGATCCGAGGAGTTAAACAGTGTTGGACGCCCAAGAGCTGTCGCGAGTTCGCGCGTGATTGCGTCCGAATCGCAGAAAAAATGAACGCAAGAGACAGAGAAACGCTTTTAAGGATCGCCCAGGCATGGGAGGCGCGTGCGCTTGAAGCGGAGCGCCGAGAAAGTAGCTGGAGGCCGCGAACGCCCGAGGCGCCGAGCGATCCCGTTTTGTAATGTGCGGGTTTGTACGCGCTAGGGCGGGTTTTGATCCCCTTGCAGCTTTGCATGCGAGCGATACTTCACGATCCGAACCGTTATGTTCGGGCATGCGGGACATTCAAAGGTGCGTTTGTCATGATCCGGGTCGTGCGGCTCGATGCATGCAAGCCACATCTGTGACTTGCACACCTCGCAAAATGGGCGGCCGATGATCCGTTGCTGCGGAAGAATTTGATCTCTTCGCATGCTCACCTTCCCGGTCGTTGGCGCGGCCTAGAGATGGATGCTGTGCAACGAAATAAAAGGAGGGCAGCTACGGATAAGGCCGACACTTTTCCCGAAGGCGAGCGGTATAGCTTCTATGAAAAAATGCCAGAGGTGTCATATGGTGGCGGACGCAGTCGATCTCGAACCTGTCTCAGTATCCGAATTCCCTGCGAACAGGGAAATTAACAGGGAATTTTGCAAAATTCAGCGTTCCGCAACGAATTTGAGGTCGAGGACGCGAGCAAATCCAATGGCTTGCAGCGAAATTCCCTACTCAGCAGAACAGGGAATTTTTGCGCAAGAACAGGGAAGTTGTACGCAAGAGCAGGGAACATGAATCGGATATCGTTTCCGGACGACATTGTCGGACGGGATCGGTGGCTGCCGCAATGCGATCTTTGGCGACGAAGCAACACATTCTCGACAGTCAAGTCTGGCCGCGCGACGTCCGCGACAAACATTCCGATTGCCTGCAGGATCGCAAACGGGCGATGGTCATTCTGCGAATGCGCTGCCCCTTAACTTGCTGAGCTCCACTGAAAATTGTTGAAACTATCTATTGAAACGCGATTCGCAGTTGTTGCATAACTATCGTTGCCCGATGCGTGGGGCGAATGGCGCGTCAGTGGGGTTTCCCATGTGACGCAAGTCGACTTC
>Ga0209382_10000293_pt1 | contig 80369 bp, 74 predicted proteins | sample SoiMetdeltSBSDD5_FD_187599 | JGI IMG/M metagenome (GOLD analysis project Ga0209382, IMG submission 187599) | Bulk soil microbial communities from a Populus tree surrounding site in Tennessee, USA - Soil MetaG P. deltoides SBSDD5 (SPAdes) (version 2) | ecosystem: Environmental > Terrestrial >... | reverse complement strand
GTCTGTCGAAGGGCCTCGGCCGCTTTCGACCAGAGGATCAGATGCAGTTTTTCGCCTCTTGCCCGCCGGGGGTCGCTGACCTGACGGCAGCCGAACTGCGCGCCTGCGGCGCGACGCACACTCGCGAGCTCAAACTCGGCGTGCTGTTCGAGGGCGCGCTCGAAGCGGCCTATCGCGCATGTCTGTGGTCGCGCACTGCGAGCCGCATTCTCATGCCGCTCGGCAATTTTCCGGCTGCAACGCCCGAGGCGTTGTACGAAGGCGTCGCTGCGATCGACTGGACCCAGCACGTCGCACCGAATGGCTCGCTGGCGATCGAATTCGGCGGTGAGTCCGCAGGCATCAAGCACACGCACTTCGGCGCGCTCAAGACCAAGGACGCGATCGTGGATCAACTCCGCGAGCGCACCGGGCAGCGGCCATCCGTCGAACTCGAGCGGCCGGACATACGGCTCGATGTCCGCCTGGATCGCGATCGCGCGACTTTGAGCCTCGATCTTTCCGGCGAAAGCTTGCATCGCCGCGCCTACCGCGCGCGCGGCGTTGCTGCGCCGTTGAAGGAGAATCTCGCGGCTGCAGTGCTCTTGCGCAGCGGTTGGCCCGCCATCGCCGAATCCGGCGGCGAGCTCACGGATCCGATGTGCGGCTCGGGCACGCTCGTGATCGAAGCCGCGATGATGGCGCTCGATATCGCTCCGGGGCTGTTGCGCAGTTATTTCGGCTTCGTCGGCTGGCGCGGTCACGATCGCGAGCTCTGGGAACGCGTCGTCAGCGAAGCGCGCGCTCGTCGCGAGGCGACTGCAACGCGTCGTCTCGTCCTGCGCGGCTACGACAGCGATGCCGCGGCGATCCGCGCAGCGACCGAGAACTCCGAGCGCGCGAAGTTGCGCGGCTTCGCGCACTTCGAGCGCCGTGAGCTCGATCAATTGGTGAACCAGAGCGCTGCGGCGACGGGGTTGGTCGCGACAAATCCGCCGTACGGTGAGCGGATCGGCGACCAGGAGCGACTGCAGGCGCTCTACGGAATGCTCGGCCAGAAGTTGCGCGAGCACTTCCAGGGCTGGAAAGCAGCAGTGCTGACCGGCAACCCGCCGCTCGCGAAGGCGATCGGCATCCATGCGAAGCGAAGTCACACGCTGTTCAATGGACGCATCGAATGTCGCCTGCTGCGCTTCGAGATCACGCCTGAGGATTTTCAGCAGCCGCGTGCGCCAGCTCCGGACGCGGCCGAAGTGCGTGCGCGGCCCGGCGCGCAGATGTTCGCAAATCGCCTGCGCAAGAATCTGAAGGCGGCGCGCGACTGGGCGCAGCGCGAGTCCATCGATTGTTTCCGCATCTACGACGCGGACATGCCCGAGTACGCGTTCGCGATCGATCAGTACGGCGACGGCGCGGAGAATCGCTGGGCAGTCGTGCAGGAGTACGCGCCGCCGCGCACGGTCGATGTGAAGGCTGCACGCCAACGCCGTGACGAGGCGCTGGCCGTCATTCCGCACGAGCTGGAAATTGCCGAAGAGCGGATATTCGTGCGCGAGCGGCGCCAACAGAAGCAGGGCACGCAGTACGAGAAGCTGGCGCGTGAGCGTGAATTCGAAGTCGTGCGCGAGCAGCCCTATCGCTTCTTCGTGAATTTCACGGACTACCTGGACACGGGCCTGTTTCTCGATCATCGGCCGACGCGCCGGCTGATCGGCGAGCTCGCGAGCGGCAAGCGCTTTCTCAATCTCTTCGCGTACACGGGCACAGCGACTGTCTATGCAGCCGGCAGCGGTGCGGTCGCATCGACGACCGTCGACATGTCGCGCACGTACCTCGATTGGGCAAAGCGCAATCTCGCGCTGAACGAGCTGGCGGGACCGCAGCACGGCTTCGTGCAGGCAAATTGCCTGACGTGGCTCGAGGAACAGCGCACCACGGCGCGTCGCTGGGACCTGATGTTCATCGATCCGCCGACGCACTCGCGCTCCAAGCGCATGAGCGAAGACTTCGACGTGCAGCGCGACCATGTAAAGCTGCTGGATCTCGCACGCGAATTGCTGACGCCGCGTGGCACGATCGTGTTCTCCAACAACTACACGCGCTTCAAGCTCGACGCTGCAGCGCTCGCGGCATTTGAAATCGAGGATATCGGCCGCACTACAGTGCCCGAGGATTTCGCTCGCAATCCGCGCATCCATGCCTGCTTCCTGCTGCGCGCGCGCAGTTGAAACAGGGCGCTGCAGCGCGGAAAGCAGTGAATTTACGCAAAATAGTGGGTCGTGCTCATTGCCATGACAGATGCGTTGCAGCACAATTGCTGCTGCGTTTCGACCTCCCCCGGATCGTTTTTTTCCAACCGCGAAGTGCGTTATGAGCGGCGATGTGTTTCAGCTTTTTTTCCATCCCAAGCTCGGCGTGGTGATCTACGATCCCGTCGCGCAGATGGGCCTCGCCCGTGAGCAGATGCGTCTGTTCAAGATCGGCGCGATGGGCGCCAGCACGTTCGTGCGCGACATCGTGAGCAAGGATCTCGGCGCCTGCGGCGACGAACAGTCGCGGCAGAACGCTGCGGCTGTCTCCGCGTATCGCACGGCGCGCACCGGTCGTCGCAAGCCGTACTGCGAGCATTGCCGTCGTCACTTCGGCTCGGTGGATTTCACGGTCTGCGGCGATTGCAGCTCGATTCGTTGCACGTGTGGAACGTGCAGCTGCGCCTCGAGCTCGCGTCGGCGCAAAGCGGCCTAGGCCGTCATAACAAGTCTCGCAGCCGATACCACGCCATCGCCAGCACCAGCGCTGGCATCCTGAGCGCAGCGCCGCCGGGAAATTTGCCGTGCCGTAGCTTCGTGAAAACGTCGAAGCGCTCGGCCTGGCCCGCGATGGCCTCCGCAACGAGTTGCCCGGCAATGCCTGTGAGCGCGATGCCGTGGCCCGAGAATCCCTGCAGGTAATAGATGTTCGGCGCGAGCCGGTTGAAGTCCGGTGCGCGGTTCATCGTGATATCGACGTAGCCGCCCCACGCGAACTCGATGCGCGCAGCGGCCAACTGCGGGAACACCTTCAGCATGCGCTTCTGCGTCGCTCGCGCAGTGTCGAACGCATCGCGCCCGGAATAGCTGACGCGGCCGCCGAACAGCAGCCGGTGATCCGCCGAGCGCCGGAAATAGTCGAGCACGAAGTTCGAATCCGTGACGCCGATGTTCTGTCGCATCAGCTCCTCGATGCGCGCCTGTCCCAGCGACTCAGTCGCGACGATGTAAGTCCCGACCGGCATGATCCGCGCGCGTAGTGCAGGGATGAGCGGCTCGCCGTAGGCGTTGCAACACACTGCGACGAATCGCGCCCGCACGCTGCCACGTTCGGTACTCACGATCGCAGGGTCGTCGATGTGCAGACCCGTGACCGCCGACTGCTCGAAGATCTGCACGCCTGCCGCTTCGGCCGCTGCCGCCAGACCTCGCGTGTAGTTCAGCGGATGCAGATGTCCGCTACCAGCGTCGTAGAGTCCCGCGCAGTAGCGCTTCGTTGCGAGCATCGACTCCACATCGGTGCGCTCCATGAAGCGCAGCTCCCGATAGCCGTAGCGATTCTCCAGTTCCTGCCGCTCGCCAAGCAGATCTGCTCGCTGCCGTTCCTTGATTGCGACGTGCAACTGGCCCGAGTGCAGATCGCAGTCGATCGCGTGCCGGGCGACGCGATCGCGGATCAGCTTGAGGCCCTCGACCGAGATGTCCCACATGCGCCGTGCATGCTCGAAGCCGACCTGCCGCTCGAGCTTGCCCTGGCCGCACGCATAGCCGGCGATCGCCTGGCCGCCGCTGCGGCCGGAGGCGCCGTACCCGATGCGCTGCGATTCGAGCAGGGCGACGCGGTAGCCGCGCTCGGCAAGGTGCAAGGCGGTCGAGCAGCCAGCGATTCCGCCGCCGATGACGCAGACGTCTGCCTCGACTTCGCCGGCGAGGGCCGGGCGGTCCGGCGCCGGCCGCGCGGAATGCGCGTAGTACGAGGTCTGGACAACCGCCATCAGGGAAACCCTGTTTAATATTTGATAGCGATCGGGGGACCGCAGAGGGCGTGCAGGATAGCGATTGGGGTTTGCGCCGGGCAAGGGGGCACGCGCCCGCGAAGGTCGGCGCAAGCCCTTGTAAGGCCTAAAAATGGCCACATACGGGCTTTGCCGGGCAGGCGAGGCGCCCGGAATTGTGGTTAAATGCCGGCGCTCCCTCGCGTCGGCTCCCTCGCCGACTGTTAAAGATATTAAACGTGTCTACTCGCAAACCGGTCATAGGAATTCCGGCCGATCGCCGTCTGCTCGGCCGCCACTACTTCCACTGCGTCGGGGAGAAGTACATCCGCGCCGTGGCCGAGGGTGCGCACGCGACGCCGGTCTTGATCCCCTCGTTGGGCGAGGCCCTGAACGTGCGCGAGCTGCTGGCGGACTTCGACGGCATTCTGCTGACCGGCAGCCCGTCGAACGTCGAGCCGCACCACTACAGCGGCCCGCCGAGCGATCCCGGCACGCTCCACGACTCAGCCCGGGACGCGACGACGCTGCCGCTGATCCCGCACGTCGTCGAGGGCGGCATGCCGCTGCTGGCGATCTGCCGCGGCTTCCAGGAGATGAACGTCGCATTCGGCGGCACGCTCTGGCAGAAGCTGCACGAAGTCGAGGGACTGCGCGATCACCGCGAGGACCTGAAGGCGCCGCTGGAAGAGCAGTACGGACCGGCGCACGAAATCGAGCTGATGCGCGGCGGCGTGCTGCACAAGCTCGCCGGCAAGGATCGCCTCACCGTGAATTCGCTGCATTCGCAGGGCGTGCAGACGCTCGGCCACAACCTCGAAGTCGAGGCGCGTGCTCCGGACGGCGTCGTCGAGGCATTCCGCGTGCGCAATGCGCCGTCATTCGCCGTCGCCGTGCAGTGGCACCCCGAGTGGCAGTTCAGCGAGAACCCGTTTTCCGTCGCGCTATTCGCGGCTTTCGGCGAGGCGGCGCGCGAGCGCGCCCACGAAAGTCGCAAAGGGCATCGTGTATGAGCGTCATCCAGCAGTTCTTCAAAGAACATGGCATCTCGGAAGTCGAGGCGATCATCCCCGACATGGCCGGCGTCGCGCGCGGCAAGATCATGCCGGCAGAAAAATTCGCCGAAGAAGAGGGCATGCGCCTGCCCGAGAGCGTGTTCCTGCAGACCGTGACCGGCGATTACCCGGACGAAGAGCGCGCCATCAGCCCGTCGGAGATCGACGTCGTGCTCAAGGCGGATCCGAATACGATCCGCGTCGTGCCGTGGGCGGCCGAGCCGACTGCGCAGGTGATCCACGACAGCTTCTACTCGGACGGCCGGCCCGTGACGATGGCGCCGCGCTACGTGCTGCAACATGTGCTCGATCTGTACGCGCAGCATGGCTGGGAGCCCGTGGTCGCGCCGGAGCTCGAGTTCTTCCTGGTCGAGCCGAATATCGATTCCGACTACCCGCTCAAGCCGCCGATCGGCCGCTCGGGGCGTCCGGAGGCGGGACGCCAGTCCTATTCGATCGCGGCAGTGAACGAGTTCGATCCGCTGTTCGACGACGTGTACGCCTTCTGCGAGGCGCAGGACCTCGAGATCGACACGCTGATCCACGAGGACGGCGCCGCGCAGATGGAGATCAACCTGATACACGGGAATGCGCTGTCGCTCGCCGACCAGGTGTTCCTGTTCAAGCGCACGGCGCGCGAAGCGGCGCTGCGCCACAAGATGTACGCGACGTTCATGGCCAAGCCGATGGCGCGCGAGCCGGGCAGTGCCATGCACATCCACCAGAGCATCATCGACCGGCGCACCGGCAACAACGTGTTCAGCGACACCGAGGGCCGGCCCTCGCCGCTGTTCTTCTCGCACATCGCCGGGCTGCAGAAGTACCTGCCCGCGGCGATGTCACTGTTCGCGCCGAACGTCAATTCGTATCGGCGCATCACGCGGCACTACTCGGCGCCGATCAACACCCAGTGGGGTTACGACAACCGCACGGCGGGCCTGCGCGTGCCGGTGTCCAGCCCGGCCTCGCGCCGCGTCGAGAACCGCATCGCCGGCGCGGACGCCAATCCTTATCTCGCAATCGCTGCGTCGCTCGCCTGCGGCTACCTCGGCATGGTCGAGGGGCTGAAGCCCTCCGAGCCGATCTCGGGCAGCGCCTACGATCTGCCGTTTTCGCTGCCGCGGAACATCGAGGATTCGCTGCGATTGCTGCGTGACGCGCGGCCGCTGATCGACATCCTCGGTGAGCGTTTCGTGATCGCCTACGCAGCGGTCAAAGAGAATGAATACGAGACCTTTCTGCAGGTCATCAGCTCGTGGGAACGCGAGCATCTGCTGCTGAACGTCTAACGGAGGGACCCCATGCACTATTTCAGACGCTTCCGCTGACTCCCGTTTGTGCGCTACGCTGCGCCGCGTTGCTACCAACGGGGAGATACCGCTCCAATGAACAACCCGGTTCGCACTGTCTTGACGGCCACCGCGATCGTGCTGGCCGTCGCCGCCTGCGGCAAGAAGGAGTCAGGGGAGCAGGCGCAGCAGTCTGGTGCAGCTGCGCAGGAAGAGAAGGTTCTGCACGTCTTCAACTGGTCCGACTACATCGCCGAGGACACCGTCCCGAACTTCGAGAAGCAGTCCGGCATCAAGGTCACGTACGACGTCTTCGACTCGAACGACGTGCTGGAGACGCGGCTGCTCGCCGGCAACTCGGGCTTCGACCTGGTGGTGCCGTCGGCTTCGTTCCTCGAGCGGCAGATCAAGGCTGGCGTGTTCCAGAAGATCGACAAGAGCCAGATCCCGAACCTGAAGAACATGGACCCGGACATCATGAACCGGGTCGGCCTGCACGATCCGAACAACGAGTACTCGGTGCCGTACCTGTGGGGCACGACCGGCATCGGCTACAACGAGGACAAGATCAAGAAGATCCTCGGCGACGCGCGGCCGGACAGCTGGAACTACCTCTACGATCCGAAGCTCGCGGCCAAATTCAAGGACTGCGGCATCTCGCTGCTCGACGCGCCGGATGAAATCCTCAAGACCGTGCTCGCCTGGCTCGGGCGCGATCCGAACAGCCAGAAGGAAGAGGACCTGAAGGCGGCGGAGGAGAAGCTGATGCCGATCCGCCCGTTCGTCCGCAAGATCCACTCCTCGCAGTACATCGACGATCTCGCGAACGGCGACCTGTGCATCGCGGTCGGCTGGAGCGGCGACATCCTGCAGGCGCGCGATCGCGCCGAGGAAGCCGGCCAGGGCGTGAAGATCAAGTACGCGATTCCGAAGGAAGGCACGATCGTCTGGTTCGACATGCTGGCGATCCCCGCGGATGCCAAGCATCCGAAGAACGCGCACGCCTTCATCAACTACCTGATGGAGCCGCAGGTCGCCGCCAACAATTCGAACTTCGTGAACTACGCCAACGGGAACGCCGCCTCGCTGCCGATGGTGAGCGAGGAAGTGAAGAACGACCCGGGCATCTATCCGACGCCGGAAGTGAAGGCGAAGCTGTTCCCCTCGCTGGCCTACGGCGAGGACTTCCAGCGGCTCATGAACCGGATGTGGACCAAGTTCCAGACGGGCCAATAAGAAAGCGTGCAGAACAGGAGCGAAGGTTAGGTGCCGGGAGAGAAAACAGAGGGGAAACTCAGCACTGCAGCATCTGAGCCGTACAACGTTACTCAACGAACGTCGCAGATGCTGCATTGCTGAGTTTCCCCCTGTTTTCTCTCCCGGCACCCTCCATGCCGATCACATGGCCGCCAACCCGACTAACCGGCCCCAGCAGCAGAAAGTGCCGGTCTGGAACGATCCCCAGGCCGTCCCCTACATCAACATCGAGAGCGTCACGAAGAAGTTCGGCGAGTTCGTCGCCGTCAACGACGTCTCGCTGAAGGTCTATCGCGGCGAGCTGTTCTGCCTGCTCGGCGGTTCCGGCTGCGGCAAGACCACGCTGCTGCGCATGCTGGCCGGGTTCGAAGAGCCGACCACCGGGCGCATCTCCATCGACGGCGTCGACATGACCGGCATTCCGCCGTACGAGCGGCCGGTCAACATGATGTTCCAGTCGTACGCGCTGTTCCCGCACATGACCGTCGAACAGAACGTCGCGTTCGGTCTGAAGCAGGACGGCGTGCCGAAGCGCGAGATCGTCACGCGCGTCGCCGACATGCTGAATCTCGTGAAGCTCACGCAGTTCGCCAAGCGCAAGCCGCACCAGCTGTCCGGCGGCCAACGCCAGCGCGTCGCACTCGCGCGCTCGCTGGTGAAGCGGCCGAAGCTGCTGCTGCTCGACGAGCCGCTCGGCGCGCTCGACAAGAAGCTGCGCGAGCACACGCAGTTCGAGCTGGTCAACCTGCAGGAACAGCTTGGCGTCACCTTCATCGTCGTGACTCACGACCAGGAAGAAGCGATGACGCTCGCCACCCGCATCGGCGTCATGGAAGCGGGCCGCATCGTGCAGATCGGCACGCCGAAGGACATCTACGAGTACCCGAACTGCAAGTACGTCGCCGAGTTCATCGGCAACATCAACGTGTTCCAGGGCCAGATGATCGAGGACGAGCCGGACCACGTGCGCATCGCCACGCCGGAGATGGAGGGCACGATCTACGTCAATCATGGCGTCAGTGCCGCCTCGGATGCGGTGGTGTGGGCCGCGGTCCGGCCCGAGAAGATCCAGCTCTCCATCGAACCACCGCAGCAGCAGGACAACGTCACGCGCGGCGTCGTCAAAGAGATCGCCTACATGGGCGACATGAGCATCTACCTGGTGCAGCTCAGCACCGGGAAGATGATGCGCGTCACGCAGCCGAACGCGTACCGCCACGCCGACGACATCACCTGGGACCAGCAGGTATATCTGCACTGGCATGCGTCCAGCCCGGTGGTGCTGATCGAATGAGCGCGCGCGCCGAGGTTCCGCACCTGCAGCGCCGTAGCGTCGGCGTGCACTTGCTGTTGCGCTTCCTCGAGAACCTGCCGCCGTACCGCTGGACCCGCTCACGCCTCGTGCACTGGGGCGTAACCGGTCGCACCGCGGTCATCGCCGTTCCTTATCTGTGGCTGCTGCTGTTCTTCCTGATCCCGTTCGTGATCGTGCTGAAGATCGGCTTCTCGGAGACGCAGATCGCGCTGCCGCCGTACCAGCCGCTGTTCGCCTGGACGCAGGAAAAGATCCTGCAGATCAAGCTCAACGTCGGCAACTTCCTGTACCTGGTCGAAGACAGCCTGTACTGGCGCGCGTATCTCAACTCGCTGAAGATCGCCGCGGTCTCGACGATCCTGTGCCTGCTGATCGGTTATCCGATCGCCTACGCGATCGCCCGCGCCGACACGACGTGGCGGAACATCCTGCTGATGATGGTGATCCTGCCGTTCTGGACCTCGTTCCTGCTGCGCGTGTACGCGTGGATCGGCATCCTCAAGAACAACGGGCTCATCAACAATTTCCTCGTGTGGCTCGGCGTGGTCGACGAGCCGCTGGTGATGTTGCAGACGGACTTCGCGATCTACGTCGGCATCGTCTACTCGTACCTGCCGTTCATGATCCTGCCGCTGTACACGAGTCTCGAGAAGATGGACCTGACGCTGCTCGAAGCCGCCGCGGATCTCGGCTCGCGGCCGTACAAGGCGTTCCTGCAGATCACGCTGCCGCTGTCGATCCAGGGTATCGTCGCCGGCTCGCTGCTGGTGTTCATTCCCGCGGTCGGCGAGTTCGTGATCCCGGCGCTGCTTGGCGGACCCGAGCAGCTCATGATCGGCAAGGTGCTGTGGACGGAATTCTTCAGCAACCGTGACTGGCCGGTCGCGAGCGCGGTTGCGATCGCGCTGCTGATGCTGTTGCTGATCCCGATCGCGCTGCTGCAGCGGGCACAGGCCGCTGAGGCGCGGGGCACATAACGATGGCCAGGAAGGTCACTGCGTTCCGGGTCGGCGCCCTGATCCTCGGGTTCATTTTCCTGTATGGGCCGATCCTGTCGCTGATCGTCTATTCGTTCAACAAGTCGCGGCTCGTGACGGTGTGGGGCGGGTTCTCGACGCAGTGGTACGGGCGGCTGTTTCAGAACCAGCAGATTCTCGATGCGGCGTGGCTGTCGTTGAAAGTGGCGGCGCTCAATGCGACCGGCGCCGTGATTCTCGGCACGCTCGCCGGCACCGCGCTCGCGCGCTTCGGCAAGTTCAAGGGCCGCGCGCTGCTGTCGAGCATGACGACCGCGCCGCTCGTGATGCCGGAAGTGATCACGGGCCTCTCGCTGCTGTTGCTGTTCGTCGCGATGGAACAATTGTTCGGCTGGCCGAAAGGCCGCGGCTTTACGACCATCACGATCGCGCACATCACGCTGACGCTGGCTTACGTCACGGTCATCGTGCAGTCGCGGCTCGCGACGCTGGACGACTCGCTCGAAGAGGCGGCCATGGACCTCGGCGCGCGCCCCGGCAAGGTGTTCTTCGTCATCACCCTGCCGATCATCGCGCCGGCGCTGGTCTCGGGCTGGCTGCTGTCGTTCACGATCTCGCTCGACGACCTGGTGATCACCAGTTTCGTCTCCGGCCCCGGCTCGAGCACGCTGCCGATGGTGATATTCTCGAAGGTGCGCCTCGGCGTGAGCCCGGACATCAACGCGCTCGCGACGATCATGGTGCTGCTGGTGACCATCGGCGTCATCATCGCGGGCATCCTGATGGCGCGGCAGGAGAAACGCCGACAGCGCGACATGCAGCTCGCGGCGGGCGCGACCTTGAAATGAAGTAGCCATGATCCGTTCCAAACTCCCGCACATCGGCACGACCATTTTCACGGTCATGACCAACCGTGCGCGCGAGCTCAACGCGATCAACCTGGCGCAGGGATTTCCCGACTACGACGCGCCGGCGAAGCTGAAGGACCTGGTTGCGTATCACGTGGCCGCCGGGCACAACCAGTACGCGCCGATGACAGGCGTCCCGCAGTTGCGCGAGCAGATCGCGCTCAAGCTCGGCACGAGCTACGGGCGGCTGCTCGACAGCGAGAATGAAATCACGATCACCCTCGGCGCGACTGAAGGCATCTTCTCGGCCGTGCAGGCGCTGGTGCATCCGGGCGACGAAGTGATCCTGTTCGATCCGTCGTACGATTCGTATGCGCCGGCCGTGCTGCTCGCGGGCGGGCGGCCCGTGCACATCCCGCTGCAACCGCCGCGCTTCCAGATCGATTGGGAACGCGTGCGGCAGGCGCTGTCTCCGCGCACGCGCCTCGTGATGCTCAACACCCCGCACAATCCGACCGCGACCGTCGCCACCGCTTCCGATCTCGAGGTGCTTGCCGACCTGTTGCGGCCGACGTCGGCGATGGTGCTCTCGGACGAGGTGTACGAGCACATGATCTTCGATGGCGAGCGCCACGCGAGCATCGTCGGCCATCCCGAGCTGTACGAACGCGGCGTCGCGGTGTTCTCGTTCGGCAAGACCATGCACGCCACCGGCTGGCGCGTCGGCTACACTGTCGCAACGGAAGAGGTCACGCGCGAAATCCGCCGCGTGCACCAGTTCAACACCTTCAGCATCGCTGCGCCGTTGCAGTTCGCGATCGCCGATTTCCTCAAGGCCTCGCCCGAGCACAATTCGCAGCTCAGCGGCTACTACCAGCGCAAGCGCGATCGCTTCCTCGACTGCCTGCGCAACTCCAGCTTCAGCTGGACGCCCGCAGCCGGCACTTACTTCCAGCTCCTCGACTTCGGCGCGGTTTCGCAGCAGACCGACGTCGAGTTCGCCGACACGTTGCTGCGCGAGTCGGGCGTCGCGTCGATACCGGTCTCGCCGTTCTATGCGAGCCCGCCGAAGCTCACGGTGCTGCGCTTCTGCTTCGCGAAGAACGACTCGACGCTCGAGGAAGCGGCCGAACGGCTCTGCCGCGTATGAAACCGCCGACCCGCGTCAATCATCCGCCGGCCGTGTCGGTGCCGCCGGACAATCGTCCGCTGGTGGCGCCGATCTACAGTTCCGTGAAGTTCACGTTCGACAGCGTCGCTGAGAGCGAGCGGGAGTCCCGCGGTCAGCGCGAGGGCTTTCAATACTCGCGCGTCGCCAACCCGACACTGCGCCAGCTGGAGCTGACGCTCGCCGAATTGCAGGGGCGCGACGGCTGCCTGCTCACCGCATCGGGCGTTGCCGCGGCGAATCTCGCGATGCTATCGCTTTGCAAGCAGGGCGACCACGTGCTGATGTTCGCCGAGATGTACCAGCCGACGCGCTACATGATCCGGCGCGTCCTGTCCCGCTACGGGATCGCGCACACGATGTTATCGATCGAGGATGTCGACGGTATCGAGCGCACGCTGGCCGAGCGGCCGACACGCATGATCGTGTTCGAGTCGCCGACGAATCCCGTGCTGAAGGTTGCCTCGCTCGAACGCATGACTGCAGCGGCGCGTGCACACGGCGCGCTCACGCTGCTCGACAATACCTTCGCGGGTTTCCACAACCACGGCCAGTTCGACATCGACATCTTCGCTCACAGCCTGACGAAGTACGCGTCGGGCCACGGCGACGTGATGGGCGGTGCGGTCATCGCGCGCAGCGAGCTGATCGGGGCGATGCGCACCGATTCCGTCATTCTGGGCGCGACGTTGGATCCGCACGCGGCGTTCATGATCCAGCGCGGATTGAAGACCTACCCGCTGCGCTACGAGCGGCAATGCGCGAACGCGCTGCGGATCGCGACCGTTCTCGAAGCGCAGCCGCAGGTCGCGCGCGTCAGTTATCCCGGCTTGGCTTCGCATCCCCAGCACGCGCTCGCTGTGCGGCAGATGCATGAGTTCGGCGCGATGGTCACCGTCGAGTTACACGAGGATGCCGCGCGATTCAGCGAGGCGCTGAAGCTGTTCGCGATCTCGGCCAGTCTCGGTTCGACCGAATCACTCGTGTGGCCGGGGCGGCTCATCAACCCGCGTGACTTCAGCGCGCAGGAGCGCCAGTGGGCCGGCATCTCGGAGCGCACCGCGCGCCTGTCGATCGGCATCGAGGACGTCGACGATCTGCTCGCGGACCTGCAGCAGGCCCTCACTTCCGGAACAGCATCAAAATAAGAGAGATCACCAGGCTGATCACGATCATCGTCGTGAACGGCACGAACAACCGGAAGCCCGGGCGTTCGATCAGGAAATCTCCCGGCAGCCGGCCGAGCGGCAATTTCGAGACCCACGGCCACGCGAGTCCCACCAGCGAGATGACGATACCCAGGACGAAGAGACCGCGTTGCATGGGCGGCAATTTAACAAGAATGGGGCTGCCTCTGTAATTCCCTGGACGCTGCGTCAACCGCCGCACCGCTGCGGCGTTGATCACCCTCGGAATCACCGCCTTTTCAGGAGGCTTGCGATGAAGAAGTTTTCCACAGCAGTGCTGACGCTTGTCAGTGTCCTGGCCGTCGTGAGCGCGAGCCACGCCGATACGCGTCGTCCGCGCGACCCCGGCGTCAACGCACGCCAGCACAATCAGCGCGAGCGCATCCAGCAGGGCGTGAAGTCGGGCGAGCTCACGCGGCGCGAGACCGGCCGGGTCGTCGAGGAACAGCGCGACGTCCGCCAGCTCGAGCGCGCCTACAAATCGGACGGCACGCTGACCGGCGCCGAGCGGCGCGACCTGCACCATGAGCAGAACCAGGCGAGCCGCGACATCTATCGCCAGAAGCACGACGGGCAGGACCGTCCGCCGGCGGCAGTGCGCGATCCGGGCGTGAACCAGCGCCAGGCGAACCAGACCGGGCGTATCGTGCAGGGCGTGAAGTCAGGCGAGCTGACGCACGACGAAGCGCAGGATCTGCGCACCGAGCGGCGCGACATCCGCGACCTCGAGCACACGTACACGGAAGACGGCACGCTGACGCGCGACGAGCGCCAGGACCTGCATCAGCAGCTCGACCAGCAGGGCCAGGAAATCTACGAAGAGAAGCACGACGACGAGACGCGGAAATAAGGATGTCAGGCTGAAGCCTGACCCACAGAAAGTGACTGTGGGTCGGGCTTTAGCCTGACTCTTGTTCTACAGACTCCCGAACACCCGCACCCGGTGCCGGTGATACGGCAGCACTTCCAGCACCTCGCCTTCCGTCAACCGCTGCTGAATGCCGCGCCACCAGTCCGCCGTCATGATCTCGCCGTGCACCTTCAGGAACGCTTCCTTCAGGTGCGCGTCGAAGCCGAGGAACTGCATGAACGTCTCGGGAAACACGTCGTTCTCGTTGACGTGGAACCACGCCTCGGCGCGCATCTCGTCCTCTTCGTTCGTTGCCTGCGGCACGTCGCGGAAGCGGCAGTCGGTGACGGCGCACAGCTCGTCGTAGTCGTAGAAGATCACGCGGCCGTGGCGCGTAACGCCGAAGTTCTTCAGCAGCAGGTCGCCGGCGAAGATGTTCGTCACCGCCAGGTCGCGGATGCACTGCCCGTAGTCGAGCACGGCGCGCTCGGCATCCTCGCGCGTGGCGTTGCGGATGTAGAGATTCAGCGGCGTCATGCGCCGCTCGATGTACATGTGACCGATGACCAGCTGGTCGTCCTCGAAGCGCACCGTGCCGGCGGCCTCGTTCTTCAACTCCGCGATGACCTCATCGGAGAAGCGCGCCGTCGGAAACTGCAGACGCTTGAACTCCTGCGCATCGACCAGCCGGCCGGCGCGGTCGTGCTTGAACACCAGCTCGTATTTTTTCAGCACCTCTTCGCGCAGCACGTTCTTCGGATACGCAAAGCGGTCGCGGATGATCTTGAACACCACGTCGAACGACGGCAGCGTGAAACAGATCATCACCAGGCCGCGGTCGCCCGGCGCATGCACGAACCGATCGGTGCTCTGCTGCAGGTGACGGAACAGCTCGCGGTAGCGCTCGGTCTTGCCCTGCTTGGCGCGGCCGAGCACGGTGTACAGCTCGCTCACCGGCTTGCGCGGCAGGATGGTCTTCAGGAACACGACGGCCTGGCCGACGTGCGGCAGGTCGACGTGGAAATACGAGCGCGTGAAGCTGAACAGGATACTGACCGAGGGTTCGTCCATCATTATGGCGTCGATCAGTACGCCGCTCTCGGTGTTCTTCAGCGCCAGCACGAAGGGCAGCATCCAACCCTTGCCGGAAATGCGGCCGACCAGGTAGGCGCGCGTCATCTGGAAGAACGGCGTGCGCACGAGCTCGACCTGCTCCACCTGCAGCGGCGGGCGTGACGCATCCGAATCTTCTTCGCACTGAGCCCGAACTTCGTTCGTGATGATGCGCACGCTGCGATCAAAATCGAGATACGGCGTGCGGAAGCGGAAGTCGGCGAGCACTTCCTCGAACAGCAGCTCCAGCGAGCCGCGGTTGCCGTACACGGTGGTCTCGATCGCCGTCGTGATCGAACCGATCGGATCCAGGTCGAGCGCCACGAACTCGACCGCACCGTCGACACCGATCGTCCCGAAGGTGCGCCGCGTGACCGAGTTGAAGAACGTCTTGTCGAACTCCAGGTCCGTCAGCTCATCGATCAGCTCGGTAAAACGGCGCTTGATGCTGCTCCACAGAGCACGCTCGATCGCGTCCTCGCCGAGCCGCTCGCGCATGTGCGTGACGGCGCGATTGACGCACTTGTCGTACAGCTCGATGCGCTCCACCGCATCGCGCTGACTGCCGCGCCAGTCTCGCGCTTCGAAGCGCTGCGGCGCGCGTCGCGTGATCGCGCGAAACTCGGCGTTGTAGTCGGCGAAGGCTTGAACCAGCGCCGCGGCACACTCGTCGACGAGTGTGTCACGGCTGCTGGCAGAGGAGAGGGCGGACACTTACATCACAGGTTGCGAATCAGCGCGTCGCCGAACTCGCTGCACTTCACTTCCTTCGCGCCTTCCATCAGGCGTGCGAAGTCGTAGGTCACGGTCTTCTGGCCGATCGTCTTGTCCATCGCGTTGATGATCGCGTCGGCCGCTTCGACCCAGCCCATGTAACGCAGCATCATCTCGCCCGAGAGAATCACCGAGCCCGGATTCACCTTGTCCTGGTTCGCGTACTTCGGCGCCGTGCCGTGCGTCGCTTCGAACACCGCGTGCCCGGTGACGTAGTTGATGTTGCCGCCCGGCGCGATGCCGATGCCGCCGACCTGTGCAGCCAGCGCGTCCGACAGGTAGTCGCCGTTCAGGTTCATCGTGGCGATCACGTCGAACTCGTCCGGACGCGTCAGCACCTGCTGCAGAGTGATGTCGGCGATCGCATCCTTGATGATGATCTTGCCGGCCTTCTTCGCCGCATCCTGTTCTTCGTTCGCGGCCTTCTCGCCCTTCGCGGCCTTGGTGCGCTCCCACTGGTCCCAGGTGTAGGTCTTGCCGCCGAACTCTTTCTCGGCGAGCGCGTACGACCAGTTACGGAACGCGCCTTCCGTGAACTTCATGATGTTGCCCTTGTGCACGATCGTGACGCTCTTGCGCTTGTTGACGATCGCGTACTCGATGGCGGCGCGGAACAGACGGTCCGTGCCTTCCTGCGACACGGGCTTGATGCCGATGCCCGAGGTGTTCGGGAAGCGGATCTTCGCGTACTGCTTCGGGAACGCCTGCTGGAACAGCTCGAGGAATTTCTTGTTGTCGGCGCTGCCGGCCTCGAACTCGATGCCCGCGTAGATGTCCTCGGTGTTCTCGCGGAAGATCGTCATGTCGACCTTGTCCGGCGCCTTCACGGGCGAAGGCACGCCTTTGAACCAGCGCACCGGCCGCAGGCACACGTACAGGTCGAGCATCTGGCGCAGCGCCACGTTGAGCGAGCGGATGCCGCCGCCGATCGGCGTCGTCAGCGGACCCTTGATCGACACCAGGTAGTCGCGGCAAGCCTGCACGGTCTCTTCCGGCAGCCAGGTGTTGTAGAGGTCGTTCGACTTCTGCCCGGCGTACACCTCCATCCAGTGGATCTTGCGCTTGCCGCCGTAGGCCTTCTGCACGGCCGCGTCCATGACGCGCACCGAGGCGCGCCAGATGTCCGGGCCCGTGCCGTCACCTTCGATGAACGGGATGATCGGCTGGTCGGGCACGGCGAGCTTGCCGTTGGCAATCGTGATCTTCTGCCCCTGAGCGGGCACGTTGAGCTTGAGAGCGGTCGACATCGGAAAAGGCTCCGTGAACCGGAAGGTAATGGGAATTTCGGGGTGCGGAATCCTAGCAGATTCCTACGCAAAGCCCACCTTGGCAGTGACCCCGCGCGGGCCGCTCTCCAGGCTGATATTCCAGCCATAGCGCTCGCAGATCCGCCGCACCAGGTACAGGCCCATGCCGTGGCCGCCGGGGTGCGTGGTAAAGCGTCGCGGCGCTGCCGACAGATTTTCCGTCGGCAATGTTCCGGCGTTCGTCACCACCAGTTCGTGGCCGTACGAGCGGCACAGCACTTCTCCGCCGGTGCCATGCTGGACCGCATTGCGCACGAGATTGCCGATCGTCATCGCGACCATGCTCTCGGGCGCCGCCACCTGCAGGTTCGTACCGCCCTCGATTTCCAGCACGATGCGCTTGCCGGGCGACACGCTGCGTTGATCTTCTACGACGCGCGCCAGCACAGCGTTCACGTCGCAGCTCGTCTCGCTCGCGGCAGCGGCCTGCTGTTCGCGCGATAGCGCCAGCAGTGCGTCGGTGAACTCCGTCATCTCGCGCACGGCGCGCTGAATTCGCGCGAGCGCCTTGCCGGCGCCGGGCCGATCCGCGGCCGACGTCTCCAGCAACTCGACCGCCCCACGCATGACTGCGAGCGGCGTGCGCAACTCATGGCTCGCAGTCGCAGTGAACGATTGCTCGCGCTCGACGAAACCGTCGAGCCGCTCCATGAACATGTCCACCGAGCGCGCGATCGGCTCCAGCTCGTTGCCCGCGAACTGCGCGCCGATGCGCACATGGCGCTCTCCCGGATCGATCTCCGTCAGACGCGCGGCGAGCGCAGTGACCGGCTCGACCAGCCGCGTCGAAATAGCCGATGCGGCCAGCGCCGCGACGATGACGATTGCGATCACGCCAATCGCGAGCACCACGAGCGCGATCGCATCCTGCGTTGCGTACGTCGTTACGTCGTACGTGATGTACAGGCGGCCGAAATCGCCGTCGCGCACCAGCACGTCGAGCAGGCGGCCGCCGGAGCGCACACGATGCATCTCGCCCGGTCTCAGCATCGCGATATGGCGCGGCAGCTCCGCGAGATCGCTCGATCGGTAGATCGCGAGGCGCGCGGAGCGCAACGGCTCGGCGCCGCGATCGACGCGCATGCGCTGCTCGAAGTGCGTGAGCTCCTCCGAGAGCAGGTCGAGCGTGATGTTGCGCTTCAACTGCTCGTCGGCGAGATACGCCCACGCGCTCAGCACGAGCCCGGCGCTCGCGACGAGCGCGATCATCGTGCCCGCGATGCGAGCACGCAGGCTGAGGCGCGAGAACCAGTCGTTCAGCTTACGAACGTACCGGTTCTGCCGAAAGTCGATAGCCCGTGCCATGGATCGTGTGTAGCAGTTTGACCGGGAAGTTCTTGTCGATCGCCGTGCGCAGCGCGTGCATGTGAGCGCGCAGGAAGTCGCCCTGCGGCGGCGAGTCGCCCCACAGCTCGCGCTCCAGCTCCGGGCGCGTCACCACGCGATGCGAGTTCTGCAGCAGGACGATGAGCAGCCGGCGCGTCGTGGGATTGAGCTTCAGTCGCTCGCCGCCGCGCTCCGCTTCGAGCGTGTCGAGATCGAAGCGCAAATCGCCGACGCTGAGGATGCGCGGTGTTTCCGGCAGTCGCGTCCGCCGCACCAGCGCCTTCAAGCGCACGTCTAGCTCGGCGAGCGAGAACGGCTTGACCAGGTAGTCGTCGGCGCCGGCCTCGAAGCCCTCGATCTTGTCGGCGAGCAGATCCTTGGCCGTCAGCATCAGTACCGGAACCTGCGTGCGTCCCGCGTGCCGCAATTGGCGGCACAACGTGAGGCCGTCCAGCCCCGGCAGCAGCAGATCCAGAACGATGGCGTCGTACGGGTCCGACAGCGCCTTCTGCAGGCCCGTCGCGCCGTCGGCGACATGCTCGACGGCGTCGCCGCGTCCCTCGAAGAACTCGGTGATGTTCGCAGCGATGTCGACGTGATCTTCGATCAGCAGGAGGTTCATGGTGTAACGCGGCGGTAACAAGTCGGCGGCATATGTGAAATCGCTGGCAGATTCTGCTCCAAGTTGCTGAATCACAAAAGTGTCATGCCTTCGTCAACGCGTTGCAGCCTGCCAGACGAATAGTACGACGCACGGAGCAACGTCATGAACGGCGTACGTACCGCAGAGCTGTTTCGGCGCGTGGATGCTTTCGAGCATGCATGGTGCCTGCGTCTCAACCGCGGCTGCAGCCAGCCGGCGGTCCGGGACATATTCTCCGCGATCAGCAAGCTCGGCGACGGCGCTTTCTGGTATGTGCTGATGGTGCTCCTGCCAGTGGTCTACGGCGAAACTGCACTGTATCCGGCGCTGCGCATGGCGGCAGTCGGCTTGATCGGTGTCGCTCTGTACAAGTATCTCAAGGCGAGGCTGGTGCGCGAGCGCCCGTACATCTCGCTCGCCGGGATCGTGCCCGGCACGCGCGCACTGGACCGGTACAGTTTTCCCTCGGGCCACACGTTGCACGCGGTGAGCTTCACGACGCTCGCGGTCCACGACTTCCCGGAGCTCGGCTGGCTGCTCGTGCCGTTCGCTGCGTTGATTGCAGCGTCGCGTGTGGTGCTCGGATTGCACTATCCCAGCGACGTCGCGGCCGGCGCGCTCATCGGCGCTGCTCTCGCCACCCTCAGCATGGTGCTGGTCCCGCTCGTAGGCTAGATTCGGCCGCATGGCCGACAGTGTCCCCGTCGAAGTCGATCACGTTTTCGTCAGCGCCTCGGTCGGCGCGCCGGAAGGCGACCGGCTGGTCGAGCTCGGTCTCGTCGAAGGCAGCTCGCTTCACCATCCAGGGCAGGGCACTGCCAACCGGCGCTTCTTCTTCGCCAACGCGATGCTCGAACTGGCCTGGGTTCACGACGCGGTCGAGGCGCAGAGCGAAACGGAGCCGGCGCGGCGATTGCATTTTTGGGAGCGTTGGGTGGGTCGCGACGGTTCGGCTTGCCCGTTCGGCGTGTGCTTGCGTCCGACTGCTGGCACGTCGGACGTGGCGCCGTTCCCTTCGTGGGAGTACCGGCCCTCGTACTCGCCCGTCGGGCTGCCGGTCGCGACCAATTCCACCGTCGACGCCGAGCCGCTGGTGTTCTACATCCCGATGCACCGACGCATGGACACTGCGCCGCCGCAGCGGCGCGAGCCCTACGAGCACGCATTGCCGATTCGCGAACTCACTTCACTACGGATGTTCTCGCCTGGTGCGGCAGCTCTGTCGCCAGCGATGCTTGCAGCCTTGCGCACCGGTGCATTTTCGTTTCAGCGCGCCGCGAGTCCGCTGCTCGAGCTCGGCTTCGACGGCGAGCGACACGGCCAGCGCGCCGATCTGCGTCCGGCGCTGCCCCTGATTCTGCTCTGGTAAGCTCGACGCCATGCCTGAAAAATCACGGCCGCCGGAAGGTCTGCCGACGTATCGAGTGCTCACCGGCCCCGACGATGCGGCGTTCTGCCATCGCGTCAGCGAAGCACTTGCATTGGGATACGAGCTCTACGGCTCGCCCGCGCTCACCTACAACGGGGAGCACGTGATCGTCGCGCAAGCGTTGGTCTGGCCGACGACATGATCGCGCGACACTGGCGGGGCGTTGCCAGGCGCGAGTACGCCGACGCTTACATCGAGCACCTGCAATCGCAGACGCTGCCGCAGCTCGTGCAGCTCCCCGGCTTTCACGACGCCTCGATCCTGCGGCGGGACGTACCGGAGGGCGTCGAGTTCCTGGTGGTCACCGTGTGGAAATCGCTCGATGCGATCCGCAGCTTCGCGGGCAGCGACGTCGAGAGTGCAGTCGTGCCGGCAAAAGTGCAGAAGATGATGATCGAGTACGACCGCAGGGCGCGGCACTACGAAGTCGTGGACTGAAGCGCCGCGGCGTGCCACAGGTGAATCAGCGCATAGCCCCGCCACGGACGCCACGTTTCCATGCGCGCATCGAGCTCGCGCATCGTGAGCGGCTTGCGGGCGACGCGGGGAAACGCATCCGGCTCGCCTAGAGCGCACAGCGCAACGTACTGCGCCGCATCTGTATCGAAACCGGGAAGCGACGCAAGCGCGCCGATCACGTCCTCGACACCCGCACTGAAGTCGACTGTGCCTTCGCAAGTTGCGGATGCGAGCGCGCGAATGGCGGCCGCGCGCTTCACGCCCAGACCCAGGCCGTTGAGTTCGGCCGTCGCCAGCGCTTGCGGCGTCGGAAAGAAGTGCGTCAGGCCTTCCACGGCTTCCGAGGTCGGTTCACCCGCTCGCGCGACCAGCCGTCCCGCATGCGTGCGTCCTGCGGTAGCATCGATGTGCTCGCCCAACAATGCACGGACCGCGCACTCGAACGAATCCCACGCGCCGGGAATGCGCAGCCCGGGTCGGCTCTTGACGAGCGGCGCGACCAGGTCGTCGCTCTTGAAAGCGACGGCGATCCGCGACGGGTCCGCGGCGAGATCGAACATGCGGCGGGCCGTGCTGGAGATCTGGAACAGCATCGTCGGCGCCGCGCCGCGCACGCGCAGCTCCAAGGCGTTTTCTCGATCCAGCGCCCGGACGCACACGATCGCCTCGCCCGATTCCGACTTGACCGTGCGTGCGTAACCGCGCTCGTCGACGCGCTCGACGCCGGGCACCGCGCGCTCAGCGAGAAACTCCCGCACCTGCGGCCAGTCGTACGGCGGCCGGAACGAAAGCTTCAGCACGACCTCGTCGGCGTCTGCTGCTGCGATCCCGCCACGACGTTGACGCCGGAGGTCGCGCGGCGCGCGGCCATACGTCTGCTGAAACGTGTAGTTGAACCGCCGCAGGCTGCCGAATCCCGAGGCGAGCGCGATCTGCGTGATCGGCAGGTCCGTCTCGTCCAGCAGCCGCTTGGCGAAATGCAGCCGCCGCGTCTGCGCGACGGCGATGGGCGAAGCGCCGACGTGCTTGGTGAACAGCCGATGCAGGTGACGCGAGCCGATACCGATGCGCTCGGCCAGCTCGTCGACGGAGATCTCATCGAGCACGCCTTCCTGGATCAGGCGCAGCGCGCGTCGCACGACTGCAGAGGTGCCGAGCCAGCCCGGCGTGCCCGGCGCCGCTTCCGGGCGGCAGCGCAGGCAAGGCCTGAAGCCTGCCTCGGCGGCGCCCGCGGCTGTGGCGTAGTAGCGCACGTTCGTGCTCTTCGAAGTCGGCGACGGGCAGATCGGGCGGCAGTAGATGCCGGTCGACGTGACCGCGATGAAGAAGCGCCCGTCGAAGCGCGCATCGCGACTGAGGCGCGCACGATCGAGAGCGCTGCGATCGAGGCCGAGGATCTCTTCCATCCGCTCACCATACGCGCCGCTGGCGCCATCGACTAGCCGTTTTCGGACGCTGCCGCCGGAGCGCTCACGCACCGCTATGATCGCCGCAAACTCTGCGAGGGTCGGCGTCATGATTCATTCGCGCTGGGTGATGGGATGGGTGCTGGTGCTCGGTACATTCGGCTTGGCGCAGGCCGCGGCGCCGTCGGCAGCAGAAACCGAGCTGCGCAAGATCGTGCAGGAGATGCTCGACGCAGTGGCGCCAGGCAACGTCGAGGTGTGGCGACGTTACCTGCACGAGCGCGTGCTGCGCGTCGACGAAACCGGCGCCGTGCAGACGAAGGACGACCTGCTCAAGGAGTTCACGCCGCTTCCGCCAGGACTCGTCGGGAGCATCAAGGTCGACACCTTCAAGATCGAGACGCACGGCGACATCGCGGTGCTCGCCTACGAGACGCAGGAGCACCTCGACTATCACGGCCAGATCCTGCGCAGCCGATTCCGCATCGGCGACACCTGGCTGAAGACCGGGCAGGGGTGGCAGTTGCTGGCGGAGCAGGTTGCTGCCGTGTTGAAGGATCCGCCCGCGATCAAGCTCACGCAGCAGCAGCTCTGCGAATACAACGGGACTTACTCGTTGACCGCAAAGATCGAGGCGACGATCCGTTGCACGGCGGACGGTCTCGCTGCAGAGCGCACCGGTCGCCCGTCGGCGCAGTATGTTGCCGAGGTCGAGGATGTATTCTTCGTCGCGGGCCAGCCGCGCACGCGTCGCATCTTCATGCGCGACGCGCAGGGCAAGGTGGTGGGCTTCGTCGACCGACGCGAAGGCGAAGACGTGCGCTGGACTCGCAAACTTTAGGTGGTACCGGCCATGAAGTGGTTGCTCTCAATATCGATCGTTATGCTCGCGTTGCCGGTGTGGTCAGCCGCGCCTGACCAGGTCACGCGCGCTGAGGTCGCGCACCTCTTGCAGTACCTCGGGTCGTCAGGCTGCCAGTTCCAGCGCAACGGCTCGTGGTACACGTCGCAACGTGCAGCGAGTCATCTGAATCAGAAGTACGAGTACCTGCTGAAGAAGAGCATGGTCACGAACGCGGAAAGTTTCATCGAGCGCGCGGCAACCGAGAGCAGTGCCAGCGGCAAGCCGTACTCGGTCAAGTGCGGTGACGCAGCCGCCGTGCCGAGCGCCGCCTGGCTGCGCGACGAGCTGCAGCGATTCAGAAAAAGAACGACGGAGTAACCCATGCCGATCTCGCGCAAGGCATTGTGTATCGCCTACGGTGTCATCGCGTTGCTGGCGTTCGTGGGCACATGGGGCAACGGCTTGCCCTATCTGTCGCTCGGTTTCGTGGACGCGAACGTGCAGTTCTGGCAGGACACGGCAGTCAACCCCGCCAGCCGCTTCCTCACCCTCGATATCTTCTTCCTCGGCCTCGCAATGTTTGTGTGGATGGTCCTGGAAGCACGCCGCCTCGGTATGCGTGGCGTGTGGCTTTACCTGCTGTTCGGCACCGTCGTGGCGATCAGCGTCGCGGTGCCGATCTTCCTGATCAATCGCGAGCGCGCACTCGCGAAACGCGAACCATCGAGCGCGGCCGGCACGCTCGGGACGTTCGACATCATTGGGCTCGTGCTACTGACGATCGCATTCGCGGCTTACGCGGCGCTCACGCTCAGTACTTAGCGTAGCTCTTTTCCTCGACGATCTTCGAACCGAGCCGCGTGTTGATGTCGCGCTTGACGGCGGCGCGCTGGTCGTTGGTGACGTAGACGGCGCGCGCCAGCTCGATGAACTCCTCGTCGAACGTGCGCGAACGCTCCTTGTCGCGGATGAGATCCTCGATGTCCCACAGCTTTTCGTTGATCGTGCGCAATGCCGCCCACTGCGACGCGATGTCCTGCGAGGCGTACGCGGACGCGCGCCACGTGTCTTGCAGCAGCGCGAGCTCAGTGCGCACGTTGGCGACTTTCGCGGGATCGGTCATGCGCGCGGACTTGATCTCCAGGATCGTGATCTTGTCGACCAGCTCGCCGGGCGAGATCGGGACTTTGATTTCGACAGCCATACGGAAGCCTCTTATGCGCGTCCCCAATAACGGATGCGTCGCCTGATCTTCAGCTTGCGCCACCAGTTCCGCGGTTTCGGGCGCGCATTGCGCGCACCGGTGGCGATGAATTGATCGACCGCGTCGAGCACGCGCTCGCTCGAGCGGCCATCGCGATACGGGTGAATCGAGTCTGCATATTCGCGGACGGCGTCCATCAGCTCGGGCGGCCGCGCCAGCGCACGCTCGATGGACGGCAGCAGCAGTTCGGGCTTGTCGATATCGATGAGCTGCGGCCCGGGCCGGCGATTCTTGAACGTGACGACGGGCTTGTACGTCAGCAGGAACTCGTTCAGCGCAGACGACGTGTCCGAGATCATCATGTCGACCTGCGGGAACAGGTCGAGGATGTTGTCCTCGGTCGCGAAGCGCAGGTGCTCGCCTTCGAGCGCACGGTAGCGTTCCACAGTCTCGCGATCCGACTTCGGATGCAGCGTCACGATCCATTGCCAGCGCCCGCTGCCCGCCAGGTCGCGGATCGTCTCGTAGAGGATCGGCGCGGCGCTCCACGACGGCGAGAACGTCGAGTGATACAGGATCGCCGGCTTCGCGCGCACGGGCGGCGGGTCGCCGGCCCCATGCAGTCGCATGAACGGGTCGAGCTTCGGCCAGCCGGTTTCGTGCACGGCGAAGTGGCCGAGCTCGCGTGCCTTCGCTTCGAACGCGCGCGTGTCGCGGGGACCGGTCGTGCAGTACAGGTCGAAGAAGCCGCGAATGTAGATGTGGCGCGGCTTACCGGCGTCGAAGCCGTGGAACACTTCTGTCTTCACGCCAGGGAAGAAATGCGGCACGGCGTTGCTGGAGGTCAGCACTGCAATGGGCGCGAAGTCGCGGACTGCATCGGTCGAGGTCAGCAGCGTCTCGCCGGGCTTCAGCTCTTCGCCCCCTGGACCGTCGAAGAACCACGCGGCCTCGTGTCCCGCCTCTTTGATTGCCGCTTGCAACGGACGCAGGATCGCGAGCGCGTAGCGTTCCGAACCGTAGAGGAGGTAGTGCTTCATGGATCGAGGCCGTAGCCGCGCAGCAATTGAGCCGCCGCGTCGCGCGAAGCGGGGTTGCGCTTCATTTCGTAGTAACGCATGCGCTTGTAGACAGCATACGACGCCGCGACCTGCGCGACGACGTAGCCGCGCCAGCCGTCGAGGAACGCGAGCCGCAGCACGTAGTCCTTGAAGAATGCCGCCAGGTGCACGAACGGCATCAGCCACATCTGCGCGGGTTTGCCGCGATCGAGCCAGTCGCGCGCCTTGAGCTCGGCGTAGCGCAGAGTCTTGAGGTGCTTGTGCACCAGCGTCGGATTGTTCAGGTGGATGAATGGCTGCGCGAACGTTACCGTCGAGCCGTCGAAGCGCAGCGACTCGTGCACGCGCACGTCCGTCCAGCGCGCCCGGCCGCGATGATAGAGCCGGCCGAGCCGCTCGCCCATCATCGGCCGGTACCAGCGCATCGGCGCGCCCATGTACCACGTCTGGCGGCGCAGGATCGCACCGGCACTTTGCGACTGCATGAGCTGCGGCAGGCCGCGCTGCATTTCCTCGGCGAGCTCGGCAGACAGCGCTTCGTCCGCGTCCAGCGCCAGGATCCAGTCGTGACTCGCCTGCGTGCTGCCGAAGTTGCGTTGCGGTCCGAAGCCGAGCCAGTCCTGGTGGACGACGCGCGCACCGTGACGTGCGGCGATTTCCTGCGTGCCATCGGTACTGCCGGAGTCGATCACGAGCTTTTCCGCAGCGAACGGCACGCTGTCGAGACAACGGCCGATGATCGGCGCCTCGTTGCGTGCAATCACGACCAGGGAGAGGGGGAGGGCAGGGGCGGCCGGCATGCGGCGCAGTCTATCTCTTCCTCGCGAGCGCCAGCAGCACGCTGTGCAGTTTCTTGATCACGTCGTCCGGCGTGATCAGGTCCATCACGCCCGGCCGCTCGATCTTCGTCGTCCATGGCAGATCGACCGCAGATTTGCCGAGCAGGCGGCGGGCCGCGAGATCGTACTTGTCGACGCACCACTGCCGACTCAAGTAGGGACCCGAGCGTGCGGGATTGGTCGCTGCATACAATCCCACGACGGGAGTGCCGACGGCAGTCGCCATGTGCGCCGGTCCGGAGTCGGGCGTGACGATCGCGATGGCGCGCTCCAGCGTCGCGAGAAATTCCAGCAGCGTGTCCTGACCGATGGTGTTCTCGCAGCTTTCGGTCATGTTGCGCACGATCGCAGCGCCCATCCGCTGCTCGAGCTCGCTGCGGCCGCCGCACAGCACGACGCGCAGGCCGAGTGCGCTGATCGCATAGTCGGCGATCTGTGCGTAATACTCCGGACGCCAGTTGCGCAGCCGATGACTGGAGCAGGGACTGATGATGAGCGTCTTCGTGTCGTCGGGAATCACGCGCCGCGCGTAGTCGCGCGCGGCCTCCGGAATCGGGATGTCCCAGCGCAGCAGCTTCTCGTAGACGTGGAACTTCTCGGCGAAGCCGAACAGCGCGTCCATCACGTGCTGGCGCCCGGTGGGCCGGATGCGGTTGGTGGTGAACAGCCACTGCAGTTCGCGCGCACGCTTGCGGTCGAAGCCGAGCTTGATCTTGGCCGGCACCAGCGACGAGAACAGGCTGGCGCGCAGTGCGACCTGCATGTGCATGAGAACGTCGAAATGACGGCCGCGCATCTGCTCGCGCAGCAGCCGGTACGAGCCCAGCAGGCTCTTCTTGTCGAGGACGATGAACTCGATGTCGGGAATGTGGCCGAGCAGCTTCGCCTCGACGCGGCCGATGATCCAGGTGAAGCGCGTGTCCGGCCAGGCGCGCTGCAGGGTGCGGACGACCGGCAGCACGTGGCAGGTATCGCCGATGGCCGACAGGCGCAGGATGCAAACGCTGGCCGGGACAGTAGCGAAGCGGTCGGTCATCAGGTGCCGCACGTCCGCGGCGAGCGGCTAGAATCGTTGTACATGCTTTCTATCCAAGAAGGTCATCTGCGCAGCGCCGGCGGCGGCATCCTATACGACGCTACCCGCTTGCGTAAGCCGGGTGCGGAGCTGTTCGACGTCGAGCACTGGCGCGCGCAAGGCTCCTTGCAGGAGGTCGCGGGTGGGCGTGCGTCAATCGCCGTCGTCGGCACTGGCGAGGAACGCTGGGTGCTGCGGCATTATCGGCGCGGCGGCCTGATTGCCCGTATTTCCCGGGACCGCTACTTCTGGCTTGGCGAGGCGCGCACGCGCTCGTTTGCCGAATGGCGCTTGCTTGCGGAATTGCGGCGGCGGGAGTTGCCGGTTCCGGCTCCGGTCGCCGCGCGTTATGTCAGGGGCGCGCTGACCTATCGTGCCGACCTCATCACCGAGCACCTGCCGAATTGCCGAACGCTGGCCGATGCGATGACGGGCGCGCAATTGCCGCAAGAGAGTTGGGAAGCTGTCGGCCGCACGATCGCTCGCTTCCATGGCGAAGGTGTGCACCACGCGGATCTCAACGCGCACAACATCCTGCTCGACCGGGCTGCCGCGCAGAACGTGTACTTGCTCGACTTCGATCGCGGCCGCATCGAACGGCGCGGCGCATGGGAGCAGGAGGTGCTGGCGCGGCTGCGACGGTCGTTGGAGAAGATCAAAGCGCAGCGCCCCAGCGTTGCGTTTGGCGACGAGCAGTGGGAATGGCTGGTCTCTGCTGGGTCCTGAAGTAAGAAATTGCTCTCGCCAAGACGCCAAGATCGCCAAGGTCAGAAAGCTTGAGATTTCAGAATTCTTCTTGGCGTTCTTGGCGTCTTGGCGAGAGATTTTCCGGCTTCCCGACGCTCAACGCTTCGCGTAGTAATTGGGATAGTCGGGCGTGAGGCCCTTGAAGCGCCGGTGAATCCACAGGTATTGCGCGGGCACGCGTCGCACCTGTTCCTCGATCAGCTCGTTGAAGCGCCGCGCATCTGCCGCCGGACTGTCAGTCGGAAAGTTGTCGAGCATCGGCTGGATCACCATGCGATAGCCGCGCGAGCCGGGCAGGCGTTCGGGGAAGTAGGGCAGGACAGCCGCGCCAGTCATGCGCGCCAGTCGCGACGTTGCAGTGTTCGTCGCTGCGGGCAGATGGAAGAACTGCACCATCTCCGCGCCTTTCTTGCGATAGCTCTGATCCGGTGCGTACCACACGGGTTCGTTGTTCTTCAGCGCCGTGATCAACGTGCGGACGTCATCTCGGGGAATCGCGCGCTTCGCGCGCAGGCCGCGATTGCGCATCAAGAAGCGTTCGAGCACGACGTTGCTCGTCGGGCGATACATGATGCTGGTCGCGATTCGCGCGGCCAGCGCGCGGGCGCCGATTTCCAGCGTCGTGAAATGCGCGCTGAGCAGGATTGCGCCACGGCCGCGCGCGAGGGCTGCATTCAGATGCTCTTCGCCCTCGAGACGAGTCAGCTTGCGGATGCGCTCATCGGAGCTCCACCAACTGATCGCGGTCTCGAAGATGCCTACGCCGAGGCTGCGAAAATGTTCACGCAGGATCTTCTGACGCTCGGCGGCCGCCAGCTCCGGCAGGCACAACTCCAGATTGCGCCGCGCGATGCGCACGAAGCCGAGCGGCAACCGCCCGAGGACTGCACCGACACCTCGGCCGAGCCAGACCAGGAACGGAAATGGCAGCGGCTCGAACACTCGCAGGATGCCGAGCGCGAGCCAGGTCGGCCAGTAGCGGGGATGGACGCTCATCGTCGGTACGGATCCCCGTCCGGGCCCGGGCGCCTGAAGCGCTTGTAGGTCCAGAGATACTGCTCCGGATGATCGCGCACGTTGCACTCGATCAGCTCATGGAAGCGACGCGTGTCGGCCACCGGATCGTCGGAAGGAAAGTTGTCGAACGGGGCGTGGATCTGCACGACGTAGCCGCGATTGTCGGCACGCCGCCGCGGAAAGTAGGGCAGCACTGTCGCGCCGGAGATCTTCGCGAGGCGCGAGGTCGCGACGTTCGAGGCGGCGGGCTGGCCGAAGAACGGCACGATCTCGCTGTTCTTCCCGGTGTAGCGTTGATCCGGCGCGTACCAGACGGGCAGGTTGCTCTTCAGGGCTTGCAGCAGGTCGCGCACGCGATCGCTGGGGACCGCGCTGACCGTGTGCCGGCCGCGGCCGCGTCGCGAAAGCTCTGCGATCAGAGCGTTCTTCGGCGTGAGATACATGGTGCTGGTCGGACCGAGCAGAGTCAGGGCACGTGCGCCCATCTCGAGCGTCGTGAAGTGTGCGCTCAGCATCAGCGCGCCACGGCCTTGCGCGAGCGCGGCGCGCAGATGTTCGATGCCCTCGAACTCCACCAGCGGCTGCAGGCGCTGCGCGCTGGCCCACCAGACCATCCCCGTTTCCAGCAGTGCGCAACCCAGCGACCCAAAGTGTTCCTTCACCAGGTCTGCGCGCTCCTGCGCGGTCAGGCCCGGCAGGCAGAGGCGGATGTTGATGTCGGCGATGCGCCGGTCGCGCCGGCTGAGCGCATGGCCGATACGTCCGAGCCCACGACCGACGGCCATTTGCCACCGCAGGGGCAGCACGTTGAGCGCACGCACCAGGCCCAGGGCGAGCCACAGCAGCCAGTACCGGGGACCCAGGAAGCGATAGAGCGGGACACGTTCAGGATCGTGCTCGTGTTCGAGTACCATCGGCGCGCATGTTAGACATCTATAAGAACATCGCAACATGCTGAGGCTCCTGTACTCGGCCCTCCTTTACGTCGTCGCGCCGCTGGTCTTCGTTGCAACCGCCTTGCGCGGGCTGCGCGATCCCTCCTATCGCGACCGCTTGCCGGAGCGCCTCGGCTTCACTGCGGTGCGCTTCACGACACCGCCGATCTGGATCCACGCTGTCTCGGTCGGCGAAGTGCAGGCCGCCGCGGCGCTCGTGCGTGCACTCATATCGCGCTATCCGCAGCATCCGATGCTCGTCACCACGGCGACTCCCACCGGCGCGCAGCGAGTGCGTGCTTTGTTCGGCGACTCGGTGCGCCATGCCTACCTGCCATACGACCTGCCTGGAGCCGTGCGCCGATTCCTCGACCGCACGACGCCGCAGCTGGCGATCGTCATGGAGCGCGAGATCTGGCCGAACCTGTATCGCGCCTGCTTCGCGCGGCGGATTCCGATCCTGCTTGCGAGCGCGCGCATCTCCGATCGCTCCGGGCGACGTCATCTGCGCTTCGCGGGATTGTTTCGCGACGCGCTGGCCTGCGACGTGACCATCGCGGCACAGACTGAAGCGGACGCGGAGCGCTTCCGCGCACTCGGCATCCCGCCTGCGGCCGTGCACGTGACCGGGAACGTCAAGTTCGATCTAGAGGTGCCCGAGGACGTGCGTCGCACCGGTGCACACATTCGCGCGGAGTTCGCGCATCGACCGGTGTGGACCGCCGGCAGCACGCACGAGCGCGAAGAAGACATCGTGCTCGATGCACACGAGCGCGTGCGCACGACTCGCAGCGATGCACTGCTCGTGCTCGTGCCACGACATCCGAACCGCTTCGATGCTGTGAAAGCATGGCTGCGCTCGCGCAACGTTCGTTTCGCGTCGCGCTCCACGCGCGAAGCAATCACGGCGGATACGTCGGTGCTGCTGGTGGATACGCTGGGCGAGCTGTTGAGCTTCTACGCTGCTGCGAACGTCGCATTCGTCGGCGGCAGTCTCGTGCCGATCGGCGGACACAATCTGCTCGAGCCCGCGGCGTTGAATCGGCCGATCATCACCGGGCCGCACAACTTCAACGCGGCGGACATTGCAGAAAATTTTCTCGCGAGCGGAGCTGCGGTGCAGGTTGAGTCGGCAACCGGGCTCGGCAGCGCCGTGCTGGATTTGCTGACGAATGCTGCACGTCGCGACCAGATGATCGCGCGCGCGCACGCGATTTTACAGTCGAACCGCGGCGCGCTCGCGCGTCTGCTCGCGCTCATCGAAAAGCTGCTGCGCCGTTAGGCAAGCGCACGAGCAGCGGAAATAACCGCGCAAATATAGGTGGGTGGACTTGGGTCTCCGGCGCACACTCGCCGGCGCTCGTTTTGGCAAACCCATCGAAAGATGGGGACGCAAAGCCTCCGGTCCCGGATAGCGTTCGTGGATAGCGGGGTTGCCGGCAGATCCCAATATGGCATACACGAGCGCACGCGCGGTCTGCCGACTTCCTCCCAATCTCCTCGCGAACGTTTTCATTCCGTGCCGTCGGCGCGCGCAGTTGCCGGTGGGAATGCCAACTCCGAGCGGGTCATCGAAACACCAACATCGACGAGACTCAAAGGGGTTTGCATATGGAAGCTCATCATTTGTTGAGGAGGGCCGTCTGGGCTGGCCTGGCCGCAGCCGCATTGGCGACGACGGCACACGCGCAGGTCGATCCTGGCGTGCGCGGCGGCGCTGCGGGAGCGGGCGCACCGTTCGCGGATCTCACGGACAACGAGCACTCGTTCTTCGAGGTCGGACTGGAGGACTTCGAAGAAGCGGAGGGCGTGGGGGAGGGAATGGGGCCACGCTTCAACCTGGATGGTTGCGCCGGCTGTCACCTGCAGCCCGCGGTAGGCGGTACTTCGCCGGCAGTGAATCCGCAGGTCGCAGTGGCAACGGCATTTGGCGCACAGAACACCGTGCCTTCGTTCATCACGTTGAACGGGCCGGTGCGCGAAGCGCGCTTCAAGTTCAACCCGGACGGAAGTCGTGACGGCGGCGTGCATGCGCTGTTCACAATCCGCGGTCGCGTCGACGAGAGCGGCGACGCCACCAACTGCAATGCCGTGCAGGACGACTTCGCGAGGGCAGTAGCGCAGAACAACGTGATCTTCCGCATTCCTACGCCGACCTTCGGCGCGGGCCTGATCGAAATGATCACGGACCAGACGCTGATCAATAACGTCAACGCGAGCCCGAACACGAAAGCGGCGCTCGGCATCAGCGGGCGCCTGAACCGTAACGGCAACGACGGTACGGTGTCGCGCTTCGGCTGGAAAGCGCAGAACCAGTCGCTGCTGCTGTTCTCCGGCGAGGCGTACAACGTCGAGATGGGCATCTCGAACGAGCTGTTCCAGTCCGAGCGTGACCAGAACTCGCGCTGCCAGCTCGCGTCGTTGCCGAACGACGTGACCAACGTCGACGGACCGCTGCCGACGGACACGGTGAGCGCGGTGGAGAAGTTCGCATTCTTCATGCGCTTCCTGGCGCCGCCGACGCCGTCGACGAACACGCCGGGCGGCTCAACCTCGATCTCGCGCGGGCGCGCGAACTTCACTGCGGTCGGTTGCGGCCTGTGCCACACGCCGACGCTGCGCACCGGCACTTCGACGGTCGCGGCGCTGAGCGGCAAGGATGCGAATCTGTTCTCCGATCTCGCGCTCCACCAGATGGGGCCGGGGTTGGCAGACAACGTCCTGCAAGGAGGGGCGCGCGCCGACGAGTTCCGGACTGCACCGCTGTGGGGTCTGGGTCAGCGTATCTTCTTCCTGCACGACGGACGCACGTCCGATCTGCGGGCAGCGATCGCAGCTCACCGCAGCTCCGGCAATTCGCAGTTCGGCCCGTCCGAGGCGAATGAAGTCATCAATCGCTACAACTCCCTCAGCTCCGGCGGCAGGCAAGACGTCCTGAACTTCCTGCGCTCGCTGTAACAACAACGCGAATGCCCTTTCCCGCGGACACGCCGGTGTCCGCGGGACTTCTGCGAATTTCCTGGATTACCATACGCGGCCTCGACAACAAGAAGGCGCGGAGATCCCCATGCGAATCGTGCGGAGCGGACACTTGGTGCTGACGTTGCTCGCGGCGTGCTCGGCGCCTGCGGCCGGTAGCAACGCATTGCAGGGCGTGCAGGTCGGAGATGTCGATCGCAAAGTCGATCCGTGCACGGATTTCTTCGCCTACTCCAACGGCCGCTGGCGCGCCGAGAATCCGATTCCCGCTTCGATGCCGCGCTGGAGCCGGCGCTGGGCCGCCGGCGAGTCGACCAAGGAACAGCTCCGCGACATCCTCGAACAGGCCGCCGCCGCGAAGGCGCAGCGTGGCAGCGTCGAGCAGCTCATCGGCGACTATTACGCGGGCTGCATGAACGAAGCGCAGGCGAACAGTCTGGGCGCGAAGCCGGTGGCGCCGCTGCTCGCGCAGATCGATGCGATCCGCAGCACTGCGGATCTGCAGAAAACGATCGGCGAGCTGCACGCGGCGGGCATCGCCGCGCCGTTCGTCGTACTCGGCGATTCGGACGTGCACAACCCGTCCTTCGTCATCTCGCAGTACTACAACAACTCGCTGGCAATGCCAGATCGCGACTACTACTTGAAGGATGACGCGCGCTTCAAGGAAGCGCGTGAGAAGTACCTCGCTTACATGCAGCGACTCTTCACGCTCGCGGGCAGCAACGCGACGCAGGCCAAGGCGGCGGCCGATACCGTGCTGCGCCTGGAAAAGCAGTACGCCAACGCATCGCTCGACAACGTTGCGCTGCGCGATCCGCAGCAGACCGATCACAAGATGACATTCGCGGAGCTGCAGAAGCTGGCGCCAGCGTTCGACTGGAACGGCTACTACACGGCGACGGGACTGCGCCAGGGCGATCTGAACGTCAACGAGCCGAAGCTCGTGCAGGAGTTCGGGCGCCAGTTGCGCGAGACGTCGCTTGCCGACTGGCAGACGTACCTGCGCTCGCGCGTGCTCGATTCAGCCGCGCCCTCGCTGTCCGACGATTTCGTGAAGGCCGAGTTTGCGTTCCGCGGCCAATTCCTCAACGGCGCACGCGAGATGAAGCCGCGCTGGAAGCGCTGCGTCGAATCGACCGACGCGCAACTCGGCGAAGCGCTCGGTCGCAAGTACGTCGAGAAGCATTTCCCGCCCGAGGCGAAGGCGCGCATGCAGGAGCTGGTGAAGAACCTGCGCCTCGCGATGCAGGAGACGATCGAAGGGCTCGAATGGATGAGCCCGCAGACCAAGGCGCGTGCACTGGAGAAGCTCAGCACGTTCAATCCGAAGATCGGCTACCCGGACAAGTGGAAGGACTACAGCAAGGTCGCGGTGCGCCGCGACGCCTACTGGGAATCCGTGCTCGCGGCGCAGAAGTTCGGCGTGCAGGACGATCACGCGCAGATCAACAAGCCGATCGATCGCGGCCGCTGGGGCCTGACGCCGCCGACTTCGGACGCGTACTACAACCCGACGTTGAACGAGATCGTCTTCCCGGCGGGCATCCTGCAGCCGCCGGCCTTCAGCATGCAGGTAGCGGACGCAGTGAACTACGGCGCGATCGGCGTCGTGATCGGCCATGAGATCAGTCACGGCTTCGACGACCAGGGCGCGCAGTTCGACGCGCAGGGGCGGCTGAAGAACTGGTGGACCGACACCGACCTGAAGAAATTCCAGGAACGCGGCCAGTGCGTCGTGAAGCAGTACGAGGGCTACTTCATCGAGCCCGGCGTGCATCACAACGGCAAGCTGGTGCTCGGCGAGAGCATCGGCGACCTCGCCGGCGCGAAGATCGCCTACCGCGCATTCCAGATCTCCCAGCGCGGCAAGCCGCCGGCGCCGACGATCGACGGCTACACGCCGGACCAGCAGTTCTTCATCGCATGGGGCCAGTTCCGCGGCGACGAAGTGCGCCCCGAGTTCGCGCGCACGATGGTGCAGGGCGACCCGCACCCGGTCGCGAAGTATCGCGTCATCGGCTCGGTCTCGAACCTCCCGGAGTTCCAGAAGGCGTTCGAGTGCAAGGCCGGCGCCCCGATGGTGCGGTCCAAGGAAGAGCGCTGCGAGGTTTGGTAGGGCTCGGGGAAAGGTTCTCGCCAAGGCGCCAAGAGCGCCAAGCCCGCCAAGAACATTCTGAGTACAAGAAATCTTCTTGGCGCGCTTGGCGTTCTTTGCGTCTTGGCGAGAGACTCTTACTTCTTACTCGCGATCCACCGGTCGATCTTCGCTCCCAGCACTTCCAGCGGGAGCGAGCCGTCGCGCAGCACGACGCTGTGGAACTCGCGCACGTCGAAGCGTGAGCCCAGCGCCGCCTGCGCCTTCTTGCGCAGCTCGGTGATGCGGAGCTGTCCGACCTTGTAGCCGAGCGCCTGGCCCGGGATCGCGATGTAGCGCTCGACTTCCGCTTCCGCGTCGGTCGCCGCCATCGAGGAGTTGTCGAGCATGTACTTGATCGATTGCTCGCGGGTCCAGTTTTTCGTGTGCAGGCCGGTGTCGATGACCAGCCGCATCGCACGCAGCATCTCGTCGCTCAGCCGTCCGTAGTACTGATACGGGTCGGTGAACATGCCCAGCTCCTTGCCGATCGACTCCGCGTACAGCGCCCAGCCTTCGTCATAGGCGACGTAGCCGTTGCCGAAGCGGCGGAAGCGCGGCAACTCTTCCAGCTCCTGCTGGATCGCGATCTGGAAATGATGACCGGGCGCGGCTTCGTGCAGCGACAAGGTTTCCATGCCGAACTTCGGCTGCGCCTTCAGGTTGTAGGTGTTGACGTAGAAAATGCCCGGACGCGAGCCGTCGGCGGAGGGCGGTTGATAGAAGCCGCCGGCCGCGCTCTGGGCGCGGAACGGCTCGACCTCGCGCACTTCGTAGTTCGCTTTCGGGAAATCCTTGAACAGCTTCGGCAGCTTCGCATCGATGTTTTTCTTCAGGTCGCGGAAGCCCTGGATCAGCGCGGGGCCACTGTCGTAGTAGAACCGCGGATCGTCCTGCAGGAACTTGAAGAACGCTGCGAGATCGCCTTTGAAGCCGACCTGCGCCTTCACCTGTTCCATCTCGCCGCGGATGCGCGCGACCTCTTTGAGACCGAGCTCGTGGATGGCGTCCGGCGTCAGGTCGGTAGTGGTCGAGTTGCGGGCGAGATAGGCGTACCACGCGCGGCCGTTCGGCACGCTCGACCAGCCGACCTGCGTGCGCGCGCCCTTGAGATACTCGTCGCGGATGAAGTCGTGCAGTCGTTGATAGGCCGGGTTGATCTCCTTCGTGATCGCGTCGCGGTACGCGGCCTGCAGGCGCGTGCGGTCGGCCGGGGCGACGGCGTCCGGAAAATTCTTGAGCGGCGTGTAGAACAGGCTCGCCTGCGGGTCCGCGGCGATCAGCTCCTGGAGTTGCGGCAGCACCTTCTCCATCAGCACGCGCGGATACGTCAGGTTCTGCGCGAGTCCCTTGCGCATGTTCGTGATTGCCTGGTCTGACCACACGATGTAGTCGCGCATGCGACCGAGGAAGCGATCGTAGTCGGCGGCCGTTGCGAACGGCTGCGCGCTCGAGCCGGAGCCCAGCACCGGCATCAGCGTCGGCAAGCTCTGGAACTGGTTGATCGGCACGAGCTCGCCCGGAAACTTCTCGCCCTCGAGCGAGGTGCGCAGGTTGTACATGAAGATCTCGACGCTCAGCCGGTCGGCTTCGGGCAACTGCCGCGCAGCGAGTTGCTGCGCGTCCGCGAGCGCCTTGCGATCGACCTCGAGCGACAGCGCGATGAACTCGGGCGAAATATTGTTCGTGAACTTGTCGTCGTAGCGATGATCGCCGATGAACGTCGCGGACAGCGGATTGAGCTCCAGCTGCCGCTCGAAGTAATCCTCGAACAGCTTATGCAGCGCGGCCGAGTCGGAGCTCGCGCCGGCGCCTGCTGCGGGTGCGGATTGCGCTGCGTAGCCGGGCGATGCAGCCAGGCCAGCCGCGAGCGCTACAGTCGCCACCAATTGATGAGTACGCAGCATGGGCCCGGCTCCTTCAGCGTAACGAGGCCGGCAGTTTCGGCAAGGCGCAGGGCAAAGGGAAGCCCCGGCGCTTGCTTATTCAACGGGCTAGTTGGAGCTGGCTTGCGTCGATCCGGCCGCGACCACCTTGATGCTGCCGCCCGAGGTGCGAGCGTAGATCGGATCACCGCCGCCGTTGATGGTGCCTGTCAGCCGGTGCTCGCCCATCTCCGTCGTCGTGACCGGCAACTCGGTGCGGACAGAGCCGCCGCTCGTCGCCGCGTTGAGCTCGGCCTTGGTGTCCTTCGGCACGCGGACGGTGAGATCGCCGCCGGAGCTGGTGACCGAGATGCCGCGATTCGCGCCGACCAGCTCCGCCGTGACGTCGCCGCCGGACGTGTGGGCTGCGATCTTGCCGTCGATCGTGGCGCGGATGTCGCCGCCTGAAGTCTTGAGCTCCGAATCGCCGCGGACGCCCCGAGCGATGACGTTGCCGCTGGAAGTGCGTGCGACGACCTTGCCGACGATGTCGTCGAGATGGATGTAGCCGCCCGAGGTCTTCGCGTCGAGATCGCCTTTCAAACGTGCGATGTCGAGGTCGCCGCCCGACGTGCTGAGTCGTGTTGCGCCTTCGATCTGCTCGGCCCGCACGTCGCCGCCGGACGTGCCCATGTCCACGGGGCCTTGAATGTCGGTGAGCTGGATATCGCCGCCGGAGGTTCTGCCGCGGGCATCGCCCTTGAGCTGCGCGACCTTGATGTCGCCGCCCGACGTACGAATGTCGATGCTGTAGTCGCGCGGGACCTGCACTTCGACCCTGCCGTCGAGGCTCCAGCCGCCGAACCAGTCGGTCCACTTGCCCGAGCCGTGCTTGGCGGTGACCGCGACGTCGTTGCCGCTCTGTTCTGCGGACAGTGTCATCCGCTCCATCACGCGCTCGGAGCCGTTCAGCACGATGCGCACGACCACCTGATTGCCGCCCGTGCCCTCGACGCGCAGGTCGGTGCCGTCGGAGTCGATCGTCAGCCGCCCGCCCGGTGCGACGCTGAAGCTCCGGTCGAGCCGTTTCTCGGCCGCCTGTGCGGCGACGGAGCAGGCCAGCAAACAGACAATCAGCGGTGCAAAACGGACAGACATGGAGATTCCCTCTGGCGAGATGTGCTGCCTTTTGGGACGCTAACACGTCCCGAAAGGTTGCAAGCGGACACATTCCTGTCCGGGGCCCCTCAATGAAAGAGCGCAATCCCCAGGCCGAACAGATGGCCGACGAGTCGATGCTGCGCAATCTGGCTGCGCAGGCCGATGCGATCTGGCCGCAGGAGCAGCGCTTGTTCGAGCGCTACTCGCTGCCCGCGAGCGCCCGCATCGCCGATATCGGCTGCGGCAGCGGCGAGATTACGTCGCGACTGGCGGCGCGCTACCCCGATGCAGAGCTGGTCGGCGTGGACATCCTGGAAGGCTCAGTCGCCTATGCGCGGCGGCGATACGCGGCGCTGGCGCCGCGCGTGCGGTTCGAGCAGGGCGACGCATTCGAACTGCAATTCGTTGCGGGACAGTTCGACCTGGTGGTCTGCCGGCACATGACGCAGTCCGTGCCGGAACCGCAGAGAGTGCTGGCCGAGTTGCGCCGCATCTGTCGGCCGGGCGGATGGGTGCACGTGTTGAGCGAGGACTACGGGATGATTCACGCGGCCGCGGGCAAGGTCGACCCGGATCGTCTGTGGCACGAAGGCGTCATCGCATTCGCGCATGCGACGGGATCGGATGCACGCGTCGGGCGCAGCACGTGGTCGCTGATGAAGCAGCTCGGGCTCGAGGACTTGCACGTCGATTACATCGTCCTCGACACGATCCGCGTTCCGCGCGCGACGTTCAGCGCGATCATCGCGGCGTGGCGCGACGGTTATACGGAAGCGCTGGCGCGACATACCAAGCTGGGTGTGGACGAAGTGCGCGAGCTGTTCGACGCCGTCGTGACCGCGATTGGCGATCCGGACCAATACGTGGTCTGGCACATCCCCATCGTCAGCGGCAGAACGCCGCACGGATTGTCGGGCTAAAGCCCGACCTACAGGTCAGATAGACAGCGGCAGCTTGCCTTCCGCGAGCACTCGCTCCAGCTGCGGCGTCTCGCCGCCTTTCCACAGCTTCGCCCGATGCACGACGCGATACGCGAGCGGCCCGCCGTCCGGCGTGGTGCTGCGTTCGAGCGGTCGTGGGATGCACACGAACTCCACTTCGAGTGCATCGTTGCCGGCGCTCACCGCTGCGTAGCCATGGCCGCCGAGATCGAGAAACTGCAGGTGCGGCGACAGCTCGCGATTCGAGAGTTTCAATGCGCGTTGATAGTCGCCGGTCTTCGCGAACTCCAGGCATGACCGCACACCATGCAGCAGCAACATGTTCACGGTGCGCTGGTACGGCGCATCCGGCGCGGTCTGATGGACGAACAGCGACCGCAACGGATGATCCTTCGGCATGTTGTGTTCCAGGCCTTCCGGCAGCGCCGGCGCGGAGATCGAACCGGTGATGAACTCGACGCCGACCGGCTCGAACGGCCGCGGCGGCAGCGCCTTCGCGGCGCGCCCCGCCCAGAACGAGTGACGATCGCCGCAGACTATCGCGAAGCCACCGATGCGCTGCTGGCGCACGAAGTCGAAGATTTCTGCGCGTTCGGTGACGTAGCCGCTCCAGTCGCCGCCGCCGAACGACGCATAGCCGGCGCCGGGCCACGGGCTCGCTGCGACACCCGGCGGCAGGTTCTGCGGATCCGTGCGCCAGTCGAGCGTGCCGAGCGAGTTGCCCCAGATCTTCCAGGTTGCCGTCGAGCTCTTGAGCTGCTCTTTGAACCACTGCTTCTGCGAGGAGCCGAGCATGCTGTGCGCCGGCGAATCCTTGCGCGGGTTCGCGAACTCTTGCCTGCCGAAGCGGATCGTCGCCGGCGGTTTGCCGTTTGCGTACTCGCGGCCGGCGTCGAAGATCTCGTTCACTTCCTCGGGTACGAGGTTCGGATAGTCCTTGCTGCCGAACGGATCGGCGGCCGGCGTATCCATCGCGCATTCCGTCTGGAACGAATGCTGGTCGGTGAGCACCAGGTCGACGGTGCGGCCGAAGCGCAGGCGCCGATAGATGTGCAGGCTGCCGATCGCAGCGAGATTGTTCGGCTCCTGGCCGATGCCGAGCTCGTCGAAGCGCTCGACGGGTGCATCGACGACCGTGGGCGCCGCGAACCGTTCGATCTCACCGCCGTCGGGCTTGCGGATGCGCGCAGGCTGAAACTCGAACCATGCCTGGTTCGCCGCGACCTTGCGCGTTTGCGCCGGGTGTCCGGCCTCGACGGTCTTCACGAAGCCTTGCCAGCCGCGCCACGAGAACTCGTGATTGTCCCAGACGCACACGAACGGCCAGCGCGCGCGGGCGTCCTGCAGATCGGGGTCCTGCAGGTAGCCGCGATACAGACTGCGGTAATCGTCGAGCGTCACGGGTACGTGGAAGTCGCGCACTTTCTCGCCGGACTTGAAGCGCACGACGTCGCGCAGGCGGCGGTCGTACATGCCCTGCGGCCGGTCTTCGGGGTACCAGACGATCTCGTAGATGAAGTCGCCGAGGTGCAGCACGAAGTCGAGCTGACGCTCGGCGGGGCGCCGTTCGTCCTCGAAGATCATGCGGCGATAGGCATTCTGCGCGCCCTGGCAGACGTTCTGGCAGCTCACGAACGTGAAGTTCACGCGGCGTGCGTCGGTTTCCCGCGGCGCTGTCTTCGTTCGACCGACGCGGCTGCCGTGCCCGGCGTCGTCGATGAACCGATACCAGTACACGGTTGCCGGCTCCAGTCCCGCCGCGAGAATGCGGCAGGTCCAGTCTCTCTCTTCGGCCAAGAGTGCGCGCGACGTCGAGACGACGTGCTTGAACTGCGCATCGCGTGCGATTTCCACCGTGAGCTGTTTCGCCGCGGCGCCGGCCGCGGGCGGACGCCGCGTCCACAACAGCACGCTGTCGGGATGAGGATCGCCTGACGCGACGCCCTGCGGATACAGCTCGCGCCGCTCCGACCATGTGAGCTGCGACTCGCTCGCGGCGTTGCGCGCCCAGGCCAGCGTCGCGCCGAGTGCCGCGGACAGCTCGATGAATTCACGACGATTCATATGGAATTCTCCACAAATGCGACTGCCGCGCCGTGCCGGAGTAACATCGGGCATTCAAGCATCGCACGACGAATCATCAACGCGAAAGGTTTGCACGCGCCATGACTCAGCCCCTCGCCGACATCGGACTCATCGGACTCGCCGTGATGGGCGAGAACTTCGCCTTGAACATGGAGAGCAAAGGCTTTCGCGTCGCGGTGTACAACCGCACGGTCGAGCGCGTCGAGCAGTTCATCGCCGGCCGCGCCAGCGGCAAGAACTTCGTCGGCACCCGCACGCCCGCGGAGCTGGTGGCAGCGCTGCAACGGCCGCGCAAGATTTTGATGCTGATCAAGGCCGGCCCGGCGGTGGATGCTGTGATCGACGAGTTGCTGCCGTTGCTCGATCGCGGCGACATCCTCATCGATGGCGGCAACAGTCTGTTCACTGACACGATCCGTCGCACGAAGCAGGTCGAAGCTGCCGGCATGCTGTACGTCGGCTCGGGTGTCTCCGGCGGCGAGGAGGGCGCGCTGACGGGCCCGTCGCTGATGCCCGGCGGCAGCGCAGCCGCGTGGCCGCACATCAAGCCGATCTTCCAGGCTGTTTGTGCGCGCACGCCGCAAGGCGAGCCGTGCTGCGACTGGATGGGCGAGGACGGCGCCGGTCACTTCGTGAAGATGGTTCACAACGGCATCGAATACGGCGATATGCAGCTCATCGCCGAAACCTACGACGTGATGAGACGCGTGCTCGGCATGAGCAACGCGCACATGCACGACGTGTTCGCGGAATGGAACGCCGGCGAGCTCGACAGCTACCTGGTCGAGATCACGCGCGACATTCTTGCGTACAAGTCCGGCGAGGGCGCGCACATTCTCGACGTGATCCTCGATGCCGCCGGCCAGAAGGGCACCGGCAAGTGGACCGTCATCGAGGCGCTCCAGGAAGGCATCCCGCTGACGCTGATCGGCGAAGCCGTATTCGCTCGCGCGCTGTCAGCGATGAAGGAGGAGCGTGTCGCGGCGTCGAAGCAGCTCCGGTATGAGGGCACCAGCTTCTCGGGCGATCGCAGCGCGCTCATCGACGATCTGCGGCGCGCACTGTATGCGTCGAAGATCATAAGCTACGCGCAGGGCTACCAGTTGCTGCGCGCGGCGGCGAAGACGTACGAGTGGAACTTGAACTACGGCGGCATCGCGCTCGTGTGGCGGGGCGGCTGCATCATCCGCTCGGCGTTTCTCGGCGACATCAAGAAGGCGTTCGATCGCGAGCCCGGTCTCGTGAACCTGCTGCTGGATCCGTTCTTCCGGGACGCGGTCGCGAGCCGTCAGGTCGGCTGGCGTCGCGCGATCGTGGCTGCCGTGCAGAGCGGCGTGCCGGTGCCGTGTCTCAGCTCCGCGCTTGCGTACTTCGACGGCTATCGATCGGAGCGGTTACCGGCGAACCTGCTGCAGGCACAGCGCGACTACTTCGGCGCGCACACTTACGAGCGGACCGATCAGCCGCGCGGCAAGTTCTTCCACACGAACTGGACGGGCCACGGCGGTACGACGACGTCGGGGTCCTATAAGGCGTAGCGGATGGCGCTGTAGGTCGGGCTTTAGCCCGACAATCCGTCGGAGGAAGAAATCTCTCGCCAAGACGCCAAGAGCGCCAAGAAGAATTCTGAAGTTCAGATTCCGGACCCCTGGCGTTCTTGGCGTCTTGGCGAGAGTCATTCCGGAGTCGGGCTGAAGCCCGACCTGCAGCGACATTCCACGAGCTACATTTTTAGTCTGGACAGCACTTTCTCGACGATGCGGTCGCACCGCGCGCCGAGGAACGGGAAGGTCTGCGGGATCGTCGCGTCGATATTCTCGCTGAGGTAGCCGCGCAGCAGGTTGCGCGCGCGATGGTCGCGCGTCTTGACCGTTGCCGCTGGGATGCCGAGGTACTCGGCCGTTTCCTCGACCGACAGTCCCTCGACTTCGCGCAACACGAACGCAGTCCGGAATTGCTCCGGCAGGCGCTGGATCGCATGTTCGAGGAGTCGCCGCAGCTCCGCATTCGCGGCGAGCGCCTGCGGATCGATCATCAATGGGTCGCTCGTCACGTTCGTCTCGTCTTCCCCGGACTGACCGCCGAGTTCGGCTTCGATTGCGACATGCGTGCGGCGGCTCTCGCGAGCGCGCACGCGATCGATGGCTTCGTTGCGCACGATGCGCGCGAGCCACGCACCGAGGCTGCCTGCACCCGCGTAGGTCGCGAACGCGTAGAACGCGCGCACGTAACTCTCCTGCAGCACGTCCTCCGCTTCGCTCGCGTCGCCCATCACGCTCACGGCGAGTCGATACAGCCGCTGGTTGTAACGGCGCATGATCCGCGCGAATGCGTCCTGATCGCCTTGCGCTGCGCGGCTGGCGAGGGCCGCGTCGTCGCCCGTTGCGGCGACGACGTCGGCGGCCGCCAGTGCGGCGGCATGTTGCAGGGATTCGCTCACGTGAACTTGTCCGGGAACTGCTTGGCGATGCCGCCGGCCAGCGCGTCCGCGATCGTGTAGATGTGAGTCTTCATCGCGTCCCATGTCTTCGCCTCGGCGGCCATGTCATGAGCGGCGAGCTGCTGATTCTGCGCGACGTGATGTCCGCCATGCGCGGCGAGCAGGCTCTTCAAGGTCGCCTCCGGAAGGTTCGGGTTCGCGCCCGCCAGGAACTTGGCAATCTCGTTGGCATTGCTGGTGAGATCGCCGAGCGCCTTCTTCGCGCCTGCGGCGTCGCCGGCGACGGTCGCCGTCGCGTGTCCCTTGATCGCAGTGTAGTGGCCGGCGAGCAGCTTGAACAATTGATCGGTCGCGGCCTTGCCGTAAAACGGCTCGATCGAGCCCGCGATCTGCTTGGCGTTCGCAACGACTTGCTTCTCCGCGAGATCGGCGGCGGCCTGGTTCTTCTCGGCGAGCGAGCGCGACACTTCGCGCACCCAGAAAATGTGGCCGAGCCACAGGTCGCGTTCCGCCGCCTGCGTGGCCGCGAGCTTCGCCGGAACGGGGCCGCTCGGGGCATCCGCCGCGGTGGCCAGACCGGCTGCGGACAAGAGTGAGGCTAAGAGGACTGTGCGTACTGACTTCATGGACTTCTCCACCAATTCCCAACAGGGCCAATTCCCAATAGGGATTCCTGTTGCGAGTGACGAAGCCCGGTGCCGCGAGGTTCCCGGCTTCAGCGCGGCCGGTTCCCGAACTGCATCTCCAGCGCGATGCCCACTTCCGGGCTCGGCTTGCGCTCCTCGATGACCTTGCGGCGGGGCCAGGAGACGCCGCCGCGCAGCTCCAGGAACAGCCAGTCCCAGTTCAGTTGCCGGCGCAGGATCATCCGCGCGGAGTGTCGCGTGAGCTGCACTTCGTTGTCCGTTTCGCCTTCTGTCTGCAGCTGGTACGCGAGCCCGGTGCGCTCGTTGATGCTCTGGAACAGCGTGAGCTGCGTGTACCACTCCAGGCCTATCGTCTCTTCCGTGTACTTGCCGAGATTGGCCCAGCGCAGCAGCATCGTGTCGGAGATCCCGCGGTCGAGATAGGTGCGCGTGGTGGTGCCGAAGCCTTCCGAGTTCTGCCAGAACACGGTCTCGCGCGCAGTGAACACGTAGTGCTCGCCGAACGCGCGCACGATTTCGTAGCGGGCGCGGGCATAGGGATCGGGCGGCAGGTCGACGCGTACGCCGACGCCGACGTCGAAGTCGTTGCCGGTGCGCTCGGGGCTGGAATAGCCGAGGCCGACCAGCACGCTTTCGTCTTCCAGGGTTCCGAACTGGCGCGTCGGCAGTGCCTCGAAATCGCCTTCCGTGTCGCTGATGTAATCGTCTTCGCCGACGCGGCCGGCGAACGCAGATATGCGGGAGTCCCACTGCGGCAACTTCAGGCGCACCCGAAAGCGCAGGCGTGGATCGAAGCCGTCGTAGTCGCTCCACAGGCCGCCGGCCGAAATGGTGCCGTAGGTCGCGCGATACTGGTCGTAGCGGAATTGATCGCCGAACAGGCTGTCGAGCCACGCGGACGATGCGCAGGTCGTCACGCTCAGGCGCCGCCGCATGCGCTCGATCATCGTGGCGTCCGGCCGGTCGCGTTGCGCGCAGCCGGTCATCGGCGTGACCGCGTCCGCTTCTTCTTCGTCCTGCGCCAGGGTGGGGGCGCACGCGAACACCGTCCCGAACAGCAGCACCGCGATCACGGCTGCGGCGCGGGCGATTCCCTCAGTCCTGCGTACGAGAGCGGCCATGACCCCTGTGGAACTTCATTTGACATGAACGGCGAGCGTTCCTACCCGGTTCCATTATCATGCCGCAGGCCTCCCGATTCAGTGGAGTGCGTCGAGTAAATGCGATGAAGTACCTGCATACGATGGTGCGCGTCACCGACCTGGCGGCTTCCCTGCGGTTCTATTGCGACGCGCTGGGATTGCGTGAAGTCCGCCGCAAGGAAAACGAGAAGGGGCGGTTCACGCTGGTGTTCCTCGCCGCGCCCGGCGACGACGACGCGCAGGTGGAGCTGACCTACAACTGGGACCCGGAGAACTACGGCGGTGGCCGCAACTTCGGTCATCTCGCCTACCTGGTCGACGACATCTACGCGACGTGCCAGCGGCTGACCGAGCATGGCGTCACGATCAACCGGCCGCCGCGCGACGGGCACATGGCGTTCGTGCGCTCGCCCGACCGGATCTCGATCGAGCTGTTGCAGAAGGGCGGGGCGCTGCCGCCGCGCGAGCCGTGGGCGTCGATGCCGAACACCGGCGAATGGTGAGCGCGCAGCTATTTGCGCAATAGCTCGAGCAGCGCGCCGCGCAACCATTGATGACCCGGATCCGCGTCGACGTTCGCGTGCCAGTACAGGAACATCTCGAGCGGCGGAATCTCCAGCGGGAAGTGCAGCACCTGCGTGCCACCCTGGCGGCTGCCCAGTTCCGCCTGGCTGCGCGCCATCGTCGCTATCAACTCGGAACGCGCGACGATCTCGTACGCGGCCGCGTAGTGCTGACAGCGCACGCGGATCCGTCGTGACATGCCGAGGCGGCCGAGCGCGATGTCTTCGTAGCCACCGCCGCGCCGACGTCCGGTGACCAGGATGTGCTCCATGGCGAGATAAGCGTCCATCGTCAGCACACCGTCGATCGACGGATGATCTGCGCGCGCCAGCACGGCGAGCGGCTCCGACGTCACCCGTTCTCGGCGCACGTCATGCGATAGCGGCAAGCCGACATCGAAGGCGAAGTCGATGTCGCCGCTCTGCAGATCCTCTTCCAGGTCGCGACGATCGATGCGCACGGTCGCGATGTCGACGTGCGGCGCTTCGCGCTGCAAGCGCTCGACGAGCAGCGGAAGGAATGGCAGCTCGTTGACTTCGCGCAGCGCGATCGTAAACGAGCGCGGGCTCGTGCCCGGATCGAACCGCCCGGTGCGCTGCAGGAGCTGCTCCAGTCCGCCGAGCGAAGTTGCGACGTTCGCCGCGATGGAGCGCGCGAGCGGCGTCGGCACCATGTCGTGGCCGCGCCGCTCGAACAGCGGATCGTCCAGCAACTCGCGGAGCCGGGCGAGCGCATGGCTGACCGCCGGTTGCGACAGGTGCAGGCGTTTGCTCGCCGGCGTGATGCCGCCGTCGCGATAGATCGCGTCGAAGATGGTGAACAGATTCAGGTCGACCCGGGAAAGTTGCATTGGCGCGCCCCCTGCAGGACTCTTGGCGCCCAGTATGCACAAGGCCGATCCGGCGCGATGCAGCCGTTGCATTGGCGTTCGTGGGGCGCCCGACGCACTCTATCGCTACCTACCCAGGAGACGGTCATGGACTTCGAATACAGCCCGCGCGTGCGCTCGCTCCAGGCAAAGCTGCTCAAGTTCGTCGACGAGCACATCTATCCGAACGAGTCGCGCTATTCCGCTGAGGTGGACCAGAACCGCCGCGCCGGGAATGCGTTCAAGGCATTGAAGGTGATCGAGGAGCTCAAGCCGTTGGCGCGCGATGCGCAGCTCTGGAATCTGTTCCTGCCGCGCTCGCCACGCGCGCCGGAAGGGCTGTCGAACCTGGAATACGCGCCGCTGTGCGAGATCATGGGCCGCGTGCCGTGGGCGCCGGAAGTGTTCAACTGCGCCGCGCCCGACACGGGCAACATGGAAACGATCGAGCGCTACGGCAGCGAAGCGCAGAAGGATCGCTGGCTGGAGCCGCTGCTCGCCGGCCAGATCCGCTCGGCGTTCCTGATGACCGAGCCCGCGGTTGCGTCGTCGGATGCCACGAACATCTCTTGCAGCATCCAGCGCGACGGCAACGACTACGTGATCAACGGCCGCAAGTGGTGGTCGAGCGGCGCGAACGATCCGCGCTGCAAGATCTTCATCCTGATGGGCAAGACGAATCCGGACGAAGATCGCCATCGGCAGCAGTCGATGATCCTCGTGCCGTCGGATACGCCGGGCGTGAAGGTGCTGCGGCATCTGCCGGTGTTCGGCTACGACGACGCGCCGCACGGCCATGCCGAGGTGCTGCTGGAGAACGTGCGCGTGCCGGCAAGCAACCTGCTGCTCGGCGAAGGCCGCGGCTTCGAAATCGCGCAGGGTCGGCTGGGTCCGGGGCGTATTCATCACTGCATGCGCTCGATCGGCGTTGCAGAGCGTGCGCTCGAGCTCATGTGCCAGCGCCTCACCTCGCGTGTGGCATTCGGCAAGCCGATTTCCTCGCAGTCGGTCTGGCACGAGCGCATCGCCGAGTCGCGCTGCATGATCGACCAGGCGCGCCTGATGGTGCTGAACGCGGCCTACCTGATGGATACGGTCGGCAACAAGGTCGCGCGCAAGGAGATCGCGATGATCAAGGTGATCGTGCCGAACATGACGCTGCAGGTGATCGACTGGGCAATCCAGGCGCACGGCGCGGGCGGCGTGACGTCCGACTTCCCGCTCGCTCAGCTCTGGGCGGGCCAGCGCACGCTGCGCATCGCCGACGGCCCGGACGAGGTTCATCGCAACGCCATCGCGAAGCTGGAGCTGGCGAAGTACCTCGGCAAGTCGGCTGAAGACGTCGCGATGCCGGTCACTCGCGGCAGCTGACCGGCCAGTCGTACCCCGCGCGCGGCACGGCTGTCTTATCATGGCTCCGGTTTCGTAGACCGGAGCGTCAGATGCAATTCGTGTTGGTCGTGCTCGCCTGGTGCCTGCTGCTCGTGATCGCGTGGCCGCTCGCGATCGCGCTCGTGTTCCTGCTGCCGCTCCTCTGGCTGCTGTCGATTCCGTTCCGTATCGTCGGCGTGCTGCTCGGGGCAGTGCTCGCGTTCATCAAGGCGCTGCTGTTCCTGCCGGCGCGGCTGCTAGGCCATCGCGGCTAGGATCGTCCGGCGGACCACCGTTTCCAGGATCGGGACTTTGTAGCTGTTCTTCTCTGTCGGAGTCGCGCCGCTAACGGCGGCGCGCCCGGCTTCTGCCGCGACCCGCTCGTCGATCTCCCGGCCGATCAGTGCGCTCTCGCTCGCCGTCAGGCGACGCGGCACGGGTGCTACCGAGCCCGCGACGATCTGCACGGCCTCCACCTTGCGATTCGCCAGCGTCAGCACGACCGCAACGTCGCAGATCGGCCAGTCGTAGCTGTCGCGCTCGGTCTGCTTGTGATACGCGGAGCGCGTGTTGCTACCGAACGATGGCACGCTGACGTGTGTCAGCACCTCGTCGCTGCCGAGAGTCGTGTCGCGGTCGCGATCGAAATCCGGCGGCAGCAGGAAATCCCTCAGCGCGATCGCGCGCGACTTGCCCGACTTGCCGACCACGTGAACGCTGGCGCCGTACGCGAGCAACGCCGTCGCCGGCGTCGATGCGTGCACCATCGTCGTCTGCGCGTTATCGAAAATCGCACCGTATTGCGATTGCTCGCGGCCGGCTTCGTCGCGCGCCGCATGAAACAGCTCGTTGCGGAAGTACCAGCAGCGCGGACGTTGCAGCACGTTGCCGCCGATAGTCGCAGCGTTGCGGACCTGTGGAGTTGCGGCGTGCGCCGCTGCCGCGGCGAGCGCTGGATAGCGTTGTCGAATCGACGAGTGGCTCGCGATCTCCGCGAGCGTCGTCAGCGCGCCGAGACGCAGCCCTGTGCCATCCGCGAACTGCACGCCGCGCAACGCGTCGATGCGCTGCAGGTTGACGATGCGCGCCGGCGCGATGATGCCTTCCTTGAGGAGATCCAGCAGATCCATGCCGCCGGCCTTGGCGATCGTCCCGCCGCCGTCCGCCGACAACAGTGCCACGGCTTCTTCTACCGACTTCGCGTCGATCCACTGCAAGCTGTTCATGGCTGGCCCTCGTCGGCGCGCAGCGCGGCGAGCACGTTGGCGGGATTCATCGGCAGAGTGCGGATGCGCTTGCCGGTAGCGTTGTAGAACGCGTTGGCGATGGCTGCCGCCGTGGCGACGTTCGCCGGCTCTGCGACGCCGCGCGCGTCGGTCGAAGACTGCCGGCCGAGCTGCTCGATGACGTGCACTTCGATCGCCGGCGTCTCGCGCGCTCCCACGATCTTGTACTGGTCGATGTTGGCGTTGAGTTGCACACCGGTGCCCGGGTCGAGCTGCCGCTCCTCGTACAGCGCGAAGCTGACGCCCTGGAGCACGCCGCCGTAGATCTGGCTTTCGATCAGCTTCGGATTGATCGGCCGGCCGCAATCGTGAACCGCGACGATGCGCTCGACCTTGACGACGCCGGTCTCGGTGTCGACGGCGACCTCTGCGAACTGCACGCCGCCGATACCGTGCCGGCTGATGTGCAGATCGCCGAGCTTGATGCGATAGCCGTCGTAGTCTTCGCGCCGGTCGGCGCGATGCACGATCTCGTCGAAGTTCGCTTTGCGCACGGCCTCGACGAATGTCATGCCGCGCTCCGGCCGTCCGCGCACGAAAATGCGCCCGTCCTGGAAGACAATCTCGTCCGGCTTGGCGCCGAGCGACTGCGCGACGCGCCCGGCGAGGTCGCGCGCGGCGAGATACGCAGCGTTGCGCGCCGCCGGCGTGATCGAACTGGTGACGCGACTGCCGCCCGACGCAGCTCCTGCTGGGTACCGCGAGTCGCCGATGCGCGCATCGATGTCCTCCACGCGCAGTCCGAGCTCTTCTGCGACCGTCTGCGCCATCACCGTGCGCGTGCCGGTCCCGATGTCCTGCGCGCCATTGAGCGCAATCACCGAGCCGTCACCGCGAATGCGCACTTCGCAGGTGGTGGTGCCGTGAACGACGTAGGCCCACTGAGATTGCGCTACGCCCATGCCACGCTTGATCGGACCTGAGTCCGTGGCGGGCGGTCGATGCTTCGACCAACCCGCGCGCTCGGCACCGACGCGTCGCTCGACCTTGCGCGCCCGGGAATCGTCCGTGTCGTTCGTATCGATCTTCTCGCGCAGGGCGAGCGGATCCATCTTCAGCTCGTGCGCCAGCTCGTCGAGTGCCTGTTCGAGCGCGAAGATTCCCTGCACCTGGCCGGGTGCGCGAAACGCTGCGCACGGGCCGGCATCGGTGAACACGTCGTAGTGCTCGACGGCGAGATTCGGGATCGGATACATCGCCGTGTGCGCGAAGCCGACGCCGGCTCCCGCAGCCACGCCACCGGTGCCGAAGCTCTCGACCTGCAGCGCTGTGATCGTGCCGTCGCGCTTGGCGCCCAGCTTGACGCGCTGGAGGCTGCTCGGCCGATTGCCGACGCTGACATGCTCCTCGCGTCGATCTAATACGAGCCGCACCGGCGCGCGGGCCTTGCGCGACAGATGGATGGCGAGCACGCCGTAGTTGCCGATGCCGAACTTCGCGCCGAAGCCGCCGCCGGTGAATTCGCTGATGACGCGGATTTTCTCCTTCGGCAGCTTGAACACTTCCGCCGCTTCGTCGCGCACGCTGAGCGTGAACTGCGTCGAGGCGTAGAGCGTCAGCTCTTCGTCGCGCCAATCGGCAACGAGGCCATGCGTTTCCATCGGCGTATGCGTCTGCACTTGCGTGCGATATTCGCGCGTGAGCACGTGATCGGCCTGCGCGAAGCCTTGCTGCACGTCGCCGCGCCCGCCGCCGCCGAGACCGCCACGTGCGGGGCCACGCAGATTACCTTTCTGCGGCAAGCCCGGAGGTGCACCGCCACCGCCCGCGGTCGCAGCTTGCTCCGTCGGTCCGGAGAACACGACCGGTGCGTCGTCACGCATCGCTTCTTCGAGACCCGTGACATGTGGAAAGCGCTCGTACTCGATGCGCACGAGCTTCGCGGCAGCTTTTGCGGCGCGCGCAGTGACAGCGGCGACGGCCGCGATCGGCTGGCCGTTGTAACGAACGAGCGGATAGCTCTCATTCGCTTCTGCGCCCGGATCGCGGAGCTGAGCGATCGACAGGACGCGATCGAGAATGTGCACTGCCTTGACGCCCGGATAAGCCTCGGCAGCCGACGTATCGATCGACTTGATGCGCGCGTGCGGCACTGTGCTGCTGACGATGCGCGCATACAGCATGCCGGGAAGTTGCACGTCATACGTGTAACGCGCCTTGCCCATCACCTTCGGCACGGCGTCGACGCGGTTGACGGGCTTGCCTATGACGCGCAGCTCCGCGTTCGGCGGCAGCTCGGGCGGTTCCTCGGCGGGAACGTTGCGCGTGATGGGCTGGAACGTCTCGCCAACGATTCCGGTCAGAACGGTGCGGTCGCTCATGCGCCACCTCCATTCTTGCGCTGGCGCATTGCCGCTGCGGCCGCCAACGTCGCTTTGAAGATGTTCGGATAAGCGCCGCAGCGGCACAGATGTCCGCTGATCGCGCCGCGCACGTCATCGAGCGTGCAATCCGGATTGCGCTCCACGAGATGCGCGCAGCTCATCACCATGCCGGGTGTGCAGAAGCCGCACTGCATGGCGTCGTTCTCGACGAACGCCTGCTGCACCGGATGGAGTTGCTCGCCCTTCGCTAGCCCCTCGATCGTGGTGATCTGCTTGCCGCGCGCATCGAGGGCGAACGTCATGCAGCTCGCGACGACTTCGCCGTCGAGCCAGACCGTGCATGCCGAGCACGCGCCGCGGTCGCAACCGATCTTCGTGCCCGTGAGACCGAGCTCGTCACGCAGGACTTCTACCAGGGTGGCGGCGGGGTCGACGTGCACCGTGCACGCCCGGCCGTTGACCGTGAGCGACAGTTCCATCATCGGAGATTTCCCGTGAGGAGGGTGGGCTCGATGATACGCCGCTTTCTGTGAACTGTAGGTCGGGCTTTAGCCCGACAATCTGTCCGGAAGTCGGGCTGAAGCCCGACCTACAGCGCACTTACGCAGGTGCGCGGGTTGCAGGTGTAGCGACGGCGCGGGCGAGCGGCTGCGGGCGGCCGAGGTGATAACCCTGCACGAAATCCACGCCCATGCGCTTGGCCGTTTCGAATGCGCCGGCGTCTTCGACCTGCTCGGCGATCACCTGGAAGTTCAGAGTGCGCGCCAGCTTGATCATCGCCGCAACCATCGCCTGGTTCACCGAGTCGACGGCGAGATTGCGGATGAACGTGCCGTCGATCTTCAGGTAATCGAGCGACAGATTTTTCAGGTTACCGAACGATGACAGGCCGCGGCCGAAGTCGTCGAGCGCGAACTGGCAACCCATGCCGTGCAGCACGCCGATGAAGCGCTGCGCGTGCTCGATGTTCGTGATCACCGAGTTTTCGGTGACCTCGAAACAAAGCTGCGTCGGCAATACGCCGGTATGGTCGAGCACGTCCACGACGTATTCGAGGAACGTCGGATCACCGAGCGTCTGCCCGGACAGATTGATCGCGAGGCTGCGGTTCGGCGGCAGGCGGATGCCGCCGCGACCGAGCGCCGTCAGCGTCGTTTGCACGACCCAGCGGTCGACGTCGGACATGAGTCGGTAGCGCTCCGCGGCGCGCAGGAACTCCGCGGGTGAAATGCCGCCGGGCACGCTGTCGTCCTGCAGCCGCAGCAGAATTTCCAGGGCGGGTCCCGAGGTCGCGTCCATCGCCGTCGCGATGATCGTCTGTGACATCAACTCGAAGCGGTTCTCCTTCAACGCCGACTGCAATCGCTGCAGCCATTGGATCTCGCCGCGATGCCGGGCGACAGCTTCATCGCGCGCCGAGTACACATGCACGTGGTTGCCCTGGCGCTTCGCTACGTAGCACGCGGAATCCGCGGCGCTCAGTACTTCTTCCGGCGCACCGCTCTCGCGCGAGATCTCGATCAGCCCGACGCTCACGCCGATGTTGAAGATCTTGTCCTTCCACACGAAGCGATAGTCGTGGACCTTGTTGACGACGTCGTCGGCGATCTGCCGCGCCTTCTCCAGCGGACAGCCGGTCAGCAGCAAACCGAACTCGTCGCCGCCGAGGCGACCGACGGTGTCAGAGTCGCGGACCGTTTCCTTGATGAGCGCGGCGACCTCGCGCAGCATGCCGTCGCCCGCCATGTGGCCGCAGCTGTCGTTCACGACCTTGAAGCGGTCGAGATCGAGATAGCACAGCACGTGCCGCGCTTCATTGGAGTGCGCAAGCTCCAGCGCTTCTTCGAGGCGCCGCTCGAACTCGCGTCGATTGACCAGGCCGGTGAGCGCGTCGTGGCTCGCCTGGTAGGACATCTGGCGCGTGATGCCGCGCAGCTCGCTGACGTCGCGAACAACGATGACCGTGCCGATCAGATCGCCCTTCTGCGAGCGCAGCGGCGTGACCGTGAGCTCCACCGAGCGCTCCTCGCCGCCGCCGCGCGAGATCATCAAGCCGCGCCGCCCGACCGTCACCTTCGATTGCGTCGTCAGGCAATGCCGCACGGGATCGCCGAGCGAGCGGCGATCGCCTTCGTCGAGCAGCGTGATGATGTCGGTGATGCCCTTGCCGATCGCATCCACGGCGCTCACGCCGATGAGCTGCTCGCCGACCTGGTTCACGTAGTCGATCCGCCCGCTGACGTCGGTCGTGATGACGCCTTCGCCGAGCGAGTCGAGCGTTTCCCACGCGGTCGGCCGCGCGCGCGAAGGCAGCGGCACGGCCGCAGCACGCGGACCCATTTCGATGAGATTGAGGAGCAGCGCCGGACCGCCCTGGTAGTCGATGCGCACGGCAGACAGCTCGGCGCGCGCCGTCTGCCCGGACTGCGGGTGCAGCTCGACTTCCAGGCGCTCGAGGCCGGGCTCGCCGGCGAGCGAGCGGCGCAGGTGCTCGCGTACCAGGTCGGTGTAGTCGGGATGCACGAACTCGGGCAGCGCCTTACCCTGGAGGCGCAGCGGATCGGTGTTGCCGACGAGCGCAGCGAACCGGTCGTTGGCGAACATGAAATGCTCGCGATGCACCGCCAGCGCTTCGTGCAGACCGCCGAGCAGGCCGACCAGCGAGCGCTCCCGCTCGTTGATCATCAGATCTTTCATCGCGAGCTGCTCGAGCAGGCGGTTGGCGTTGTCGGCGAGACGGCCGGCGATGCTGCCGGTGTGCACGCGCTCGGCATAGCGCCCGTCGCGCACGATCCCGGCGAGCTGATCGGCGGCACGCGTCAGTGCAGTGGCCCGGCGCTCGCGCCAGACGAGTACGCCGAGCAGCACCAGAACCGCAAAAGCCAGAGCAACAGCCAAAGTCCCTAAAAGGGCGCCCACATTGAACCGCCGGTCTTGTCCTGCTTCCCCTTGGATTGCGCGATGTGCTTCTGAATTGCCGCCCCGCAGCGCGGCAACTTCAAGTGCAACGGCGAACTCACGCGCAACATATGGATTCTCGTTCGGAGGAGCATAACGAACGCCCCCGCTGAATGACGCGCGGATTGACCATATTGTACGCGGGCGTTACGGATGTTCGGGCGCGATCGGTGAGCAAACCGATGTTCACCATAAGCTTGTATGACGTAATCAAAGTTCGTACCCTTTGCGGCCCTTCTTTCCCATACCGACGCTTTGCCGATGAATCTCCAAGCCGCGCGCGAGCAGATGGTCGAACAGCAGGTCCGCGCCTGGGACGTGCTCGACGAACGGGTCCTGCAGACGATGCTCCAGGTGCAGCGGGAGGAGTTCGCGCCGCTGCGTTACCGCGACGTTGCGTTCGCGGACTCGCCGATCCCGCTCGCGCTCGGCCAGACGATGCTGCCGGCGAAAGTGCACGGTCGCATCCTGCAAGCGCTCGCGGTGGGCGAGGGCGACGTCGCGCTGGAAGTCGGTGCCGGCAGCGGTTACCTCTCCGCCTGCCTCGGCAAGCTCGCCTCGCGCGTGCGCTCGCTGGAGATCTTCCCCGAGCTCGCCGAACAGGCGCGCTCCAATCTGCTCGCGGCCCGGATCAACAACGTGTCGGTGGAAGTCGCCGACGCCATGCAGCTCAACGAGCAGTCGGCGTACGATGTCATTGCCGTGACCGGCTCGCTGCCGATCTACGACGAGCGCTTTCAACAGGCGTTGCGGACCGGTGGACGACTGTTCGTCATCGTCGGCTCACCGCCGATCATGGAAGCGTGGCGCGTGGTGCGGGTGGGCGAGCGGGAGTGGCAACGTCAGGCGCTGTTCGAGACCGTGGTCGAGCCGCTGGTCAACGCGCCGCGGCCATCGGCATTCGTGTTCTGATCCTGTAACCTTTCGCCCGCAGCCGGGTTCTTCCCGCAAAGATCGATCATCCATGGCCGTCGCCGAAATCACGCCGACCGAATTCGTCGAACGCCGCTCGCGCGGCGAGTCGCTGACGTTGCTTGACGTTCGCGAGGAGTGGGAGCTGGGCGTGGCCAGCGTGCCGGACGTCGTGCACATTCCGATGGGCGAGGTCGCCGACCGCCTCGGCGAACTCGACCGCAGCCGCGAAGTGGTCGTGCTCTGCCGCTCGGGTCGCAGGAGCCTGCAGGTGGCGAACTTCCTGCAACAAAACGGCTTCCAGGCGGTCAATCTTGCCGGCGGCATTCTGGCGTGGTCCCGCGAGCTGGATGCAACCATCCCGACGTACTGACGCGTCCAAGTGCGGGGCGGGCGATCGCGGAGGTGTCCGCGGTGTCCGCACGGATTCGGTCACCGGTCGCAGCTAGCTGTTTGCCGGTCGCGCCTAAAATTAAATCGGGGTCGTGTCATCATGGCGCGACTTGCATGCAACCGGGGCCCATGGGGCGCCGACGGGAACAAACAAAATGATGTTACGTGTGCGGATCCTTGCGGCTTGCGGTCTCACGGTGTTCGCTGGCGCCCTGCAGGCGGCCGACCTTCTGAGCGTCTACGAGCGGGCTCTGCAAAACGATCCGCAGATCCGCGAGGCGGACGCGAATCGCCTGGCGAGTCGCGAATCGAAGCCGCAGGCGCTCGCGGCGCTGCTGCCGCAGCTGAACGCGAGCGGCTCGTACAGCGACGTCGACCAGTCGTTCTCGCGAACCACGCTCACGCCGTCGGTGCCGAGCGATCCGAACAGCGACCTGGTTCCGCGCGACATCAACACTGACAGCGACTACAAGTCACGCACGTACGACATCACGCTGCGTCAGTCTCTGTTCCACTGGGATCAGTGGGCGGCTCTGCGCCGCGCCGACTCGCAAGTCGCGCAGGCGGAGGCCGACTACCAGGCTGCGCAGCAGGACCTGATCCTGCGCACGTCCCAGCGCTATTTCGATGTGCTCGCTGCGCAAGACACCGTTGACGCCGCGCAGGCGACGCTCGAAGCGTTCTCGCGTCAGCTCGAGCAGGCGGACAAGCGCTTCGAGGTCGGCCTGATCGCGATCACCGACGTTCAGGAAGCGCGCGCCGCGCACGACCAAGCTGCCGCCGCCGTCATTGCAGCGAAGCGCGCGCTGGCTACTGCGCAGGAGCTGCTGCGCGAACTGACGGGTGAATCGTTCGACAGCCTTGCCGGTCCGATCGACGACCTGCCGCTCGAATCGCCGAGCCCCTCAGACGAAGAGCAATGGGTCACTTCCGCGCTCGACCAGAACCTGCGCGTGGTTTCTGCGCGCCTGGCCACCGACATCGCGAAGCAGGACGTGGCCGTGGCGCGCTCCGGTCATTTGCCGAGCTTCGATATCGTCGCGAGCCGCGACGACCAGGACTTCGACGGCGACCAGGTGAGCCGCAACGTCAACGGCACGCCGATCGGCAGCCCGGCGGATCAAACGCAGACGACAGACTCGATCGGTATCCAGGTGACTGTGCCGATCTATTCCGGCGGCGCGACTTCCTCGCGCGTGCGTCAGCGCGTGTATCTGCATCGTGCGGCACGAGAGCGCCTGGAGCGCACCAATCGCGAGACCGAGCGTGCGGCGCGCGATGCGTACCTCGGCGTGCTGAGCGAGATGTCACGCGTGCGGGCATCCAAGCAAGCACTCGAATCGAGCCGCACGGCGCTGCAGGCAACCGAAGCGGGATTCGAAGTCGGCACGCGCACCACGGTGGACGTGCTGCAATCCCGCCGCCAGCTGTTCGACGCGCAGACGACCTATTCGCGTAGCCGCTACGACTACATCCTGAACGTGCTGCAGCTCCAGCTCGCTACCGGCACGCTCGACCGCGCCGACCTGGAGAAGATCAACGCGTTCCTGAAAGAGCGCGCAATCACTCGCTGAGCGTGGGCGTTTCGCTTCGCGAAGAAATATCTCTCGCCAAGACGCCAAGGTCGCCAAGAAGAATTCCAAGTTTTCGGACTCCGGACTTGGCGTTCTTGGCGTCTTGGCGAGAGAAACTCCGATTCTCCGCACGCAAATAAAAACGGCGCAGCCGTGAGGCTGCGCCGCTCAAAGAAGCCCGATAGGCACGTCAGAGCAGCGGCACCAGCAGCAGTGCCACGATGTTGATGATCTTGATCAGCGGGTTGATCGCCGGGCCCGCGGTGTCCTTGTACGGATCGCCGACGGTGTCGCCCGTCACCGCTGCCTTGTGCGTCTCCGAGCCCTTGCCGCCGAAGTTGCCTTCTTCGATGTACTTCTTCGCGTTGTCCCAGGCGCCGCCGCCCGTGCACATCGAGATCGCGACGAACAGGCCCGTGACGATCGTGCCGATCAGCAGGCCGCCGAGCGCGCGCACGCCGGCGCCGGGTCCCATCAGGTAGTTCATACCGAACGCGACGATCACCGGCACGAGGATCGGCAGCAGCGAGGGCACGATCATTTCCTTGATCGCGGCACGCGTCAGCATGTCGACAGCCTTCGAATAGTCGGGCTTGCCGGTGCCTTCCATGATGCCTTTGATCTCGCGGAACTGACGCCGCACTTCGATCACGACCGAGCCGGCCGCGCGACCGACGGCTTCCATCGCCATCGCGCCGAACAGGTACGGCACCAGGCCGCCGATGAACAGGCCGATGATCACGGCCGGATCCGACAGGCTGAACGCCTGCAGCTTGCCCAGCGCGTCGAGGTTGTGCGTGTAGTCGGCGAACAGCACGAGCGCCGCGAGACCGGCGGAGCCGATCGCGTAGCCCTTCGTCACAGCCTTGGTCGTGTTGCCGACTGCGTCGAGCGCGTCGGTGATCTTGCGCACTTCCTTCGGCAGGCCCGACATCTCGGCGATGCCGCCGCCGTTGTCGGTGATCGGGCCGTACGCGTCGAGCGCGACGATCATGCCGGCCATCGACAGCATCGCGGTCGCAGCGACGGCGATGCCGTAGAGATTGCCGAGGGAATACGAACCCCAGATCGCGGCACACACCGCGAGCACGGGCCACGCGGTCGAGCGCATCGACACGGCGAGACCGGCGATCACGTTCGTGCCGTGACCCGTCTGCGACGCAGCCGCGACGTAGCGCACCGGCTTGAACTCGGTGGCTGTGTAGTACTCGGTGATCCAGATCAGCGCGGCGGTGAGGCCGAGACCGATCACGGCGCACCAGAACAGATTCATCGAGCCTTCGCCGAGCACGCGAGGCGTGATGAAGTAGAAAGCGATGAGCGCGATCACGCCTGCGACGGCAGTACCGCGGTAGAGCGCGTTCATGATCTTGCCGCCTTCGCGTGCCTTCACGAAGAAGGCGCCGACGATCGAGGCGACGATCGACACTGCGCCGAGCACCAGCGGATAGATGATGTAGCGCATGTCGAGGCCGCCGTCGGCCGCGGTGAACATCAATCCGCCGAGCACCATCGTCGCGACGATCGTGACCGCGTAGGTCTCGAACAGGTCCGCAGCCATGCCGGCGCAGTCGCCGACGTTGTCGCCGACGTTGTCGGCAATCACCGCCGGGTTGCGCGGATCGTCCTCGGGAATGCCGGCTTCCACTTTGCCGACGAGATCGGCGCCGACATCGGCACCCTTGGTGAAAATGCCGCCGCCGAGTCGCGCGAAGATCGAGATCAGCGAGCCGCCGAACGCGAGGCCGATGAGTGCGTGCAGCGCATCCTTGTCCGCGCCGAGCAGCGCGAAGTAGCCCGCGACGCCGATGAGGCCGAGGCCGACGACGAGCATGCCGGTGATGGCACCGCCGCGGAACGCAACTGCGAGCGCTGGATTCAAGCCGACGCTGGCCGCCTGCGCAGTGCGCACGTTCGCGCGCACCGACACGTTCATGCCGATGAAGCCGGCAAGACCCGACAGCACGGCACCGACTGCGAAGCCGCCGGCAGTCTGCCAATCGAGCGCAAGACCGAGCACGACGAGCAGCACGACACCGACGAGGCCGATCGTAGTGTATTGACGATTGAGGTAAGCGCGCGCGCCGGCCTGAATGGCGGCAGCAATTTCCTGCATGCGCGCGCTGCCGGCGGGCTGCTTGTTGATCCAGCCGACCGAGAACAAGCCGTACACGACGGCGAGCACGCCGGCGCCGATCGCGAGCCAAAGCGCGACATCAGTGGACATCAAATTTTCCTCCCTCTTAAGGGGCTGCGTTGTGCGGAATGCCTGAAAAAAGGCGCCGAACTATACCACAAAGGGTTCGGCCAGCTTCTTGCGGACCGGCGCGTTCTTGAGCTGCACATAAAGCGGCAGACCGTCCTTGTACGGCGGGTAATCCTCGCCCTTGATGAGCGGCTGCAGATAGCGCCGCGCCTTGGCGGTGATGTGCATGCCGTCTTCGGTGATGTAGTCACGCGGCAGCATCTTTTCCTGGTTCGCCACCTGCGACAGCGGCGCGGTGCCGATCTTCCACTTGTACGGTTTGTCTGCAATGCGAACGATCGTCGGCATTACCGAGTTCTGGCCTTTCAGCGCGAGCTCGACCGCCGCCTTGCCGACGGCATACGCCTGCTCGACGTCCACCTTCGAAGCGATGTGGCGGGCGGCGCGCTGCAGATAATCGGCAACCGCCCAGTGGTACTTGTAGTTGAGCTTCGACTTCACGAGCTGCGCGATCACCGGTGCGACGCCGCCGAGCTGTGCATGGCCGAATGCATCGCGCAGGCCCGCGTCCGAAAGGAACTTGCCTTCGGCGTTCTTGACGCCTTCGGAGACGACGATCGCGCAGTAGCCGAATTTCTCGACGCACTCCTTGACGCGCGCGCAGAACTTCTCTTCGTCGAACTTGATTTCCGGAAACAGGATGATGTGCGGCGCATCGCCGGTTTTTTCCGCGGCGAGACCGCCGGCCGCGGCGATCCAGCCGGCGTGACGGCCCATCACTTCCATGATGAACACCTTGGTCGAGGTCTTCGCCATCGAGGCGACGTCGAAGCCGGCTTCGCGAATCGAAACCGCGACGTACTTCGCGACCGAGCCGAAGCCGGGACAGCAGTCGGTGATCGGCAGATCGTTGTCGACGGTCTTCGGCACGTGGATCGCCTGGATCGGCACGCCGCGCTGGTCGGCGAGCTGTGCGACCTTCAGGCACGTGTCGGCGGAATCGCCGCCGCCGTTGTAGAAGAAGTAGCCGATGTCGTGCGCCTTGAAGACCTCGATCAGCCGCTCGTACTGCGCGGGGTTGTCCTCGAACTTCTTCAGCTTGTAACGGGCCGAGCCGAAGGCGCCGGATGGCGTGTGACGCAGTGCGCGGATCGCGGCCGCGGACTCCTTGCTGGTATCGATCAGGTCCTCGGTCAGGGCACCGACGATGCCGTGCCGCCCTGCATACACCTTGGCAATGCGATTCTTGTGCTTGCGGCAGGTCTCGAGCACGCCGCAGGCGGACGCATTGATCACGGCGGTGACGCCGCCGGACTGGGCGTAGAAGGCATTGCGGGGCTTGGCTGAGGGCATGGGCGCGACCTTGGTTCTTGGGCCAATTCAGGGCGCGGAAGGATATCAAGGAAGGGCTCGCCCAGTACCCAGCGGCCCCTCTTTTCTGTAGGGTAGCGCCTCCTTTGGGGAGGGCCGGATCGACTATGCGGATCGTGTTGCTGGGGGCGCCCGGTTCGGGCAAGGGAACGCAGGCGCAGCGCCTGCAGGCCAAATACGGCGTGCCGCAGGTTTCTTCCGGCGACCTGCTGCGCGATTCCGTCGCGCGCGGCACCGAGCTCGGCCGCAAGGCGAAAGCGGTGATGGATGCCGGTCAGCTGGTCTCCGACGACATCGTGCTCGGCCTGATTCGCGACCGGCTGCGCAAGCCCGATGCGGCGCGCGGCTTCATCCTCGACGGCTTTCCCCGCAACATCGACCAGGCGAACTCGCTCAACGCGCTGCTCAAGGAGCTGGGTCAGCCGGTCGATGCCGTGCTGCTGCTGGACGTGCGCCGCGAGACGCTGATCCAGCGGCTCGCCGGTCGTCGCACATGCCCGACGTGCGGCACTGTGTACAACATTCACTCCATCCCGGCGGGCGCGAACACGTGCTCGCGCGACGGCGCGCAGCTCTACCAGCGTCCCGACGACAAGGAAGAGGTCGTCGCCAAGCGCCTCGAGGTTTACCAGAACCAGACGCAGCCGCTGATCGAGCACTACTCGAAGCTCGGCCTGTTGCGAGTCGTGGCGGGCGAGGGCGCGCTGGAAGAAGTGTTCGAGCGCATGGAAGCCGCAGCGCTTGCGAAGCCGGTGCCGGCCGAGAAAGTGAAGGTCACGACGCGCAAAGTGCGCAGCGCCGCGCGTAAGAAGAAGACGACTGTCGTCAAGAAGGCGAAGGCACGTCGCAAGCCGGCACGTAAAGCTGCAGCAAAGCGAACCGCGCGGCGTAAGACGACAAAGCGGCCAGCCAAGCGCAAGACCGCACGCGCACGCCGGCGTTGATGCGCTGTAGGTCGGGCTCTAGCCCGACCCTTCGATCTCCAACCCCGATTGTCGCGCGGCGGCGAGCAGCGGCTCGCCGATGATGTCGCGTCGCCAGCCGCTCAGCAGGTGCTCGGTGCGGCGTGCGAAGACGAGCTGCTCGATATCGCGTCGCGTGGCGAGCACCTCCGCATTGATCTTCGCGTGCTGTGCAATTTCGCGCGCGACGTTCATCAGCTTCGTCACCAGCGCGAGCTGCTGCGGCTGAGGTCGCGGCGGATTGCTCGCAGCGGCTTCGTTAGCCGCATCGCTGCGGCCACGCTCGATCAGCGCCATCAGCTCCTCGCCGCGTCGGCGCACGACACCGGGCGGCAGGTTGCGAACCTCTTCGAGGCCGCGAATCGTCGCGGGCAAGCGCTCGGCGATTTCGCGCAACGCGTCGTCGGCAAGAATCCAGCCGCGCGGTTTGTCGTGCTTGATTGCGGTCGCCTCGCGCCACTGCGCGAGCAACTTGGCCGTCGCGCGCTGCTGCGGTTGCAGGCGATCGAGTCCCTTGAGCCTGCGCCAAGCGGCATCAGGATCGGTGCGATGCAGGTCGAGCTCTTCCAGCTCGCGCGTCTCTTCGTGCAACCAGTCGAGTCGGCCGGCAGCTTCGAGCGCCGCGCGCAGATCGAGATACAGCGGCACGAGATAGCGCACGTCGTCCTCGGCGTACTGAAGCTGCTCCGGCGTGAGCGGCCTGCGCGTCCAGTCGGTGCGCGTGTGTCCCTTCGCGAGCGTGTGACCGAGACGTTCCGCCACCAGCGAGCCGTAGCCGATCTGCGCCGGATAGCCGAGCAGCGCCGCTGCGATCTGCGTGTCGAAGATCGGCCCGGGCATGGCGCCGCGCGTCGCGGTCGCAAGCACTTCGAGATCCTGGCGCGCTGCGTGCAGCACCTTCGTGCGCTCGCGATTGCCGAGAAACTGCCACAGCGGTTCGAGATCGGGCAGCGCCAGCGGATCGATCACGGCACAGGCGTCGGACGTCGCCGCCTGGATCAGGCACAGCTTCGGGAAGTACGTGCTCTCGCGCATGAACTCCGTGTCGAGCGCGACGAAATCACCCGCGGTGAGACGTCCGAGCGCGTGAACGAGATCAGCGGGAGCGGTGACCGGCGGCGTGGGTGGCATGTGTGTGCGTGTACAATCCGCCGCAATTATGCACGTTCACATTCTCGGGATCTGCGGCACGTTCATGGGCGGCATCGCGGCGCTGGCCCGCGCGACCGGCCATCGCGTCACCGGCTCCGACCAGAACGTCTACCCGCCGATGTCCGATCAGCTCGCCGCGCTCGGCATCGAGCTGATCGAAGGCTACGACCCGCAGCAGTTGCAGCTAGGGGCCGACGTCGTCGTTGTCGGCAATGTCATGAGCCGCGGCAACGCGCTGGTCGAGGCGCTGCTGGAGAGCGGCATTCCTTACACGTCCGGCCCGGAGTGGCTGGCGCGGCACGTGCTCGCGGGCCGCTGGACGCTCGCCGTCGCCGGTACTCACGGCAAGACCACGACGTCGAGCATTCTCGCGTGGATCCTCGAGCATGCGGGCCTCGATCCGGGATTCCTGATCGGCGGCGTCCCCGGCAACTTCAACGTGACCGCGCGGCTCGGCGGCGGCCTGCATTTCGTGGTCGAAGCGGACGAGTACGACACGGCGTTCTTCGACAAGCGCGCCAAGTTCGTTCACTACCGGCCGCGTACCGCGGTGTTGAACAACCTCGAGCACGACCACGCCGACATCTACCCGGACGTCGCCGCGATCCAGTGGCAGTTCCACCAGCTCCTGCGCATGGTGCCCCGTAACGGTATGGTCGTCGCCAATGCCGGCGATACGAACGTGATGCGCGTGATCGACATGGGCTGCTGGACGCCGGTCGAGCGCTTCGCCGGCACCGTCAGCGGCGACACTGCGTGGTACGCGGCGGCTCCGCCGGGCGGCGACTATTCGACCTTCGTGATCATGCAAGGCAATCGGCGCGTCGCCGATGTGCAGTGGTCCATGCTCGGACGGCATAACGCGGAGAATGCGCTGGCCGCTGTGCTCGCCGCACGCCATGCAGGCGTCGCGATCGAGACTGCGGCCGCTGCGCTGAAGGAATTTCGCGGCGTGCGCCGCCGGCTCGAAGTGCGCGGCGTCGTCGGCGGCATCACCGTGTACGACGACTTCGCTCATCACCCGACCGCGATCGAGGTCACGATCGACGCGCTGCGCCGGAGCATCGGCAGCTCGCGGCTGATCGCGGTGCTCGAGCCCCGCTCGAACACGATGAAGCTGGGGACGCATCGCGATGCGATGGCGAAGTCGCTGGAGCGCGCCGACCGTGTCTGGCTGTACCAGGCGCCGAACGTGACCTGGGACGTGGCCGGGGCGGTGGCGACGCTGGGCGACCGTGCCTGCGTGGCCAAGGATCTCGACTTGCTAGTCGCGACGCTCGGCGAGACGCTGACGGCCGGCGACCACGTGCTGATCATGTCCAACGGCGGTTTCGGCGGCATTCACAAGAAACTCCTGGAGCGGCTCACCAAGAAGTAAGCTCGCGTGTCCATGCATCCCTATGCGTAGCGCGACCCACGCCACGATTCCGCTGTTCCCGCTGCACACCGTGCTGTTTCCGGGCGGGCCGCTGCGGCTGCGCATTTTCGAGCCGCGCTATCTCGACATGGTCAGCCGCTGCATGCGCGAGGACACTGGCTTCGGCGTCGCCCTGATCGTCGAAGGGCGGGAAGCCGGCGGCGCTGCGCAGACGGTGCAGATCGGGACACTGGCGCGCATCGTCGACTTCGAGCAGTTGGAGGGCGGGTTGCTCGGCATCACGGCGCGCGGCGAGCGGCGCTTCCGGATCGTGCATGGTCACCAGGAGAGCGACGGCCTGAACGTCTGCCAGGTCGAGTGGCTCGAAGACGAGCCGCGCGTGGAAATCCCGCCGCAGCACGCCGTCCTGGCCGAGTTGCTACGGCGCGCGCTGGAGCAGATCGGCCCCGCCTATGGTGAAGTCACCCCGGCCTACGAAGATTCGACGTGGGTCGGGCTGCGGCTGGCGGAGATCCTGCCGCTGGCTGCGGTCGAACGGCAGGAGCTGCTCGAGCTGAACGACGGCCCGGAACGGCTGCAATGGCTGCAGTCGCGCCTGGATATTCAGGAATCGCGCGACGAAGACGACCCCGACAACTGATTCTGCGACCAGGCGAAGACCGCGACGATCGCGGCGAACCAGGCGAACGCCGCCCAGCCGATCACGCCGTCGTACGTTCCGACGATGCTCGCGAGCTTCGCCTCGCCATTCACGGTGGTCGTATCGCGCAGAACAAAAATCGCGCAGACGCCCGCGGCGTGCAGGCCGATGCAGGCAGCGATCGCGCCGGTGCGCAGCCGCACGAGCGCGAGCAGGATGCCGAGCGTGACGAGCGCCAGGAACGAATCCACGAACGCCAGCGGCTGCGCGTAGCGCTCGAATAGCCGGCTCAGGACCTGGAAGCCATGCTCCCACGACACTTGCTCGGGCGGCACGCGCAGCCTGCCGCCCAGGAAGTGCAACGCCGCGTACAGCACGCTCGGCGCGACGACAGCAGCGAGCGCGCTCGAAGTGCGGTCTATGGCGGTGAACAGGATGCCGCGGAAGAACGTTTCCTCGATGAAGGCGACGACCAGGCCCGACAACAGGCCTTGCAGGACCAGCGGCAGCAGGTCGCCGTCGAGCCCCGGCTTGATCTGCCGCACTTCGAGCGTGAGCAGCAACGCGACCAGCGGCAGCATCAGCGCGATGCCCGAGATCCAGCCGAGACCGAGCTGGCGCAGGAATTCCGCGCGCGGCAACCCGTAGCCGAGCGCACTCCGATTGGAGAGCCCGAGCCTGCGCGTCAGCACTACGAGACCGACGAGCGCGAGCAGCATCGCGAGCCGGTTCATCACGCGATGCACGGGCTCGACGGAAACCGTGCCGACGAGCAGCCAGGCCGGATACGTGAGGGCGGCCGCCAGCAGCAGTGCCAGCGCGAGCAGGGCGACGAACGAGGCGAAGGTGCGCACGGTGCGAGGGGGCTGTCTGCGTATTCTTCGATGAATGCCTGGTTTCTCGCGGCGGCGACAGTACCACAGCTTCGTAGACTGGTGCCCCGCGCAATTTATGCGCGATCAGGAGATGGATTCATGGAAGAAACCACAGCACTCACCATCGTGTCGGCACTCGCCAACGGGGTCCACCCGCTCACCGGCGAGCTGTTTGCGGTCGACAGTCCGTATCAATCGCCGGACGTCATTCGCGCGCTGTATTGCGCGGTGCGGGCGCTCGAAGCCGCCGGCCGGCGGCGCACGCGCGGGCAGGGGCCGGCGTCGAACAACGCCGGCAAGCCGTGGACCGAAGAGGAGGATCGTCAGCTCCTGTCCGCCTTCGACGACGGCCGGCCGCTCGCGGAGCTGGCGCAGGCGCATGGCCGCACGCGCGGCGGCATTCAGGCGCGCCTCGTCCGCCATGGCCGGCTCGCGCCCGAGGGCGGCCGTCCGATCGGCGGGCCGGGCAAGTGGCGCCCCGGGGGCGCAAGTGCAAGCCGTGCTTCGTGAGATGGGCATCGCGGCGCTGTACAATGCGCCGCGCTCCCATGTGCAGCGCTTCCCTCCAACCGCCCCTCCCGAACGTCGCGCCCGCGCCTGCGCCTGTACGGCGCACGGTCCGCGTCAACATCATTGGCAAGTCGAACGGCGTCGGCTTGGCGCGCGACATCGATTTGCTGGCGGGTGCGCTGCAGGCATCGGGCCATCACGTGGAAGTCACGATCATCGACAACGTGCAGGCGAGGCGTCGTCGCTCGCCGCTCGCGCAGTTCGCAACGCGCGCGCGGCTCGCGTGGGGCGGCGCGGGCGCTAAGGCACATACCTCGCGCGCAGACGTCAACCTGATGCTCGAGCACGTCTGGCTGCAGTACCTGTCGACGGCGCCGCTCAACGTCGCCGTGCCGAATCCCGAGTGGTTCGATCGGCACGATCGGCGCTTCCTGGCGGAGGTCGATACCGTGTGGGCCAAGACCAGCTACACGAGCGAGCTGTTCCGGGCGCTCGGCTGCAGCACCACGTACATCGGCTTCGACAGCGACGATCGTTACGAGGGCGGCATCGCGAAGCAGCGCACCTATTTCCACCTGGCCGGCAAGAGCACGATGAAGGGCACGGACCGCCTGGTCCGCGTCTGGCAGCGGCATCCCGAATGGCCGCGCCTGATTCTCGTGCAGCACAAGGAGCACGCGGCGCCGTTGCCCGCTGCGCCGAACATCGAGGCGCACGTCGGTTACCTGTCGGACGAGGAATTGCGCCGGCTGCAGAACGCAAGCCTGTTCCATCTCTGCCTGTCGCTCACGGAAGGCTGGGGCCACTACATCGTCGAGGCGATGGGTGTCGGCGCCGTCACCATTACTGTCGATGCGCGGCCGATGAACGAGCTGGTCACTGCGGAGCGCGGCGTGCTGGTGCCATATCGCGCGACCGGTACGCAACGCCTCGCGACGACCTATCAGTTCGACGAAGCAGGGCTCGAGACGGCGATCGAACGCACCATCGCGATGAGCGATGCGGAGTGCGCGCAGCTCGGTAACCGGGCCCGGGCCTGGTTCGTCGATAACAAGAGCGGCTTCGGCGGCCGGCTCGAAGCGGCACTGCACGCGCTCGCTCACGCCTGAGGAGGTTCAGCAGCGTCCAGGTGGGCGGCGAGACCGTGCTCGGTCCAGGTCGCCCGGCGGGCGAGCGTTTCTTCCAGGAGTCGGTCGAACGGGTTCGGCGCGCTTGGCGCGCGCGACACGTGATGCAGGTGAAACGCGATCGCCCTGTGGCGCACGTAGTGACGGCGCACGCCGAGGTGCAGCAGCCGGGCGACGAACTCCCGGTCTTCCGGGCCCCAGGCCGTGAAGCGCTCGTCGTAGCCGTTCACGCGGATCGCGTGACTGCGCCAGAACGACTGGTTGCAGCCCTGGACGCCGCCGAGGGTGTCCTTGGTGCGCGAGAACACGCGGCTCAGCAGCGGGCTGCGAATCGCGTAGGCGCGGCGCTGCAGGCCGGGCGTGAAAGGCCCGACAGCGACGGGGCCTGCACCGTGCAGGAGCTGCGCGGTCGTTGCCGCAGAGAGCTGCGGGCGCGCTCCCTGAATGAAGCAGTCCGGCCGCGCGCAGCGTAGGTGGTCGGCGACGAACTGAGGATGCAGAACCATGTCGCCGTCGACGAGCAGGATGTAGTCCGCGCGGGCCGCCGCCAGTGCGCGGTTGCGGGAGCGGGCGAGGCGGAAGCCTTCGTCCTCCTGCCAGACGTGCTGGATCGGCAGCCCCGCTGCGCGCCAGCGCTCGACGACGGCACGCGTGGCCGGGCCCGAGCCGTCATCGGCCACGATCACTTCGTCCGGCGCGTGCGTCTGTCTGGCCACGCTCGCGAGCGTGAGCTGCAGGGCTTCGGGCCAGTTGTAGGTGGTGATGATCAGGCCAGCGCGCATCTACACGGGGGTCTCAGATTGCGGAACTGGCGGCGAGCATGCCTGAACGACGCGTCCCGCCGACAGGCTACGCGGGGCCGGGGTGAATCGTTAAACTAGGCCGACTCGTCAGGAGTGCAATCTTGTCCGTTCCGTATTTTCTGGACCCGGTCGAGCCGTCGCGGGGCCCGCGCTGGCTGAACCGCTGGTTGCCGAGCAAGCGCCTGCGCACGGATCCGCTTCAGGGACTGAGCGTCGAGGGCCGTTATGCGCCCGTCAGCATCGCGAACTGGAAACTCATTCCAGGCATGGCGCGCACGCTGCTGGCCGGTCGCGTGTTCCGCCCGCTGTCATTCACCGCCGACCGGCGCCTCACCATCGTCGTTCCCTACCGTGATCGCGCGCAGCACCTGGCGCAGCTCGTGCCTGCACTGACGGCCGTGCTGCGGCAGCAGGGCGTGCGGCGGCGGATCGTCGTGGTCGAGCAGGAACAGGGTCAGCCGTTCAATCGCGGGCGGTTGCTCAACATCGGCATGCAGCTCACCGCGGATGCGACGGACTACTACTGTCTGCACGACGTCGATGCGCTGCCGGTCGTCGCGAATTACGCCTGCCCCTCGCAGCCGCTGCGTCTGGTCACGCGCCTGGTCGGCGAGCACGGCGATCCCAGGCAGCGCAATTGCCACTATTTCTCGGGCGCCGTGTCGATCCGCAAGGATCAGGCGTTCGCCGCCAACGGCTTCTCGAACGACTACTGGGGCTGGGGCAAAGAAGATGACGACTTCTTTTTCCGCCTGCTGCTCGCCGGTTACCTGTGCTACTTCGATGCCGAAGGGACGTTCCGCGATCTGCCGAATCCCGAAGGGCAGGGCGCGCCGGTGCGCTCGTACGTGAAACAGAACCGTCACCGCCGCAGCCAGCTGCTGCGCGGCCTGGCGGATCCCGCCGAGGACGGGCTGAGCACCGTGCAGTACCAGGTGCTCGAGCACGTCGAACACGCCGACTACGAAAAGATCCGCGTGCGCTGGTGAGAGTGCAGCGCCCAGCGGCCGCCGTCGCGGCACGAGCTCTGTTCGCCTGTCTGTCGTTCGCCGCACTGTCGCCGGCGAGCTGGGCGCGTGGTGCGAGCCCGTACCTGCCGCTGAACCTGTCGCCGGAAATCGAGCGGCAGATCGAGCGCGTGCTGATCCTGGCCGATCGACCGATCACGTCGCGCCCGATCGCGGCCGCGACGGTGCTGGAGGCGTTGCCGGCCGCATGCCGCATCGATCCTGCTCTGTGCACGCGTGTGCGCCGCTATCTCAATCGCTACATGGACAAGATCGGGCTGGCGGAGGCGAGCGCCGAGGGTGCCGCGCACGATGGCGCCGTGACGCCTTTGGCGAATCGCCACGGCGCGAGCAGCGACAGCGAGTGGCTGGCGAGCGCGCAGGGATATTGGCAGCCGAGCGACTACCTCATCGTCAGTCTCGGCGGCGTCGCCGATGCCGACGAGGCCGTCGCGACTGGCTCGATGCTCAGCGCCGGCTTCGACTGGGCGCAGCTCGATATCGGTTATCGCGACCACTGGTTCTCGCCGTTCACCGACAGCGCGATGATCATCAGCACGGAAGCGCGCACGCTGCCGTCCATCACGCTCTCCAACTATCGCCCGCTCACCTCGTGGGGGCTGCAGTACGAAATGTTCCTCGCGGAGATGGAGCACTCGGATCGCATCGCCTTCGGCGACGGCTTCACCGCAGGCAAACCGCGTCTCGCCGGCCTGCGCCTGGCGATCGAGCCCGCGCCCGGCTGGTCGCTCGGCGCCAACCGGTTGATGCAATACGGCGGCGGCGAGCGCGGCGGCACTTCGTTCGGCGATTTTTTCGACGCGCTGTTCCGGCCGCACGAGAGCGACAATCGCGGCGAGTCGGTCACCCAGGATTCCGAATTCGGCAACCAGGTCGCCGCGTTCACCAGCCGCTTCATTTTCCCCGCACGCACGCCGTTCGCGGTGTACCTCGAATACGCCGGCGAAGACACGTCCTATGAAGGCAACTACCGCCTCGGCAACTCGTCGCTCTCGGTCGGCATTACGTTCCCGCGCCTGTGGAATCGCTTCGATCTCACGTACGAAGCCAGCGAATGGCAGAACGGCTGGTACACGCACAGCATCTACCTCGACGGCCTGACCAACGACGGACGCGTGCTCGGACATTGGGGCGCCGATCGACGCGTGTTCGAGGACGCCGTCGGCGCGCAGACGCACATGCTGCGACTCGGCTGGGATGCGACGTTCGGCGGCTTGCTGCAGCTCCAGGCGCGCACGGTTGCGAACGAGAGCTATGGCAACTTCGAGTACGAGCGCGGCTACGACGTTGCGCTGCGCTATTCACGCGCGCTGTACGGCTTCACCGTCGGCGGCGAAGTGCTGGCGGGCCGCGATACCTTCGGCGAGAGCTACAGCCGCATCGCCGGCTTCGTGCGCTTCGGCGACGAATGGTCGGGCGGCGTCGGCGACTGGTCCGAGGATGTCGCGCGGCCACGCGGCGCGGAGTTGTTCGTGGACGCCGGCATCAACTTCGGCGAGCTGGCGGTTCGCCTCGACGGCAGCCCGGCGGAGACCGAGAGCCTCGGCGTCGCTCCGCACTTCGCGATCGGCGCGCGGCGCGCTGTTTCGGAGCGCAGCGACCTGGGCGTGCGCGCTGAGTTCGACGACATCGATGGCGACATGATGTTCAGCGTGCGCGCGCTCGACTATCGCTATCGCTTCCGCAATCCGCTCGCGCTGTCGGTCTTCATGGGCGCCTCGCGCCTCGATCTCGCGACGCCGGCCTACGGTTACTACTACGGCGCCGGCGTGCAATGGCGCAACCTGTTCCGGAACGTGGATCTCGGTCTCGACCTGCGCTACGGCGACAAGATCGCGCGCGACAAGCTGCTGCCGGGCGATCCGCCCAGCACGAAACGGCCCGACAGCTTCTACGATCTGACCGGCGCGACGCTGTCGGTCAGTTATCGCTGGTGACGTAGCGCGCCCAAAGCTGCTCGAACAGCGAGTCTGCGGGAAACCGTCCGTTGCGATCGAAGCGGGCTTGCCGGCGCGTCATCTCGTTCCACAGGTGCAACCCGTAGCTGCCGTCGAGGAGATTGGCGCGGTCGCGCAGCGTGGCGTCGAATACGGTGTGCCAGTTCTGGTAGTGAATCGGATAGAAGTGCCAGTACGGGAGTGCGTGTGCTGCGCACCCGAGATGCCTGGCTGCCGCAGTGAGCCCGACAGGTCCCGTCTCTCCCCACGTGCTTGCAGCGCGGCCACGACCGAGCAGCCGGCGCAGCAGCTTGCGTCGTCGCATGCGGAACGAGTCGTAGGGCAACGCGCGATTGGGATGCACGCAGCACTCCACCATCCAGCGCGCCAGCGCGTGGTTCTGCGGCAGGCCGAGCACCGCGTTGTTGATCGTCGACTGATCCTGCCAGCCGAAGATCTCGGGCCCGGCGTGATCGAACGGCCGCAGGCACACGACGTCCGTGTCGACCCACAGTCCGCCGCGCTCGGCGAGCAGGCGATAGCGGAACCAGTCGGCGAACACAGCGAGCGAGCCGGAAGAGCGGTGCACGAACAGCTCGTTGCGCGGTAGCACCGCTGCCGCGTCGCAAATCGTTACGCCGGCGGGAACCCGCTGCGGCTCCTCGTACACGTGCAATTGCACTGCATGGCCGTGCGCGACGAACGAGCTCATGCACAGCCACTCGATCCGCGAGAGCGGCGGACCGTGCCAGAACATGTGCACGCTCGGCAGTGCGGCCGGTTGCGGCATCGGCGCGCTACAGGCTGCCGAACGCTCGCCGCGCGGCTGCGATCGTCGCGTCGATGTCGGCGGCGGAATGCGCCGCGGAGATGAATCCTGCTTCGAACGCCGACGGCGCGAGGTAGATGCCTTCGGCGAGCATCGCGTGGAAGAAGCGCTTGAAGCGCTCCACGTCGCACGCCATCACGTCGGCGAACGAACGGACCGGCCGTTCGCTGAAGAACAAGCCGAACATGCCGCACACGTGATTGGTGACGAACGGCACGTTGGCAGCGCGTGCCGCGGCGTTCAGGCCATCCATCAGGCGCGTGGTTTTCTCGGCGAGACTCGCGTGGAACCCCGGTGCGCTGACGCCGGCGAGCGTTGCTTCGCCTGCCGCCATCGCCAGCGGGTTTCCCGACAACGTGCCTGCCTGGTACACCGGACCGAGCGGAGCGATGCGCTCCATGATCTCGCGGCGGCCGCCGAACGCGCCGACGGGCATGCCGCCGCCGACGATTTTGCCGAGCGTCGTGAGGTCGGGCTTGATGCCATAGAGCTGTTGCGCGCCGCCGAGCGCGACGCGAAAGCCGGTCATGACCTCATCGAAGATCAGCACGCTGCCGTGCTGGTCGCAGACGGCGCGCAGCGTTTCGAGAAATCCCGGCGCGGGCAGCACGCAGTTCATGTTGCCGGCGACCGGCTCGACGATGATGCAGGCGATCTCGGCACCGACGGCGGCGAACAACTCCTGCACCTGCGCGCTGTCGTTGAACGAGAGCGTCAGTGTTTGCGCTGCGAGCTCCTTCGGCACGCCCGGGGATGTCGGCACGCCGAAGGTGAGCGCGCCGGAGCCGGCCTTGACCAGCAGCGAATCGGAGTGGCCGTGGTAGCAGCCCTCGAACTTCACGATCTTGTCGCGACCGGTGTAGCCGCGCGCCAGGCGGATCGCGCTCATCGTCGCTTCCGTGCCGGAGCTGACCATGCGCACCAGCTCGATCGACGGCATCACCTCGCAGATGCGGCGCGCGAGCCGGGTTTCGATCTGGGTCGGCGCGCCGAACGACAGGCCGAGTGCAGCGCGCTCCTGCACGGCGCGCACGACCGGCTCATGAGCGTGCCCGAGGATCATCGGACCCCACGAGCCGACGTAGTCGACGTAGCGGCGGCCATCGTGGCCGAACACGCAGGCGCCGCTGGCGCGTTCGATGAAAATCGGCTCGCCGCCGACTGCGCGGAAGGCGCGCACCGGGGAATTCACGCCGCCCGGGATGTAGCGGCTGGCATCGCTGAACAGGGACACGTGCGGGACTCCGTCGCGTAATTGAGCGCGGCGGAAGCATAGCCGACCGGCGAGCTTGCCCTATAATCCGGGCCCTCAATCTTTCCTGCCCGGCGTTGCGTTCCTTCATGAAAGCCTACATGTGCGTGATCTGCGGCTACGTGTACGAAGAAGAAAAAGGCGATCCCGCATCCGGCATAGCGCCGGGCACACGCTGGGATGACGTACCGCTGTCCTGGCGGTGCCCGGATTGCGGTGCAGGCAAAGAGGACTTTGAGATGGTGGAAATTTGATGCCCTGTAGGTCGGGCTCTAGCCCGACAACCTACAGTTGCTTCACCTTGTGGCCTTTGCGCTCGAGCAGGTCGATGACGCTGTCCGTGCCGACCAGGTGCAGCGCGCCGACCACCACCAGGTAATCGTCGCGAGCGTTTAGCAGGGCCTCGATCTGCGGAATCCACTTGCGGTTGCGCTCGACGGTCAGCGGCCGATACAGGTCCGGGTACTCGTCGAAACCCTCCTGCAGCAGCTTGGCCATCGCCGCTGCATCGCCGGTGCGCCAGGCTGCGAGCAGCTCGTCGACTTCAGTCGCCATGCGCTCCGCGTCCTCGACGCTGTACAGCAGGAACTCCCGCTGCTGCTTCTCCGGCAGGCGCGCCATGATCTCCAGCTGCTCGCGCACGGTTTCGAGGCCCTCGATCGGCTTCTTGTCGGCGCTGGCGCGTCGCGTCAGCCGCCGCTCCACGCCCGACTCCGGATCGAAGCCCATCTTCATCAGCTGGGCCTGCACGAGCGTGATCGCGGCGAACCACGGCCGGAAGCGATCGAGCAGCGCGGGATCGAGACCGAGCGTGCGCGCCTGGGTTGCGAATTTTTCGTAGGTCGGCGCACCGAGCTGCTGTTGCAGCGACTGCTCCGGCGGCTGCGCCGCCAGGTCCATGACCGCCTGTTGCATCTGCGCGGGATCGAGATCGTCCATGTCGATCTCCATCACCAGCGCTTCGGCGTCCGCGTACGCCGAGTCGATCGCTGCGGGCAGCGCCTCGCTCTCTTTCAACAGGTGAACGGAACCGAGCAGATAGACCTTGTTGGTCTTGCCTTGCAGCGACCACAGGATGTGGTGCTCGGCTGCATGCGCGCTGGTCGCGCACAAGAACAATGCGATAAACGCATACAAGCAGCCGCGCATGAACAGTCCTCGCTCTACGCGACGACGCTTTGCGCGTAGCTTTCCAGCCAGCAGACTTCCGTCTGGATTGCGCCGTCCGGCATCAGCTCGAGCATACGATAACCGGGCGGACGAGTGTCGATCGCGAAGTCGACGCTGCCCGGCAGGAACTGGGCACAGGTTGCGGGTGTCGCCATGAAGCGCACGCCGTGCACGAAGCTGTCGAGCGACTGGTGCACGTGGCCCCAGAGCACGCCGCGCACATTGGAGTGCTCGCGAATCAGCGCCGTGAACTCGGCGGAATCGGTGAGCCCCACCTGGTCGAGCCAGTCGCTGCGCATCGCGATCGGCTGATGGTGCAGGCAGAGCAGCACGTGCTGGTTGCGATGGGCGCGCAGCAAGTCGCGGAGCTGCGCGAGCTGCTCGCTGCCGATCTCGCCGCCCGCGCTGTTGGCGAGCCACGAGTCGAGCATCACCACCAGCCAGCGGCCGAACTGCCGGTGCCGGGAGACCTCGAACGGCGCGCCCGAGAGCGCGGCATGCATGTGGTCCGGCAGGTCGTGATTGCCGGGCAGGCACAGGACCGGAACCGGCGATGCACCGAAGATGTGCTTGACCCAGCGGTAACCGTCCGGATCGTCCTGCACCAGGTCGCCGGTCAGCAGGATGCCGTCCGGGCGGCTGCAGCGGCGCTGCGCGTCGGCGATCGCCGCTTGCAATGCCGGCAACGTCGCCACGCCGCGCAGACGGCCGGCGGCATCGCCGAACAGGTGCATATCGGTGTACTGAATGAGGCGGACGGACTGCATCGCGCGAATGAGTTCCCTGCGAATCCTGGCTACATAATCGCCGGGCAATCTAGCAAGCCCCCCGGGGGCAAAAAGGTGACCAGCGTCTTAAGGACGTCCGACCCCGTCGACCACTGTCGGATTATTTGCGCTCCGTCTCATTAGCGCCTCGCATTGCCCGACCGGGGTCCTTGGTCCAAAATGCGCGGCCTTCCACCCGCTCCCTCGACGACCGAAGGGGATTACCTTCCGATGCAGACATCGCGCCGCCGGCAGTTGGCCAATGCAATCCGAGCCCTCGCGATGGATGCCGTCCAGAAAGCCAACTCCGGGCATCCCGGCATGCCGATGGGCATGGCCGACATTGCGCAAGTTTTGTGGGGCGACCACTTGCGCCACAATCCCGGCAATCCGCAATGGGCCGACCGCGACCGCTTCGTGGTCTCGAACGGCCACGGCTCGATGCTGCTGTACGCGCTGCTGCATCTGACCGGCTACCCGTTGACCATGGACGACATCAAAGCGTTCCGGCAGCTCGGCTCGCACACGGCGGGGCATCCGGAGCACGAAGCGCATCTCGGCATCGAGACCACGACCGGGCCGCTCGGCCAGGGCCTCGCGAATGCCGTCGGCATGGCGCTCGCGGAGAAGTGGCTGGGCGCGACTTTCAACCGGCCGGGCTTCGATGTGGTCGATCATCGGACCTGGGTGTTCCTCGGCGACGGCTGCCTCATGGAAGGAATTTCACACGAGGCCTGCTCGCTGGCCGGCACGCTCAAGCTGGGCAAGCTGATCGCGTTCTACGACGACAACGGGATCTCGATCGACGGCGAGGTGGAGGACTGGTTCACCGACGACACGCCCAAGCGCTTCGAGGCTTACCGCTGGCACGTGGTCCGCGAGATCGACGGTCACAATCCCGCAGCCGTGCAGGCCGCGATCGCGGAAGCCATGGCGGAAAAGGACCGGCCGAGCCTGATCTGCTGCCGCACGATCATCGGCTTCGGCGCACCGAACAAGCAGGGCACCGAAGCGACGCACGGCGCGGCACTGGGAGCCGACGAAGTTGCCGCCGCGCGCAAGCAGCTCGACTGGCCGTACGAGCCGTTCGTGGTTCCCGACGACATTCGTCGCGACTGGGACGCGCGCGAGAAGGGTGCTGCGCGTGAAACGCAGTGGCGCGAGCGATTCAATGCGTACCGCGCAGCGTTTCCGGAGCTGGCTGCTGAGTTCGAGCGACGGATGAAGGGCGACCTGCCGAGCGCGTGGCGCGACATCGTGCAGGAGTACGTCGCGCAGACCGTGCAGGCGAATGCGAGCGTCGCGACGCGCCAGGCCTCGCAGCAGGCGCTCAATGCATTCGGGCCGCGCGTGCCGGAGCTGCTGGGCGGCTCGGCCGACCTCACGGGCTCGAACAACACGAATCGCAAAGATTCGAAGATGTTCACGGGCGACGATCCGTCCGGCAACTATCTGCACTACGGCGTCCGCGAGTTCGGCATGTGCGCCCTCATGAACGGGATGGCGCTGCACGGCGGCGTGATTCCTTACGGCGGCACGTTCCTGGTGTTCTCCGACTACGCGCGCAACGCGATGCGCATGGCGGCGCTGATGAAGCAGCGCGTGATCTTCGTGATGACGCACGATTCGATCGGCCTCGGCGAGGACGGACCCACGCACCAGCCGATCGAGCACCTGCCGAGCCTGCGGATCATTCCGCACATGACCGTGTGGCGCCCGTGCGATGTCACCGAGACCGCGCAGGCGTGGGCGGACGCGATCGAACGTCGCGATGGCCCGAGCGTGCTGGCATTGACGCGCCAGGCGCTGCCGGCGCAGCCGCGCTCGGCCGAGCAGGTCGCGGCGATCCGCCGCGGCGGTTACGTGCTCAAGGACTGCGAGGGGACGCCCGACGCGATCCTCATCGCCACCGGCTCCGAAGTCGCACTGGCCGTAGCGGCCGCCGGGCTGCTGCAACAAAAGGGTCAGCGCGTGCGTGTAGTTTCGATGCCGTCGACGAGCGTGTTCGACGCGCAGGACGAGACCTATCGCGAACGAGTGCTGCCGCGGCAGGTCGAACGGCGGGTGGCCGTCGAAGCGGCGGCGCCGGAGACGTGGTGGCGCTACGTCGGGCCGCGCGGTGCCGTGGTCGGCATGAATTCATTCGGCGCCTCGGGCGTCGCCAAGGATCTGTTCAAGCATTTCGGGTTCACGCCCGAGCACATCGTCGCAGTCGTCGAAGGGGTGCCGGGAGAGAAAAAGAGGGGAAACTAAGCAGTGCAGCATCACGAAGACGCGAGGAAGGCGACAGGTCGGCAGCTAATGCTGCACAGCTTAGTTTCCCCTCTTTTTCTCTCCCGGCACCCTTTCTGAGGTAACGCAATGCCCATCAAAGTCGGAATCAACGGCTACGGCCGCATCGGTCGCAACGTGCTGCGCGCGCTGTACGAGGCGAATCGCCAGAAGGAAATCCAGATCGTCGCGCTCAACGACCTGGGCGATGCGCAGACCAACGCGCACCTCACGCGCTACGACACCGTGCACGGCAAGTTCCAGGGCGACGTGCAGGTCGAAGGCGACTCGATGGTCGTCAACGGCGATCGCATCAAGGTGCTCGCCGAGCGCGACCCGGCGAAGCTGCCGTGGGGCCAGCTCGGCGTCGACTTCGTGTTCGAGTGCACCGGCCTGTTCACGAGCAAGGCCAAGGCGGGCGCGCATCTCGCCGGCGGCGCGAAGCGCGTCGTGATTTCCGCGCCGGGCGAGAAGGACGTCGATGCGACGATCGTCTACGGCGTCAATCACAACACCCTGAAGGCGAGTCACACGGTGATCTCGAACGCGTCCTGCACCACCAACTGCCTGGCGCCGCTCGCCAAGGTGTTGCACGAGAAGATCGGCATCGCCTCCGGCATCATGACGACGATTCACTCGTACACGAACGACCAGGTGCTCACCGACGTGTTTCACAAGGACCTGCGGCGCGCGCGCTCGGCGACGCAGTCCATGATCCCGACCAAGACCGGCGCGGCCGCCGCCGTCGGCCTGGTGCTGCCGGAGCTCAACGGCAAGCTCGACGGCTTCTCGGTGCGGGTGCCGACGATCAACGTGTCGCTGGTCGACCTGACGTTCCAGGCCAAGCGCGCGACCACCATCGACGAGATCAACACGGTGATGAAAGCTGCCGCGACCGGCGCGCTCAAGGGCATCCTCGCGTACACCGACGGCCCGCTGGTCTCGGTCGACTTCAACCACGATCCGCATTCTTCCGTGTACGACGCGACCATGACCAAGGTCATCGACACGACCGTCAAGGTCTGCGCGTGGTACGACAACGAGTGGGGGTTCTCGAACCGCATGCTCGACACCACGCTCGCCTGGTCGAAGGTGTAAGCGGAGCTGCGATGGCCATATTGCGAATGACGGACCTCGACCTGCGCGGCAAGCGCGTGCTGATCCGCGAGGATCTGAACGTGCCGGTGCAGGACGGCGTCGTGACCAGCGACGCGCGTATCCGTGCATCGCTGCCGACGATCCAGCATGCACGCAATGCCGGCGCGCGCGTGCTGGTGATGTCGCACCTCGGACGACCCGAGGAAGGTGTGTACGACGAGGAGTTCTCGCTCGCGCCGGTCGCGAAGCGCCTCGGCGAGCTGCTCGGCGTCAAGATCCGCCTGGAGAAGGACTGGCTCGGCGGCGTCGAGGTCGCGGCGGGCGAAGTCGTGCTGCTGGAGAACGTGCGCTTCAACAAGGGCGAGAAGAAGGACAAGGAAGATCTCGCGAAGCGCATGGCCGAGCTGTGCGACATCTACGTGATGGACGCGTTCGGCACCGCGCATCGCGCCGAAGCGAGCACGCACGGCGTGGCGCGCTTCGCGAAAGTCGCCTGCGCCGGGCCGCTGCTGATGAACGAGCTGATCGCGCTGGAAACCGCGCTCGAGAAGCCGAAGCGGCCGCTGATCGCCATCGTCGCGGGCTCGAAAGTCTCCACGAAACTGACGGTGCTGGAGAGCCTGCTCGGCAAAGTCGACAAGCTGATTGTCGGCGGGGGCATCGCCAACACGTTCCTGCTGGCCGAGGGCTACGGCATCGGCAAGTCGCTGGTCGAAGCGGATATGGTCGACATTGCACGCGACCTGCTCAAGAAATCGGCGGAGCTCAAGGTCGAGATCCCGCTGCCCACCGACGTGGTCGTCGCCAAGGAGTTTGCGGCGAGCGCGGAGGCGGACGTCAAAGCGGTGGGCAATGTCGCGGCCGAGGAAATGATCCTCGACATCGGCCCGGACACGGCCGAGCGCTTCGCGCGCATGCTGCACGATGCCGGCACAGTCGTCTGGAACGGCCCGGTCGGCGTGTTCGAGTTCGACCAGTTCGGCGAGGGCACGCGCACACTGGCGCAGGCCATCGCACGCAGCCCGGCGTTCTCGATTGCCGGCGGCGGCGACACGCTTGCGGCCATCGAGAAGTACCGCGTCGAGGACGACATCTCGTACATCTCGACCGGTGGCGGCGCCTTCCTGGAATTCCTCGAAGGCAAGAAACTGCCGGCTGTCGCGGTGCTCGAAGAGCGGGCGAACAGCTGATGCAACGTCGAACCAAGATCCTGACCAC